>OCHB01000010.1_pt1 | contig 315184 bp, 252 predicted proteins | sample 1538731 | NCBI WGS metagenome assembly OCHB01 (sample SAMN04571721, study PRJEB22368) | human gut metagenome | biome: human gut; material: stool | host: Homo sapiens | place: Luxembourg | collected 2012-09-20 | reverse complement strand
AGTATAAAACTCGAATCCTCTAGTTTTCTATTTACACAAAATCGTGGACAGTGCCCTTGGTGTTTATCGTCTTTTCATTTCTCGGAGAATGTCCTTGGTGTCCTTATCTACCCGGAATGACTCAATTGTTTTTTGCAGTGCCTTGTTGTAAGTCCAGTTATCCAGTGTGCTATGTTTCAGATACTCCATTGTCTTTTGGGGAAATTTGATAAAACACAATGATATCATCCATGCCATAGCCATGCGTGCATAATATGCATCATGATTGAATGAGTCGGCATATTTCAGTAACGAATCGATATGCGCGTCATCTACATAATGGAAAAGCATCACAATTCCGAAACGTATTTCAAATTCTTTAGAGGATTTCAGATAGGGTTGGATAAATTGCCATACGTTTTCTTTTCCTTTTTTCACAGAAGTTTTCAGTTCACTGCAGAATATGTCGCATACAGCCCAATTATCTATACGGGGAATGAACATCGTTACGTATTTCATTTGTTCTTCAAGTTCCATTTTTGCCAGTCCGATAATCATTCCCTGAAGCATTGTTTCTTCATAATAAATCGTATCGGTTGATTCGACAAATGTACGCCAGTCTTCTTTCTTAATAATTTCTTTGGCCATTGTCCGCAGTTGGGGGATGCGTACGCCGAGAATGTTGTTTGCTCCCGGGAGGAGGGAAGAATGAAATTCCTGATATTTGGAATCTGCTAATGTTTGTAATTCTTTCCGGATATTTTCAGTTGTAGTCATTTTCATATCGTTGGTTATTTCACAAAGGTATAAAAAAAGAGTATGCGCGCTGTGTGCAGGCATACTCTTTTTGGAGGTAATTCCCATCATAATGAAAATACGTTGGGAAAGTTTATCCGATCAGTTACTTTTTGACCATGTCGAAACTGAATGTGGTAACCGAAAAGTTTTCAAGCGGCTCTCCTTCTACTTCCACTTGGGTGGCTTTGATTACAAAGGTGAGTTTTTTATCTTTATATGTATATTGACCCTTTTCTTCCGCTTCTATAGTTACTTTTACAGTAATTTGAGGAGCTTCCTCTCCCTCTGTTTGTACTTGGGTAGGGATCGTGTATTTTATTTCCAAAGGTTCAGGTTTTAATTGAAGTAGAATGGAGCCTTTGCTATCATCATTAAAGGCTGCAGTATAAGGAATGTTGTAATTGATATCACCCAAAGTCTCAATGATAATTTCGCCTATTTCTTCACCGACAATACTTTTAATCAGATCGTCAACCGGAAGTTTTTTTATCATAATCTGATTGTCTTTTACTTCAGCGGTAACTGTGGCTCCTTGCGGCTGTTCTTCTTTGAAGGAATAGTTTTGTGGATTGACGGATGGAGCAGTTTCTGTCAGCATATTACCGGAATAATTACCTTCCACATCTTTAAGTGAATATACGGGAATATCAGAATCGTCATCACTACTACATGCTGTAAAAGTGGCTATCAGGCCTAATGACATTACTAAGAAAGCAAAACGATTAAAACAACAAGTTTTTTTTATTTCAGTTATAATTTTCATACTGTTTTAAATTAGATTATTAATTTCAAAATTAAGGTGTACGTACATAAAGTAAATGCCGGTACTTGTGAAATACTGCATAAGGAAATAAAAATAGAATATTTTTTTTTATATGAGTATTGCCATGAAGATCCCTGTTCATGGGATCTTCAATTATAAAATATTCTTTTTATTTTATAGCTTTTTCGTAATGGACTTGCTTGGAGTTATCCCGAAATACTCTTTGTATTTATGGCGGAAATTCTTAAGATTTTTCAATCCAATCATTTCAGGAATAACCTGGACAGAGTATTTTCCACTCTCCAATAACTCACGTGCTTTTTCCATACGAATACGATAAATAAAATACTTCGGTGCTTCTCCCGTCAGTGCTTTCCATTTATTAAAGAAAGCAGTTCTGCTCATATACAGTTCAGAGGCAATTTCATCTATCGTCAGATTTTCCTTATCTATATTTTTTAGAATAAATTCTTTTACTTGATTGATGAATGTGTAATTACTATCATCTAAAACTTTCTCTTCTTCCTTTTCCAAGAACTGCTTTCCGAAAACTGTCTGCAAGAATGATCTTCTTAGAGAACGGTTGTTTTTGATAAGTACATTCATTTCTATCTTTAAATCTTCGATGTGGAAAGGCACATATAAAAAGATGTCGGCCAGGGAACTTTCTCTTTTGTTGCGTTGTCCTATATCTATACGTGAACCGTAAAGGATGATAGGAATAACGGATGTTTCTCCTGATGTCTTTAGTCTTGATGACAGTTCATAGCCATACATTCCATGCAGCATAAGGTCGCAAATCACTAAATCAGGATATTTCTCTTTTATACATTCTAAAGCTTCAGAGCCATTCCCGAAACTTTTCACATCAAAATCCTTTGATAAACATTCTTCCAAATAAGACTTGAATTCTTCATTACTGTCAGCGAGAACAACAGTAGGCTTGATTGAACTTTTTTTATGAGCAATCTTACCCAATGAAGTATCAGTCTTTCTTTCTTCCGACTTTTTTGCGGAGTATATGATATTATATCCGGATACCTTTCTTTCTGAATTTGTTGTAGGAAATCTTAGTGAGACAGTGTGGGTTGAATGATTGATAAGAATATTCCCATCACATAGTTTCATTAATTTTTTGCAGAGTACACTTTTGGCAAATGCATATTTGAACTCTGATTTATGTTTAGGTTTAATCAAGTGATACTTTTGGTGCCTATAACATGTTAGCAATTTGCCCTTGTTGGTATCGAACGTTTTAAGTTCCCAGTGTTCGGAATTAGAAGAAATTGAAAAGATAATCCTTTTATCTTCAGGTTTCGAATGTTCTATTGCGTTTTTTATGAATTTATCAATGATGGGAGAGATTTTACTTTGATCGAACCAAACGCTGGCATAATTAAACTCTGTTTTTATTTCTAACTTAATCCGCTTGTCCGTAGCGAAATTTTTCAATGAATGGACTCTGTTATTAATGAAGTTTCCCAGTTCATATTCGGCAATATCCATCTGTTTGGAGTAGATAAGCAGATGTCGCAGATTCATTAATTTGGTTAGGTGTTCATCAAGACAGTCTATATTACGAATGACTAGTGATAACATTTTCTTTATGTCTTCGGGGCAACTATCATCACAAGCAGCTCTTAGAGGGGTATGAACGAGTGTGATAGGGTTGCGAATGCTTTGAAAAGAATCCATGAAATATTGGTGCTCTTCTTTTAAGATTTTGATTTCCTTATGGAGGGTAAGAAAATGAGATAAGAGCCAATATAATGAAATTCCTCCGGCTGTAAGTAGTAAGAAGAAGTGAGACTGGTGAAAGATATTTGCATCTATAATAGAGACAAATAGTGACGTTATCATTAAGTATTTCATATTTATTTTTTGTTGAAGTCGCTTGGACTGTATACCTCTATTCCTTTTTAGTTGAGGGGGGATGAGAAAATGCACAACGAGTGTGATTTAGGGCATTACTAAACTCAAACAGTCTAATCTCAAAATTATTTGTTCTTTGAAGGTCAATATTAAGAAAGCGAGTTCCGTATGCAGATTTAAATCCTTACGTCTTGAATCATTCTTTAAGGAATATCTATTTCCTCCAAGTGACAATAATTAATAGATCATTTTTTCTGAATATATAATACTAAATAGAGATTCTTTGACGGTGGTGGGCGTATCTTGTATTTGATACTGTAATCTTTTGGGGCTATCAGTATCACAATATGCTTTTTCATATGTAATTCCTAAGGTAAAGTAAACATATTTTCTTTATTGAAATATAGTTTGTTTTTGCGGAGTAAAAGTAATGATTTGGTATAATAAATAAATGATGAGTTATTGGCAAATGGTGTATTGTTATTGTTTGGTGTTGTTTTGTAGGTGATAAGTGTTGTGTTTTTGTATTATTTTAATTGATGATATTTGGTGGAAATAGTGAAACCGGAACTTTAACCAAATAGATGGTTAAAATTCCGGTTATATTATTTTACTGATAATAGGCGCATAAGCTCCTGTTAGTAAGGAAAGGATTTGTTTTTCCTCCCCTGTTTAATTGATAATTCTACATCTCGTAATAGTTTTTATCCCCTTTCATATCCTTGTATTTACCATTATGCAAATAGTTGATGTCCGGTTCATATTTATGGCCTCCTTCCACTCTATAAAAGGCTGCTGCCCCTGCATTTATGTTAGCATGATATGGTGTTGCTTCCAGTGCGTCCGACCAGAAAGGGATATTACGCATTATGTAAAGTTTGCCAAGACCTTTGTCATATAACTTTTCTCGTAACGTTTCCGGATACGATTCGTCATTTTCATAATCGAACGTATATTCGTCGGTGCTGAAACCGCCATATTGAGATTTGTCCAGTCCTGCTATTGGTTTTTCAATCGAGCTATCCTCCCATGGATTCATAATTTTGGTATTTACCCATGTCCAGGCATAATCAATATATTCACCTGCTCTGATACCCGCAGCCTCGGAGGCTAGTGAACCGGCCGGATCACCCGTTATGGTAACTGTAATCAGTTTGGTCTTGCCTAAAGATTCCCGTAGTGCTTTGATGAGCTTCGGATACGAGGTCGCGTTGGCAGCCGGATGTCCGTTCATACCATATTCGGCACCTTCGTCCATGAGATTAATGCCATCTACACGGTAGTTGGCGAGCTTCTTGACTTCCGCTACAAAGGCTGTAATCTGCTCATCTGTCAGGTTGCAGAATCCCAAGCCGGTCCCTTCTGCTTTAAGGGTGACGCAACGCTTTATACCATAGCTGGAGAGTGACGACATATTGCTTAACTGCTTTTTGAAATTGGCTGATTGGTTCAGAGTCACTTTTCCATTCGCATATCCCAGTGTTGCGGCATTCACATTAATGATGTCATATAAATAGGCATACCACGACGTTTCCCATAACTCATAATGTCCGGGACCGAATGTTTCATTATCATATAATACCATGATAAATTCTTTGGCAATGGAGGCGTTGACTTTTTCGCCATCAATAAACCCTACCATCTTGTACTTTTTCATATCAGCTTTCATCGGGCTCAACCACGGATAAGTAGAGCGTTTATAATAAATCTTGTAATAGATTTCATTACTATCCCGTGACGGACGAATTCCGCTTTCTTCCGGTAGTTCTACGGTAATAGGGAGCAAAGAATAATCATGCAATGTGCCTAGCGGATTCAGGCGTACCATGATAGTATCCGACATTGTATCTCCTGCCTTAATAGTCATTGCACCATCGTTACTGATGCCCTCAATGCTGATAGTAGACATTTTCCGGTATTCCGTACCGTGTTCTTCATTGTATTTGTCTACTAAGTCGAGGTCGATTTTCATTGTGATTCGGGTGTCCTGTGCCACCGGCTTCACCGTTTGGTAGAAGAATGCAAAATCGGGAGTCTTGGTATTGGTCATGGTGATTTCCAGGTCACTGGTTGTCATATCACATTTTAGCATGCCAAAGTTATTGTCTAAAGCCGTCTCGTTAGGTAATTTACCTACGGGAGTGGCAATGGAATTATCTTCGCAGCCTCCTAGCATGCCGGTTACTAATGTAATGGCAGCCATGCAGAGAACATTTTTGAAGTTTATATTTCTTTTCATGTCCATGGTTATCTTTAAAGTGAATGATTACTTGTTGATTTGTGGAATTTCGATTCCCGTCGGCCACACAAGAGGTTCGGCAGATACTGCATCGAATCCGTGTTTCGAATGGTCCTTGACAATGTTTCCCTCACCTTCATTAAATTTCCAGTAAGCAAGCAGGCTTTCTTCGTTTTCAGGATCTTCCACTTTATACATATTCGTCCAGATTTCCTCTTTCGTACGGCAAGTGTTCCAGATACGTATCTCTGCGATGTTACCGTTGAGTTGCCGTAGCTCATCTTCATAAGAGCGTCCTATCTGGAATTCGCAATCCGGCGTTCCACAGATATCCACAGTAGCTCCTTTTCCATAAGAGATATCCTGACTTTGCAGTTGTCCGTTCACATAATAGGCAATAAAATGTTCCTTGGCGTTGTACACCAGCGCTATATGATACCATGTCATTGCATTCAGTGACTTAGCCCTGTCGGCGGCGGGGAATTTGACTCCGTCCGGTCCCTGCATCTGCAACTGTTGGCGTGGGAAACTTGTATCACCTATACGCATTAAGAAATGCTGTTCTACTCCCATGATCGTACTGATATCCGATGCACCGGCCGTATTGCTTGGTCCGCTGTATGTAAAGTCCTCTACATATACCAGTGCTTCCATGGTAATCTGACCTAATTCTTTCAGACAGGCATTTTTCTCTTCGTCGAGGAAAGTAGGCACTTCCAGATAATTGTCTTTCAGGTTGGCGGCTACCGTGATAGCGCTTGAACGGCGCACCAGATAGAACAATGTTTTCGAACCGTTCAATAGATGAACGCCACCCGACGTTTCAGAGATGGTGAGCGGAACCAGATAAGTTTTATCAATCTCCAGATCTAACAGGTTATTAAAATAGATCGTATCAATCAATGATTCACTCTTTTCGGCTTTGATAATCAGTTCGCTGTTCGACAGGCTATAATATTTACTATCCAGCATTCCATAATCAGTCCCGTGCCGGGCATTGAATTCGTTTATCAGTTCGGGATCCGCTTTCAGCTTCACTACGATGTCTTTTCCTGCCGGGTAAGTCAACTTGGCGCTGAAGGCACGTTTCTGTTCATTCAGCGTATTTCGGAAAGTCACTCTTTCTGAATTGCTGTTACTGGCTTCCTTGATATAGACCATGTTGTCGAATGGTGCTTTATTGCTGTAATCCGTATTGTCACAGGCAATCATCAGTCCGCAGATGATTGCAGCCAGAGAGATGATTATTTTATATCGTTTCATAGTTCCTCCTTTCATTAATTAATCGGTGATGGGTTCAGTTTTTGGATAGCATCACGTATACGGCGGTAGTTAGTCACCCCATCGGTGGCGAGATAATCTTCATTGGCATTGTAGATAGAAACTCCTGCCAGCGGACCATTGTTACCCAGTCCTGTGATGAAATGATTGATGATGTAGGCCATCCCTTCCGAGGTTTGTATAACATCCAAATCTTCCCGGCTGATGATACCGGTTTTACCGTCATCGGTCGGAGGAGTGGCTGTCGTTATCACTTTCTCTTTGGGCATTTTCCCATAGAAACCTACAGGTTGGCTCATATTCAGTTTTATTTCGAGTGAGCTTTCAAGCAACACAATTTGCCCATCCACGAAATAGTCTACCAAATCGATGAACGGCTCTTCGTATCTTCCGCTATAATCCACTGTAAATGTGACGATGCCATCAAAGAAAACCAACTTTCCATTATTAGCTTTCGGACCGCCGATAGCGGCAAGTTTTTCCCGGATAGCCGTCGTTACCTCATTGAAGAAATCGACATGCATCATACTTCCGGCACGACCAAACTGCACATAATAACCGTCAAATTCATCACTCTCCCCGTTTTTCAATGCCGCATTCATTTTCGTTTTGAATTCTTCCAGGTTTTCTGTCTCTTCGCATTGGTCGTAGAATTCGGATAAATTCTTGTAATAGAGAAATTTGGTGCCGGTCCGTTTGAGTTTGGATATGTCTTCCTTATCATAAACGGACAGATTATCAGCGTTGGTCAGCACCACAAAATCTACGCTATCGGGCAAGGAACGCAAGAAATCCTGTTCGCCCAATGTCGTACCCGGATTGTTGGCAAAACGTATTAACATTAACGTATGCTTCCGGTTTTTGTATTCTTTCAGACTTTGCTCGTATTTTTCATGCAAGCTGGGGTCTTGTTCGTCGGGAAATATAGGGTTGTAATCAACCGGTGTCGGTTCTGTCCAGTCGCTACAGGCAACGAACATCAGTGAGCAGGCTATGGTCAATATGACACTTATGAATGAATTCTGTTTCATTGTATCTTGGGTTTAAGTTCCACATTATTTTACATTCGGATTGCAGTCCCACCATAAGCGGGTAGCGCCGTTATCTTCTCCATTGAGCTTTCGCAGGGCACCGAGCATATTTTCCGCATTCAGCTGATATTCTTCAGCAGGATAGGAGAGACGTCGTATTCCCAGTGTCAGGTTAGTGATTCCCACTCCCTTGTTGTCCATTATCGGAAGGAATTTAGGATACCCTGTGCGGCGATGTTCGCACCAGGCTTCAATGCCCAGAGGAAACATGGCAATCCATTTTTGAGTAATGATACGTTCCAGGTTTTCTTCGAAACGGGTATTCTACTTGTCCTCGTTCCAGGCAATGGTGATGCTGCTCGGAGATTGGGCGCTGTATGTACCTCTCGGGTCTTTGTAAGCCCCTGGCACCAATGTTTTATTCTGGGAGTATCCGCTTGCTCCGCTTGCGCCCCATTGCTCAAAGGAAAGGGTGATCGCCTTCTCATATAGCTGTTGGGCATCTCCGCTCATTGCCCATCCCCGCAGGGCACCTTCGGCGCGAAGGAACGTGACCTCGGCGGCAGTCATCCACATATACGTATCATTGGCAGTCATCAAACGGTTGGAATAGGTTTGTATCAACTCGTCGTCCGTCACTTTGGAAGGAAGAATACCAATGCGTAGCCCATAGTAATCGGTATCATCCTGATACTTTCCCTGGGTGAAGTATTTTTCCAAACGCGGATCGTTATATCCCTGCATATAGGAAACGATTTCCGCAGCTATCCGGTAATCCTTCCAATCATTGAAACAGAGAGCCGAACGATTCTCCTCCACATGCAGTTGCGCGTTGTCCTCATTGTTCTCTATCACACCTGCGGCTACGGCTTTCTCGGCTATTTCCCTGGCCAGTTCCGGTTTCACATAAACGATACGCATGGCCATGCGAAGCTGTAACGAGTGAAGGTATTTATACCATTTCCGCACATCTCCATAATAAAGATTATCCAGTTTCTTAAATCCTTCCGCACTTAGACCTAGATTCTCCTTCAGAGCTTCATCTGCTTCTTCCAATTCCTTGAACATAGCCACATAAACCTCCTCTTGAGAGTCATAAGGAGCACTAAGGCCGTCACCTTCCGTTTTATCTCCCAATACTTTGGTATAGGGAATCGGCCCGAACATATCCGTAGACCGGTGCATGATAGCGACTCGCAGAATCTTGGCGAATGCCAGTGCGACGGGGTCATTGGTACGGTTGATAATATCCCGGTAGGAAGGATACATTTCCGAGATAGGATCGGAGAACGAAGCCTTCAGCCAGTCCGACTTGGGATTATAAGTCGAGTATTTTTCAGTCCAACCCACACGAGTCTCTCCAAAATAACGCCCGTAGGCTCCTCCGCACATCGCTTCCACAAATTGATAAAGATGCTCTTGTGTGGGGACCACCAATGCTTCCATGCTCTTTAGAGACGAGCCGATGATATGGTTTTCGCGCATCAGTTCATCCTGCGTTGTCTCGTAAGGATTACGATTGATATCCATATCGATACAACTTCCCGTCCATAGCATCAGCGTTAGCAGGTATGCCAGTCGGAGGGTTGCTTTTCTGTATTCTTTCATTTGAGTATTCATAGTTTTAGAAGTTAATCTTTACATTAAAACCAAAATTGCGTGTACTGGGCATCATGAAGTAGTCGATTCCCTGATAGAAATTGCTTGTTGTGGCAATCGCTTCCGGGTCGAAAGGTGCTTTGCAATAAATCATCCACAGGTTACGTCCCACTACAGAGACGTTGATGTCGCAGATATTACCCAACCATTTGCGGGGGATGGTGTATCCGATGTGCGCTTCCTGCAAACGCAGATTTGTGGCACTATACGTATAATATTGCGGCAGCCCGCTTGAGGTAGCTACAATCTCGTAATACTGCTGTGCGTTCACCCAGCTACGTCCGTTGACGAGTACTCCGCCACGGTCACGGGCGGCAGCAGATGCTTCGGATACGCCATATTGGTCGAGAGCAGCCTGTGTGGCTGAATAAACAATACCTCCCAGGCGGGCACTTAATTGGAATCCCGCATAAATACCTTTGTAAGAAAAGCTGTTGTTCCATGCCAGGTTTGCTTTAGGAAATACGCTGCCTAATTTGATGTCAGGTAGATTATCCGTTTTGGCGACATCCCCATTTTTGTCTATCTGGATATATCCTTTATCGTCACGTATGAAGTCGGCATTCGTGTACAGGTCTCCCAGTGTGCCTCCTTCTTTCAGGATAAATTTGGTATATCCCAGTCCTTTTAGTTCAAGGCGGTCTTTGTTGACGATTTCTCCGGTTTCGGGATGCACATAGTCCTTAACCAACTCCACAATTTTGTTTTTATTCCAGGAGAAAGTGAAATTACTGTTCCATCCGAAGTCGCGCCATGTATGTCCGTAAGAGAGTAGCCCCTCGACACCGAGATTGCGTACATAACCGGTTTGCACATAAAGAGTCGAATAGCCGGAAGACACGGTGATTTTCGGGTCGAATGTCTGGTTATAGGTATTGGCATAGTAGAATGAACCACTGACTTTGAAATCCTTGAAGAAAGTTCCGTCCACACCTATTTCCCAGGAGTCGGTACGTTCCGGTTTCAGTTTGCCGATAGGATAATGGGTTTTGGCGTTCCAGTCCTGTTTGGTAGGGTCATAGCTGTAAGTCGGTTGTACCAGAAAACGCGGGTAGGGGGTACCCACAGAACTGAATGATCCGCGTACTTTCAGGTAATCAATCGCTTTGGGTAATGTCACCATTTCGCTGATTACTGCCGAAAGACCTACCGATGGATAGAAGAAAGAAGTAGGATTCGAGCCTTTCAACTGGGAAGCCCAGTCGTTACGTCCGGTCAACGTCAGGTACAGCATGCTTTTCCATCCTATTTCCGCACTGGCAAAAATAGACTGCGTCATTTCTTCCCAACCCTCCTGTGTTGCCCGTTTCTTGGCATTATCCAAATCAAATACATTGAATACGTTGGGCACTCCCGTGTCGCGAATCGGACCACCGTAACCCAGTAAATCACTGGAGTTGTCGCTCAATGAAGTACCGGCATTGACTACTACCGTGAAGTCGTCAATGCGTTTATTGATATTCACCATGAAGTCGGCATACGTCTGTGTCTCGTTCACCTTTTGGATGGTGTAATGTCCCTGGGTACTACCTTCGGTCAGTGTAGAGATCGTACTTGCGTATAGCTTTTGCTGATAAGTATTGTCGGTGTTATCCACGCGGATACGTGCCGATACATTCAGCCAGTCCAAAATGTCGTATGTCAGTCCGGCATTCAGCATATAACGCTTTTTCTCATTCGTGCGGACGTTTCGGTAAGCAATCCAGTAAGGATTCTGCATACGCAAATCCCCTTCACCTTGCGGCCAGTAAGCCACATTGATTTTACGTGCTTCGTCATAACGTTCGAAGGCTTTTACTAGAGAAAAGTCATCGCCGCGTGGAAACAGGTAAGCCGAAACCAATGGATTGGAATAAACTCCCTGATTGGTCATGTTGCGGTCATTTTGTATGATATAACTGGCTCCTACATCCAATTTCATCTTGTCATTCAGGAAATGAGTCGTATTGCGAAATGTGAAATTATATCGGTTGTACCTATTGTTCGGAATCATCCCTTCTGAATTGACTGCTGCGGCAGAAAAGAACGTTTGGTTCTTGTCCGTACCTGTCGAGAGGGTGATGGAGTTGCTGTAAGCCGCTCCCGTATCAAAGAAGTCGGTGGGTTCATATCCTGTTTGGTTGGCCGGATTCAGTTTAGGCCCCCAACTTAATATGGGAGAACCTTCCGCATCGCCCCGTGTACCGGTTCCATACCGATTCTGAAACTTGGGCAATACAAATGGGTTCATAAATTCCATGCTGCTTGAGAAAGTAGCCGACAGTTTTCCTATCTGTCCCCGCTTGGTAGTCACTACAATAGCGCCGTTGGCAGCGTTGCTGCCATACATTGCGGCTGCTGCCGCACCTGTCAGGAAAGAGATGCTTTCAATATCGTCGGGATTAATATCCGCAATGGCTTCCGTAGCACCTTTGGAGTCAAATTCAGTACCGCCTCCACCGCCGAAGTTATACATCGGAATACCGTCAATGACGTATAGCGCATTACTGCTCTGCTCGATAGACTTTGTACCACGCATCACCACTTTACTGGCACCTCCCACACCGGAAGAAGAAGCATTAATGACAACGCCGACAGCCTTTCCGCTCAAACTGTTGATAAAGTTGGCGTCTTTTATTTCCGGCATCTTGTCTGCTCCGATTTGCTGGACGTTGTAGCTCAATGCTTTTTGCTCGCGTTTGATGCCGAGAGCAGTTACTACAACTTCCGATAGCTGTTGCGTATCGGCTGTCAGTTGAATGTGGTAATTATTCTGGTTGGTGACTTTAATGCTTCCTGAAGTATAACCGATATAAGTAAATGTCAGTGTATTTCCGGTGGAAGCTTCGATCAGGAAGTTCCCGTCGATGTCTGTGATAGATCCGGCGGCAGTGCCTTCCACTTTGATGTTCACTCCGGTCAAGGGATCGTTGTTTTCATCAACTACCTTACCGGTGATCTTTTTGGTCGGGTTGCTTTCTTTCTTTTGTTCCGGAATAATCATGATATATTTCTCTTTCAGTTGATAGGTGAAACCTGTACCTTTGAGAATTTGAGCGAGCGCATTTTCCAACGAAGCCACCTCTATATTGAGGGTGATGGCCGGTTTGTTTTTCAGTTGGGAATCGTTGTAGCCTACGGACATGCCGGATTGTCTTTCAACTTCTTTCAGTGCTTCAATCACAGATATACTATTCTTTTTAATAGTGATTTTAGCGCCATTTTGTGCAAGGGAAACTGTTGTGGCGAGCATCAAACAGAAAAAAAGCATAAAACTTCTTCCCTTTGTCTTCTTGTCTACTATAAATTTATAAATTTGTAGCATTTTCTTAGTATTAGGTTATTGACTAAATTATTTCGAGGTAATTTGTAGAGTAAACTCTAATATTGGGAATTCAGATTTCATATCCGGGACGGAGTGAGGCCTCTGTTCCGGGTATTTTTTTGCATGGCATATAAGGTTAAAAAGTTATATTCTTGTCAGATAGCACTTGTCTTCTACTATTCTATAGTCCATTTGTCCGACCACGTTCACGATGATTTCCATCACTTCTTCGAGTGGTGCGTTGTCCTTGAAACGAAAACTGAACCTGTCGTTTTTGAGGTTCTTGATACTATATACAAAGGCATAAGGATATTTTCGCTCCAATACGTTGATGATGTCCGTCAGCGTCATCTTTTGCAGAACCAGTTCTCCGCGTTGCCAGGCTGTCACATCGTCCATATCCGGATTGGAGAGATCATATTTCTTATTGTTTCTGTTATAGGCAAACTGTTCGTTGGGATGGAGAATGACACTTGTTGTCAGATTGTTATAATCTACACGGATACTGCCTGAAATGAGGGTCGTTGCTATTTCCTGGCTTTCAGGGTAGGCAGATACATTAAATTCCGTACCCAACGCAGTAATCTGTAAATCATTGGATTTCACGATAAACGGACGTTTTTTGTCCGGCTTAACCTTGAAGTTGGCTTCGCCTAACAGGAATACACTACGACTATCTCCGGTAAACTCGTGCGGATATAAAAGTGTACTTTTCGAGTTGAGTTGCACTTTTGTTCCGTCGGGCAGCGTCAAACTTCTCATTTCTGCTATCGGAATATATTGCTGTAACAAGTCGGTTTCCGCTTTTGTGCCTACAGTCGATAGATAGACCGAAGAGGCAAGCAGGAGGAATAAGATAGCGGCTGCGGATTGCCATATATGTATTGGGCGAATTCTTCTCTCTTTGGGTACGGTTGGAATACCTTCCTGTTTTTTCAGGCGCTCGTAAGACTTCTGCATTCCTTTCACGTTTTTTTGCCGTTGCGCTTTGTTCCATAGCTCTCTCAAAGCATCTTCTTTCTGGGATGCATGATCCTCATCTACCAGCCATTGATAGAATTCATTTTGGGTAGCTTCCGGATAGTTATTGCCGGTAAATAATATCAGTATTTTCTGAAAAAAGTTCCTCATTTGCGCTGTTCTTTTTAGTGGTTACACTATTAGCACAATCGAAAATGGGGGATTACTTAAAAGAAACACAAGAAAAATGCAATAAAAATAGTTTTTTTTATTTCGAGCAGGGTCAGATAGATTTGGTGTTCCACAGTTCGTACGGAAATATTGAGTGCTTGTGCTATCTCCATATTACTCATATTGTTGATGCGGCTCATTTCAAAAACTTTTCTGCGGCGTTCGGGAAGGCGGTCGAGAATTAGGCGGATGATTAATAGTGCTTCTTTATAATAGATAGGGTCGAGAGTATCTTCGGATTTTAGTAAGTCTTCGATTAGATATTTCTGCGATAATTGTTCCTGATAGGATTGTTCCAGTCTTTTGCGTTTGATGAAATTGAAAGTTGTGTTTTTAGTCATGGCGTAGATATACTGGCCTATGTCTTTGTTTTCCAGCCAGACCTCCGGTTGTGTCCATAATTTAGCGAACACATCCTGAATGATATCTTCTGCGTCCTCTTCAGATTTGAGCAAGTTTATAGCGAAATATTTAACAGCGGAATAGTGCGTGGTAAATATAATTTCGAATTGGCGGGCTAGATGAATAGGGTCTTGGTTTTGGCTCATAGGTTTATCAGGTCTGTTGGTATGAGACAAATGTATGTAAATAATTCAACAATACTAAGAAGCCAAGATTAGTATGCGAAAAAGGAAACTAAAAAAACGACTTCAAGTTCTGTGTTTTTATGAACTCTTAACTGTGAAAAGGAAAAAAATAGTGACGCTATCCAGTAGGGATGGCGTCACTATTCGAGTGAGATGGTGACGGTATACCAATGTGATACCGTCACTATTTTTAGATATGTATTTTACCAGTTTCTTTTCACTGTGCGGTAACCGTAGCCGATAATTACAAGAAAACAGATGAACGGAAGAATAAATGAAACATTGACAGCCGGTAACCACGCTATTTGTTCCAAATCAATGATGCTTGCCTGTAGCGGTGGAAGAACAGAACCTCCCAGGATAGCCATAATAAGGCCGGCAGCTCCGAACTTCGCATCATCTCCCATACCTTTCAAGGCAATACCGTAGATGGTAGGGAACATCAATGACATACAAGCCGATACTGCTACCAGACAATACATTCCGAAGATATTTTGAAGGAAGATTACACCTAAAGTGAAAATACCTCCAAAGATAGCAAGAATCATCAGCAATTTACCCGCATTGAGATAGCGCAGAATGAACGTACAGATAAAACGGCTAATACAGAATATCACCATTGCTATGATATTATATTGTTGAGATAGTACTTCCGCACTTTTCTCGTCCATACCTTGTGACATGAACAAGCGTGTTCCATACTGAATGATGAAAGTCCAGCACATAATTTGTGCACCTACATAGAAAAATTGGGCAATCACACCTTCACGATAACGCGTTTGGGTGAAAATACGTTTCAGTGTAGGGAAGAAGTCTATTCTATGATTCTGATCTCCATTCTTAGGCATCTTGACGAATCGTATCAGAAGCAACATGGCTACGATAATCAGTCCGATAATGAGATAAGGAGCAATCAGGACGCTAAGGTCGCTTTCTTTGATTGCTTGAAATTCGCTGTCGTTAAGCAATGCGCGGTCTTCGGTACACATCGGATGCAATTTCGCTTGAATGAACTGCATGGCTACATACATTCCGAGAAGTGACCCCATCGGGTTGAAAGACTGTGCAAGGTTCAATCGCCGGGTAGCTGTTTCTTCCGTTCCCATGGAAAGAATATACGGATTACAGCTTGTTTCGAGGAAAGATAATCCGCAGGTCAGAATAAAATAAGCAATCAGAAACGGATAGTACTCACCCGTCATTTTGGCGGGGAAGAATAAGAAGGCTCCGAAAGCATACATACCCAGTCCTAACAAAACACCTGCTTTGTAGGAATATTTGCGGATGAAGATGGCAGCCGGGAAAGCCATTGCAAAGTAGCCTCCATAGAAGGCAACCTGTACCAATGCCCCGTCGGTGGCACTCATCCGGAAGATTTTAGAGAATGCCTTTACCATCGGATTGGTAATGTCATTGGCAAATCCCCATAACGCAAAACAGGAGGTAATGAGAATAAAAGGTATAAGATAACTGATGCCATCTTTCGAAATGATGGACTGCTTGGTGTGTTTCATGGTTGTTTCTGGTATTTTTTTAAGTATTATACAAATGGAACATTCTTTCCATCGGTTTCCATTTCTCTGCGGAACTCATTCCGGGTGCGGCTTGTTGGAAGATAGCCATATATTCTTCCCACTCTTGTTGGCGGGGAAGGGTGTTCAGGCGTTCCATTGCCGTGTCCCAGTCAAAATCAAGGGGAGTTTCGACGATCATAAACAGTCGGGTTCCCAGGATATAAATTTCCATTTCCAGGATGCCAACTTCCCGGATACCGGCAAGAATTTCCGGCCATGCTTCCGCCTGGCTATGTCTTTTCCGATATTCGGCGATTAGTTCCGGAGAATCGCGTAAATCAAGGGTTTGGCAATATCGTTTGACGGGAACGTCATAAGATTGAACCTGATAACCGGTTTTAGATGTTTCCATATACTTTTATTTTTTAGGATAATATACTTGTGGTGTAACGCTGCGAGTGACAATTTCCCGCAATTCACGAAGATCGGCAATTTCTCCTTTAGCCATTGCCTGCGTCAGAATGTTTCCCATTGCAGTGGCTTCCACCGGACCTGCATAAACAGGAATACCGAGTTCGTCAGCTGTCAGTTGGTTGAGTAACTTATTTTGTGATCCTCCTCCGATGATATTTAACTGACGGATTGGAGCGGGGAGGCAACGGTTGAGCTGTTCCACAGCCAGCCGATATCTGAAAGCTAATGACTGGAGCACACATCGTACAGTCTCTGCCTTGTTTTGGGGAATTTGCAAAGCATGATTCCGGCAATAATGAATAAGCGCATTCTCCATATTTTCCGGATTCATGAATATGGTGTCGTCTACAGGGATGATTGTATCAATCTCGGCTTCGGCTGCTTGCGGGATGATTATATCATAATCTTGTTCCTCGCCACACGCTTTCCACTCGCTCATCAAGCGTTGCAGAATCCATAATCCTGTTATATTCTGGAGGAAACGGATTTTGCCGTCTACACCTCCTTCATTGGTGAATTGAGCTTTTCTTGCTTCTTCCGTTAATATGGGTTCGTCCACTTCAACTCCCAGTAGCGACCAAGTGCCGGAACTAAGGAAAGCGATAGGACTTTCTGCAGCAGGAACAGCAGCTACGGCACTGGCTGTATCATGTGAACCTACGGCAATAACGTCTACGGCACCCAGTCCGGTTTCGCGTGCAATATCCTCTTTCAGAGTGCCTCTGATTGTTCCGGGAAGAATGATTTTACCGAACAGATGTTCGGGAAGACCTAAGCTATGTATGGTATCGAATGACCAGTTGCGTGATTTGGCGTTGAGTAATTCAGAGGTGGAGGCGATACAATATTCATTATTGGCTACCCCTGTCAGGAAATAACTGAAGAGATCGGGCATGAATAAAAGTTGCCGGGCAACTTCCAACTGCGCATCTTGATTTTGCTTCATGCTGTAAAGTTGAAACAGCGTATTGATAGGCATCACCTGAATACCGGTTTCGGCATAATGTCGATGTTCATCCATGCACTTGAATACTTCTGCCGGCATTCCCTCTGTTCTTGCATCCCGGTAACAGACTGGATTTCCTAATAGGTTTCCATGTTTGTCAATCAGTCCGAAATCCACTCCCCAAGTGTCAATACCAATACCTTTTACGGCATATCCTTTTTGTGCAGCCAGTTTTAGTCCGGTTTTCATATCTTCGAACAGAGCCGGGAAGTCCCAGTAAATATGATTGCCTAGTTTGACCTGCCGGTTGGAGAAGCGGTATATCTCTTCCAATTCCAGCCTGCCGTTAAGAAGAAAGCCGGCGATGATTCGCCCGCTGCCGCCTCCGAAGTCTGCTGCTAAATAAGTGTGTTTGATGGTATCTTTCATGGTAATATGCCTGGATATTAGTTGGTTTTCTTTCCTAATACGTAGATTTCCAGGTCTTCAATTTCTGCCGGTGTGAGCACTGAATAATCACCGCCGGATTGAACAATGATGCGACAAGCCATTTCGAAAAAAGTAGCCCGTTCATATACTTGGTCGAAGTCTTTTCCGCACACCACTTGTCCGTGGTTGGTCAGTAAAACCGAGTTATGCTTTTGCATGGCTTCTACCACGGCTTTCGCCAGTTCCGGTGAGCCGGGACGATAATACGGAATCACAGGTATTTCCGAACCTACATGGCAAGGAATTTCTGCTGTTACGTTGAAATTTGCCGGCTTGTTCTTCATGCAGGAGACAGCGGTGGCATATTCCGATTGGAAATGGAGAACGACATTGACGTCCCGACGTTCACGGAGAATACCCAAATGGAATGTACTTTCCATAGAGGGTTTTACACCATTGGCAGGAATGCCGCTGGCAATATGGCAGATTGAAACCTTTTCTTTGCCAAGTGTGGGAACCCAGGAACCCGTACCGGAAATCAATGCTTCTTCGCCGATTCTCCAGGAAAGGTTACCGCTGCTGCAAAGCATTAATTTTGCATCCCCGTAACGATGTGCTTGTGCAATGAACTGTTCAATATGTTCGTTAGTAATCATAGTCTTACTTATTTAAGTCGCTGTAGGGGGCGGGGCTATCCCGACATTTGTTATGTGTCGGGTGGGGGACCCCGTCCCTACGAACGGCAAAGTTAAAATATTTATTTATACAGGACGAAAAAAACTTGTTTATTTATAAATAGGACCATAAGTTGCACAAGCTCTGTAATCTGATCCTTCTTTGTCCATGCCGAAAGCATTCCAGGCAGCCGGGCGGAACATCTGATCTTCTTCTACATTGTGCATGCATACCGGGATGCGGAGCATGGAAGCAAGAGTGATTAAGTCCTGGCCGATGTGTCCATAGCTGATGGCGCCATGATTGGCTCCCCAGTTATTCATGACTGAATATACGTCTTTGAAAGCCGGTTTATCACACAAACGGGGCACAAACCAGGTGGTAGGCCATGTCGGGTCTGTACGCATATTGAGTTTCTGATGGATTTCCGGATCGATTTCCACTGTCCATCCTTCTGCAATTTGCAGGACAGGGCCTAAGCCTTTAATCAGGTTCAGACGCATCATGGTTACAGGCATTCCACCTTTTGACAGGAAGTTGGACGAGAAGCCGCCACCACGGAAGTAGTCACGATCTGCCGGATACCAGGTTGTTGCTTGTAGACAGTTCTCTACATCAGCATCCGTCAGGTTCCAAGGTTCTTTCATAACCGGATTACCTTTTGCATCTAATGATTGGCCGGAACCGTCGAGAGTCGTTGCACCGGAATTGATAAGATGGATGATACCGTTTGCTGCCAATCCGCTCAACTCTTTGCCGGTTACACGTTTCACGGCTTCAGGACTCCAGTAAGTACGTACGTCGGAGAATATTTGTGCACGGTTGGTCAATAGATGTCCGAACAACATGGCTACACCGTTGCAGGCATCGTTCTCGGTAGCTACGACAAATGCTTCACGAATACCGTTCCAGTCAAAAGAAGTATTGAGCAGAGCTTCCGGATAGTCACCGTTAGGATAGAAGTCTGTCCATTGGCGTTGTCCCTGGAAACCGGCTGCAATGGCATTGTGTCCCAAGGCCTCTTCCTTGAATCCCATTTCTTTCAATTTGGGGTTTCCAGTCATCAAGTCGCGCATGATAATCGTCATCTTTACAATGAATTCCCAATCAGCATCTTTCTGTTCACGGGTTTTACGTTTTTCAGGACGATTCTTGAAGTCTTCACCTTCGTTTGTCTTGCAATTTTTTTCAGTCCAGGCCATGGCTTTGGCGTATTCTTCGTGGTCATAGATGCCTTCGTCCATTCGACGGATGATTTCTGTGAGGTCTATTGACTCATTACGCATTCCCAGATACTCCTGGAAGAAATCAGGATTAACGATAGAACCGGCGATACCCATAGATACACTACCCATTGACAGGTAAGATTTGCCTCTCATCGTAGCTACTGCCTGTGCAGCGCGTGCAAAACGAAGAATTTTTTCCGATACATCTTCAGGGATTGTGTTGTCGTCCAAATCTTGAACGTCGCGTCCGTAGATACCGAATGCGGGAAGGCCTTTTTGTGCGTGTCCGGCAAGTACGGCAGCAAGGTATACAGCTCCCGGACGTTCTGTGCCGTTGAATCCCCAGACAGCCTTCGGATAATGCGGGTTCATATCCATCGTTTCAGCACCATAGCACCAGCAAGAAGTGACGGTAATGGTAGAGCCGACCCCTTCTCTTTCAAACTTTTCCGCACAAGCGGCACTTTCGGCTACGCGTCCGATCGTGCTATCGGCTATAACACATTCTACCGGACTGCCATCACCGTTTTTCAGGTTGCTGCTGATTAACTCGGCTACTGCTTTTGCTAAATTCATTGTTTTCTCTTCAAGGCTTTCGCGAACGCCACCCTGGCGACCATCGATTGTGGGACGAATCCCGATTTTCGGATACTTTTTCATGGTTTCTATCTATTAAAGGATTAATTAATATCTGTGCTGAACTGTGCTGATGTCTTCGCAAAAAAAAATTAAAGTGACTTTCGAAGCCTTACTTCCGTTGGTAAGAACTTCTGAACCGGTACATTATTAAGAACGAAATTGGCCGCTTCGTTTCCCATCATTTCCCAATCAATACTCAATGAGGTTATTCCTTCGTCAATCACTTCGTAGGAAGGAATATCATTATACGCTAACAGACCGAAATCTTTTCCGCATTTCAGCCCTTCCAATCTTCCTTGTTTCACCACTTTTACTACATCTTGTTGCTTGATGGCGATATAGGCAACTCCCTTACGTACGATCAGATTCTCAATATCCTCCTGTATTTCACAGAGGAATCCTTGCTCCTGACAGAAACGGGTAAAATACACCTTACTGCTTTGGGGATGTTTCAGGCTTTTGGGAAACAAAAAAACGAGCTGGTGATAGTTCTTCAATCTTTCCTTGAGCAGATTCAATGCCTGATAGAAAAATTCATCAAAATCCTGGCAGATATATGAATACTTTTCTTTTTCGAATTTGCCGAAATCAAGGAGTAGTAATCTTGAAGGATTAATTTTATTGAGAACAGTGCTGAATTTTTCGTTATCGAAATTCATCACGATGTATTTGTTGTATTTCCCGATGGATTCCCGGAGGATCGTATTGAACAACCGTTCGTTGTATTGATGAAATAATAAGTCTACCTTATAGTTGATAGGCAGATGTCTGACGAAGCTGTTATATAAAGCTTCTTTGAAAGGAGTATATTGGTCGAGCAGCAGTAAGACATTGGTCACCTGACTCGTCACATAATATCCTTTTCCGGGAGTGGAGTCGATCAAGCCTCGTTCGCGTAAATCAAGGAAAGCCTTGAAAACCGTATCACGTGATACTCCGTATTGAGCACTTAACTGATTAATGGAAGGCAAAGAATCTCCTTCAAGAAATTCTTTCCTGGAAATTGCCTGGCTAAGTGCATCTGCTAGTTGCGTAACCTTGCTTGACTGTTGTCCGAATGTTGCCTTTTTATCAGTTCGTTTCATATTCGAAAAATAAGTAATACTATGCTGAACTATGCTGATGCAAAGAAACGCATTTTATTTTGGACGGAATAAATAATTTAATATGTTTTATAGCAGAAAGTAACAAAAAAAATCCCCTCCGGCGAACCGGAGAGGATTTATAGCTTTTTCCTGATTTCTTGTTCGGAATCTGCTGAATTTTATTCAGCAGCAGCTTCTGTTGCAGGAGCTTCTTCAGCCGGAGCTGCGGCAGCTTCTTCTGCAGGTGCTTCAGCAGCAGCTTTTTCAGCAGCTTCAGCAGCTTTCTTTTCAGCGAGTGCTTTTGCTTTCACTTCGTTGATCTTCTTTTCTGCTTCCAGACGTGCTTTAGCTTCAGCTTTCTTAGCTTCGTCTTGTTTAGCTTTCAAAGTAGCCAAACCTGACTGTTTGTTGTTTTTCCAAGCTTCGAATTTAGCTTCTGCTTCTGCTTCTCCGAATGCGCCTTTTGCTACACCGCCCAGAAGATGTTTCTTCATGTAAACTCCTTCACGAGAAAGGATGTTACGTACAGTGTCACTTGGTTGTGCACCTTTCAGTACCCATGCCAATGCAGCGTCGAAATTCAAATCTACTGTAGCAGGATCGGTATTTGGGTTATAAGTACCAATCTTCTCAATAAATTTACCATCACGTGGTGCTCTGCTGTCTGCAATTACAATTGAATAGAACGCGTAACTTTTACGTCCGTGTCTCTGCAATCTGATTCTAGTTGCCATTTTAAATAATTGTTTTTAATGATTGATTTGAATTATACTATTATCTCGTAATAGCGGGCACAAAGATACGGCTTTTCTTTTGATTGACAAACATTTCGCATCTTTTTTACGAATACCGTTTCGGATAGCGGAACAAAATTGCTAGCAGGGCGCATGCTCCCATTGTAAACGGATAGTAGAGATTTCCGATGATACTGATGGGGGAGATACTGGCAAGTCCCGCTGCAATCAGCATCTGCGCTCCGTATGGAATAATCCCTTGTATCAGGCAGGAGAAAGTATCGAGGATACTGGCTGTTTTTCTTCGGTCGAGATGGAATTTCACGGCAATATCTTTGGCAATCGGTCCTGTTGTTATAATGGCAATTGTGTTGTTGGCTGTACATAAGTTGGCGATACTTACCAGGGCGGCAATGCTTAGTTCGGCTCCTCTTTTACCATTGACGTGGCGGGTGAGTTTCCGGATAATGAAATCGATACCACCGTTATAACGGATGGTTTCGAGCATCCCTCCGGCCAATAGAGTGATAATAATCAGTTCTCCCATTCCTGTAATTCCCGTTCCCATGGCACCAAACCAGTCGAAAATTCCAAAGCTGCCGGTCGCGATGCCAATGATGCCACTTGTCAATATACCTATTATGAGTACGAGCATCACGTTCATTCCGGCGATGGCTGTTCCTAATACTATTATATAAGGTATAACTTTGATCCATTCGATGGTCTGTGTTTGGGTGGGGGCTGTAATGGACAATCCCTGAAATATGTAAATTCCCAATACAATGATGGCTGCCGGGACGACAATCATAGAATTTACCCGGAATTTATCGCGCATTACACATTCCTGGGTTTTGGTCGAAGCGATGGTGGTGTCGGAGATAAAAGATAAGTTGTCTCCGAAAAAAGAACCGCCTACTACGACGGCTACCATAAAGGGGAGAGCTATTTCAGTTTTTTCTGCTAGTCCTACGGCAACGGGAGTAAGGGCGACGATAGTTCCTACGCTGGTTCCGATAGATAAAGAGATGAAACAGGCAGCAATGAAGATGCCTGCCAATAGCAGATTATCCGGAAGAATCTGTAGTGTCAGGTTAACGGTGGCATCAATTGCTCCCATTTGTTTCGCACTATGAGCAAAGGCTCCGGCAAGAATGAATATCCATACCATCAGGAGGATATTTTTATTGGCGGCTCCTACCGAGAATTGATAGATACGCTGATCCAGTTTCAAGCCGCGTGTAATGGCGATGGCATAACAGGAAGAGACAAGGAAAGCCACTGTAATAGGCACTTTATAAAAGTCGTTGACGAGAATAGAAGTTACCAGATAGAGGCAGAGGAATACGAGTAACGGACTCAATGCCCACCAGTTTCCGGGACGGTCTTTATGTATTTTTTCTTCAGTCATAAATAGACGTTGGGGTATTTGTTTTATTCTAAAATCAAAATAGCGGTGCAAAAGTAATGTTTTTTGTAGGAAGTGGCAAAAATGAAGCAGCCTTACTCATAATTTATGGGTTGCAGCATAATAATCCCCTTGTTTTTAACCTTAATATATTACCATATAAGGAAGAACAAGGAGAGACTTGAAAAGGTTTCAATCTATCAGATTTTCAACTTTATTCTTTTTATTTAGAGATGATTTCTTTTGTTTTTTCTCTTTGATTTAAGCGCAGTGGATGTGTAAACCAAAAACGACTGCCGTTTCCCATTTCGGATTCGACACCAATAGTGCCGCCGAGATGTTCAATGATACTTCTGCAAATAGATAGGCCTAAGCCTGTACCTTTTGAGAAAGAGTTGAGCTTTACAAATCGGTCGAATACCTGATTTACTTTATCGGGAGCAATCCCCATGCCTGTGTCCGTAACAGCAAATTCTATTTCATTGCTCTCTGCTTTATAGTGATATTCCAATACAATCTGCCCTTCATTCGTAAATTTGAGAGCATTATTTATGAAATTGGTAATAACCTGCATTAAACGCTTTTTATCTGTATAAATATAATATTCAGGTAAATCCGGAGCCAACAGAACAGGTACAGGTTTGTCTTCTTTTATATCGTAATTGCGTATTATATCTTCACAGAAGCTTTTGATGCCCAAATGATCCATGGTGAAGTCGAGTGTTCCGGCCTCTATTTTTGACAAATCGAGAATATCAGATATCAGCTGCAAAAGAAGTTCCGTGTTTTCCTGCATAATGTCGACATAATCTTGGCGTTCCTTTTTATTATCCGATTCGACCAACAGACTTGCAAAGCCGACAATTGCATTTAGCGGAGTGCGGATTTCATGACTCATATTAGCTAGAAAAGCTGATTTTAAGCGGTCCAGGTTTTCTGCTTTTTCTTTGGCTACTCTTAGTTCCTCTTCAATAGTTTTTTGATGGTTGATATCGACACTGGTTATCACATGCGCTATTTGCCCGTCAATCCAGGCGAATGCTGCACTGAATACCCGGAACCAACATTTGTCAAACGGGCGTTGATAATCCCAGGAGTAGACTTTGGTAGGTTGTCCATTTTCGTCAATTAAATGTTTTTTAGGACAGAACTCACATTCTCCGGTTTTATCTTTATAAAGAGCTTGCCAGCATTTTTTTCCTTCAAAATGTTCGATGCCTCCGTAAGGAGCAGCCATCGATTCATTGGCATATAACATATCATGAGAATCGAAAGAATTTACATATATGTCAACTCCCATATTATTCATAATGCTGCTTAATGTCTTGCTTGCCCGCACTTCTCTTTCTTTATATTCCCGTACTGCTATTTCTTTAGAGAGTGATCCTAAAATGAGGTGAATCACTTGTAGTTCTTCATCAGTGAAAGATATTACATGTTCTTTGTCTGCAAATCCGATAAATCCGATGATTTTTCCTTCGGAGTCTTGAATTTGCCGGATCAGTAGAGAATTGACTCTATAAAAATCAATGATGTCCACATCATCCCACGAAGCCTTTTGGGTTCTGCAAGCATAAAAAGGTTTGTTTTTGCCATTTGCGTGGGCAACATGTTGACTGCTCATTTCACTGATTTCAAAACGCTGGCGCAGGATATTGTCTTCATTTCCAACAGTTTCCTTTAAATAGAAGTAGCGAAATCCATCAGTTTGATAAATGAATCCTCTTTTAAAGCCATAGTATTCGCAAATATCGGTAAGTGATTCTGTGATTTTTTTCTCGATAGAGTCACAACTATTCAATCTTTCTAAAAAATGAAGTAAAAATGCATTGTAATTCTCTCTCTCTTTGATCATATTGTTTTTGGCATCTTGTTTGGTTATATAGGCTCGAAAGGAGTATGCTGTTTATCTCTTTCAAATCTTCAAGCTGCTAATATACGGATTTAAAGAAAATGATGAATATTGTTTTTGTTTTTTTATAATGTTCCGTTTTTCTTTTTCTTGGTACGAAAAGAGAATGTGATAAATGATACTTCCCATGGAATTTAATAAACTAACAGCAATCATTAGAGAAATAAAGAGGTAAACTTGTGTAGATTTATTGAATTAAATAATGTTTGAGGAAGTTAGTCAGTCTTTGATTTTTTTGAATTCGTAAATGGTTGATTATTAATGCGTAATAAATGTGCTTTTTTCCTTTTAAACCAACGGGTCGTTCCTTTAAAAGAAACGACCCGTTGCACACCGAGAAACACGCCGTTTCTTTTAAAGGAACATGCTTCTCCATATTGGGATGCGTAGATTGATATAGTAATGTTTATATTTATTGTTCTACATCTACGTTGCCGACATTATTTTAATGCTTCGATTACCTGCGGCATCATTGTCCAAATGGTGTTTTCATCTTGAGCAGTGAAAAAGTTACCATCTATCTCTGATTTCTCATCAGTAGCTGTTCCGTTTTGAATAGCTGGTTTAGCTAATGGGTGAACTGCTACTTTCTTCCCTTTGGTTATACCTGTAAAATCAAACATCATTGCACCGGCACAATGTCCGATTATCATTTTCCCTTTATCTCCAAACGTTTTAATGACTTGCATCAAATCTACATTAAAAGGTTTATTGGCATTCTGCTGAAATACAGGTACTGCATCGCCACAAGAGAAAACGAGTGCGTCAAATTCATCTTCATGTCCCTTCAAATTAGCAATTACATCATCTACTGTCAAGCTGATTCCTGAATTTGTTTTAATCTCCTTCGTATTCGATACGGCAAATACTTTATATGAAATGCCATTCTCGAAAAATGCTTCCAAATATTGGAATAACCCACAACCATTTACCGGATTCACTGCTAAAACTGCCACTTTCTTTGCCATAATCATAATTATTTAAATGAAACAATAGTTATTATTAGTAAGTTTATTACTTTTGTGATGCAAATGTATCTTTCTTGTTTGAGAAATGCAAGAACGTACTTGAAAATAAGGAAGTTACATAGAGGTAACTATTGCTGAAACTCAATAAAATACAAAACGTTAAAGAATGAAAAATTTTCATCCGACGGGAAATTGTCCGATAAGAGATGTGCTTAGCCGCTTGGGAGACAAGTGGTCGATGCTGGTGCTTATTACATTGAATGCCAATGGTACGATGCGTTTTAGTGATATTCATAAAACGATAGAAGATGTCTCTCAAAGAATGTTGACTGTTACATTGCGTACTTTGGAATCAGATGGATTGGTTGAACGGAAAGTGTATGCAGAAGTACCTCCCCGTGTGGAGTATTGCCTGACAGATACAGGCGGTACATTGATTCCTCATATTGAAGGACTGGTGGGATGGGCTTTGGAGAATATGGAAACTATCCTGAAACATAGAAACAATAATTGATTCGTAAAAGATTGATTGAGAACATTGATTTAGGGTAGCCCTCTTCTTTTTTTATTTATGTATTCAGAGAAAAATAGCGAAAAAATACCTCATGACGGAAAAAGCCTTTTTTTTGAATATTTCTTTCCCGCGTTATAGCCTGATCTTTCCCATATTTACACCGCAATTGCAACACAACGATTCAAGTTGTGGACTATTACAATTAAAAACAATCATTTATTATTAGAATTGCTGGTTTCAGCGGATTCAAAACTTAAATTATTACACAATGAAAAACAGATTTTTTATTGTAGCACTAATAGTGCTGTTCTTTTGTGGATGCAGTGATAATGATGATACTGTAGTAAATAACAGTATTGATGAGTTGGGAAACTTGGAAAACGGTTTAGTATTCTTGCCCCGTTATGAGGATGGAAAAGCTTCTATTGAATATCGGGCGGAAGATGGTGAATTTTATATCACGGCAAATTTTAAAACATTATCTGCCCGACTCGCAGAACGGATAGCAGACGAGTGGAATCAAGCAACGGGTGACAAGAATGTGACTGCTGATTATACAGAAGTGCAAACACGTACTACCAGTGTTTCTTCTTTAGAGGTGACAAAGGTTGTTTCCTCTAATGAGACGGAGGGATTAATTACTATTGAAATGAAACTTCCACTTGAGGCTTTGTTAAAACCTTTTTTCTTTTCCGTTTCAGCCAAAGCGGGAAATACTTTATTGATGTCTGCTTATGTGCCGGTTTATAAGGATGATTTGGACAAACAACTTGCTTATGTGCCCGATCCCCGTCCTATTCCGGCTATAAAAGATGGTTTGTATTATACATGGGGGGATGAATTCAATATTGATGGTTCTGTGAACGAAGAGCTTTGGACTTTTGAAGAAGGCTTTAAGCGGGGAAATGAGCCACAGAACTATGTGAAAGGAATAGACAATGCTATCGTTGTGGATGGACGGCTTTTGATTACTGCGAAAAAAGAAAGACGTAAGAATCCGAATTATGATCCAACTTCCGGAGATTATAGAATGAACTGGGAGTATGGAGAATATACTTCGGCTAGTATGAATGGAAATCAGAAACGTTTTTTCTTGTTTGGACGTACCGAGGTGCGGGCTAAAATAGATCCTTCCAGTGGATCTTTCCCTGCTATCTGGACTTGTGGAAATAATAAGGAGTGGCCTTTAAACGGAGAAATTGATATAATGGAGTTCTATATACATAATGGTGAGCAATCTTTGACCAGTAATTTTGCAGCAGGTAAGAAACAGCCATGGGAGGCTATCTGGAACTCGCGATGGACACCTCTTTCTTATTATGAACTTAAAGATCCTGATTGGATTAAAAAGTATCATGTATATCGTATGGATTGGGATGAAAAAGAGATCAAGTTATATGTGGATGATGAATTGAGGAATAGTATAAAAGTTGAAGAGTTCCTGAATGAAGATGGTAGTATTGTTTTTCACAATCCTCAATATATGTGGCTCAATCTGGCTTTGAAAGATCAAGGTAGAGGAATAGACCTGAGTGAAACTAAAAATATACAGTTCGAAGTGGATTATTTCAGATTGTATCAGAAAGTGATTGACCATCAGAAGCCTTCTAAAGTTACAAATTTTACTGCAAAATCTAAAGATGGATTGGTGAATTTAAGTTGGAAACCTTCTATAGATACGGGCGGTGCGGGATTGTTGCGTTATGATCTTTATAGAGGAGGCATCGGTAGTGGTTATTTTATTGGGTCAACAACTACTACAAGTTTTACGGAGGTAGAAGTTGCTCCGGGAGCGGAAATGACTTATTATATTCAAGCGTTGGACGGAGTGGGAAATTATTCGGATGTGAATGAAGTAACAGTGAGACCAGAAGGAGGAGGTGGACTTCATGAAGGTAATTTAGTACCTGATGGGACTATGGAAAGTTTGCCGATAGAACTTGATCAATCTCTACCAGGTTTTGATGGTTCATGGGGAAATGCTAGTTGGGGTAGTTTACGTGTTCTCACTGGCGGTTATTGGGGTAAATATATTCAGATAACCGGTGGCAATGGTGAATTGCAGTTCCCGGTTACTTGGACGCCAAATACGACTTATGTACTCCGTGCTAAAATTAAAACTACTGGAAGTGGTTTTGAGTTTGGTTTAGGTAAAGTCAAAGTTGGTGATAGTTCTTTGGCACTTTCGATACCTAATACGAGGGGTGAGTGGATTCAATTTGAACAGGAATTTATGGCTGAAACTGCTTCCACAGGAAATTGTTCACTTCATAACTGGTCTTCAAATACTGTAGTACAAATGGATAATTGGGAATTATATGAAAAAGAATAAGTAATTTGAGATGGAATCAGTCAGATAATATTCCATCGTAAGGTTATTAAGGAAAAGCTTGTTTGAATTTTCCCAAAAAGTGAAGGGGGAGTTCAAATAAGCTTTAATAATATACGTCGAAAAATACCAATAATTGGTCATAATGACGATTTTCTACTTGTAAAAGATGAATTATGCCTTTTTTTTATTGAATCAAATGCTTATTTTTGGGAATAAATAAAGATACTATGAAAATACCGATAAATGATATATTGAAAATGAGGAGAAGTCTTTTATTCTTTATTTGTTTGATATTCCCTTTTATATTATTTGCGAAGCATTTTAAAGTGTTTGATATTTCGACCGGATTACCGAATAATACAGTGAAATGTATAATTCAAGATGAGCAGGGCTTTATTTGGCTGGGTACTTTTAATGGCTTATGTAGATTTGACGGAGTTGATTTTGCTGTTTTTACTCATCAGCAAAATGACAGCCTTTCCATTATCAATAATCATATCGAGGCTTTATTACCTGTAGAAAACGGAATGTGGGTAGGAACTGAGGGAGGATTAAATTTTTATTCATATACAGAAAATCGCTTTTATCCTTGCATACAACGTGCTTCTACTGGAGAAACCCAATTGATGACAAGGCCGATTAAGAATATAGTGATGAGTAAAGGGAAAGTTTTTGTATTGAATGTTTCCCGTGAATTGTTTGTATTGAGAGATAATCAGACATTTGAAAAGTGTGATTATGAAGCAAATATGGCTTGTCTTGCCATTGCGCTATACAAAGATGGTATGTTGCTGGCGCATACGACTAAAGGGATATGCTTGATTGAACCTGAGAAAGGGAGAATTGTGGGCCGGTTGAATATTCCTCAAAAAATGTCGAGTGATAATGTCATATATTATAGCAAGAATAAAAATAGGATTTATATAGGCTACGGCATTGGATATAATAGTGAAGTATTTAGTGTTAACGATAGTCTGGAAATCAGGAAGTTGGATGAACCTGTTCCTTCAGATGTAAAGTCTGTTATCGATTATAAGGATGAAACAGTTTTCGGTACAGATGGGAACGGATTAGCAACTTTTTCTACCAAGGAAGAAAACTTTTATACGCCTGAAAACAGTAATATTAGCAGTGATGCCATTCATTCTTTGTTTGTTGATCGTAATGAGAATCTCTGGATAGGAACTTATCGTGGAGGGGTGAACCTGTTTTCTGTTCACTATAATTGGTTCAAAACTCTGACGATGGCAAATAAACAGATAACACATAATGTGGTGACGGCTATTTATCCGGGAAAAGATCATTTGTATATTGGGCTTGACGGAGGTGGGTTGAATGTTTACGACCAGAGTACCGGGCGGGTGACAGCCTATACAACTAGAAATAGTTCGATAGCAGGTAATAACATACTGTCTATATCAGGAGATGAACAATATATCTGGTTAGGGATTTATGGAAGGGGATTGTGCCGTTTCTCTCTGGCAGGACATTCGTTTAAGAACTTTGTATTGCCTTCTATAGATGGGAGCATGAACATGAATCGCATTTGGGAGATAAAAGATGATGGACGGGGGTATATATGGATTATTGGGGAAGGTGTCTATTTGTTTAATAAGGAAACAGAAACTTTTATAACAATCAGCGAGTTAAATGGCGTTTATGCTTCTGGGGTTGTATTTGATGATAATGTGGCTTGGCTTAGTTGTACAAATAGCGGATTGTACAAAATGGATAGGGTAACAGGAAAGATATTGAAGCATTATTTTAAAGATTCAAAGGAGACTCCTATTGATAGTAATATAATACGGTATATCTTTATTGACTCAAATCATTGTGTGTGGTTTTCTACAGAATATTCCGGGCTTTATAAATTGGACGAAGCAACAGAAACAGTAACTTCATGTGGAAAGTCGACTGGGTTGACTTCACAAAGTACGGTAAGTATGCAGGAAGATCAGTACGGTAATATATGGTTAGGGACAGACAATGGTTTATTTCGTTATAGTTCTGCTACGGGAACTTTTGTGCGTTTTGGCAAAGAAGATAATTTATCGTTGGTGCAGTTCAATTATAATGCTTGTTCCCGTAAAGAGGATATATTATATTTTGGAACAACAGGAGGGTTGGTCTGGTTTAATCCTTCGGAAATAGAATACAGCCAACGTGCGAATTCCGTTTATTTCACAGGGCTTGAGTTATTGAATAATGATAAAGAATTGATTAATCTATATGGCGATCATCCACAGGAAATTCGTCTTCCTTACGATCAGAATTTCTTCACTATTCATTTTTCGACACCTGAACTGGTATCTCCGGATAAAATCAATTTCTCTTGCTTTATGGAGAATTTTGAGAAAAACTGGCAGGAAATATCCTATCATCGCCAAGTCTCTTATACTAATGTGCCGCCCGGAGAATATTTATTCTATGTAAAGTCGTCCGATAGTAATGGGAAATGGAATGAAAAAGCTTCCTGTCTTAAAATAATTATCACTCCCCCTTGGTGGCAGACAGGATGGGCTTTCTGTTTATGGGGAATCATTATATTGGGGATATTGGTACTCGTATTATGGTTTTACCAGCATGAATTAAGTATAAAGCACATGGTTCGCTTGAAAGAAATAGAAAAAAATACGGCAAAGAGTATCAGTGAGGCTAAATTAAATTTTTTTACTAATATTACTCATGAACTGCGTACTCCTATATTCTTGATTACTGCACCTTTAGAGGAATTGATGTCTTCGGCTAAAGGACCGGTACAGGTACCCAAGTCATATTTGTCAGCGATGTATCGTAATGCGATGCGGTTGAATAAATTAATCAGTCGTATTATCGATTTCCGTAAGTTGGAGTCCGGTAAATTAAAGTTGGAAACCCAACGGCTCAACGTGGTTGCTTTTTGTAAGGATCTGACGATAGATTATGAAGCACTTTGTCAGCAGAAGAATATTCTTTTTTATTTCCAACCGTCGAAAACTGTGATTCAATTGGATTTTGATGCAGAGAAGTTAGAATCTATTTTATCCAATTTAATATCCAATGCTTTTAAATATACTTCCGAAGAAGGAAAAATCATTTTTTCTATTGATGATGCGGAAGATGCTGTCCTGTTCACGATTGAAGACAATGGCATCGGAATTCCTGAAGAATATCATGATGTTATTTTCGATAGTTTCTTTCAGGTAGACCCTTCGAGGGCGTCTGCTATGGGTGATGGCATCGGACTTTCATTTGTAAAGCATCTGGTAGAGTTACATGGAGGGACAGTGAAGGTGGAAAGTCAGCCAGAGCGAGGGGCAAAGTTCATGTTTAGCATACCCAAAAAGGACGTGGAAGAAGTGGTTGAGCAGTTGGAACAAAAATCTGTCATTATTGATTTCAATGAAACCGATTCAAGACAGAATGAACTTGTATCTCCTCAATTGCCAACTGCCATACATTCGTTATTGATAATTGATGATGAGCGGGAGACTGTGGAAATATTGGAACGGTTCCTGATTAAGGATTTTAAAATATTGAAGGCGAGTAATGGTGTGGATGGGTTGACGATTGCTCAAGAAGCATTGCCTGATATTATAATTTGTGATATGATGATGCCGAAGATGGACGGTATGGAATTTTTGAGTTTGGTGAAAGGCGATAAAAAACTTTCTCATATTCCAGTCATTATGTTTACGGCAAAAACGTCTGAAGATGATAAAATGGCTGCGTTCGACAGTGGAGCTGATGCTTATCTGACAAAACCTGTTTCTTTGAAGTATTTAAGGAAACGGATAGATAACCTCTTGTCTCAGTCGGAGTCTGTTGCCGTGGTCAACCATATCTCTAATACAGAAAAGAATTATTCAAAAGAAGAACAACGTTTTTTGTTAAAATGTCGTGAGATAATTGATAATCATCTGACTGATGCGGATTTTGATGTGTTGACTTTTGCAGAGAAATTAGGAATGAGCCATTCTACCTTATATCGAAAAGTAAAAAGTGTGACAGGTATGTCGGTGATTGAATTCATTAACGAGTACCGGATATTTAAGGCTGTGCAATATTTCAATGAAGGAGAGACGAATATAAGTACTGTGGGAGTGAAGTGCGGATTCAACGATTTGAAAAATTTTAGAGCAGCTTTCAAACGGAAAGTAGGGGTGTCTCCTAAGCAATATGTAATGCGTTTATAACGAGGATGAGAGATTAATCCCGATAGAAGACGGATTTCTGGAATGAAGCTGTGGCGGTCAAAGTGAAAACGGATACTGTTACAGCTTCTTTTTTTTGATTATTGCGGATTTTACCCCAAAAAAGGAAGATTTCGCCCTGTTTCTTTTTTATAATATGCCTACTTTTGAATCAGCTATCAGAGCAAATGGTACCAAAAAATGATAGTAAGAGTGTAGTTGTTAATTAATAAAATCAAATTCTTATGAAGGACAATCTTTTAAGATTTCATCGGGTATTTCCCAAAACAATCAACGATTTAAACCTATTGTTTAATCTTAAATAATAATGTATGAAATATTTGGATTTAGGGCTTTCTGATATGCATAAAGCCTTTCTGCAAATGCGTTTAGTTTGTTTATTAATGATAATCCTGCCGGGAACACTTTGGGCACAGAATACTAAGATTAGCGGTCAGGTGATAGATGATACCGGAGAGCCGGTTATAGGGGCTACTGTTCGTCTGAAAGGGGCTATGACAGGTACCGTTACAGACCTGACTGGTGGTTTTGTTTTGCAGGTTAGTGACATGAAAGGAATATTGGAATTTTCGTTTGTAGGAATGGAAACTTTGGAAGTTCCGATAAAAGGGAAAACTATGCTAAAAGTGACGATGAAATCTTCCAGTCAGCTATTGGACGAGGTACAAGTGGTGGCATACGGCACACAGAAGAAAATAACTCTGACGGGTTCGGTTAGTTCGGTCAATACGAAAGACCTGTTGAAAGTTCCGACAGCAAGTATTGGTAATATGTTGGCAGGTGCCATGTCAGGGGTTTCATCCGTGCAATCTACTGGGCAGCCGGGTGGAGATGACCCGGAAATTTTTGTACGGGGTATGAGTACACTCAATTCGGCAAATGCCAAACCTCTGTACCTTGTTGACGGGGTGGAGCGTGATTTCTTTCAGATGGATCCGAATGAAATTGAAAGTGTCACTATTTTGAAGGATGCTTCATCGACAGCTGTATTTGGAGTACGAGGTGCTAATGGCGTCATTATTGTCACTACCAAACGTGGTAAAGAAGGAAAGCCAAAATTAATGCTTCGTTTTCTTATGGTATTCAGGCACCTACCCGTTTGCCGGAGTTCACCAATAGTTATGAATATGCTGACTTTATAAATGAAGCTTATCGGCATGATGACAAACAGGAACCATTCGGATCAGATGTAGTGGAAGCATTCAGAACTCATTCCAATCCGCTTCTTTATCCGGATACCGATTGGATGAAAGTACTTTTTGAATCTACCTCTCCCCAAACACAGGCAAATCTGAATATATCAGGCGGTACAGACCGCGTTCGTTACTTTGTATCGATGGGTATGCTTGACCAAAAAGGTTTCTTTAAAAATTATGACTCACGTTATGATGGTAACTTTAATTATAACCGCTATAATTATCGTGCCAATTTGGACGTCGATTTCACTAAAACCACTTTGTTGACAGTAAACCTGGGCGGCCGTGTAGAGAAAAGGAACTATCCGCAGGGAGGAGATAATTTGGATGACTTATTCCGCCATATCTATTGGGCATTACCTTTTGGCGGACCGGGTATTATTGATGGCAAATGGATTACAGGAAATAAACAGTATATACCGGTACTGGGAGAAAATGTGTCTTATGCGGACGGAATGTATAATACGTACGGAAGGGGATATAGTACCAAAACGACAAATGTGCTGAACCTTGACCTGGCTCTGAGTCAAAAGCTGGATTTCCTGACAAAAGGATTGAACTTTAAAATTAAATTCGCTTATAATAGTAGCTATAATCAAACGAAAACCCGTAAGACTTCCGCACCTTATTATAAGCCTTGGTACAGGAAAGATATTACATGGGCAGAACAACCTGCAGGCAGTGATCCGAATGAAATAGTTTATATACAGAACGGTGAAGAAGGAGTGATTAGCTATGGCGAAAGTTTGGGAAAAGCCCGTGACTGGTATGCTGAAGCTAGTTTTGACTGGAAACGTGATTTTGGAATGCATCACTTCTCGGCTTTGGCGTTATATAATCAGAGTAAGTCATATTATCCTAATAGTGGATGGCCCGGTATTCCCAGAGGATATGTAGGATTGGTAGGACGTGTCACATATGATTATGACAATAAATATTTGATAGAAGGTAATGTCGGTTATAACGGTTCTGAAAATTTTGCTCCGGGGCATCGTTATGGATTCTTTCCGGCAGTATCCGGCGGTTGGGTATTGACACAAGAAGACTTCTTGAAAGATAATTCAATTCTTAATTTCTTAAAAGTCCGTGCATCTTATGGTATTGTAGGTAACGACCGCTATTATAGTAGCGGTGATTATATGATTCGTTTCCTGTATTTGCCTAATAGCTATCAATTGGGAAATGGTTATCAGTTTGGTACCGGGAAGAGTTGGACAAATGGTGCGTATGAGAGTAGTTTCGGTAATTCGGGGGTAAGTTGGGAAAAGTCTGCAAAGCAGAATTATGGTATCGACTTTACATTGTTCAATCAAAAGTTGAGTGGTAGTGTCGACTATTTTCTAGAGAAGCGTACAAACATCCTGGCACAGTCCAATACAGACCCCGTCATTCATGCTATGGCATTACCGGTCTTGAATTTAGGTGAGGTTTCTAACAAAGGAGTGGAAGTAAACTTGAAATGGAACCATAAGATTAACAACTTCCGTTATTGGGCTAATTTTAATATATCTTATGCAAAGAATAAGATTGTATACCAGGACGAAGTTCCCTCACCTTATGAATATACATTAAAAACCGGACATCCAGTGGGACAGCCTTTCGGACTGAAGGTCAGAGGACTTTATTATGAAGGAATGGAAAATGTAGCCGACCATAACTATATTTTAAAACCGGGTGATGTGGTTTATGAAGATTTGAATGGTGACGAAGTGATTGATGACAATGATAAAACGGCTATCGGATATCCGAATTATCCATTGTTGAATGGTGGCTTTACTATCGGTTTTGAATATAAAGGATTCGATTTTAGTATGATGTGGAGTGGAGCGACTAAAACTTCCCGTGTATTGCGTGATGAATTCCGAACTCCGGCAGGTGGTTCCAATTATAGAGCTTTGTTGAAGTATATGTATGATGACAGATGGACGGAAGAAACAGCCGCTACGGCAAAACTGCCCCGTGCCAGTATAGACGGATTGAATAATAACTATCGCGATTCTGAATTGTGGATCAAAGACGCCAGTTACTTACGTTTGAAAAATATAGAACTGGGATATAACTTTCAGTTACCTTTTATGAAACATATCGGAATGGAAACGCTGCGTGTGTTTATAACAGGATATAATCTGTTGACTTTGGATAAACTGAAGATTTCGGATCCCGAATCTTTGAATGGTAATGTGCCCAAGTATCCGGTAATGCGTGTTGTTAACTTTGGTGTAAATGTTGGCTTTTAAAAATGATAACTATGAAGAGAATATTGAATAGTTTGCTCCTTGCATCTTTTCTTCTGTCAACTTCGTGTGTAGACGAATTTAAAGTAGGAGATGCTTTTTTGGACAAAGCTCCCAGTGTGGACAAGGATAAAGAATATGTATTTAGTAATCCTGACTATACTCGTGATTTTCTATGGAATGCATATCGTACTTTATATTATGGCCGTGTACTGGATTGGAGTGCGAAAGGTAACAGAGTGGGGATGGGGGCAATAGATGCCTTGACCGACTGTTTTACCTGTGGATTGACTTGGTGTACTGTGTACAATACATATTATACAGGACAGTTTACTTCTAATTCGGCTGCCAATGATTGTGTATATTCCTATTCGGACGGTGAACAACAGTGGACAGGAATCCGTAAAGCTTGGTTATTTATAGAAAATGTCGGTCAGACACCCGGTATTACTGATGAGGAAAAAGAGCGTTTGAAGGCTGAGGCAAAGATGATTATTGCTTGCCATTATTCGGATATGTTTAAGAACTTCGGTGGAGTACCTTTACTCGACCATGCTTTAGATCCGAATGAGGAACTTAAGATTCCCCGGGCAACCTTGCGTCAAACATTGGATTTTATAGTTCAATTATGTGATGAAGCTTATAAAGTATTACCGTGGGCATTGGATAGTAGCGAACAGGAAAATTGGGCGGGACGTTTCACTGGTGCAGCTGCACTGGGATTGAAAATCAGGACACTGCTGTTTGCGGCTAGTCCATTGTATAATGACAATCAACCTTTTTATCCGGAACAGGCAGGCGCGGCAGCCATAGCAGAAAAGCAAGTATGGTTTGGTGGAAAAGACGACCAACTATGGAGAGATGTAGTTGATGCTTGCAGTTTGTTTATGTCTCGTAACAGTCAGGAAGGCGAACCCTGGCAATTGGTAACCAATGCGTCCAATCCGCGCCAAGCATATCAGGATGCTTATTATAAGAGGGCAAACGGTGAACTATTGATTGATACCCGCCAACGTGCTACGGTTTCATGGAATTGGGATGACAACTGTTCTTATTTGCATTTTTACGGACAATATGGCGCTCTCGTTCCCACACTAGAATATGTAAATCTTTTCCCTTATGCTGATGGTACTCCTTTTGACGCCTCTTTTTGGGAACAGCAGCGTAAGGATAAATATATTGAGGAAGACCCGTTTAAAAATAGAGACCCTCGTTTATATGAGAACTGTTTAGTGAATAATGCGGAGTTCGGAAGAGATCATCCAGCAGAGTTGTGGATTGGCGGACGTGAAGGTATGTCTTCGGAGACAGTATCGGATGGTAGTAAGTTTACTGGCTTCCGTATTTACAAATATATTCTGGATTTGAGTTCTCAAAATGGGAAACAAGATCAGTGGCCCTATTTACGCCTTCCCGAGATTTTCCTGAGTTATGCTGAAGCATTAAATGAGTTGGATAGGGCAACAGAAAGAGATGCTTTGGGAAATGATGCTTATGAGTATATCAATAAAGTGCGCAGACGTGTCGGACTTTCGGGCTTGCAGACTGGATTGAGTAAGGAACAATTACGGAAAGAGATTTTGGACGAACGTGCCAGGGAGTTTGGCGCTGAAGATGTACGTTACTATGATATGATACGCTGGAAAATGGCGGAAGATTTTCGTAAGCCCTTGCATGGTCTTCGTATTCGTAGAGGCGATGATAAGAAATCTTATTCTTATGAAAAATTCCAGATTAAGAAAAGATATATTCAGGATGGCGATGACGGTACGGTTTATTTTACCCCGAAGTGGTATCTCACTCCGTTCCCGTTTGTGGAAATAAATAAAGGATATTTGAATCAAAATCCAGGTTGGTAATCAATGGTTATAATTATAAAGAATTTGGCTATATGAGAAACATATATAAATTATCGTGTTTATTACTGCTTTCCAGTTTGAATGCTTATGCCCAGGAAGACAGTGCTTTTGTAAAGAAGGAGGAACGGCAGTTGAATCTGGGCTATGGCGTGACGGTGAAAGCGAGTGAGTCTTCAGCTGCTATTTCTGAAATTACCGGAGAAGAGCTGATGAAGAGTGCCGCTACCAATCCATTGAATGCCTTGTTTGGAAAAGGACTGGGACTAACTGTCCTTCAGGCCGGAGGAACTATCTGGGAAAATACACCGACAACAATGATTCGCGGGGTGAATACTACGGGAAGTAATTCTATCTTGGTCATAGTGGATGGTTTCGAAAGAGATTTGGGGTCTATCACGAAAGAAGAGATAGAGAGTGTGCAGATATTGAAAGATGCCGCAGCTACGGCTCTTTATGGATTGCGGGGTGCAAATGGTGTGATGGTAGTAACCACCAAAACAGGAACTAGAAAGAAAATAGATATCAGCGTGAACTACGAGCATCATTTTAATATGTTACACGGACTTCCCAAAATGGCTGATGGATATACCTATGCATTGGCCATGAATGAAGCATTGATAAACGACGGACTGGGAGCCAGATATGATGAAACCCAGCTTAATGGAATCAAGAATGGTGATCCGCGTTATGGTAACGTTGACTGGATGGACGAAATATTGAAAAAATCCGGTTCTATCGATAATGTTTTTGTTACGTTAAGTGGTGGAGGAAAGTATGTAAGGTATTTCTCGTCAGTGGATTATTTGCAAAGTAAAGGTTTTATGAAGCCTGATAACATAGAAGGGGATTATTCGTCACAGCATAAATACTCGAAGTTGAATGTACGTACCAATGTAGATGTAGATCTGACTTCAAGTACGCAATTATTCTTTAAAATGAACGGTATGTTGTCCGAACACAACCGTCCTGGAATTGGAGCAGGCGATTTGATGGGATTGATTTACACTACTCCTTCTGCTGCTTTTCCCGTAAAGACTCCCGAGGGAGAATGGGGTGGTAGCGATATGTGGACACGTAACCCCGTTGCGGAGGTGGCGGCGAAAGGATATGCACGAAGTCATTCCCGCCAGTTATTTGCTGATGCCACTATCCGCCAGGATTTGGGGATGTTGCTGAAAGGCTTGTCTGTTGATGTGCGTATCGGTTATGATAATTTCTGTGAATATTGGGATAACTATCCGATGAGTTATGCATATGCTGTGGCTAATGTAGCGCATCCTTCCTCTGCTGATGACTATACATTACGGGGGCAAAACAAGACAGATAACTTTAATAGTTCGGTAGGAGGACAGAAAAGTCGTTTGAATTTGTGGGGACGGGTCAATTATAATAATATGTGGGGAAAGCATGGGGTGAACCTCACTTTGGCTGCTTCGAGGGAGCAAACTGTTTGGAGCGGACAGAATAATACACGTAACCAGATTAATTTGGTGGGACATGTCCATTATGTATATGATGGTAAGTATATTGCTGACGTCGCTTTTTCTCGTAATGGTTCTAACGCCTTGCCGCCTTCTCATCGTTTTGGAAATTTTCCTGCAGTTTCTACCGCATGGGTTATTTCAAATGAGGATTTTTTGAAGGACGTTTCGTTTATTGATTTGTTGAAAGTGCGTGCTTCATGGGGACTAACAGGTAGTGATGTTGCTCCGGAATCTTTGTTGTGGAACCGTAAGTATGGTTGGGCAAACGGTTATATCTTGGGAGGCGAATTTGGTAGCTTCAGCGGATTAGGTGAAGGGCGCTTGCCGACTATGGATATGACGTATGAGAAGGTTTCGAAAGCTAATATAGGAGTGGATCTTTCTTTTGCCAAGGCTCTTGACGTGACGGTAGAATTTTTTAAGGAGAAACGTTCCGATATGTTTATCACACCAGGGAATATTTCTAGCGTGATGGGAGCTGCTAATGCTTACAAGAACTTAGGGAAAGTTGAGAATAAAGGTCTTGAGGCAGGAATTAATTATCATAAACAGATTCGTAACTTGAACTTTCATGTTGGAGGCAATTTTTCCTTTAATCGTAGTAAAGTAATTGAAATGGGGGAAGAGTACCAGCCGTATGAATGGATGAGAACTACTGGTCAAACTGTCGGGCAGATAATGGGATACGAGGCTATCGGTTTCTTTAAAGATGAACAGGATATCAAGAATAGCCCTGTACAAATGTTCGGAGAGGTGAAGCCTGGAGATATTAAATTCAGAGACCTGAACGGAGATAAGATAATTGATGAACGCGATAAGAAGGCAATTGGTTATAGCAGTGTGGCACCGGAAATTTATTATTCACTGAATTTGGGTGTTGAATATAAGGGCTTTGGTATAGATGCCTTGATTCAGGGGGTTGGCAATTATTCCGATATTGCTTCTACTGCTGGTCTGTTCCGTCCTTTGTCGAATAATACGTCACTGACGCAATATTATTATGAGAATCGTTGGACTCCCCAGAACCAGCAAGCAAAATATCCGCGTTTGTCACAAGGAGCCAATGCTAATAATTTCACCAACAACACAGTGTGGTTGACTGATAAATCATATTTGAAACTGCGTCACGCAGAACTATATTATAAATTTTCCAAGAAACTGCTGGCAACCACACCTTTACATTCGGTCAAACTGTACGTCAGAGCTTCTGATTTTACTTTATTTGACCATGTTGACATCTGTGACCCGGAGGCCATGGGGAATGCCCTTCCTATTCCTTCGTCCGTTCAATTAGGATTTTCAATCGGTTTCTAATGCAACTATAAAGATATAATGAATATGAAAAAACATATATGGATAGCAGGAGCATTGATGGTGTTGTTTTCTTCATGCAATGATTTCCTCGATTATAATGAAAATTCAGATTACGACCAGAATTCGGTATTTAATATCACTTGGTCAAATGAAGATTTTGTAACGGGCATTTATGCTTATCTGCCTGGTGGAACATCTGATGTGGATGGTGCTTTGCGTTCGGCAGGATGTGATGAAGCAGAGTATGTATGGCCTTCGTCAACAATCCGACGTTTCTATGATGGTAGCTGGAGTGCTATGAATACCGTAGATGATAAATGGGAATCATATTATAAAGCAATTCGGCTGTGTAATGATTATTTGCAAAATGGTACAGGTAAGACTTGGGAACAGTTTCAATACGATAAGAATTACGAAAAGATAATGCGTAAGTACAAGAATTTGGAATGGGAAGTGAAAGCTCTCCGCGCTTATTTCTATTTTGAATTGGTGAAGCGTTATAATAAGATTCCTCTGATAAAAGAGCTTCTTACAGAAGAGGAGGCAAATCGGCAGGAGCCTGTGTACTATCAGACAATTATCAATTTTATTGTAGCAGAATGTGATGAAGTGGCGGCAGAAGGAAAACTCCCGGCATTGTATGACGGAAACTATGATAATGAAACCGGGCGCTTGACAAAACAGTTTGCTTTAGCTCTGAAAGCAAGAGCTTTGTTATATGCGGCAAGCCCTCTGAATAATTCAGAAGCCGAAACGAATCCTGAAAAATGGGTAAAGGCTGCAAAGGCTGCCAAGGTGCTGATTGATAATGCGGGCAGTTGGAAATTATCGTTGGTTTCCTTTGGGGAATTGCTGGGGGCGGATAACTTTAAGAAGGCGGAAATGATTCTGGCAAAACGTATAGGGGATAACAATGATTTCGAACGCACCAACTTTCCGGTGGGGGTGGAAGGTGGCAAGGGAGGTAACTGTCCGACCCAAAATCTGGTGGATGCTTTTGATTTGCAGGATGGAAAATCTCCGGTAGAGGAGAATCCTTATGCAAATCGTGACCCTCGTCTCGGATATACGGTTTTGTATCAGGGAGGTAATACTGCTTATGGGAAAAAGGTGGATCTTTCGATTGGAGGAGCTAATGGCTTACCACAACAAGGTGCTACACGTACCGGCTATTATTTGAGTAAGTTTGTCAATACGAGTATCAGTCTGACGGCAAACAGTACTACTACTGCAAGACATTCGATTCCTTTATTCCGTTATGCGGAAATTCTGCTCATTTATGCTGAAGCGATGAATGAGGCGTATGGTCCGGAAGGAATGGCACCGGGGGAAGGTTTGAATATGACTGCTCTTGAAGCTATTAATAAAGTAAGAGGCCGTAGCGGCTTAGGTATCGCTTTGTTGAAGGCGGAAGATGTGTCTTCTAAAATACTGTTCAGAAGGGCTTTGCGCAAAGAAAGAATGGCAGAACTGGCGTTTGAGGATCATCGCTTTTGGGATATTCGTCGTTGGAAAATAGGGCCGGAAAGTGTGACTATCAAAAGGGTGACAGTGACAAAAGACGGTAACAGTAATCTGTTTGATTATACTTCTACTTCTGACAGAATATGGGAGGATAAGATGTATTTCTATCCTATACCTCAATCGGAGATGTATAAGAATCGTAATCTGATTCAAAATCCGGGTTGGGAATGATTGATTGGATTTTATAAATATGGATAAAATGAAAATATATAAATTGGTAATAGCGTTAGGGATGATTGGTGGAGCCTTCAACAGTACATTTTCTGCGTATGGAGATAATCCGCCTGTTAATCCCTATCAGCCTGACCCGAATCCGATACGGCAAATTGCCGGTTATGAATATGCCTGGGGAGATGAATTCAATGTTGACGGGGTAGTAAACCCTGACTTGTGGCAGGCTGAAGAAGGATTTATTCGCGGCAATGAGTTACAGTACTATCGCAGGGAAAATGCGGTAGTCAAAGACGGGCGTTTGTTGATAACCGGGAAAAAAGAACGGGTCAAGAATAAGTTTTATGATGCTTCTTCCGGTGATTACCGGAAGAATACGGAATATTCGGAATATACGTCTGCCAGCATTCTGGGAAAGGATAAACGTCATTTCCTTTTTGGACGTATCGAAGTACGTGCCAGAATTCATCCGGCAGACGGGGCGTTTCCAGCTGTCTGGACTTGCGGGTACAATAAGAATTGGCCTAGTAATGGTGAGATTGATATGATGGAATATTATCTGGCTGATTTGGGGAATGGAAAGGAACCTGTGCTTACCACTAATTTTTGTGTAAGCTCGGATAATCCACATGATGCATGGGCGCAGAACTGGAAATCTGTTTTCACTCCTGTCACTTATTATCAGAAGAAAGACAAAGATTGGATGAATAAATATCATGTTTACAGGATGGATTGGGATGAAGAGTCGATAGCGTTATATGTCGATGATGAATTAAGAAATTGGATTAATATTGATGAATTCAGAAATGGTGACGGTTCTATCGCTTTTCACAATCCGCAATTTATGATGCTCAATCTTGCTATTAAGAATCATGGTGCAGGGCTTGTCGATGATTATGCATTTGAGGTGGACTATTTCAGGGTATATCAGAAGAAGCCGGATTTAGTGAAGCCTTCTATGGTGGAAGGACTTAAGGTTTTGAAACAAACAGCCACAACCTGTACATTACAATGGCAACCTTCTACTGATAATCAAGGAATTTATCGATACGATATCTATAAGGAAGGAGGTCGTTTTGTTGGTTCAACAACTGATTGTGAGTTTGTTATCGACGGTGTATCTTCCGATGATAAGGTAAAATACTATGTAAGAGCATTGGACGCCGCCGGAAATTACTCGGATAGATGTACACCTTTGTCTGTTTTCAGGTAACTGTTTTTTATAGATTATTTTTTGCGGGGGCATTTTCGGTCATTAAGATTGCCCCCTCTTTTTTTAAGGTAACATATTGTTTAAACTAGAATAAGATTCGATGAAGATAACTAAAAAGATTCTTTTTTTCTTTTCTCTGTTTTTGAGTAGTTTGCTTTATGCACAGAATTTCCTTTCGCCACGAACAATCATTAATCTGAATCGAGAGTGGAAATATACCCGGGGAGACCATCAGGGAGCGGAACGGCAAGTTTTTAATGATGAGGGGTGGGAGCAGGTCGGACTTCCCCATTCTTTCAGCATACCATATTTTATGTCGAAAGATTTTTATGTGGGATATGGCTGGTATCGTAAATCGTTGAAGTTGACAGCGAACGAACTTTCCCGGAAAATATTCCTTGAATTTGATGGTGTATTTCAGGAAGCGGAAGTTTTTGTTAACGGAAAGCTGGCCGGCAAGCATGTAGGAGGATATACAGGTTTTTCAATTGATATTTCTTCTTTGGTAAAGGCTGGTGATAATATACTTGCGATACGGGTTAATAATTATTGGAAACCTAATGTGGCTCCTCGTGCAGGCGAACATGTTTTCAGCGGTGGGATTTATAGGAATGTCCGGCTGGTTTTGAAATCTCCGGTGCATATTGATTGGTATGGTACTTTTGTAACAACGCCGGACCTGGCTAAAAATCAGGGAAAATCATCTTCAGTGAATATCAAGACAGAGGTGTGTAACAGTGAGGAAAAAGAGGGTACTTACCGGTTGTTGACACAAGTACTTGCTCCTGATGGTCAAATTGTAACTTCTGTGGAAACTAAGGAAACCATTGCAGGTCGTAGTAGCAGGCAAATATCACAGACTACGGAAGCATTGGATAAACCGCAACTATGGAATCTGTCTACCCCTGTTTTATATAAGATAGCCAGTAAACTTTATAAGGGGGAACAATTGATAGATGAGGAGGAGACGACTTTTGGCTTTCGTTGGTTTGAGTGGACGGCTGATCGAGGTTTCTTTTTGAATGGTAAGCATCTCTATTTCCGCGGAGTTAATGTGCATCAGGATCAGGCAGGCTGGGGAGATGCCGTGACGGAAGCTGCTATGTATCGTGATGTCAGCGTGATGAAAGAGGCGGGATTTGATTTGATTCGAGGTTCACATTATCCGCACGCACCAGCGTTTTCGAGAGCTTGTGACGAGTTGGGAATGCTTTTCTGGGCGGAAGCTCCGTTCTGGGGGATAGGAGGCTATAAACCTGACGGGTATTGGAATTCGAGCGCATATCCTGTGACTAAATCAGATGAGGCGGGTTTTGAGGAAAGTGCCTTGCAGCAGTTACGTGAGATGATACGCATTCATCGTAATCATCCTTCTATCATAGTATGGAGTATGTGTAACGAGGCTTTTTTCTCTGCGCCGGAAACAATGCCGGGAGTACGCAGATTATTAAAGCGTATGGTAGACCTGACACACCAGTTAGACCCTACACGACCTGCGGCTGTAGGAGGCGCACAACGTCCGCTAGGGGAAGAACGTATTGATAAAATAGGTGACATTGCCGGATATAATGGTGACGGAGCGACACAGACCGATTTTCAGAATCCGGGGATTCCTAATGTTGTGTCCGAATATGGCAGCACCACTGCCGACCGTCCGGGAGAATACGGACCGGGGTGGGGGGATTTGAAAAAAGATGATGGTTGGAAGGGACGTTCATGGAGAAGTGGTCAGGCTATTTGGTGCGGTTTCGATCATGGTAGCATTGCCGGAAGTGCTTTGGGTAAAATGGGGATTGTGGATTACTTCCGTATTCCTAAGCGCTCATGGTACTGGTATCGTAATGAATATACCCAAGTGGCTCCTCCTGTGTGGCCTGTGGAGGGCATACCTGCGCGACTGAAATTGGAAGCTACAAAAACGGAAAATGTTCTTACTGACGGTACGGATGATGTTTTGTTAACGGTTTCCGTCCTTGATGAGGCTGGAAAACTGTTGAATAATTCTCCTTCGGTATATTTGAAACTAATTTCCGGACCGGGAGAATTTCCAACAGGGAGTTCTATTTTGTTTGAGAAAGATAGTGATATTCGTATGATAGATGGACAGGCGGCCATTGCTTTTCGTTCCTATTATGCTGGAAAATCAGTGATAGAGGCAACTTCTCCCGGATTGCAGTCGGTACGCATAGAGATAAATTTTGCAGGTAAATACGCTTATGAATCCGGAGTGACACCAACAGTGAAAGAACGTCCTTATATACGTTTTGCACCTGAAAATCATGAAACGGTTGTACAGACTTTCGGACGAAACAATCCGACATTCGCAAGTAGTTTGCGGGGGAAACAAAGTGCAGGTTTTGCTGCCGACGGGAATATGGATACTTTCTGGGAAGCTACTGGTGAGGATTATTCGCCATGGTGGATGTTGGATACAGAAAAGGGACTGACATTACGTACTATCAGCGTACATTTCCCCAAAGCTGCTATTTACCACTATATGATAGAGGTTTCGGATGATAACAAAGAATGGAAGACAGTGCTGGATAGACGTAACGGTAGGGTTGTAGAGCAAAGAACCGATATCACATTTAGTGTTCAGGAGGCGCCTGTTACAGGGAGGTTTATTCGTATCAGTTTTGTCGATAAGTCTCCCGCTGCTATTGCTGAAGTAGAAGTCAGTGGTGTGGTACGTGAGTAATATTTTCAGAGTTCTGTTTGATGCAATAATATGTATATATGAAGCAATATAAGATATTTATGTTAAAAGGTGTGTTTTCTCTTTTGCTGACTTTTGTTTCAGCTTTCTGGCTTAATGCGGAACAGCCTCTTATGAAGTTGTGGTATACTCGTCCGGCACAAAACTGGATGACTTCTGCTTTGCCCATTGGAAATGGTGAATTGGGTGGTCTGTTTTTTGGCGGGATAGCGTGCGAACGTCTCCAATTTAATGAGAAAACCCTTTGGACGGGAAGTGAGACGAAGCGTGGGGCTTATCAGAGTTTCGGGAACTTATATATTGATTTTGCGGAACATAACGGGGAGGCAGTTGATTATTGTCGGGAGTTATGTTTGGATAATGCGATCGGTTCGGTAAGTTATGAAATGAATGGTGTAAAGTATCGCAGAGAGTATTTTGCCAGTTATCCGGACAGGGTGATTGTGATGCGTATTACTACACCGGGGATGAAAGGACGTTTGAATCTTTCCGTCCGTTTGGAAGATTCTCATTTCGGTCAGCTATCAGTTAATAAGAATATTCTTGGGATACAGGGACAACTGGATTTGTTATCTTACGACGCTCAAGTAAAAGTCCTGAATGAGAAAGGACAGCTATCTGTCGTGGATAACCGGCTAACGGTCTGTGATGCGGATGCGGTGACTATATTATTGGTTGCCGGTACTAACTTTAATATTTCAGCTACAGATTATTTAGGTACATCTTCGGAGGATTTACATAAGGAACTATATACCCGCCTTTCCAATGCTTCACGGAAAAACTATGCTGCTTTGAAGAATATCCATTTGAAGGATTATCAGTCTCTTTTTAGCAGAGTGAAGTTGGATTTACAAGCGGATATGCCGGAATATCCTACAGATGAATTGGTACGTAATCATAAAGAAAGCCGTTATTTGGATATGCTTTATTTCCAATACGGGCGGTATTTGATGCTCGGTTCTTCCCGAGGCATGAACTTGCCGAATAACTTACAAGGGATCTGGAATGCTGATAATACACCACCTTGGGAATGTGATATTCATAGTAATATTAATATTCAAATGAATTATTGGCCGGCTGAAATTACTAATTTGCCGGAGTGTCATTTGCCTTTTTTGCAGTATATTGCAGTAGAAGCTGTAGGCAAGCCCAATGGAAGCTGGCGGCGGATTGCACAGGGGGAAGGACTTAGAGGTTGGACGATAAAAACACAGAATAATATATTCGGTTATTCTGACTGGAATATCAATCGTCCTGCTAATGCGTGGTACTGTACACATCTGTGGCAACATTATGCTTATAATAATGATTTGGAGTATTTGCGCAATATTGCTTTCCCGGTTATGCAAAGTACTTGTAAGTATTGGTTTGACAGGTTGAAAGAAAATAAAGACGGGAAATTGGTTGCTCCCGATGAATGGTCGCCCGAACAAGGACCTTGGGAAGATGGGGTAGCTTATGCTCAACAGCTTGTCTGGCAACTTTTTAATGAAACATTACATGCGGTAGAAGCATTGAAAAAGGTTGATATACAGATAGATAATGTGTTTGTTTCGGAATTGGCAGACAAATTCCGGAAGTTAGATAATGGGGTCTCCGTTGGTTCTTGGGGGCAGATAAAAGAATGGAAAGAAGATAAGGGGAAACTGGATTTTCAGGGGAATGACCACCGTCATCTTTCACAACTGATAGCCTTGTATCCCGGAAATCAAATTTCTTATCATCGGGATACTTTATTGGCTGACGCTGCAAAAGTGACCCTTCAATCCCGTGGGGATATGGGTACAGGCTGGAGCCGTGCATGGAAAATAGCTTGTTGGGCACGCCTTTTCGATGGTGATCATGCTTATCGTTTGTTGAAGTCCGCGCTTAGTCTTTCTACCTTGACAGTCATTAGCATGGATAACTCTAAAGGTGGAGTGTATGAAAACTTATTTGATTCTCATCCACCTTTCCAGATTGATGGTAACTTTGGTGCTACTGCCGGCATCGCAGAGATGCTTTTACAAAGTAATCAAGGATTTATTCATTTACTGCCTGCATTGCCTTTGGCATGGAGTGATGGAAGTGTGGCCGGCTTGCGTACAGAAGGAGATTTTACTTTTACAATGAAATGGAATGCAGGGTGGCTTACACAATGTTCTGTCCTGTCAGGTTCGGGACTTAAGTGCAGAATATATTCTCCTAAAGGACTAATTGCAAGAGTAGAAAATAGTAGTGGGAAAAGGATTCCGATTTCTCTAATTAAAGGAGGGTTGATTGAATTTCCAACTAAGAAAGGGGAAATTTATAATATTTCAGTTTCAAAAATATATTGAATGGTTGTTTATCAGCTTTATTAGTATCTTGAAGTATATATTTTAGTGTAATGTCTCCACGTTTCAGTAAACAGCTTTTCCCTCTGAAAGGAATTAATAATTTATGAAACGTGGAGATTTTTGTTATGTATACATTGGTATATGCTAACTTGCTTAGATGTTTTATTAAATGAAAATTTATATCTTTGCAACAAGCTCTTATATTGATTGAATAAATATAATGATACAGATACATGATTATTGCAACGTTCAATATTTTAAAATATGGAGATAAAACTAATAACTTCAGATAAAAAAGAATTCCTCGATTTATTACTCTTGGCTGATGAACAAGAAAGTATGATTGACCGATATTTGGAACGTGGTGACATGTTTGTTCTTTATGATGACGGGCTGAAAGCTCTTTGTGTGGTGACACGTGAGGGGGAAGGTATTTATGAAATCAAGAATATAGCTACTGTTCCTTTCTTCCAACGCCAGGGATATGGAAAACGTTTAATCGAGTTTTTATTTGAATATTATCAGGGGAAGTGTTCTGAAATGTTGGTGGGTACAGGAGATGTGCCTTCTTCCAGATCTTTCTATGAACATTGCGGTTTTGCAATTTCTCACCGGATAAAGAATTTCTTTACAGATAACTACGATCATCCGATGTATGAGGATGATATGCAGTTGGTGGATATGATATATTTGAAGAAAACATTGTAGTGTGTGATGATGGAAATAGATATCAATTATTTGGTGAAAGAATATGGAAATATGATTTCCACAATTGCTCACCGGATGATTCAGAATAAAGAAATCGCTCGTGAAGCGGCACAGGAAGTGTGGTATGAACTTTGTAAAAGCTTCAGTGGCTTTAAAGGTGATTCGGAGATTTCTACATGGATATATACTGTCGCTCGTCGCACTATTGGCAGATATGCAGCATGTGAAAAGCAGGTGAAAATGTCGGAAATCGAATATTTCCGTTCGTTGCCGGAAATCGGATATTCCGGTGGGGAAGAAGCGAAGCGGGAATGGATTAAAGAAAGGTGCGACTGGTGTATTACCGCTTTAAATCATTGTCTGAATAATGATGCTCGTCTGATTTTTATCTTTAGAGAAAACATCGGGTTGCCTTATCGGCAGATTGGCGAAATCATGGAATGGAAAGAAAGTAATGTACGGCAAGTCTATAATCGTTCCATTCAGAAAATCACAGCTTTCATGAATGATACTTGCCCGTTGTATAATCCCGATGGTGCTTGTAAATGCCGTATTTGCAAACCGGTATATTCTATTGATATGGATAAAGAATATGCAATGGTGCAACGAATGATGAGGCTTGCCGATTTATACAGGAAGTTTGAAAAAGAACTGCCGAGGAAAAATTATTGGGAGAAATTCTTGCAGTAAGTTGTCACAAAGCTCATTTACCTTTCCACTAACTATATGTATAATTTAAAAACATATAGTTATGAGTAAAATTGACTTTTTAAAGGAGCAGATTGTAGAAGCTCGCACATTTGTGAATCGTTTGATGTCTGAATTGCCGGAAGATTTGTGGTATGTTATTCCTGAAGGAACAGATTCTAACTTTATCTGGCAAGTGGGACATCTGCTTGTTTCGCAGAATTTCCATACACTGACAGCTATTACCGGGGTGAACGAAAGGGTAGGACGATTAGTGCCTATCCAAAAATATAATAGAATGTTTAATGGCATGGGGACATTACATCGTTCCATAGAAAAGGGCTTGATTTCTGTTGCTGAATTGAGAGAACAAATGGAAATAGTTCATCAGATCTGTATCGAAAATCTGGAAACTCTGAATGATGATGTTTTGGCAGAGTGCTTGCAACCTCTTCCGTTTGAACATCCTGTTGCGGAAACTAAATATGAAGCATTGTCGTGGAGCTTTAAACATGAAATGTGGCACAGTGCAGAAATGGAAGCTATCAAAAGAGACTTAGGTTATCCGATTGTTTGGATGAAATAAGAAATGTGTTTATTTATATTACTGTATAAATAAACTCGCTTATTTGTAATCTTCTATTGTATGAAACACGTTTGTTATTTTTTACAATTACAGACTACGTTCTTAATAAACGTACTTTCGGTTTATAATAAACTTTTTGATAGTTTATTATAAACGGTATCAGAGTTTATTAAAAACTATTTTGAGCATTTTTAGAGATTCTATAGAATGAGTTAAGTAAAAATATAAACAAAATAGGGCAATGATCGTTAGATCATTGCCCTATGATATATCTGTACTAATACTAAAATGTATCAGTTTAAAGGTTCTTTATGTCTCTATTTTTCCTAGATTTTTCATTTCTCTTATTGCTTTTGTTTTCTCAAAGATACAAAATAAAAAGCCATTTGTCAAGCGTTTCAATAGAAAAGCCGATTATTCATTAAACCAGTCTATTTTCTTTGAAAAATACATCACTATTGCCAGAATGATAAACAGTCCTAAGCTGCCTGCCAATAATGCGAAAGTCTCCAGCTGGATAAGAACAAAGATATAAATATAGAGTATAGCCAATAGGCCGGACATGATTAATGATGGTTTCTTTTTCTTGGTAATTCCGAACATATAGCCGCCTACCAGTATAATAGTCAGTGCAGAAGATAACAAATAGGCCGGGTTGAAACCGACGTGCTCTGAGAAAGAGAGGAGCAGGCTGTAGAATAGACAGAGAGCTAGTCCTACCAATAAATACTGCAAGGCATGAATACGGGTCTTGTTCATGATTTCAGTGAAGAAGATCACTCCGAAAGTCAGTAGGATAATCAGAATGGCATACTTTGCGGAGCGCATGGACTGCTGGTACTGTTCCACCGGAATTTTGAAATTCACACCGAAACTGGAGTTTTCAATATCTTTGATGTTCGAGGTGTTGTAGTCAGCCATCACCTGCGAATAATTCCGATTCAAGTTTAAAACCTGCCATTGCGCGGAAAATTCCTTCTCCGTAATATTCCGGTTGTTAGGCAGATAGTTTCCGGTAAAGCTCGGTGTATTCCAGTTGGCTTTCAGATCTACACGGGTTGTTTTACCCAACGGAATAAAGTTGAGTGACTGTGAACCTTTCAGTTTGATTTTTATTTCATAAGGGAGTTTTTTATTCTGCTTCAATTCCGACAAATTAGCGATCGCATGAACTCCGGTGTTAGCTATTCCTCTGTTGTCCATACCCGGTTCGAATATATAAACAGAATCTCCCAAGGTGATGCTGATTTGTTCGCTGATACCCCGCATATCGGTTAGGTTCAAGCAAATAGCTGCCCTGTCAAATTGCAACTGGTCCATGTCTATTCTACTCTTTTTCAATTCTTCCGAACTGAATGACCCTTTCAATGTCAGTTCCGACTGATATACATTGACCTCATAGATACTTCTTTTCAGGATTTCAGTCTTCAGTTGCCCGTTGACCATAAGCTCGTCAGGAAAAAGTATCAGGTCTTTGATGGAAACTTTCTTCTCGCCGTTGTTTTCAGTGACAACCGGATACTGGAGATTCAGGTAAGGGCCAGTGATGGTCTGTGCAAGACTCCATTTTTCACTTACCTCGTCGATAGCTTCTTCCTGGGTTCGTCCCCGTTCGGAAATAAGATTCTCAATCATGAACATGGGTATCATCAGGAGAAGGATTAATAATCCGATGATGACAACCTTGATTGTTTTGGAGAAACGGTGGAGGCATCCTATAGGTTGCTGTGCCTGTTGCTCATTTGAATTTTCATTGAAAGCGTCCATAAGCCAGTAGTGTTTTGATGAATTATTTATTTTGATTTTAGAAATTTCTCTAAGGCTTCAATATGCGATTTGAAAGCTTCTCTGCCTTGCGGGGTTGCCTGAAAAACAGTCCGTGGCTTTCGTCCGACAAAACTTTTGTTACATACGATATATCCCAGTTCTTCCAGGGAACGGGTATGGCTGGCAAGATTGCCGTCTGTCAGAGAGAGCTGCTCTTTCAGAAAATTGAAGTCGGCTTCCTCATTTACCATCAGAATAGCCATGATACCGAGCCGGACCTTGCTTTCGAATGCTTTATTAATATATTGGAATGCTTCTATCATTTATGATCTCTTTCTTTCGTAGTGTAAATAGAACAATATGCCATAAAGAATATGGAAACCGCCGAAACCGATGGTCCAGAACAGCAGTGAATGACCTTCCCAAAAACAATCTACGACTCCCAGGCAAATGAAAGCATATCCTAACCATACGATACTGGAGTAAGTGAACTTGGATACGTTGACCAGTGCCAGTCCGTAAAATAAAAGCATGACGGAAGCCAGGATGTCATAATACTCATGCATCATGATGGAGATGCATAAAACACCTCCGGTCAGCATCGGAAGAGAAAAGTTCCACAATGCCCGGTAGGTGAGGCGGCTGAAAAATTTCTGTCCTGTCTTCTTGGATTTATAATAGGACAGGATGCAGGCGGTGACCGCAGCTGCTACCAATACGAGCGAAGCTATAATAGCCATTAGTTCGAGAGCAACAATTAAATGTGTGCCCGGGGTAATAACTTGTGTAGCGATGTATGCGCCAGCTAATGCGTAAATGCCCGCCATGATTGCAGCGAGACCACTTAGAGAGATAAACTTGGACGACTTTTCCATCAACTCTTTTATCTCATTTACCGATTCTAATGCTTTATCTTTATCCATATAAAAGTACTTTGTAATGCAAAGTAAAATAAAAGATTTCAGATGAACAAACTTTTTGCCTGAATATTTTAATGATAAATATTTGAATGGTATGATAAGGCGTTAATATACAGTTGTTTAATGGGTGAATGAACGAATAGTCAGAAATTATATAAAGAGGGTTTGAAAATGAGATTAGTCAAACGTTTGACTAATTCGGAGGAAATACCTAACTTTGCCGCCGAAACGAAACAGGTAAAAAGAGTATAGAAAATGAGAGAAGGAGCAGAGTTTAGAGAACTCATGTTGCAGATTGTTCGTACCCGTATGGCTTTCCGCCGGTCTATGCAACGGACATTGAGAAAAAATAATGCGGGTATTACGTTTGAGATGCTTCAGGTATTAAGTAGTTTATGGCATGAGCAGGGAATTAGTCAGCAGATATTGGCGGAACGCATTGCAAAAGATAAGGCATGTCTCACCAATTTGATGAATAATCTGGAAAAGAAAGGGTATGTTCATCGGAAAGAAGATCTTGCCGACCGTCGTAATAAACTGGTGTTCCTGACTCCCGAAGGGGAAGAATTTAAAGAACAGATTCGTCCGATTCTCGATCAGGTTTATGTATATGCAGAAAAAATTGTTGGTATAGAGAGCATTGAAACTATGTTGTCTGAATTAAAGAGTGTATGCGATGTACTTGAAAATGTATAAGAAGTATGGGGCGGTTTTATCTAGCCTGTTTTTGGCTGCTCAATCCATAAATGCACAAACAGATTCTTTGTTTCTCACTATCGATCAGCTTTTTGAACGGGGGGTACAGCATAGTCTGCAACTTCAGGCGGATGTAATGAAAGAATCTATGGCGCAGGAGCGGATACGGACCGCACGGTTTGCACAGTTACCGGAACTGCAGATCGGACTGAAAGGGGGATTTGTAGGGCAGCCTGTTGTTTGGGAACGGGGATTATCCGATCCTTCATATCCGGAAGCACCGGACTGGTCACAAAATTATGCGATTGATCTGGCACAGCCTCTCTATCAGGGTGGTAAAATCCGAAGTGCTATTCATAAAGCGGATATAGAAAAACAAGTTGCCGAACTACAAACGTTGACTGATGAGGCGGAAATAAAGTTACGGTTACTCAATCAGTATATGAACTTGTTTAGTCTGTTTAAGCAGCATGAGATACTGACACGGAATATTGAAGAGTCGGAACTCCGGTTACGCGATATCCGGCGAATGAAAAAAGAGGGGCTGATTACCAATAATGATGTATTGCGGAGCGAAATGCAGCTGACTAATGACCGACTGTCTTTGGAGGAAGCGGAAAATAGCATTGCGCTTGTATCGCAGCAACTCAATATCTTGTTGGGGCAGGATGAGAACTTGTTATTACAACCGGATACAACCATTCTCTATCAGGCAGTTGCTTTGCAGTCCTATGATGACTATATTGTTCAGGCGTATGAAAATGATCCGGCGATGAGGCTGCTTCGCGCACAGACAGAATTGGCAAGGAATGAAATCCGTTCTGCCCAATCCTTATCTCTTCCCAGTGTGTCGCTATATGCATCGAATACATTGGCACGTCCCGTTTCACGTACATTGGCGGATATGTATAACAATAACTGGAATGTGGGAGTATCGGTTTCCTATCCTTTATCTTCACTGTACAAGAACAATCATAAAGTAAAAGAGAGCAAACTGATGGTGTCTTTGCGGAAGGATGAAGAAGAACAGAAAATGCAGGGAATCCGCATGGATGTACGTTCGGCATTTTTACGCCACAGGGAAGCGTTGCAGAGGGTAGAGGCTCTAAAACTGTCTGTCCGGCAAGCGGAAGAAAATTACCGTATTATGCAGAATCGTTATCTGAATCAACTGGCTATCCTGACTGATTTACTTGATGCGAATTCCGTCCGTTTGAATGTGGAATTGCAGTTGGTCACTGCACGCACTCGTGTGATTTATACTTATTATCAACTTCAGAAGGCTTGTGGACGTCTTTAATAAACAGAACAGATATGGCAATTGAATGGAAAGAAAAACAGAAGAAACTGAAAAAAGTAAGAGTTCGTAATATCGTTTTAAATTTAGTATGTGTCTGTTTGGCTGTCTCCGGACTTTGGTGGACTGCTAATTACTTCTGGCGTTATGTGAATTACGAAGTGACTAATGATGCTTTTGTAGATCAATATGTAGCTCCTTTGAATGTCCGGGCTTCGGGTTATATCAAGGAGGTTCGTTTTAAGGAACATCAATATGTCCATCAGGGAGATACTCTGCTGGTGCTTGACAATCGTGAATATCAGATTAAGGTAAAGGAAGCGGAAGCTGCATTGTTGGATGCACATGGCTCGCAGGATGTTCTTCATTCGGGTATTGAAACTTCCCATACGAATATTGCCGTACAGGATGCCAACATCGCTGAAGCGAAAGCGAAACTCTGGCAATTGGAACAGGATTATCATCGTTTTGAACGTTTGTTGAAAGAAGAATCTGTTCCGGAACAGCAGTATGAGCAAGCGAAAGCTGCTTATGAGGCAGCAAAGGCACGTTATCAGGCATTAGTTGCACAGAAACAGGCGGCATTATCACAATATGCGGAGACAAGTAAGAAAACAACCGGTACGGAGGCTGCCATTTTGCGTAAAGAAGCAGACCTGGATTTGGCTAAGCTGAATCTGTCTTATACGGTTCTCACTGCTCCTTATGATGGATATATGGGTAGGCGTACGCTTGAACCCGGTCAATATGTGCAGACCGGACAGACTATTTCTTATTTGGTGCGTAACAAGGACAAGTGGATTACCGCTAATTATAAAGAAACGCAGATTGCTAATATCTATATTGGCCAGCAGGTGCGTATTAAAGTAGACGCAGTGCCCGGAAAGATTTTTCACGGGGAAGTCACTGCAATTTCCGAGGCAACCGGGTCTAAATATTCCTTGGTTCCTACAGATAATTCTGCCGGCAATTTTGTAAAGGTGCAGCAGCGAATCCCTGTGCGTATCGACTTGGAAGATGTTTCTCCGGAAGAAATGGCACAGTTGAGAGCCGGGATGATGGTGGAAACAGAAGCTTTACGCAAATGATTACCATGAAGGAATTGGAGGCACCTGTTCGTCAATGGGTGCCCGATTGGCTTGGACTTATCAGCATTTTCATCGTGATTCTTCCGGTCACTATGCTCAATGGCTCGTATACAGGCAGTATGCTGGAAGTGTCGAACACGCTGGGTACTAATTCGGAAGATATTACGATGGGGTATTACGCTGCTTCGGCAGGTATGGCTATCGCATACCCGATTATTCCTAAGGTGTTGGCAGCCTTTTCCGTGAAATCTCTGTTATTGATTGATTTAGTACTGCAATTCTTCTTGAGTTGGGTTTGTGCACGTACGCAAAACGCAGATATTTTGATTGTCTGTAGTTTTGCTGTCGGTTTCTTGAAAGGGTTTCTTATGTTGTGGTTTATTCGTTATGCCCAGAAGGTTTTCAGTCCGAAGAATGTGCGTAGCGAGTTCTATTCTTATTTTTATCCGTTGGTTTACGGTGGGGGACAAGCTTCGATGCTGGTAACGGCTTTACTGGCGTATCATTATAACTGGAAGTATATGTACTACTTTATGATGGTATTGATCTTGATTTCCATTCTGTTTGTTATCATCTGTTTCCGGCATAATCGTCCCATAAAAGCTGTCGCATGGTCTGATCTGCATATCCGTGAGATGTTTGTTATTTCGGCCGGGTTGCTGATGTTGATGTACGTTATCAATTATGGCAAAGTGCTCGATTGGATGGCTTCCGGTAAGATATGTATTTATATTGTAATAGCACCTATGCTGATTGCGCTGTTCATCTGGTATCAGAGCCGTTTGGCGAATCCTTATGTAAGTCTGGCTCCTTTGTTCCAACCCAAAGCAATTGTGGGCTATTTTTATATGATGCTCGTGATGTTTTTCAGTACATCAACCACTTTGCTGACTAACTATCTGACTGTTATTCTGAAAGTAGATACTACGCATACCTATTCTCTTTATATTTATTTGCTTCCGGGATATGTAGTCGGCGCCTTTATTTGTTTTTGGTGGTTTCGCTGGCAACGGTGGCGTTTCCGTTTTCTGATAGCGGGAGGAATGAGTTGCTTTGTGATTTTCTTTGCCATTTTGTATTTTGGCATTTCTCCGGATAGTACGTATGAGATGCTCTACCTGCCTATCTTCTTTCGTGGTTTGGGTATGTTGACTTTGATTATTGCTTTTGCCCTGTTTGCCGTGGAAGACTTGAATCCGAAATACTTATTGTCGAATGCTTTCTTCCTGATTATTTTCCGTTCCGTGCTGGCACCTATCATGGCGACTTCTTTTTATAGTAATGTACTGTACCGACTGCAACAAAAATATATGTATTCTTTGTCGGAGACTATAACTGCTACTGATCCATTGTCGTCAGCACGCTATAGCCAGTCGCTGAACAATGCGATGACACAGGGACATCCGTATGATGAGGCTGCGCAGTTGGCAACCAACTCCTTATATAATACGTTACAACAACAAAGCCTGTTGCTGGCACTGAAAGAGATTCTGGGTTATTTGTTGGTTATATCTGTTGTCATAGCTGTGATTTCTCGTTTTATTCCTTTCCATAAAACAATCCGCGTTACGTTTAAGAAAACAGGCGATGATATGGTATAACAAAAAAAGAGTTGCTATCCTTCACTCAATGATAAGTTGAACGGGATAGCAACTCTATTGTTTTAACAATGTATCTTTTATCTTCGATATATTTGTTGTATCAGATAGCGACCTGTTTACAAGGTTACCCCTGTTTTAAAGATAGCAATTTCGCGATAGCCTTTCTTTTCGTTGTTTACGAATTCACCGCTTGCCACTTTGATGATATAATCAATGAAGCGTTCACAAGTCTTTTCCATCGGTTCGTTTTCTACGATCACACCGGCGTTGAAGTCAATCCATCCCGGTTTGTTTTTAGCCAGGGTTGAATTGGTGGAAATCTTCATGGTCGGAACAAAAGTGCCGAAAGGAGTACCGCGTCCGGTGGTGAAAAGTACCATGTGACATCCACTTGCTGCAAGAGTAGTGGCTGCAACCAGGTCATTGCCCGGAGCAGAAAGCAGGTTGAGTCCTTTTTTCTGTAAACGTTCGCCGTAAGGCATTACGCCGGATACATAACTCTTTCCACATTTCTGGGTACATCCCAGTGCTTTTTCTTCCAGAGTAGAGATACCACCGGCTTTGTTGCCCGGAGAAGGATTTTCACCTACAGGCTCTCCATGTGACAGGAAGTATTCTTTGAAGTCATTAATCAGATGGACAGTCTGTTCAAACAGCTCTTCGTTTTTACAACGGTTCATCAGGATTGTTTCTGCACCGAACATTTCCGGAACTTCAGTCAATACGCTTGTACCTCCCTGTGCAATCAGGAAATCGGAGAACATACCCAATAGCGGGTTTGCCGTAATGCCGGAGAAACCATCGGAACCACCGCATTTCAATCCCACACGCAGTTCGGACAAAGGAACATCGGTACGTTCATCTTTAGAGGCCTTTGCATACAAATCGCGGAGGATTTCCATTCCTTCTTCGTATTCGTCACCTACCTTTTGAGTAACCATGAACTTCACGCGATCTTCATCAAACTCGCCCAGGAACTCACGGAATACATCCGGCTGGTTATTCTCACATCCTAAGCCTACTACCAATATAGCACCTGCATTGGGATGAAGCACCATGTCACGAAGAATCTTTTTCGTATTTTCGTGGTCGTCACCAAGTTGTGAGCAACCGTAGTTGTGTGGGAAAGCGACAATGGCATCCACTCCCTTACCTTCAGTTTCGCGACGAAGTCCTTCGGCCAGTTGACCGATGATACCGTTTACGCAACCTACCGTCGGGATAATCCATATTTCGTTTCTTACCCCTACATCACCGTTTTTGCGACGATAACCTTTGAATGTAAGATCTTTATGAGGAATATCCAAAGAAACCTGAATCGGGTTGTAAGTATAGTCCAACAATCCGGCGAGGTTGGTTTTGATGTTCGTTTCGTTCATCCAGTCACCCTGTTTCTTTGCCATCCGTGCATGTCCGATAGGGTAACCGTACTTGATTACATTTTCGCCTTCAGCAAAGTTCTTCAATGCGAATTTATGTCCCGCAGGAATGTCTTCATTCAATGTAATCTCAATGCCATCTACAGAAAGATGCTCTCCTGCCGGGAGGTTAACAATGGCAACGGCGACGTTGTCGGCAGGATTAATTCTTAAATACTTTGTTTCCATGTAATGTACTTGTAAAGTTGTACTTTGTTGTTATTTGCTATGGTAATAGTCTATTGTCTCTACTGTTAACAGATCAATGGGCATATAGTTGATACGAGTCACTTCTTTCTTGAAAATAAGATGATCGCATAGAGCTTTGATGCCATTGGCTCCTTGCAGTTCCGGCTGCTGGGCGATGAGGAAGGAGATACTTCCTTCTTTCAGGCAGGTGACATTCCGTTCCAGAAGGTCATAGCCTATCAGATTGAAGTCTTTCTTTCCACGGCTTTGCAGGTACTCGCCAACGATGTAGGCTTTAGAGTTGAAAGTGATTCCGTTCTTAACCATCGGATAAGTGCGGAAGAATTCGTCCAGCATCTCGTTATCTTCGTCGTTGCGTTCGGCATGCAAGTCAAGTTCCAGTATAGTACAAGACGGATGATGTTCTTTCATGTACTGCCTAAAACCGATTTCTCTGTTCTCCTGCTGATTAGATCCTACAATTCCTTCATGTATTTTGCGGAAAATCACAATTTCCTTTTCCTCCCGTGCCAGTAACATCATCATTCGAGCAGCGAAATATCCGCTTTGACGTGAGTTCTGACCAAAGAAGGCGAGGGGAGGAACCTCTTTAATATTGGAGTCTATATATATATAAGGTATATCCAGTGCCTGCAACTGATCGGTGAATCCTTTCGTATATTGCGGAGCGGTAGGAGCTACCATCACTCCGTCCGGCTGCAGGGCCAGGATGGCTTCACTGGCGTTGACGAATGAATGATAATCGTATGGATCGTAATAGTTGATTTTCACCGAAGTATTGAAATCCGAATAGGTCGCGATAGCTTCATGAATACCGATTTCTACAGCCGTCCAGTATTCGCCTTCCAGATGCTCCGGCAAAAGGCAGATAAACGTATACTTCTTGTTGGAAGCCAGAGCGCTGGCGTACATATTGGGCTGGTAGTCAAGCTGCTTCAGAATTTCTTCTACGCGTTTCTTACTGGCCTCCGACACTCCGCTACGTCCGTGAATAACGCGGTCTACTGTTCCCACTGATACATCTGCTAGACGGGCGATGTCTTTGATTCTGATCCTTTCGGGCAATTTATTCATACGATAACCTTTATTTATATAGGTTTTTGTGCTCGCACACAATAATAATCTTAATATTTTCGATACAAATATATAACAATTTTTGTAATTACGAAAATTGTTGTATCTTTGTGTCCGCACACGAAAGGTATGTGATATTAGTTGTGTTATAGATTAATGTTCATATAATCAATGTGTTAACCCTTGAAGTGGGGCTGGAATGATAAATTGAAAGTTCATAATATTAATAACTTAGAAATTGAAACATAAGATTATGGGAAAGAAAGTCGTTACATTAGGCGAAATCATGCTTAGATTATCAACTCCGGGTAATACTCGTTTTGTTCAATCTGATTCTTTTGATGTAGTATATGGTGGTGGAGAAGCTAACGTTGCAGTAAGCTGTGCCAACTACGGACATGAGGCCTATTTCGTAACTAAATTGCCGAAACATGAAATTGGACAGTCTGCTGTTAACGCATTGCGTAAATATGGTGTTAAGACAGACTTTATTGCTCGTGGTGGCGACCGTGTAGGTATCTACTACTTGGAAACTGGTGCTTCTATGCGTCCTAGCAAGGTTATTTATGACCGTGCTCACTCTGCTATTGCTGAAGCTGACGCTGCTGATTTCGATTTTGATGCAATCATGGAAGGTGCTGACTGGTTCCACTGGTCTGGTATCACTCCGGCTATCTCTGACAAGGCTGCCGAGTTGACTCGTCTGGCTTGTGAAGCTGCAAAACGTCACGGTGTAACTGTTTCTGTTGACTTGAACTTCCGTAAGAAACTGTGGACTAAAGAAAAAGCACAGTCTATCATGAAACCGTTGATGCAGTTTGTAGACGTATGTATCGGTAACGAAGAAGATGCAGAACTTTGTTTGGGCTTCAAGCCGGATGCTGACGTTGAGGCTGGTCACACAGATGCTGAAGGTTACAAAGGTATCTTCCAGCAGATGATGAAAGAATTCGGATTCAAATATGTAGTTTCTACTTTGCGCGAATCTTTCTCTGCTACTCACAACGGTTGGAAAGCGATGATCTACAACGGAGAAGAATTCTATACTTCAAAGCGTTATGATATCGATCCGATTATCGACCGTGTAGGTGGTGGTGACTCTTTCTCCGGCGGTATTATCCATGGTTTGATGACTAAACCTAATCAGGGTGCTGCTCTTGAATTCGCTGTTGCTGCATCTGCATTGAAACATACTATCAATGGTGACTTCAACCTTGTTTCTGTAGAAGAAGTAGAAGCATTGGCTGGTGGTGACGCAAGCGGTCGCGTACAGAGATAATTTGGAGAGTTGAAAAGTAAAGAAAATCAATTCATTTAAATAGTAAATAATAAGATGGCAAAATTCGATAAAATAGCCGTATTGAATAAGATCGGCTCTACAGGAATGGTTCCTGTATTCTATCACAAAGATGCAGAAGTTGCAAAGAAAGTAGTAAAGGCTTGTTATGACGGTGGTGTTCGTGCTTTCGAATTCACAAACCGTGGTGACTTTGCACAGGAAGTATTTGCTGAAATCGTTAAATTCGCAGCAAAAGAATGCCCTGAAATGGCAATCGGTATCGGTTCTATCGTTGATCCGGCTACTGCTGCTATGTACCTGCAACTGGGTGCTAACTTCGTGGTAGGTCCGTTGTTCAACCCTGAAATTGCTAAGGTATGTAACCGTCGCTCGGTAGCTTATACTCCGGGATGTGGTTCTGTGTCAGAAGTTGGTTTTGCGCAGGAAGTAGGTTGCGATCTTTGCAAAGTATTCCCGGGTGATGTTTACGGAACTAACTTCGTGAAAGGTTTGATGGCTCCGATGCCATGGTCTAAGCTGATGGTAACAGGTGGGGTAGAACCTACTAAGGAAAACCTGACTGCATGGATTAAAGCCGGTGTATTCTGCGTAGGTATGGGCTCTAAACTGTTCCCGAAAGATAAGGTAGCAGCAGAAGACTGGGCTTATGTAACTGCAAAATGTGAAGAAGCTCTCGGCTATATTGCTGAAGCTCGTAAATAAGATTAGAGAGCGAAAGCTATCTATAATAAAAAGAGGTTGATGCGACAGTCTCTTTTAAAATATGCCTCGAGGGTTAGTTAGTTTAGTTAGTATATGAGGCATATTTTCATTTTGTTTAAAGGTGTTTAAAGGGGATAGGCCATCGGAATGAGTGACTCATTTCGGTGGCTTGTTTTTTTATTTCCTTTTTATATGTTGTCGATGTTCGAATATATAAATGGGCAGGAATATTAACAAGAAGCAGAGAACACTGATGAGGAGCAGATAACGGTTGTAGAGATACTCTCCCTCCTGGGGAGGAGCACTTAACAGGCATCTTAAGCAATCGCAGTCCATATCCTGACTGTCGTGCTGGCAAAGCAAAAAGCAGAAAGTAATGAGAACGATACCTAATAACAGGCAGATGATTAGTAGATTTCTGCGATAATGTGTGTGTCTTTTGTCGGGTTTTGATAAAGAAGAAACCATGTTTTGTTCTGATAGTTATCAATGTAAAATGAAAGAAATAAAGGGCAGACAATGCCTGAATAGGATTGTCCTGCCCGATACTATTGATTATTGGTAGGAAATATACTTTTAATGGTTATTCCGGAACATAAATAATCTCACCGTTATCCAGTTCGTAGGCTATCCCTACTTTTCTTCCTCTTTTCCCTGAATCCTCCTCTTTCTGACCGGAAGGCTTGTAAGTGTTGATTTTTTTTCCTTCCTTGGAGATGATTTCCATATTTTCTTTACCAGGATTCTTCACGATGGTGAAATCTTCCTGTCCGAAAACTTCCGTCATATTCATGTGCATCACCATTGCTACCATCAATGCCACGGCAAATACCATCGCTACGTCGAACAAGTTTACTACTACACTTAGCGGGTCGGTATCCTCTTCTTTGAGGAATTTGCTGACTCTTCTATTTCTTTTCATTATTGGACTCTCCGGTTGTTTCGTTTAATACTCTTGATACATAATCGAGGTTGTTGACATCTTTGGCATACCAACGTTGTTTGAACTGCATGGATATCAGTCCCACAGCACTAATAACCAAACCTACAACAGTCGTTGCAAATACTACCTGCATATTATATGCCATTCCGGAGATATCTCCTGTAGAAAGTCCCACAAGTGCCGGACTCATGGAAATCAATGTTCCTATCAATCCGAGAACCGGACCTATCTTAGCCAGCATTTTAGAAAGAGACACATCTTTCTCTGCTTCATTCTCGAATTTTGTTATCAGGAAGTCAGAGTAATCTGCACTGGCCGGATGGTAGAGCAGATCGCGGAGATAACCCATATATAGTGAATTGTCTTTGTCGGGTAAAGCTGCTTTCAGATCGTCTATCCGTGCATCTTTAATGAGTTGGTCCAGTGCTTTGTCATTTTTACGTTTGGTCATGTACATGTTGTAGGTGCCTCCGATCAAAATAAGTGAACGAACGAACAGGCACAGCAAAATAATGATATCGGGTATAAGTAAACTGTTCGCTACCCAGAATAAAAGTTTAGAGATGAGTTCCATATAATATTTTATTGATTGATTTTACTTCTTTTTTTTAATTCTTTACGTTGTAATAAAGGCCATTTCAGCATGTTCCAGGCAAATCCAATGAGAAACAGGACAACGAACAGACCGATGGACAAGATAATCGCTTTCCAGTTGAGCGCCTCTTCGGTGGCGGCATAGGTCGTTTTCCCATTGACAGTGGTCAGTAGTCCGAGGATACAGATGAATAAGCTGACAAGGAAATGAACTTCCAACCGGAGATCGTCTTCGGGTACAAGATACTTCATCAGCCGGCTTAATAATGGGATGGCGATAACCACTATCCCTGCAAGTGACCAGGATGTCACTGAAAAGTCTACGCCAGGTAACCGGAAGATAGCTTCTGTGAGATAGTAGAATAATACGGGGAAGAGCAACAAGCTGGGATACCAGCGAAGTAATTCCGCCCACCATAAATTCTTCTTACCATAAAGTCCGCGCAGGAAAGCCACGCAATAGCCGAAGCAGAGTGCTGACTCAAGCGTTATGATAATAGCCATGTTTTGCAATGCTTCCGTGTTCTGCAGATAATCAGCAATCTGTGTCTTTGACTGGAGAATAGCATACTGCCAGGTGCCGGCTACAAAAAGACCGGCTATCAGGCTGTATATTACGGTTTGCCAAAGTTTCCAGAAACTGAGTTTGAAACTGCAGTTAATCACGATAAACAGCATTAATATGTGAATGATTAACTCCATATTACATTACTTTTTCCGTTTCTTTTTAAGTATTAGCAACATGACAACAAATGCTACCAGAACAATACCTGCGATAAGGCCTCCATTCAAAGAATTTTGTTCTTCCTGTGCCCCTTGTACGGCATCGCTAGATTGTTTCTTCAATACCATGCCTCCTTTGGTCGCTTCTCCGTCCAGGGTGGCTTGTTTCATTTGTTTCAGTTCCTTGTTGTAGTTGGCTGCGGTTTGCGCATCTACTTGAGAGGCGATGAACTGCTGTAATTTGGCATTGTCTCCGGTAAATCCGCTGCCCGAAGGACCGAATTGTCTGACAAGGTCTGTGTGCAGTTTGGCAATATTGGAGAGTTGTTCCGGAGAAGCTTTCCAATATCCTTTGCGGGCAGTTTCCATCATAACGGCAGTCACTTCCTGTAAAGCTGCGGGATTCTGTTTTTCAAAGAAGTCTTTTACATTCAGTTTGTATTCGTCTTTGACATATACATCATATATATTATCCCAAAGTTCCTTGTCGATAGCGGCAGGTTTCATCACGTTCCAGCCATACGTATTGGTTACAGTCTGGGCAACTTTGCTTGCTGCAGAAGCACCGCCTTTCATTTTCTCTTTGATATAGGTAGGATTCAGAATCGTTGTACGGCTTTCTACACCGACTGCTTCTTTAAGTTCCTGCATTTTCATGTTGTTGCGGTTCCGGTAGTCGCTAAGATAAGCGTCCGGGTCTTTACCGGTAACATTGCGTACGGCAAGATTCATACCTCCCATGAATTCATATACGTGGTCGAGGCTCAATGCTCCCCAAGTGTTACTTTGGCGGGGCTGAACGACAACATCAGTACTGTTCAATGCTGCTTCAAAGGCAAATTTCTGAAAGACTTCCCAGTGTTTTTCGTCACCGTAGAAGGCTCCCATATTGTTGAGGTAAGTATCTGCAATTTCCGATTCACTTTCCCAGCGGTCGCCGGATTCCACCATTCCTTGAATTCCTGTACCATACATGCCATTAGCACCTCCGAATACTCGGAAAGAAGCCATTTCGCGGGCATCTTTCGGACTGACACCTTTTTCGGTCAACACTCTTTCAGCTTCTACCACACTGGCGGCTACCTGATTTTCAAACTTGTCGTCTTTCGCTGCCGCAGCCATTTCTACTGCACGGTTAATCAGGAAGAGGCGGGAAGCGGCGATATCACGGAGTTGTCCGGAAGTCTGAACTACTACGTCGATACGTGGACGTCCCAGTTCGGCTGAAGGAATCAGTTTCAAATCACTGACACGACCGAATGCGTCACGAACAGGTTCTACTCCCAGCATATACAGTACTTGAGCAATAGTAGCCCCACGGGTTTCTATAAATTCGGAAGACCAGAGAGTATAACTCACTTTACGTGGGATTGAATCATTGTGACGTTGCTTGTAAGTATCAATCGTTTGTTTGGCTAAAGCGATACCTTTTTCCCAAGCGGATTCTGTAGGAGTTGCTTCGGCATTGATAGCATACATATTACGTCCGGTTGGTAAAGCATTCGGATTAGCAATCGGATCACCTCCGGGAGTAGGAGCGGTGTATCCACCTTTCAATGCATTCATCAGACTGCTTAACTCTTCTTCGGGACTTGTCAGAAGTGCGTTCTTGTAGTTGCCTACATTCTTGATTGTACGCTCTACTTCAGCGATGGCAAGTGCCAGTTCGATTTCTTCTTTACTGTATTCTTTCGGAGCTTTTCCCATAGCGGCCATCATGGCAGCCATACCTTGAGGCTTTTCTTGCTTTCCACTGTTTCCCTGTTTGTCAGAAGATCCGGCAGCTTTTTCTTTATTAGCTTTCATTCCGGCTTCCATTTTCTTCAATGCTTCCGGACTTGCTCCCATAGACTTAGCCATTTCCATTGCTTTTTCAGGATCCATGTTGGCGCCCATTTTCTTCATGGCCTCTTTCATGCTTTCGGGCATTTGACCATGAGGAGAACCCTCTTTGGAGACAGATGCCGGATGTCCTTTATCTGCTTTCTTTTCGTCGGATTGTTCACTCTTTGCCGATGCAGCCATCATCATTGCCATCATACCTTTCGGAGCATTGCGGTCTGCCTCTATTTGACGAGCCTTGGCTAGTTCCTGTGCGGTGATACCGGCTGTACGACAAATCAGTTCATCTGTGGCCAGTGCAGGATTAGCGAGCAACTTTTCTACCAGATGGCGAGCAGGAGTCAAGTACTGTTGTGTAAAGAGGCTGCGGTGCTTGCTAACGGCATCTGTCGCTTTACCACGTTGCTTGTCAAGAGCCAGCAGGCTGTATGCGATAGGTTCTGTAGCCATTGCATAGACGGAAGAAGTGATCCGTTCCGCTTCATAAGGAACTCCCATTGTGTAGAGTTGTCCGGTGATTTTCTCGGTAGCCAGTTCTTCTGCGAAGTTTTCTACACGGGCGATTTCATCTTCCGTATATGGTTTGTTGGCAATGCTGTCCAAACCTAAATCACGGTGAATTCCCATTTTCACAGTCAGCGTTTTGACAGCTAATGATTCCTGATCTTTATTCTCTTTGTGAGAGTTATTGTAAATCTTGATTTTTTCCATCAGCTCCCGATAAATACCACGCACACTGCTTTCAAGGAAAGGAGGAGTGAGGTACGACTGTATGGTGGCATACGAACGGCGTTTAGCCATCATTCCTTCACCAACATTACCAATAGAGTAGATATAGAAGTGCGGAACTGCTCCAACCAGGCGATCCGGCCAGTCGTTGCTGCACAATGCCACTTGTTTTCTGGGAGTAAATTCAAGACTTCCATGTGTACCGAAATGGATCAGTGCGTCAGCCTTGAAACCATGTTGCATCCATAGATAGGAAGCAATATAAGTATGAGGAGGAGCCATATTAGTGCCATGAATCACTTGGAAGGAGTTGTCCCCGCTTCCGGCAGCATTTTGTGGCATTAAGACTACATTCCCGAATTGCAGACGGGCAATACCCAATTTACCGTCGTTAGTCGCCATATAGTTGCCGGGGAATTCGCCGAAAGCATCCACCACTTCCTGATATTTTTCAGGGCGGAGTGACTCTTTCACCCAACTTTCATATTGATCTTTGGTGATAAGTTCGGGATGTCCTTTTTGCATAAAGTCATTAAAGGCTCCCTCTGCGTAAGAGTTGAACACAGCGCCTTGAGCCTGTATCATTTTACCCAGTTCTTCAGCATTTGCAGGCAGACCGGATATGTTGTATCCTTCCTGTTTCATGCGGACCAGAAGATTGTATAGGGAAGGAACCACCTCCATACCGGCAGCGGTCAATGCATTTTGCCCCGGACCTTTATAATAGTAGATAGCTACCTTCTTCTCGCTGTTCGGCTTAGTATTCAGATTCAAATAATTATTGATTGTGGATACGAAAGTCTTCAAGCGTTCAGGTACTGCATACGAATGGCGCAATCCTTCTTCATCCTCATATTGTGCAAAGAGAGCGAAAGGACGGATGGCACCGTCAATTTCTGGAGTCACGATACTTTGTGACATAAATCCTCCTGCCATTCCCATCGGATCTTTCTCCCATTCGTCTACCAGGCTGTTGATGGTGAGCGGAGCAAACAAGAGGATATTCTTAGCTTTCAGATAATCCACCATTTTGTCTCCCATGCGTCCGTGTGCCATGTTGATGATTGCGTTTGGCTGCACTTCGTCAATAAATGACATGAATTTCGTCATTGACTGAACCGGATAAACATTGTAACCTTCTTTTTCAAGAGCCTCAATAAGTCCGGTGGCATCAGCCATTTGTCCGGTTATCATGATTTTACGTGCTCCTTCTTTATAAAGACGGTTGTCCTTCATAAATTTCTCATAATCTGCCACGGTGAGGAACTCCAGTTCATCATCCGGGTTGGTGAGTCCGGCGTGATAGAGCATGTCGCTGGGTCTTTCTGCCGGGTCTTCCACTTCCGGTATGGAAGAGATTTTACCGTCAATAGCTTTACGGATATAATTCAGCATATTCCGGTAGTTGGTCTTTCCTCCATTAGTCAGATAACCTCGTATCAGATTCTGTTGTACGCTGTCCAGATTACAAATGTTGTTGGCCGGGTTGGTAGCCATGGAAGTATATACAGGAATACCTTTGTCGGCAGCCTGTTGTATCTGTTGACGTTGTTCCTCGACGATATGCAGACCCATTCCGTTGATGAATACCATGTCGTAACCGGTCAGACGGTCGAGGTTGTCGAGCGATACTTCACTGAGTTTGATGGATGAATTGTCGTTGGCTTTCGATATACTTCCCTGCTGTATGGTCTGGAAGTTGATGAAAGCAATCTTTGTAGGACTGAACCAGGTATTCCATACGGACATCCCTATCAGAGCTGCAGCAACGATGCATACACCTAAGATGATTTTACTTTTCTTTTTCATTTCTCTTATTTTTAGCTTTGTATGTAGTTTTATCTTTTCTATTTTCTGAAGAACCTGTCTACGTCTAATGCAAGTCCGATGGAGAAGTTGCTTCCCCGGGTATAAGGAGAGTTTGCGTCATAATAGCTCGGAACATAATTAAATATGTTGTTGACGGCCATATTCAGGCTGACTCCTTTCCAGATCCCTTGTGTCAACGTCAGGTTCCACATCGTATATCCCGGATAAGTCACTCCGGTAGTCCCTTCATCCGGATTATTGCCCACATATTTATTGGTTTCTACTTTGGATAACGCACGTCCGTTCAGGGAAAGATTGAATTGATAATTATCCCATGATTTGCCGTATTCGATACGTGCGGTCGCTGAATGTGGGCGGGTACTGGAGAATTTCATTTGTCCGTCGCGCATAAACTCGTGGAGGTATCCGTAAGAAACACGTATTCCCAGACCACAAGGATATTTGGCGGAGGCGTTGATATCCACACCGGCGATGTCTACTTTCTCTGTATTGATATATAGCTGTGCCCATCTTCCGTCAGTGTCGCGGAATGAAGTCAGGTCGATCCGGTCATTGACAAGGTTGTAATATCCTGAAACGGTAAAATTGTAACGGTTCTTGGTATATTCCGCCGAGAGCGAGAAGTTGTGGCTCGTCTCCGATTTCAGGTCGGGATTACCATAAATCATCATGGCATTTGCCATGTCGAAGTTCATATACATTTCTTTGAGGGTAGGAGAGCGGAATCCCTGTGAGTATGAGCCACGGAGGGAGCAGTTGGCTATTTTGTACATCAGTCCGATGTGCGGAGATATATGACGTACGTTAGATTGTGAGAAATAGTCGAAACGTACCCCGCTGATTACGTTGAAATGTTCGGTCGGGTTCCAGTCGAACTGTCCGAATGCATCTGCCGAGTGCATGGTATAACTTCCATTGTTGGTAAATTGATAAGACAATAGATAGTCACGCATATAATCTCCTCCTACGGTCAGAATGTTTTTATCGTTGAAGGTGTAATTGTAGAGTGCGCGTACGCTATGTTGCACATTGCTGTAATCACGGACATCGTATTTGTATGGGGTCAGATAATCACTTTTATCATATTGGTCGAATGTATAGGCAACTTCCAGATTACTCATGATGTTGAAATCATAGTTGGCTTTCAGACCTCCGCTGAAATCACGATAACGGTCTTTGCTGTCTCCGGTCTTATCCCGTTCGCGGAAATAATAACCTCCGCGTGCAGTCAGTTTCAACTGTTCAATCGGTCTGTAAACAAGACGTTCTTTCACATTCCATGTGCGGTTTCCGAAGATGGTTGTCACATCTCCTTCCGGTACGTCGTAAGAATCGGACATTGTATGTTGCACATTCGTCTGGCTGTTGAATTTACCGGCTTTGAAACTGAAAGTTCCGCCATATCGTTGGTCGTTATGTTCACCGAAGCGGCTGTTTACATTTAAATTCCATGGGTCCTCGGAATCACGGGTGATGATGTTGATTACGCCACCTACTGCACTGGAACCATAGAGAGTAGAGGCAGCCCCTTTTACAATTTCTACCCGTTCCACGTTATCGAGGTTCAATCGGTTGTAGTCGACGTTGTTTAAAGTTTCCCCTGCCAGACGTTCGCCATCTACCAGGAAGAGTACAGAGTTTCCTCCGAATCCCTGCATATTGATAGAAACCTGCTGATCCATTGAATAGGAAAATTCAATGCCCGGCAGTTCCGATTGTAATAATTGTCCTACGTTGGTTGCATCTACCTTCTTTATATCGTCTGCTGTGATTACACGAGTGATGATAGGAGCATCTTTCAGTAATTTGGGAGTACGTGTACCTGTGACAACCACTGTTCCCAGGTCAAACTGATCTTCCGATAAGCGGAAACTTAGTCTTTTCTCTTTCCCTACAGTCAGTCTTTTTTCTTGTGGCTGATAGCCTACATACGAGGCGGTGATGAGGTATGTACCGGTTCCGGGGAGTTGTAATGTATATGTGCCGTCGACGGATGTGACGGCTCCGGTTCCTTTACCTTTGATGGAAATCGTTGCACCGGGGAGAGGTTCCCCTTCTGTATCAGTTACACGTCCGCTGATGTGATAAGTTGAGTGTTGTGCTAATGTGGTGCAAGTTGCTATAAATGAAAAAAGCAATAATGATATTATAAATGTAGGTTTCATTCTTGTTGATTGGTTTCATTGTTGTTGTCCTCGAACTCAAGCGGATACTGGAAATCGAAGTCAATATATCCTTTTATACCTCTGGCATTCATGTAGTTGGTAAAACGGATCGCGGCGTATGTATTGTCTTTCAAACGTATCAAAAAAACTTGGTTTGACATGGTGTATACCGGAGGCATCGTTGCGGTATTAACGTCCAGCCAGCTGGAAAGAACAGCATTACGGTAAGACTCTGTGTAGATAATGTTTCCGTCCATCATGCCCGACATGTCAATGGCTATTTTATCGGTTGTCCATTCATCTTCTACAAAATCTTCCGCTTTAGGCAGTTTACCTGTTGCTTTAAACTCGTCGATACTTGTGTAAGTTGTTTTGTAGGTAGCACCCTCGTTGGTTTTTATATCATAACGATGAATAGCGAAATCCCACTTATCAGGAATTTGACTCTCATATTCCTCTCCGATTTTAACGGTGGTAACCGTACGTTCCGAAAGGTTAATGTAGGCCCATTCTGTATATTCAACAGTCTTGACTTGTGAAAAGCTATTCTCCTTGATTTCCATCTCCGTTTCGATGGGGGCATCATAAATATTTTCAAATATTCCATTACAAGCAGAGAGCGACATTGCCGCTCCCAGTACTATAGTATATTTGAAAATAGCGTTCCTGCTTCTTTTCATTGCTTATTTAATCGTTTATTGTGCGCTACTTTGAGTATTACTTCCCGTAAATTCTGCTGTAATTGGCATTGGCATCTCTCCTGGTGAGAAAACTGTATTAATGGTGATCGTTCCATTTGCTAGAATCGTACCGGTCAAACTTTTGCCATTGATAACGAGATTACCTCCTGTCGTTTTCTCCGTATCGGCTTCGAAAGTGTCTAAGCTAAGTGAATAGCTGCCGTCATTGTTAGCAGTTACCTTTACTCCACTTACTGTGAATTCTGCAAAGGTAGCCATAGCACCTCCTGTCTTATCGAATCCGCTGATTGTTATGTCTACAGTATTACCTGTCGGTTTTTCAATGACCACTTGACTACTGGTTGTAGAACCTTGGTCTGCATTACCTACACTAAGAGATAAATTAGTTTGGTATTTATAAGTATCTTTTATATAATAACCAACAGGAGTTTCTCCTTGTATGAAATCAATCTCCATTTTTCCCATAGGTACAGGAATATCAACATTGGCTTTCAAACTTAACACTTTAGAACCATCTACACTACCTTCTAATGTGTAGTCGTAGCTACCGCCTGTGCTGCCGCCCATAGACATGGCAACTTCACCGGAACCGCTGAAAGATTTATTAGAAGAAAGTTTTAAATTATTCAGAGTGAAATCTCCAGATCCGGATTTATATACCAAATTGATGGTACCATCTTCGTTGGCAGTGATTGTTGCTGTGGATTCATCACCCAACAAATAATCAGAGAACATATTGCATGCGCCGACTGAATAACCTTTATAAGCTCCTGCTATTTCTTTGGCAAAGTTAGGTTCATCGTCGTCGTTGTCGCTACAAGAAACGAAAGTAGAAGAAAGAGATAGTGCCATAAGGGCAACCATCCAAAAGTTTAAGATTTTCATACTTAATTTTGATAGATAATGATTAATTAAATTTCCAGCTGCAAAGTTACGGGGATATATATACGGGGGAAATACCTAAAAGAAATGAAAAAATGAGAGGCTTTAATTATATGTAGGTATTGGGAGGAGTGGATTAACTCGTTATTTTTGCAGTCTTTTACTAAATTGATGATTAAAAAATTAAAATGAGAAGAAAATGAAAGGCGGCTACAGTAGAAAAAGTGTATTGACAGGGATTACTTCTTTCCTGATTGTATTGTTTACTATGCCGTTGGGGCATGCATTAATGATTTTTATGGAGCATGTGCTCTCATCCACAGCTCTTCACTATGCGGCTTTCACGATGGGAGCAGTAGGTCTGGTGATGGTGATTATTGGAGTGTTTGCAAAAGGAGATACACGACAGACATTATGGGGATTATTCGGAGGACTACTCTTCTGGACCGGATGGGTAGAGTTTATCTACGTATATTATGCACATCGTTATGAAGTGCAACCATTGCTGAACGCTGCCGGTGAAGTCGTGACAAAACCGGAATATTTAATCATGCCTTCCTCCTTCGGCTTTTGGGTGATGTTTATGCTGATTTACATTTTCAGTATAAAAAGCGGATGCGACTTCTTTACCTATCTTCAAAAAGTCTTTTTCCGTAAGAGTACCACCACGATTGTAGTACGGCCGATGACACGTCATACCTCGATTGTTACTTTTATGGAGTTAAATCTCATCATGTGGACGAGCTATCTCGTGCTACTCTTCTGTTATGATGAGAATTTTGTCGGCGAGCATAGCCCTGTTACTGCTATAGTTGCTTTCGGCTGTCTGGCAGGTTCATTTTTTATGTTTAAATGCCTGTTGAAAATCACTCAATGGGGATATGCCATGCGCTTTTCTATTGCTACGGTAGTAGTGTTCTGGACTTTTGTAGAAGTATTGGGACGCTGGAATATCTTTCATGAAATATGGGTAGAACCAATGGCATATACAACAGAGATGATTACGATACTTTTGGCTTTTTTAGCTCTGTTGGCATTTCTGTTCTACCAGTCTGCTAAAAAGAAGAATAGTCATAACTAAAATATAGAATCAGAAATTATGTTAGAAAAAGGATTGCAATTTATAAAGGAAGTAGTGGTCAAACCGGAAAATCTGGCAGTGGCAATGGGATCGGGTGATCTCCCTGTTCTTGCTACTCCCGCTATGGTAGCATTCATGGAAAATGCAGCTTTGTCTGCTGTTGAAGATCAACTGCCGGAAGGCAATACAACGGTAGGAGCAATGATTCAGACTACACATCTTAAACCCACTGCATTGGGAGACACGGTTCTTGTAACAGCCACACTTCTTGAGGTAGAGGGACGAAAGTTAACATTTTCCGTAGTAGCCTCTGATTCACAGGGTAAAATTGGTGAAGGAACACATATACGTTATGTGGTAGACCGGAATAAGTTTATGGAAAAACTAACCAGTCGTTAATACTGCCAAAAGTGGAAAAGGATGAACTAATCTCCGGGTAAGATGTTTTTTGTATATTAGATATAATAACAATATATAATATGGAACCTCATCATCACCACGAACATAGTCATCGGTTGACATCGCTCAATAAAGCTTTTATCATAGGCATTGCTCTGAATATAACTTTTGTCATAGTAGAATTCGGAGTAGGGTTTTATTATAATTCTTTGGGGTTACTTTCCGATGCCGGGCATAATTTGGGTGATGTAGCCAGTCTGGTACTTGCCATGTTGGCCTTCCGGTTGGAGAAAGTTCACCCTAATAGTCGTTACACGTATGGATATAAGAAGAGTACGATACTTGTTTCTTTATTAAATGCAGTTATACTGTTGATTGCTGTTGGCATTATTATTGCCGAGAGCATAGACAAATTATTTCATCCGGTTTCGGTTGATGGTTCTGCTATCGCATGGACAGCTGGGGTGGGAGTGGTCATCAATGCGCTTACTGCATGGCTTTTCATGAAAGATAAAGATAAGGATCTGAATGTGAAGGGAGCCTACTTGCACATGGCAGCAGATACACTGGTATCTGTCGGTGTAGTTGCTTCCGGTATTATTATTACGTATACAGGATGGAGCATCATTGACCCGATTATCGGACTTGGCATTGCTGTTATTATTATTGTCTCTACCTGGGGATTGCTTCATGACAGTCTCCGGTTGTCTTTGGATGGAGTACCAGTGGGGATAGACGCTCAAAAGATACAGCAACTTATCGTGGAACAACCCGGTGTGGAGAATTGCCATCACTTGCATATTTGGGCGTTAAGCACAACGGAAACCGCTCTGACTGCCCACGTTGTCATTGATAATATCACACAGTTGGAGGAAGTGAAACATCATATAAAGGAAACACTCGAAGAGGCAGGCATTCATCATGCCACTTTGGAGTTTGAAGACGAAAGAGCTACTTGCAGCAACGAATGTTGTGAGGATTAAATAAAATCCGTACCTTCGCGCCCTTAAACTAACTAACCTTTATTTTTATGTTTACTGACTTATTGCATTCCTCTTATTTTTCCCTTTTCCTGATTGTCGCATTAGGGTTTATGCTGGGAAGAATAAAAATCAGAGGATTATCTCTCGATGTGTCGGCAGTTATTTTCATTGCCCTTCTTTTCGGGCATTTTGGTGTTATCATTCCTAAAGAATTAGGAAACTTCGGTTTGGTGCTCTTCATTTTTACCATCGGTATTCAGGCAGGGCCCGGATTCTTCGATTCTTTCCGCAGTAAAGGAAAGACGCTTATTCTCATTACTATGCTTATAATTTGTTCTGCCTGCCTGACCGCAGTCGGGTTGAAGTACGCATTTGATATTGATACACCGAGTATTGTCGGTCTGATTGCCGGTGCGTTGACCAGTACGCCGGGTCTGGCGGTTGCTATTGACAGTACCAATTCTCCTTTGGCATCCATTGCTTACGGTATCGCATATCCGTTTGGAGTAATCGGCGTGATTCTGTTTGTCAAACTGTTACCTAAAATTATGCGGGTAGATTTGGATAAAGAAGCCCGTCGCCTGGAGATAGAACGTCGCGGACAATTTCCAGAACTGACTACTTGTATCTACCGTGTCACCAATTCGCATGTGTTCAACCGTAACCTGATGCAAATTAATGCACGCGGTATGACGGGCGCTGTTATTTCCCGTCTGAAGCACAATGATGAAATATCTATTCCTACAGCCCATACAGTGCTGCGTGAAGGAGACTACATACAAGCCGTAGGTAGCGAAGAATCATTGAATCAGCTTGCTGTGTTAATCGGTAAGAGAGAAGAAGGCGAACTGCCTTTGGATAAAACGCAGGAAATAGAATCTTTACTGTTGACCAAAAAGGACATGATAAATAAACAACTGGGTGATTTGAACTTACAGAAAAATTTTGGTTGTACAGTGACTCGTGTCCGTCGAAGCGGTATTGATTTGTCTCCATCTCCAGATCTCGCTTTGAAGTTTGGTGATAAATTGATGGTTGTCGGTGAGAAAGAAGGACTTAAAGGAGTAGCCCGCTTGCTGGGTAACAATGCGAAGAAACTGTCTGATACGGATTTCTTCCCCATTGCGATGGGTATTGTACTGGGAGTGCTGTTCGGCAAAATAAATATATCTTTCTCTGATAGTCTGTCATTCTCTCCGGGACTGACCGGCGGAGTATTGATGGTAGCCCTTGTGTTGAGTGCGATTGGTAAGACAGGCCCCATCATCTGGTCTATGTCCGGACCTGCCAATCAGTTGTTGCGCCAGTTAGGTCTGCTTCTTTTTCTAGCCGAAGTGGGAACTTCTGCCGGTAAGAATCTGGTAGCCACTTTCCAGGAAAGCGGATTGCTGATGTTCGGAGTAGGAGCTGCCATCACATTGGTACCGATGCTTGTAGCAGCTATTATCGGACGTCTGGTATTTAAAATCAGTCTGCTCGATTTGCTGGGAACGATAACGGGAGGTATGACGAGTACTCCGGGACTTGCTGCTGCCGATTCAATGGTGGACAGTAACATACCGAGCGTAGCTTACGCAACTGTTTATCCGATTGCCATGGTATTTCTGATTCTGTTTATTCAAATCATAGCTTCGGCAGTATATTAACAGAATTTTGTATAATCATTGATTGTTAAATAAATAGTTCGTATCTTTGCCGCCTCAAAGAAAAAATGAGGTGAAACGATTGTTATTGAATATTACACGCTACTTCTTACCGATACTGTTTGTGTCGTATCTGGTAAGCTTCACATTCTTTGCCCACGTGCATGTGGTCAATGGCGTGACAATCGTCCATTCACACCCATTTAAGAAAGGGGCGGCACATAAACACTCTACAGTCGAACTGCTACTGATTCATTTTCTGTCTCATTTAACGGCAGACGGTGCAGCCGTAGTTTTTGCTCTTTCCCTTTTTATTCCTTTCTTATTGTATTTGTTGCTCGGCCGTTCGCCGTATGCTCACTATCACTGTCCGTATCATGGGGTAGTGGGACTTAGAGCACCTCCGGTTATTCGTTTCTCCATTCTTTGAATGATGATACCGTACCTTGCATGAGGTAGGGCATTATCTGTCTATCCATGTGAATACTTATCGAAAACGAATAACAAACGAAAAATGAAGAAATACATCTTTTCGCTTGTCTGCCTGTGCTGCGCATTGTTGCCTGCCCTTGAAGGACAAGCTCATGAATATCCTAATCATCCTGAATTACGTAAGTCAGACGCCAATATCGTTGGCCATATTCTTGATAAAAACACCAAAGAACACTTGCCCTATATAACAGTGGCCTTGAAAGGTACGACCATCGGAACGGTAACCGATGCTACCGGGCATTATTTCTTAAAGAATCTTCCCGAAGGCAATTTTGTGCTCGAAGTTAGTTCGGTGGGGTATAAAACCGTCAGACGGAATGTGACGCTGAAGAAAGGGCGCACATTGGAAGAAGATTTCGAGATAGAAGAAGACGCGGTTGCTTTGGATGGCGTAGTAGTATCTGCCAATCGTAACGAGACTACCCGTCGCCTGGCTCCGACACTGGTGAATGTGGTGGACTTGAAAATCTTTGAGAATACCAATTCTACGACTTTGGCACAAGGATTGAGTTTTCAGCCGGGTGTCCGTGTAGAGTCTAATTGTCAGAATTGCGGCTTCCAGCAAGTGCGCATCAATGGACTGGATGGTCCTTATACGCAAATCCTGCTCGATTCCCGTCCCATTTTTAGTGCACTGTCCGGTGTGTATGGCATCGAGCAGATTCCTGCCAGCATGATAGAACGTGTGGAAGTGATGCGTGGAGGCGGATCGGCTTTGTTCGGCTCGTCTGCTATTGCCGGAACAATCAATATCATTACCAAAGAACCGATGCGCAATTCCGGTATGTTGTCGCATACCATTACAGGTATTGGTGATGGCGATGCTTTTGACAACAGTACAGCACTGAATGCATCACTTGTGACGGACGACCAGCGTGCCGGTTTGTATATCTTCGGTCAGAATCGTCATCGTTCTGCGTATGACCATGATGGTGACGGATATTCTGAAATCCCCAAGATACATGGTCAGACCATCGGTTTCCGTTCATTCCTGAAAACAACGACATATTCGAAACTAACTTTTGAATATCACCACATGGAAGAATTCCGTAGGGGAGGAGACTTGTTGAACCGTCCGCCTCACGAAGCGAATGTGGCGGAACAGACCGAACACTCGATCAATGGTGGAGGACTGAAATTTGACTATTTCTCACCTAACGAGAAACATCGTTTCAATGTGTTTGCATCAGCGCAGCATATCAATCGTGACAGCTATTATGGTGGCGGCCAAGATCCGAATGCCTACGGAAACACCACCGACTTAAACTGGATGGCAGGATCGCAATATGTCTATAGTTTCGGAAAATGTATCTTCATGCCTGCTGACCTGACTGCCGGAATAGAATTCAATCAGGATAAACTGGAAGACAATATGTGGGGATACCACCGTACAGTAGACCAGAAAGTGAATATCGGTAGTGCTTTCTTTCAGAATGAATGGAAGAATGAGCATTGGGGATTTCTGATTGGCGGTCGTTTGGATAAACATAACCTGATTGACCATGTGATATTCAGTCCGCGTGCCAATCTGCGGTATAACCCGACAGAAAACATCAATCTTCGTTTCAGTTACTCATCCGGTTTCCGTGCTCCGCAGGCTTTTGACGAAGATTTGCATGTGGAGAATGTGGGCGGTAATGTGGCGATGGTTGAACTGGCCGATAATCTGAAAGAAGAAAGATCACAGAGCTTGAGTGCCTCGGCAGATATTTATCATCGTTTTGGTGCGTTTCAGGTTAACTTCTTGGTAGAAGGATTTTATACAAAATTATCAGATGTATTTGCCCTTACCGACGGAGAGATAGTGGATGGAATCCTAACACGTACACGTTACAATGCACCAGGAGCCCGTGTGATGGGACTGACTTTGGAAGGAAAGATGGCATACCTGACTAAATTCCAGCTTCAGGCAGGAATCACTTTGCAGCAGAGCCATTACAGCGAACCGCACGTATGGAACAAAGAAGCTCCGGCTGTAAAGAAAATGATGCGTACACCGAATACTTACGGTTATTTTACAGCAACCTATACCCCGATAAAACCATTATCTATCGCTCTTTCCGGTACATATACCGGTTCGATGCTGGTTCCCCACGAACCAGTTCCGGGATTCCTTGAAAAACCGATAACGGTGAATACGAAGGACTTCTTCGATATCGGTTTGAAGGCTGCCTATGATTTCAAACTTTACAAGTCGATGAACTTGCAGGTGAATGCCGGCGTACAGAATATTTTCAATGCCTACCAGAACGACTTCGACAAAGGGGCTGACCGTGACTCCGGTTATATCTATGGTCCGTCATTGCCGAGAAGTTTCTTTGCCGGAGTGAAGATAAGTTATTAAAATTCGATTAAGATTTAAAATCGTCATAAATAGGGATTGTTTTGCATGGAGACAATCCTTATCTTTGCAAAAAACAAACTAAACCTTGACTTAGGTGCACAGAATAAATGTGCAAGATGACCGAATGAAACAATTGTACCTACATATAATGAAGTGGTTTCTGCCTGTACTGTTTATCTCGTACATGGCAGGAATCACTTTGTTTACTCACTCCCATGTGGTCAACGGGGTTACAATTGTCCATTCACATCCATTTAAAAAAGGCAGCGAACATAGCCATACAACGGTTGAATTCCAACTAATTCATCTCTTGAGTCATGTGTTGGTGACCGACAGCGGTTTGATACCAACATTCTCTGTTGCTGCTTTATATCTATTATGCATCCTGTTTGTCCGCCCGCAAATAGAGCATTTTCACCGTTCTTGTCCGGGCGTAATATCTCTTAGAGCACCTCCTGTCGCTTAGTTTATCTTTTTTGGGGAACAGTATTTATGTATTAGGATCAACGATTAACGATCGCTGCTTCCCTTTCCCTTTATTATTATTTTTCGAATTAAAACATTAAAAGACTAACGACAATGAAGAAATATCTTTTAGTCCTGGTCGGCCTGTGCTGTGTCTTGTCATACGCATTGGCTGAACGTCCGGACTACCCTGAACTGAAGAAATCCGATGCGAATATAATAGGTCATGTACTGGATAAAAAAACGAAAGAACATCTTCCATACATCACCATTGCACTGAAAGGAACGACCATAGGAACCGTGACTGATGCTACCGGACATTATTTTTTGAAGAATTTGCCGGAAGGAAATTTTATACTGGAAGTTAGTTCGGTAGGTTACAAGACAGTGACCCGCAACGTAACTCTGAAAAAAGGAAAGACACTGGAAGAAGATTTTGAAATAGAAGAGGATGCGATTGCTCTCGACGGAGTAGTAGTTTCCGCCAATCGGAGTGAAACGACACGTCGTATGGCTCCTACTTTGGTGAATGTCGTCGACCTGAAACTCTTTGAAACCACTAACTCTTCCACTTTATCACAAGGATTGAACTTCCAGCCCGGAGTGCGTGTGGAGACAAATTGCCAGAATTGTGGCTTCCAGCAAGTCCGTATCAATGGTCTGGACGGACCATATACGCAAATTCTGATAGATTCGCGTCCCGTATTCAGTGCCCTTTCCGGAGTGTATGGACTGGAACAGATTCCTGCCAGTATGATTGAACGTGTAGAAGTGATGCGTGGGGGAGGCTCTGCCTTGTTCGGCTCTTCGGCTATTGCAGGAATCATTAATATAATCACCAAAGAGCCTTTGCGCAATTCCGGTCAGCTGTCACACACCATAACTTCTTTAGGAGGAAGCTCCTCATTCGATAACAACACCTCACTGAATGCTTCATTGGTGACGGACGATCATCGTGCCGGATTGTATATCTTTGGTCAGAACCGTTATCGGTCGGGATATGATTATGACGGAGACGGATTTACCGAACTGCCCAAATTGAAGAATCAGACAGTGGGTTTCCGCTCTTATCTGAAAACAAGTACTTATTCCAAACTGACCTTTGAATATCACCACATGCAGGAATTCCGTCGTGGAGGGGATATGTTGAACCGTCCTCCTCACGAAGCGCATATTGCGGAGCAGTTGCAACATTCTATTGATGGTGGAAGTTTGAAATTCGATTATTTCTCTCCGGATGAAAAGAACCGTCTAAGTGTCTTTGCATCGGCTGCCAATACAGACCGGGACAGTTATTACGGACCGGGTAACGATCCTCTGAAAGCCTATGGAAAGACAACGGATTTAACCGCTATGGGTGGTGCACAATACGTACATACGTTTGACAAGTGCTTTTTTATGCCTTCTGATCTCACGGCAGGGCTTGAATATAACCGTGACCGCCTAAAAGATAACATGTGTGGATATAACCGTCACACGGATCAGACGGTGAATATTTACAGTGCTTTTCTGCAGAACGAATGGAAGAACGACCGTTGGGGGATTCTGATTGGTGGTCGTCTGGATAAGCATAATATGGTGGATAATGTGATCTTTAGTCCCCGTGCCAACTTGCGTTTTAATCCTACCCAGAATATTAACCTGCGTTTAAGCTATTCTTCCGGATTTCGTGCTCCGCAGGCTTTTGATGAGGATATGCATATTGAAAATGTGGGCGGAACGGTGGCTATGATCGAGCGTGCAAAGGATTTGAAAGAAGAGAAATCCCAAAGTTTCAGTGCTTCTGCAGATATGTATCATCGTTTCGGAGCATTCCAGACGAATTTGTTGATTGAGGGTTTTTATACAAGACTGACCGATGTTTTTGTATTGGGCGAACCTTACGACCGTGGTGATGGTATATTAGTGAAAACACGTAGCAATGGCCCCGGTGCTAAAGTGATGGGATTGACACTGGAAGGTAAAGTGGCTTATCTTTCTATCCTGCAAATACAAGCGGGATTAACTTTACAACGTAGCCGGTACGATGAACCGCATAAGTGGCATGACGATGCACCGGCAGAAAAGAAGATTTTCCGTACTCCCGATACATACGGTTATTTCACTGCTACTTGTACCCCCATCAAACCTTTATCTATTGCTTTGTCAGGAACCTATACCGGCAGGATGTTGGTGCAACGTATGGATATCACCGCCGAGAATGCCGAACTGGGTGAAATGCCTGAAAGAAAAGCGGAAGCAATCAGAACACCTCGTTTCTTTGATTTGGGAGTGAAACTGGCTTATGACTTCAAGTTATACAAAACGGTTGATTTGCAATTAAACGGCGGAGTTCAGAATATTTTTGAGTCTTATCAGAAGGACTTTGACAGAGGAGCTAACCGGGATTCCGGTTATATTTACGGTCCTTCTTTGCCGAGAAGTTTCTTTGCCGGAGTAAAGATCAGCTATTAATCGGTCATAAAAATAGTTTCCCGGCACGGTACTTTTTGTTTCCTGCGTTGAAACACTTTGTTTCAAATGGTGAAACGATTTGTTTCACACCGGGAAACACTTTGTTCCAAGCCTTGAAACTAAAAGTTTCAAGCGGCTGAAACTAATATGTCGTATAGAGACCTGTTCTTTTCTCCTTGTTAATCATTGATTGATCGGGCGGTGATAGGTGATAGATGCGGTGATAGGTTGCAAACAACCTGTCACCACCCCTGAAATCCCCATGAATAAGAGCTTTTGGAAGTGTCGGTGATAGGTGATAGAGGAAAGTGAAAAAAACTCTGTGTAGAGATGGATCAAACCATATCTTTATCGACCCCGAATTTTTCTCCTGTCTGACATTTACCGGCAGGTTCCACATGTACCAGAATGTCATATACATTATCTACCGAATTAATGATGCTCTTCTCCACTGCATCGGCAATCTCATGGGCTTGCGTGATCGTGATTTGTGGATTCACTTCTATATCAAGGGTAATCATATAGAGATTCCCTATCATTCGTGACCGGACGCGATGCGGATTACTGGCACCGGGCACTTTCTCTACAGCCTCGAATATCTTATTATATACATTGACATCTTTCACCCCGTCCATTAGCTCCACATTGGAATCAATGAAGATGCTGATGGAAGATTTGATGATAAAGAGACTGATTATCAATCCTGTTATCGAATCGAGTATCGGCAATTTGAAGATAAAAGTAAATATCAATCCTAACAAAACACTGGTTGAAATGACAACATCATTACGCATATTGATAGCGTTTGCCGTGAGCATGGAACTGTTGATCTTCTTTCCCTGTTTGTACTGGTATGAAGCCAGTAAGAGTTTACCGATAATAGAAAATATAGTGACATAGATGGCGATAGCCGATGGTATCTCTTTCACTTCATCTGAAAAGATGCTTTTAGTGGATGATAGCAACATTTGTACACCGGCATAAAATATCACGAGTGATAGAATCTTTGTTGCGATCCCTTCCGCTTTCTCATATCCGAATACATATTTCTTTGAAGGAGGGCGGTTGATGAGGCGTGCCGTAAAAATCATAACGATAGAGATAACGACGTCGGTTGCCGAGTCGATACCGTCGCCGACTACGGCTAAACTACCGGCAAATAAACCGATTATGATTTTGGATACGGACAAGATTGCATTGCCAATTGTGCTGATCCATGAGGTTGTGATTAGTATTTTCTCTCTTGACATTGAAGTGACTCTTTATAGTTGTTTGTAATGGGATTGGGGAGCAAAGATAAACATTAATAGGAGTTTGTGATATGAAGTCGCAAAAAACTTTTTTCGCCTTTTTAGTAGTTTATGCGTTTTAGTTGTATTATATATAGATGGTCAATTAAAAACAGGACAATTAATTTATTAAATAGTTAACCGCATGTTCAAAAAATTAAGTAGCTCTTTACTCATTGTGTCAGCTTGTGTTTTTTCTTCTTGTACGTCTACCGTCAAGCAAGAAATTGCAATCTTGCCTACCCCCGTTAGTCTGACCGAGCAGTCGGGCTCGTTTGTTTTAAAAGATGGCATGAAGATCGGAGTTTCCGATCAGTCGTTGTTTCCGGCTGCCGGATACCTGCAGGAAATTCTTCGGAATGTCATATCGTCTTCTGTTGAAGTCACTACCGATAAGAGTCAGGTAGATATGTATTTTCAGTTGAAGGATACTGTTGGAAAGCCCGGCTCTTATAAACTTGAGTCTACGCCGGAGTATATTCGGGTAGAGGCAACTGACTATTCGGGTATTATTTCTGCTATTACTACTATTCGCCAGTTGCTTCCTGCAACGATAGAAGTGCAGGGAGAGAAACAGAATTATTCTATCCCTGTCGTGCAAATAGAAGATGCGCCACGGTTTGAATGGCGTGGATTTATGTTGGATGCTTCCCGCCATTTCTGGAATAAAAAAGAAGTGAAGCATGTATTAGATCTGATGTCTTTGTATAAACTTAATAAGTTCCACTGGCATCTGTCCGACGATCAGGGTTGGCGTATAGAGATCGAGAAATACCCGTTGCTTACAGAAAAAGGGGCCTGGCGTAAATTCAATACGCAGGATCGTACCTGTATGGCACGTGCGAAAGAAGAAGATAATACCGATTTCCTGATTCCGGAAGATAAGATACGCATTGTGGAAGGAGATACGCTGTATGGAGGTTATTACACTCATGATGATATAAAAGAAATAGTAGCCTATGCTACGCAAAGAGGTATCGATGTCATTCCCGAGATCGATATGCCGGGACATTTCCTGGCAGCTATCGGTCAATATCCGGAATTGGCGTGCGACGGATTAATCGGGTGGGGGGAAACTTTCTCTTCTCCTATCTGTCCGGGCAAAGATACAACGCTGGAGTTCTGCCAGAATGTGTTCAAAGAAGTTTTTGAACTTTTCCCTTATGAATATGTGCACATGGGTGGTGATGAAGTGGAAAAAGCCAACTGGAAGAAATGTCCTCTTTGTCAGAAACGGATTCGTACGGAGAAACTGGGTTCGGTAGAAGAACTTCAGGCATGGTTTGTACGTGACATGGAGAAATTCTTCCTTGCCAACGGAAAGAAACTCATAGGCTGGGATGAAGTGGTATCCGACGGATTATCTTCCGATGCTGCCATTACCTGGTGGAGAAGTTGGGCGAAAGATGCATTGCCTACGGCAACTGCACAAAAGCAGAAAGTGATTGCTTGTCCGAATGAATATTTCTATTTCGATTATGCGCAGGATCAGAATTCAGTAAAGAAAATACTTGCGTATGATCCGTGTGCAGACGAGCGGTTATCGCCGGAACAGAAGAAATATATCTGGGGTGTGCAGGCGAATCTCTGGGCTGAATGGATTCCGACAATGAAGCGCATTGAATATTTGATTGTTCCCCGTATGATAGCGTTGAGTGAAATAGCTTGGGCGGAGCCGACAGCTAAACCGGGTCTCGAAGAATTTTATCGTCAGTTTGTTCCGCAATTTAAGCGGATGGATGTGATGAGGGTAAATTATAGGGTGCCTGATTTGCAGGGATTCTATAAAGTGAATGCATTTATTGATGAAACAACTGTGGAATTGACTTGCCCGTTACCCGGTACTGAAATACGTTATACGACAGACGGCAGTATGCCTACCAAAGAATCAGCTCTTTATAACGGTGCTTTGGAAGTTGGGAAGACTACGGATTTCGCTTTCCGCACTTTTCGTCCGGATGGTTCTCCTTCGGATGTGGTGCGTACCAAGTATGTAAAGGCTCCTTATGCGGAGGCGGTGACTGCTCCGGCTGCTTTGCAGCCCGGCTTGAAAGCAGTATGGCACGATTTCCGTGGTAATCTTTGTGCGGATATTGATGCAGCTCCTGTCAAAGGGGAGTATGTGGTGGAATCGGTATCCATTCCCGAAGAGGTGAAAGGAAATATCGGTCTGGTATTGACCGGCTATCTGGAAGTTCCTGCCGATGGTATCTATACATTTGCCCTTCTCTCGGACGACGGTAGCACATTAATGCTTGACGGTGAATTGTTGGGAGATAATGATGGAGCACATTCGCCGGTAGAGATTATTGTGCAGAAGGCTTTGAAAGCTGGGCTTCATCCGATAGAGGTACGTTACTTCGATTGTAACGGAGGCGTATTGCAGATGGAACTGGTGAATGAAAAAGGTGAAAAAGAAGTATTGCCAAGTGCATGGCTGAAACATGAATAGCAAATTTCATTATTTTTAGGTATTGTCCGTCTTGCCGGCGAGCTGTACCTTTGCAGAAAATATTTGAAAACTTATGCGAATCAGTGAGAGACGAGTCGAGATTAATCATATATCAAAGGTGCACATGCACCGGATTGAATGGGATGAAGAGAGCTTATAGAAATATAAGCTCTCTTTTTTTTGAACGATTTCGAATATTGTTCTTTTTTGAAAACAAGCGATAAGTTAAATGATTGTCGAACTTAATATAGATTGAACGTACGTTATGAGTACATTGAAAAAACTTCAGAACTACATGGGTAAACGGAAAGTGCTTTTGCCTGCGGCAATGCTGCTGTCTGCCCTAAGTGCCCTGGCGGGCATGTTGCCTTATATCCTTATTTGGCTGATTGTGAGAGAACTGCTTGAACACGGAGAGATAACCTCTTCCGGTAATGTGGTGACGTATGCCTGGTGGGCGGCAGGCATGGCCGTGGCGAGCATCGTCCTTTATTTTGCCGCATTGATGTCTTCGCATCTTGCAGCTTTTCGGGTTGAATCGAATTTGCGTAAAGAAGCCATGCGCCAGATAGTGCGTATGCCTCTCGGCTTCTTTGACATTAATACGAGCGGACGTATTCGCAAGATTATAGATGACAATGCAGGGGTTACCCATAGTTTTCTGGCACATCAGTTGCCCGACCTTGCGGCTACTTTTCTAGTGCCGTTGGTAGCTGCCATACTGATTTTTGTGTTCGATTGGATACTCGGTCTGGCATGTATCGTCCCTGTAATTATTGCCATGCTGGTTATGGGTTTTATGATGAATGCGGAGGGACGGCAGTTTATGAAAAGCTACATGACCTCTCTGGAGGAAATGAATACCGAAGCTGTAGAGTATGTGAGAGGAATTCCCGTAGTGAAGGTTTTCCAGCAGACTATTTACTCTTTCAAAAACTTTCACCGCTGTATCATGAATTATAATAAAATGGTATTCGGCTATACACGAATGTGGGAGAAGCCGATGTCGCTCTATACCGTAATAATCAATGGTTTTGTGTTTTTCCTTGCTCCGTTGGCTATTTTGCTGATTGGTTATTCAGGTAATTATGCATCGGTATTACTTAATTTCTTCCTGTTTGTTCTCATTACTCCTGTATTCTCCCAAAGTATCATGAAGAGTATGTATCTCAATCAGGCTTTGGGGCAGGCGAGTGAAGCTATCGGACGTCTTGAGAATCTGGTTGCTTATGAGCACCTGACTGTTGTAGAGCATCCACAACCGGTAAAGGAATTCAGTATTCAGTTCGAAAAAGTTTCCTTCAGCTATCCGGGAGCTAATCAAAAGGCGGTGGATGATGTTAGTTTCACTATTCCGCAAGGAAACACAGTAGCTCTTGTCGGAGCTTCGGGCGGAGGGAAAACAACGATTGCCCGTCTAGTTCCCCGTTTCTGGGAGGCAACGGAAGGGAAAGTTTTAATAGGTGGCATCAATGTAAGAGAAATCGCTCCCGAAGAACTGATGAAATATATTTCTTTCGTGTTCCAGAATACAAAGCTGTTCAAGACTTCTCTGCTCGAAAATATCAAATATGGTAATCCCGACGCGACAATGGAGGAAGTGGAACGGGCAGTAGATATGGCACAATGCCGGGAAATTATCAATAAACTTCCGCTCGGACTGAATACGAAGATTGGTACGGAGGGAACATATCTCTCCGGCGGGGAACAGCAACGGATCGTACTGGCACGTGCAATCCTGAAAAATGCTCCCATCATTGTACTGGATGAGGCGACTGCTTTTGCCGACCCCGAAAATGAGCATCTCATCCAGCAAGCCTTGAAAGAACTGACAAAAGGAAAAACCGTATTGATGATTGCTCATCGTCTTTCAAGCATCACTGATGCCGACAATATCCTCGTCATTGACAAGGGGAAGATTGCGGAACAAGGTACACATGCCAACCTGCTTGGAAAACAAGGCATCTATTATCATATGTGGAATGAATACCAGCAATCTGTTCGCTGGACAATAGGAAAGGAGGTTTCTAATGATTGAAGTAATAAAAAGACGTTTTGCCCTTTCAACTAAAGGAGCGAAAGATTTCTGTAAAGGTGTGTTTTTCACTACACTGCTCGATATTGTATTGATGTTGCCGGCGGTATTTGTTTTTCTTTTTCTTGAGGAATATCTTCGTCCTGTGTTTCAGCCTTCGGCTTCGGTGACGCATGGTATTCTCTATTATAGCATACTCGGTATTGTCTTTATGATAGTCATGTATATATTTGCGGTATTGCAATATCGTAGTACCTATACCACCGTTTATGATGAGAGTGCAAACCGGCGTATCTCATTGGCGGAAAAACTTCGCAAGTTGCCTCTGGCTTTCTTTGGCGAAAAGAATCTTTCCGACCTCACCGCCACGATTATGGATGACTGCACTGATCTCGAGCATACTTTCTCGCATGCGGTTCCCCAGTTGTTTGCTTCCATTATCAGTATTCTGCTTATTACCGTCGGCATGGCATTTTATAACTGGCAGTTGACGATTGCTTTGTTCTGGGTAGTGCCGCTTGCTGCCGCAATCCTTCTTTTCTCGAAGAAGGAAATACAGAAAAGCAATGAAAGTAATTATCTGAACAAGCGGATGGTGACCGAGCATATCCAGGAAGGACTCGATACCATTCAGGAGATAAAATCCTACAATCAGGAGAGAGACTATCTGGAAAAACTGGATGCGAGCATTGATACCTATGAAAAGGTATTGACTCGTAATGAACTGGTGCTCGGCATGTTGGTAAACGGTTCCCAGAGTGTATTGAAACTCGGACTGGCAAGCGTTATTATCGTTGGTGCCAATCTCTTGGCTTCGGGTACGGTTGATTTGTTTACCTATCTTATATTTATGGTTATCGGGTCGCGTGTGTATGCTCCGGTCAGTGAGGTGATGAATAATATTGCCGCTTTGTTCTATTTGGATGTGCGTATCAATAGAATGAATGAGATGGAAGCATTGCCGGTACAAAACGGGACTACCGAATTCACTCCTCAAGGTTATGATATCGAATTCAGACAGGTAGACTTTGCTTATGAGCAGGGAAAACAAATTCTGAATAACTTGTCTTTTATTGCCCGACAAGGTGAAAAAACGGCTTTGGTTGGTCCTTCGGGTAGTGGCAAGAGTACGGCGGCCAGGTTGGCGGCACGTTTCTGGGATATCCAGTCGGGAAAGATTACCCTCGGCGGGCAGGATATCAGTCGGATTGATCCTGAAACTTTGTTGAAAAACTATTCCGTTGTCTTTCAGGATGTAGTTCTTTTCAATGCTTCCATTATGGATAATATCCGTATTGGCAAACGGGATGCTACGGATGAGGAAGTCCGGAGAGTTGCCCGCTTGGCACAATGTGATGAGTTTGTCACTAAAATGCCGCAGGGATACCAGACGATTATCGGTGAGAATGGAGAAACATTATCCGGCGGTGAGCGTCAGCGTATTTCCATTGCCCGCGCTTTGTTGAAGGATGCTCCGATTGTTCTGTTGGATGAGGCTACGGCTTCGCTTGATGTTGAGAATGAAACCAAGATACAGGCGGGTATATCTGAATTGGTACGTAACAAAACGGTGCTGATTATTGCGCACCGTATGCGAACCGTTGCCAATGCCGACAAAATTGTAGTATTGGAGAATGGAAGTGTTGCTGAAATGGGAACACCGGAGGAATTGAAAAAGAAAAATGGTATATTTGCCCGGATGGTGAACAGACAGGTTACAAATATGAATTGATAAATAGCAACGATACTATGCAATTTTTGAAAGGAGATATACAAGAGGGAATCTTGAAGGCAGCCGAAGAAGTGTTTCTGGAAAAGGGATACAAGGATGCCTCTATGCGTGAAATAGCTTCGAGGGCAGGGGTGACGGTGAGTAATATCTATCATTATTTCACCAATAAGGATGAGATATTCCGTACGATTCTGAAACCGGTATTGAATGATCTGTATGCTATGATTTATAATCACGATGCAGATCAGATGACGATAGACGTCTTTATGGATTCGGATTATCAGAAAATGTCTGTACGGGAATATATCAGATTGGTCTCTGAACATCGTGACCGTTTGCGGTTGCTGCTTTTTCAGGCACAAGGTTCTGTTTTGGAGAACTTCCGTTCTGAATATACAGATTTGATGACGCGTACGATTTCTGTTTTTTTTCAAGGAATGAAGCAGAAATATCCGCATATCAATATAGCAATAACTAACTTCTTTATTCACCTGAATACGGTATGGTTGTTTGCCCTACTCGAAGAGCTGGTGTTGCATCCTGTGAAGAAAGAAGAGATGGAGAAGTTTATAGCGGAGTATATCGCTTTTGAAACGGCTGGTTGGAAAGAGCTCATGAATGCATGAGCTCTCTCACTTTATTCTCTTACTGATATAAAAAAACGTCCGGCTTTCACAAGCCGGACGTCCTTGCCTCTTTTAGAATATGTCATCTATTCATATTCCAAAATGAATACATTATATGGTTTTTCAACTTAACAACCAAATAAAAGAAATGCGGGTGAATCACTTCGGCCGATTTCTATGTATTTTTAATGTGGCTACGTAATATAATTATGACTAATTAATTTAATTCTGATACTGCAAAGATAGGGGCTTTCCGCTTTTCCCGCAATCCCTTAAAATGGGTATTCTTCTATCAATTACTAGCTATATATGGTGGTTCAGGCGTTTGCATAACTATGCATCCCTCCAAGAACATAATTTACCCCGAAATAGGTCATTAAGACGGTCAGGAAAGCAAGAATCATATAGATATGGAAGAATAGAGGCTTGCGGAAAATGCGCAGACTTTGTGAATGGAAGGCTACTCCATATACCAGAAAAGTAATCAGTGCCCATACTTCTTTCGGGTCCCACGCCCAGTATCGTCCCCAGGAAACGTTTGCCCAAACTGCTCCCAGAAAGATGCCTGCTCCTAAAAAGAAGGTGGCAGGGTAGAGCAGCAAGCGGCTGACTAGCGTCAACTGTTCTATCCGGTTGTCTTGTATAGCGTCGTTTCCGGAGACATTGTTTTCCGATTCTTTTTTCCGGAGGCATAATGCCAGTATTCCGTTTAGCATGATGAATGCCAATAGGGCATAAGACATCATAATCAATGAAACATGAATACTTAGCCATGGAGAGACGAGCACCGGCATTAATGGGGTTATCTGGGGATTCATTTGTCCCAGATAGGAAACCAACAAAGCAAAGCCGGAGAGGAGGAATCCGAATGGAAGTATAAATGAAAATCTTCGATGGAGCAGACAGGCTATCAAAAGAATACAAAGAGCCATAAACTGCATGGTTTCGTAACCGTTGCTAAGTGGAATACGACCGCCGATGTACCAGCGCAGGCAATATCCTGCTAAATGGAATATGAAAGCAAGATAGAGTGCAACAGAAAAGAAAGTTCCTGCTGTGCGGGAAATCGTTTTGGCTTTGGGCGAGAGGATATTTCTTTGCAGGCTGTTATGAAGTAGAAGCAGGAAAGACAACACTCCCAATGACAGATTTATCATAAAAAGAATCTTGCTGAACGGAATCCGGTTGTAGAGTAATTCTGCTTTCACTTCCAGTTCGGAGAGAGGTTGCACGCTGCCATCAGTGGGTAATGGATGGATGAATGTTCCTTTTTCCAACATCAGGATCAGGCCTACTTTTTCATCTGTTTCCTGGATTGCTTTGGCGAGTTTGTTTTGTTGTCCTTGTTCACGTTGCCAATGTTCACGGAGACGGTAAACAGAACCGTCAAATAAATCAGTTAATCGAGCATAAGGTGTTTGTAAGTTTAATAAATGCTGTAATTCTGTATTTTTGATGTATATCAATGGCTCATTTCTCCACACTTCCGGATAAAGTAACCAGCCACCTATCACTTGTTCAGGTGTCAATCCTTTATATGAAGCTTCTCCTGTCAGTTTCTGAATGAAATCACGGGCTAATGTGTTGAAAGGTACTACCCGGTCGTGATAAATAACCTGTTCCTGTGCTAAACTGTCCGCTTGTGTTTGTTTCAATGCAGGAAGGAGTTTTTTTTGTGCTTGCATGTTACCTGCAAGGCAGAAAATAAACAGTATAAATACACCTCCTTTTTTAAGTAGCGGGTGGTTTAGCAGGCGTCGGAAATCACTACTGCGGGAAAATAGTAGCCAAATCATGGAGAGACCGAGCAGGATATATCCTGCATAAGTCACTCCTGTTCCCCATGGATCATAATTGACAGTCAGCCAGCTCCCTTTTCCGTCATCATCGAAAGATGACTGATAGAAACGGAAACCTTGTGATGTAAATATACGATTCATTGAAATCTGTTCGTGTAATAGAACATTTTTCTGTCCGGGAAGAGAGTAGGTGATATAGCTGATGTAGTCTGCCGGTGCTTCTGTTCCGGGATAGTATGCTATACGGAAACTATCTAGTTGTATTGTGAATGGCAGATCAGCTTTTCTGCCGCTTTCCGATTCCTGGAAACTGTCTATCGTTGCCCCCGGAAGCAAGTGTACGTATCCTTTTTTGCTTCCGATAAACGTAATCATGGCCCCCACCAAGATAACGAGGAGGGAGCCATGAAACAACAATATGGGGAACCGTCGCCATAAAGCGCGTCGGATGAGAGCAACAAGTGCAATGGTGGCAATTGTTCCCCACAAACAACAAAACCAACATGTATGATATATATTTCTTTCTACAAAATCTGTCCCATACGCTTGTTCTACGAAAGTAGTCACAGCGAGTAGTCCCACCAGACAGATATATAAGATAATAAGTAACCTTTTCAACTGTATAATCTTTTATGATATTAAAATGGAGCGTATTCCTTGTTCTTACATTCTTTCACTCCCATACATTCCATCTCAATCAACCATCCGGGACGGCATACCGGAGCATGAACAAATACTTTAGGAGTATGTGGGAAACGTTTGTCATACATTGCTTTAACAACTGTATAGTCGGCTATGTCACGCAGATATACAATCATTTGTCCCAAATCTTCAAATGTGCAGTCCGCTTCTTTCAACAGGGTTTCCACATTCTCCCACATTCGTTCTGTCTGTTTGCGGATGTTGCTGGGATATACCACATCGCCTTTGTTGTTGATACTTGCCGTTCCTGAAATAAATACCTGTCGGCGGTCTCCATAATCTACATACGTGCCACGTTCAAAGCTTACTCCATATTCATAAGTTGGGTTCAGATGGGTAGGAGCATAGAGGAAATGAATCTGTTCCGGTTGCAGTCCTGCTACAGCGTAAGTATCCATTTGTACCAGTACTTTCGGGTCGGCATGCCGGCCGTCGATGCCTGTGCTGGAAATATAATGTGTTTTTTCTGTCAGGTTTTGGGTGACGAAAACTTCATTACGTGCTTTCACTACTCCGGCATAATTCACATCTACATTTTGCACGAAAAACCATGTACGGATACAATTGTCTGCCAGTTTACAACCTTGTTCCATGAGTTGCATCACATAGTCGTTCAATAATAGACGGGTCTGGTATTCCGAATTGGCGGCACGATTGAATGCACTACCGCCCCAGAAGTGGCGATAGGCACTGTGTTTCACCTCAAAAAGCCCGTTATGTAAGACTTGTGTCTGTACATCTGTCAACAGGTAAACCCATAAGGCAATTTTTGTTCCGTCCAGCGGGGGCTGTTCCACAATGGAAAGTGCGCAGTCCGAACCTTCGGTTGTCAATGCCAGTAGTGTATCTGCCTGATTGGCAGCGTCACTAAGGAAATAACGTTTGAGGATGGCAACTGCTCCTTTCAATTCTTGGGTAAGTAAATAATCGTAGGTGTTTAATACTGCATTCAGCTGTTCTTCGTATGTATCTTCCGGTTTAGTAGAATGAATGATAATATGATACTCTGAAGCTTCTCCTCCTGCATTATATTTAAAAATCTCTGTTAGCGTCTTTTCAGACTGAATATTCTGTTGTTTTTTGTTGTTCATATCAGTTGGGTAAATAACTATTTATTCTTGCGCACCGTTATTGATCCAGTCGTCAATAAGGGTCAAAATCGGAGATGATACTATTTCTTTTGAGTGATCGTATCCCCAGGTTGAACTAATAGTGGTATTCAATAATGTGTGCAATACGCTTTCTTGCGCACTGCCCGGCTTGACGAGTAACATGCCATCTACTTTCTTCGACGGGCGGTTGACCAGTGCCTCGTAACTTTTGCCTTCTGTCAGATACAGGTTGGCTGCTGCCGAACTACTTCCACCATGACAGTGTGCGCATGTCGTATTAAATACTTTTTCTTGAATGCCATGGTACATACCTACATTTACAGTTCCCACATCCATAAGGATGGTGTCGTCAACTGCTGTAAGGTCGTCCATTGACTGAAAACTGATAACTCGTTTTCTCAATTTATTAATAACGCACAATTCAATAGTGGTTACTTTATCACTGACTCCTGTCATCGTAACCTGGATCTCATCATCTTCGACCGCCGGAATTGTTTTGGTGACAACGGCATACTCGCTCTCATCACTGAAGCCTGCCACTACAACACTATAACCATCGGGCCATTTACTGATACCATTGATCTTACCGCTCATCTTCAGCGTGCGTCCTTCTTCTGATAGGGTCTCTGTCTTTTCGTAAATACGTCCGTCATCGCATGATGTGATGTATGCCAATAACAGTAGATAACCTCCGAAAAGAATATATTTTTTCATAAACAAATCCTTTCTTGTGCTATTTAGAATGTATACTGAAGTAGAATACTGGCCGAATGTACTGCCAAACCTAAATCGTCGTTATCCCGATCAAGTTGGGTATCATGACCTTTACGGGCAATATACTGGTACATCGCTTGTAACTTCAGATTACAGTTCTTGAAAAAATAGTTCATACCCACGGCTGGCATATTTAGAAAACCATTGGTGTCCATTCCGTTACGGTTGAAGAAATCATAGCGTGCAGCTGCTTGCAGACGGGGGGCAACGAAGTAACCACCTTGTACATAGCCGCCCAGGTAATTATATGACTCGGAAATCTTTTGTCTTTTTGTGAAGCCAACATTCATATAATAGACTTCAGCACCCAGGTAAAGTTTGTTCTTTAGCATTGCAAACTCCAATCCGGCACGATAATCATTGGTACTTTCATTTTCACTTTCTACATTGATAGAGGTAGAAATACCAAACATGATTTTGTCTTCATTCAGCCTGTTCGGATTTCCCTGTGTAGCGGGCATCACTCCTTTAGGCATATAGGTGAAACGTCCGGCGTACAGTAAAGACGGAATGTGCCAGTCATCACTAAATGTTTTTGTTGCTGTATTTACCGCTGCACCCGTACCGTTGAATAAACCGATTTCATACCCGAATTTATCAGCTACCAAACCGTGAATCTCTACACCTAAATCGAATCCGGTGCCAATATTGGGTGTTACCGCATTCAAAGAATAGGGGAGGATAACGGGAGCAGTCAGTGATACTGGCAAACTAGGTAACAATGTTTCTCCCAGTGTTGTCAGGTAGGCATGTGAAAACGGAGTTTTGAATTTACCGACCCGGATGGCAAACTGCTTTTTCAGTTGAACATCAAACCAGGCTTGTTGAAGTAATGCGCCTCCACTGGCTGCCGCATTTATGGAAAGGTTGAAAGATACTTTATCGAAAGCCTTTCCGGTGAATCCGAGTACGGCGTAAGGAACTGAAAATCCGGAGTTGGCTATGTTATCTTGATTGTATGCTTTATCCAGTCCTTCATCGTCGTACCAATTGAAGTTTGCACTGGTCTGTACGAGCAAATAGGGTTTGAATACAAAATCTCCTTTCTTGGTTTCGATAGTGAATCCTTCTCTTCCAGCTAATGATACTACACCATTTTCTGTATCTTCTTCATGTTGTGCCATAGCGGCCAAAGGCATTATGGCAGTCAGCATGGCAATGATTATAAATCTCTTCATAATTACTTTATATATACTACTTTTAGTTTAAAGTGAATTTAAAAATGCAATCAGCGCATCCCGGTCTTCCTTACTCATATTCTTAAATAAGTTCTTTGATGCTTCTCCTTCTCCGCCATGCCACATGATGGCTTCTGTCAGATTGCGGGCACGTCCGTCATGCAAGAAATAAGTATGTCCGTTGACCTTTTCTTGTAAGCCGATTCCCCAAAGAGGGGTAGTACGCCATTCGTTTCCACGTGCCAGCCCGCTTATATAGTTGTCGTTCAGTCCGACTCCCATAATTTCAGAACCCATATCATGTAATAGATAATCAGAATAAGGGTGAATCGTTTGACCGCCTAACCACGGGAGTTGAGTATTATTTAATAAAACACTACCACGTGTCTTAGTGTGTAAAGTGGTCACATGACAGAGATGACATTTGGCTTTATAGAAGTTCTGTTCCCCTTTGATTACTTGCGGATCGTTTACATTACGCCGGGCGGGAACACCAAGACTTTGCATATAGAGATCTACGTTTTCCATCTCTTCTGTGCTGACATCCAGTTGGTCGTAAGAAAGCCCCATCATGCTACCTTGGTTTACTTGTATTTGTCCTTCACAGATTTCTTCCGGATAGCGGCTGTTGGTAACGCCCATATCACTGGAGAATCCCAATTCTACAGTTAAATCGGCATGTTGAGCTTTGTTGCCGGACAATCCCAGACTTCTCACTCCGCGTTCGGTGATGTAATTACATCGTCCGCTGATTCCATATTCGGGATAATTACTTTTTGCTGCAAGTGCTTCAATTTCAACAGGATCTAGTGCCATCATTTGCCCCATGCCTACATGGCGTAATGGAATACGTACGGTACAAAACAAATCTTCCGGTTTGATTTCTTCGGCATACCATTCAGATATAGTATAATTGGGTTTGCAAAGTGTGTAGGCTTCTCCATCAGGGAAAGAAAATGTCTCGTAAGTGTATTCCACAGACAGTTTGCCTTCCGGTTGCACTCCATAGATTGCCTGGTCATGAAGCACACGTCCATAATCTTGAAAGAAAGCTCCGTTTTTACGGGATATGTAGACTAGCATGGAAGAGAATCCATAGCTGCCCGATCCACCCTCTGTCCATAAAGAGGGTTTGGTACGTCCCGCATTCCGGTGGCAACTGCCGCACGAATAACCGGCATAAACGGGACCAAGTCCGCCGCCATGACCGTTGTTACTTGTACGTACATCGTCATATAGTCTGTCACCTCGGGTGAAACGTACATCGTATGCTCCTGTTATCCAATCTGCAGGCGTGTCATAAGCAACAGACGAATTCAAGAAAATAGTTGATGTTCCGGCTGATAGAGCATAGCCCTCCGGAATCTCGATATCCAATATGTCAATTCCGTCATCATCACAGGCAGAGCATGCCAACAGGCAAAAGAAAGAGAATGAATATTTTAGAAAGTGATTCATTGTTTATTGACTTTGTTTCAATAATATGTTTTAAACATACCAAAGAAGTAAAGGTGGATCATTGAATTCCAACCTTTACTTCTCAATAATATCTTAGCTAAGATAAAGCTTTATTGTACTTTACGTGGTTCACCGTTTTTGTAGAGAAGGAATTCCAATGTGTGGAAACCGCGTACATTTTGTGCCGATTCGACAGCAGCTTCATCATCACCTTCACTCCATTCGAGATCACTCCAACTTTGAGAATTCAGTATTTGTACAATAGCATTCTGATCCAAAGGCCAGCTGTCCATGTTAGGATCAAGTCCCATTTCGTCTACCGGACCGAATAAGAAAGCTTCGCTCTTTTCCCATGGTTCACGGGCAGTGATCCAAGCATCACAAGCTGTTTCAAAAGCACTATTTGACGGATTGTCTGCAAGGACTATTACTGCATTGTAGAGAGCGTCATTTTTTTCTTTCAAACTTTTGTAGGTAGGCACTACTACTGCATCTACATATTGTGTTACTACAGGATTAAGTACTGCGTCCGTATTGATATTGTTGCTATTATTTGCAATATAGGATTTTAAGTCATTCTTCAGTATACTTTCCAGCTCTGCACAAGCATCCATAGCTGCTACCGTTTCGTTACTGGGAATATGATTACGGAAAGGTTGCGGAATATCCTGAATGGCTTTTGCCGCTTTTTGGATAGCATTCTTTATCTTGGTATCTAATGATGAATTAGCACCGGCGATAACAGTAGATAAAGAATTAGCATTTATATTACCGTCTAAAGAACCGTAATATGCATTCCGGATGGAATAAATGTTATTGGTATAGTCATCACGAGAATGCCAGCTGTACCAGGATTCCACAGCATATAATGCTTCTTCAGTATTTCCGGCTTTATACAAGTTGTATGGGTCACCAATTTTGGCAGTACCGACTTCATTGGCAATTTCCGCGCATTTATCCACGATTTCTTCCACACAGCTCAAGGCGCTTGCGTAAGGAGAGCCACTATGAGCCTTGAACAGGGAAGCATAGCTTTCACCTCCTTTATAGCTTGAATTCCATGCGTTGTAGAGATTGGTTGCATCTGTTTTTAGAAGTGCTGCTACATTTCTCATGTAGTTATGCCAGCTTGATGCGTTTTCAGGAGTGTAATCAATATTGGCAGGATCTACTGTTGGGTTGTCATCATCACTGCTGCAAGAAGTTGTTGTGAATGCTAATCCCAATATTAGGGCTGCGACATAAAAGAATTTTGTTTTCATCATATAAAAATTAAATAATTGATTATTTGTTATTTCTTAATAAACCATCCTATATAGGCAATTCCAATAGAAAATTCGTTTTCACTGTTGTATGACTTTGATACGCCAAAAACTTTATTTGTACCAATCTGGCGGGTTGCATAGTCTGCTTTTATCACTAAGTTTGGCAAAGCGTACCAATTTAATCCCGCTGTCCACATACTTACTTGGCAACGTTTTTCCATCGTTTGCCCTTTTTCCCCTTTCTCTTGTGGGTTGTAGTATTCATAGCGGGCAAATGGATAGATTACCGGAATCTTTTTATTGCCTCCGAAGACCGAGCGGATATTAATGCCGGCTTCTGCTGCATAACTTACGGCATTCTTCGCTACCGGAGCCAGACGGCTGTAAGGCGATTTATTGGATAATTTGACATTTGCCTGACTTACTCCTAATGAATTTCCTAAATTTCCATATAAGATATTACCGCGTGCCGTTACATATTTATTGCGATACTGTGCATCTGCGGTGAAGATTCTTATCGGAATTTTTCCATAGTTTGCATAAGTCTGTTCTTTATCAGAGTTGGCTCCTGCATCTGCACAATAATAAAATGATGCACCTACACGTAAACCGGGAACTCCTTTATAATCTAAACGAAATACATACGCGGGAGAAGTGAAGTTGTCTTCCTCAAAGATTCCCTGTTTGCCACTACCTACCCATGTGTTACGATCGAATCCATTAGGGTTCAGGCCTGCTACCACCATAGCTTGGTAATCGAAGCTTGCATACCCTTTTCCGAAAGAACCAAAGATTTCCAGACCATTTTCATGCCAGGTAGAAGGCAAAAGGCTTGTTTCACCTTCCGGGCGTGAAGTTCCGAAGAAATTGATCGGTTCATGGTGTGCGTTAGTCAATCCTACCGGAACAATAATATGTCCGGCACGTACATTGAGGGAGCGGTGAATTAAACGTGTGATGTGAAATTGTTCGATAGCTACTTCACCTCCTTTTTCAACTTCTGTTTCGTATTCACCGTTTTCGGTGTTTTCTAATTCGAAAGCTGTACCTGTTCCACCAGATTCGAACTCAATCTCTGCACCGAGTATCCATTTGGAATTGAACTTATAATCAAAAGCTAAAACGAAACGGGGAATTGAAATGGTATTCCTGTTTTTCTTTGGATTACCATCGTTTCCTCCATAGAAACGGTTGATGCCATAATCTTTAAAATTAGCGACCATTTCACCGTATCCTCCAAAACGGAATTTTGTATATTCTTCTGTAGAAGAAGAATTACTACTTTTGGAAATTTCTTTTGTCTCCTGTGCTGGAATTGTAAGAGAAGGTAGGAGACTAAGAATAACGATTGCTGTTATTTTTCTCATATTTTTAATAATTTTATCGGCTGCAAAGTTAGATTAGGTTAAAAAATGTGGCAATACCTAATATTAGGCATAGTTGTTTCTTAAATTCAGTATATGTAGGTAATTTTAATCTAAAGAGTAAAAAAAAATATAGTAGTAGATAAAATAAAACAGACAAAGGTGTATTTCAGTATGATAATTTTTACTGATATACACCTTTGTCTGTTGTTAGTGTGTAGAGTTGTCTTTATTATTTCATAGTGTCACCGATTTTGTTTGTAATTGAGCGAATCGTTTCTTCTACAACCAGTTTCCTTGAGTATATCTACCATCAGGAAACTACCTTTTCAGAAACGATTCAACTCAGACAAACTACATACAAACAAAGCTAAACTTATGCTAAGGTTATCGCTTAAACTGCCATCTTTATACCTTCTTTTTTACTGCAATATCGTTTGCATTGCTGGCAAAGGTCATATCCCAGCATGGCTCCTAAAATAAAATCTTCTTCAGCAGTCAGTTGGTTTAAAGGACGGATGATGATGTGCCGCATGGCTTCCATACATTCTGCCTTTCCAAAAAACAGGTTGATTTTATTGGTACCTACTTCCTGTATCATATAACTGATCTTTTGATTTTTCAATCGGCGGATGGCAAATTCTTCGTGCTCTTTACTCATTGTGTAAAGTACCATGTTGCGTACGCCTTTCTTAAACTCATAAATATGATTAAGAAAAATTCGGATTTCGCCGGGGATGATTCTTTCAGTTGCCATGATGCAAAGTATTCTTTTTATGTTAAGGTAAAATTAGCTAATTTCTTGTTTCACTTGTTCGGCCCATGCGCTGATACGTTCGTCTGTTTTGCTATCTTCGTTGACTTCGTCAAGTGGAAGACCTACAAACTTACCGTCTACGACGGCAATGGAAGAATCGAAGGTATAGCCTGCAGTATCTGTTGCTCCACAGAATTTGCAGTGGGTATCTTTCAGATCTTCATAAAGAATACCTATTGCGTCACAGAATGTGTCGCTATACGAGTCAGAGTCGCCGCAACCGAACAGGGCTACAGATTTGTGGGATAAATCACACTTCTTTAAAACTTTTACTCCATCGTACCAGTCATCTTGAAGTTCGCCTGCTCCCCATGTGGAAGAGCCGAGCACCAATACATCATATTCATTGACTAATGCCTCTGTTAGCTTGGATACATCAAATACATCTGCCGATGGTACATCTAATTTCTCTGCAATTCGACGGGCAAGGTCTTCTGTTGTTCCTGTTGTGGAACCATAAAATACACCAATTTTATTCATCTTTGATTCGTTTTTAAATGTAACGCTGCAAAGATAGAGGGTCTTAAAGAAATAGGAAATCCCCATTTATAATGGAAGATTTGTCTCCTTCTCATTATAAATGGGGATATATGGAATAAAAAATGGTCGATCTTTTTAATGGTGGAACAAGCGGATGCCTGTAAATGCCATTGCCATATTGTATTTGTCGCAAGTTCCAATCACATGATCGTCACGTACTGATCCGCCCGGTTGTGCAATATAGCTGACGCCACTCTTGTGTGCGCGTTCTATATTATCTCCGAATGGGAAGAATGCATCTGATCCTAAAGCTACGCCTGTCATCGTATCCAACCATGCCCGTTTTTCTTCGCGTGTCAGTATTTCAGGCTTTTCAGTGAAGAACTGTTGCCAGATACCGTCTGCCAGTACGTCGTCATAATCTTCCGAAATGTAAACGTCAATCGTATTGTCACGGTCTGCACGACGGATTTTTTCAATCCATGGCAAGTTCATCACTTTCGGGTGTTGGCGTAAATACCAGATATCTGCTTTATTTCCTGCCAGGCGCGTACAGTGAATACGTGACTGTTGGCCTGCGCCAATACCGATTGCCTGTCCGTCTTTGGCATAACATACAGAATTGGATTGTGTATATTTTAAAGTGATTAAGGCAATGATTAAGTCGCGTTTTGCATCAGCCGGGATTTCCTTGTTCTGCGTAGGCATCTCTTTCAAAAGACTTTCATCGATCTTCAATTCGTTTCTTCCTTGTTCGAAAGTTACTCCGAATACATCTTTATGTTCGATAGGAGCCGGGCGGTATGCAGGATCTATCTTTATTACATTATAGGTTCCTTTTCTTTTATTCTTTAGAATCTCCAGTGCTTCGGGAGTATAGTCAGGAGCAATGACGCCGTCGGATACTTCACGGTTGATGATGCGTGCTGTTTCTTCGTCACAAGTGTCGGACAATGCGATAAAGTCTCCGTAAGACGACATACGGTCTGCTCCACGTGCACGGGCGTATGCTGTAGCCAATGGAGATAGTTTCATGTCATCGACAAAATAAATCTTCTTCAGCGTGTCGCTCATTTCTACCGCAACAGCAGCACCTGCAGGGCTGACATGTTTAAAAGAAGCGGCAGCCGGCAGTCCGGTAGCTTCTTTCAGTTCTTTCACTAGTTGCCAACTGTTGAATGCATCCAATAGATTGATATAACCGGGACGTCCATTCAATACTTCGATGGGGAGTTCGCCTTCTTTTATGAAGATACGGGCAGGCTTTTGATTAGGGTTGCAGCCGTATTTCAGTTCGAGTTCGTTTGCCATTTTATTAATTACAAATTACGAGTTACTAATTACAAATTGATAGCGACAAAATTACTAAAAAAAGACTAGCTTGCCTAAAGTTACGCTACAAAATAGTAGCATATAATTAGTATTTGGCTATTTCCGGCGAATTAAAATACCTATAAATGATGATTGTATTTCAGCAAAATATTCCGTTCCTTTGCAGTCTCTAATATAAATAGGTATGATGGATAATTTACAAAAATATAAGCCAACTGATAAGATGATTGATCTCATCAGCGATAATTATTCTTTGTTGCAAGTGATGAGTCGTTTTGGGCTTTCGTTGGGGTTCGGTGACAAGACAGTCAAGGAGGTGTGTGAACTGAATGGAGTAGACTGCCGGACCTTTCTGATTGTAGTCAACTTTATGGCTGAAGGCTTTTCCCGGCTCGATGGAGATAAAGATGATATTTCCATACCTGCATTGATTGATTATCTGCGGCAGGCACATATTTATTTTCTGGATTTTTCTCTTCCCGCTATTCGTCGTAAATTGATCGAGGCAATCGACTGTTCGCAAGACGATGTTGCTTTTCTCATCCTTAAGTTTTTCGATGAATATACACGAGAGGTGCGTAAGCACATGGATTATGAAGAGAAAACCGTATTTAAGTATGTCGATTCATTGATTAAAGGAGTTGCTCCCAAAAACTATCAGATCAGTACATTTTCCAAGCATCACGATCAGGTAGGGGAGAAATTGACAGAACTGAAAAATATCATTATTAAATATTGCCCTGCCAAAACAAATGAAAATCTTTTGAACGCGGCTCTTTTCGACATATATGCTTGCGAAGCCGGACTGGAATCTCATTGCAAGGTTGAGGACTATATTTTTGTTCCTGCTATTCTGAATTTGGAAAGGAGGATTAGGGAAAATGAAAAATAACGAAGTAGTTCGAATAGCTATTGCAGAGACCTCTGTAATTATTCGTGGTGGGTTGACTGCTGCATTGAAGCGTCTTTCTAACGTAAAAGTACAACCAATAGAATTACTGTCTGTTGAAGCTTTGCACGATTGCGTCCGAACGCAATGTCCCGAGATGTTGATTGTCAATCCTACTTTTGGTGATTACTTTGATGTAGCTAAGTTTCGAGAAGAAATATCCGGTAAAAGAATACGTTTAATAGCGTTGGTTACTTCTTTTGTAGATGCTTCATTATTGGGTAAGTATGATGAGTCTATTTCGATATTCGATGATTTGGAAACTCTTTCTAAGAAAATTGCAGGTTTATTGAATGTGGTTTCCGAAGAAGAAGAGATGGATAATCAGGATACGCTTAGCCAGCGGGAAAAGGAAATCGTCATCTGTGTGGTGAAGGGAATGACAAATAAGGAAATAGCGGAAAAGCTTTTTTTGTCGATTCATACAGTGATTACACACCGAAGAAATATTAGCAAAAAATTGCAAATACATAGTGCTGCCGGTTTGACTATCTATGCTATTGTAAATAAGCTGGTTGCATTGAGCGATGTGAAAGATTTATAGCCTGCGGAAGTGTTATAAAATATAAAACCGTTTGCGTACACGAAAAATATTCGTACCTTTGCAAAGCAGTTGAGAAATTGCTGTTAGTTTATAAGGTAAAAGAAAATATTAAATAAGGTATTAGATTAGACAGTTTAAGGTATTAAAAGTTTTTTAGTTTAGTTCAATAGGATAAGTTTTTAGTAGAAGGTAAAAGGATAACAATAGGTAAGACGTTTTTAGGTAAAAAGAAGATTAGTTTTCAGGAAATTTGAGGTACTATGGAAAAGCCTTTAGGCTTTTCTGATGCAGTGGCGAGTGGTTCTATAAAAAGAATTAGCTCGTTTTTTATTTATATGGGATTTAAGTCTGTGGATTGGGTTAAGGTAATAAAAAACAAAATCCCGACGAAATCGCTTCGGCGGGACTCTATTTCATTTTTTACTTAAATGTGGCTACGTAATAAAATTATGACTAATTAATTCAATTCTGATACTGCAAAGATAATGCGTTTCAGAATGTGTCACAATCACCTTTATGAGGTATATTCTGTAGCTATTCTCACTATTTATGGTTAGTAGCAGGTGTTTTCTCTACTTTTTTCCACTCTTTAGTCTCGAAATCGTATGTTTTTATGATTCTTGCAGGGCATCCGGCACATATTGAATAGGGTGGGACGGAATGACTGACTACACTTCCGGCGGCCACTACGCAATGTTTCCCTAAAGTTACTCCCGGTAGAATGACCGAATTGGCACCTACCCATACATCATCTTCGATGACAACAGGCAGTGTGCTGACACCTTGTTCGTCAATCATCTTTTCTGCATCCTGATAATTATGGTTGAGTCCTGTGACCGTTACATTCTGTGCCAGGTTGACATGATTGCCAATATTAACCGGACCTATGATTGTGTTTCTCAATCCGATGCGTGTATAATCTCCGATTGTCAAGTCGCCAACTGCATTATTCAGACAAGAGAAGTCTTCGACAACAGAATATTTACCCAAAGAGAATCGGTTGAAAGGAGGGAGGTCTTTGCGTACACTCCGATAGATGACAGAACCCTTTCCGCGTTTCAGGTATATGAAATCGAAGAGCCGTATCCACCAATTAGGGCGAGTTTTAACGGGGTGCATGATAAAACGATGTACAGCCTGTTTTAAGCCGGGGTTTTCTTTAATTCGCTGTTTAAGTGTTTTCTTCTCCATATTGAATGTTTTTTCTTCTTTTTGTCCTCTACCAGATAATCAGGAATTGCCAGGCTATAAGTGATTAATAGACCGAAAAGTGCAATCCACCATCCGAATGATAAGGTCCAATTATATACGGTAATCAACGAAGTCCAAATACTTACGAAGATACATAATTTAAGTGGAGAAGGCGTTAATTGTTGTACGATCCGGTTGCAGAAACTCCAGTTTCCTTCAAATATGGAAGGGAGTAAGTAGGAAGTTGTTTTCCGGATACGTTTACGGTAAGGACAGGCGGGTGCGGACTGGCAATAAACAATCACATCCGGCAAGTAGTCAATGTATATATTCTGTCGGAATAATTTTCGTTCGATATTAGTCTTAGAACTTTTCATGTTCTTTTGCAGCCATTTTAGGTCGATTGCCATATTAGTTCCCAATAAATTGGATGACAGTCCGAATTGTGTATTGCCGGCTCTACAGAGGCTGTTTTTTATTTCCTCACGTATAGCCCGGAAGCGATTACGGATGCCTTTGCGGTTTTCTACTATCGTATGTAGTTGGATGGCTTGTACACCGGCATCATAGGCATTATATATCTTATTCAGGAATTGCGGAGATAAAGCGCATGCTGTATTGGACAGGAAGAGAACCAGATCATATCGTTCCTGATCTAAACTGTTGATTGCCTGATATAGATCGCTGTATGTGATAAACTCGTACTCTTCTTCTTTATACACATCCGGAAGAATACTTCCCTCCGGAACGAGAATGGCACAACCATATTCCTTTTGAGCCTTCGGGTAGGTGATATGTTTGAAATGTGAGGCTATGGCCATCACAAAGAGGTATAGGAGCAAAAGCCCTGTACAGAAGAATACCAGATCATCTATTATGTAGATATAAGAGTCTATCATCTGGAAGGAGATTATACGTTCTCTTTTTGAATGAATGCAGTAACTGTTTTCAGAATAATCTTTATATCCAACCAGAAAGAGAATGTCTTTGCATAGGTGATATCCAATTGCTTGCGTTCTTCAGCAGAAAGTTTACCGGCTTCGCCTCTTTTCTCTACCTGCCATAAACCGGTCAATCCGGCCGGACCCATGAAACGGTCGATGTGTTCATCGCTTGTCAGCAACTCGGCTTCATAGAGTGGGAGAGGGCGGTTGCCTACTATTGACATATCCCCTTTTAAAATATTAATAAGCTGGGGTAACTCGTCAATACTATATTTACGTATAATACGTCCAATCTTAGTTATTCGAGGGTCATTTTCCAGCTTAACGAAAGCATTGCTTTTTTCCTTGGACTTCTTGTTTATGTAGTCTTCTTCGGAGATTACGAAATCGTCAGATATCAAGAGGATTTCTTCTTCATCGATTTCTTCATTCACTTCCGCTTCCGGTTCTTCTCCCCAAATATCCTCATCTTCCTGCTGATATTGGTTAAGGGCATTGAAATCCTTTAAATGCTTGTCTGCATCAGTATACATCGAACGGAATTTAAGAAAGTCGAATATCTGATAATTACTTCCTACGCGCTTGGATTTGTAGATAATAGGACCCTTACTTTCTATCCGGATAGCTAGTGCAGTAAATATTAAGAGAGGAGAAAGACATAATATCGCCATTCCTGAAAAGAAAATATCAAAGGTTCTTTTCCATAAAGGCAGGCGGAAAGCATTTATATTTTGTGCTTTAAGTTGAAGTGCCTTTATTTTCTGATCTTTTCTTCGTTTAAGGAAAGTTGATAAATCTTTTAAAGCCTCCTGGCTTGTTTCATATTTTATCGTATTGTTGATACCGGCTTTAAGGTATTCGGATGCTTCTTCCTTAGATAAGGAGTCGATAACGAGTACCATATAAAGCCCCGGATACTTTTTACGCATGTATTGGATATCTGCAATATCTTTGGATATGTTCACTTGTTCGAAAAATAGAGCTGCGTCATATTTTTCGCGTATTTTCTCCAATACTTTGACAGCTTTGCTACAATTGGGTGCAGCATAGAATACCCCAATACTTAGTCGGGAGAGTAGTTCTATTGTTTTGCTATCTCTGCCTATATAAACAAAATATTGCATGTGTAGAAGACCCGGTATTAGTCAATAATCTTTTTGATTCGGATTTTGAGTTCCAAAGGGTTGAATGGTTTCAGGATATAGTCTTCTGCTCCTTCTTCCAATAGTCTGATTCTTTCCGTTGTACTTTCCTCACTGGATAACATAACGATAGGAATTGACTTGAATAATTCATTGTTCTTCATGTATCTTAAGAATTCATCCCCCATCATGAGAGGCATACGAATGTCTGAAATAATGAGGTCAGGTACATTGCCTTCATTAAGCCATTCTATTGCTTTGATGGGATCTTCCAAATAGGTAAAATCATACTCTTTTCCTAGATACACACCGGCCACTTTTCCGATTGTCGATTTATCGTCGACTAGTAATATTTTTTTCTTCATACGAATAGACCTTTCTATCGCTTGCTTTGTTATTTGATTTATAGATTAAGATTGTTGTCACATAATATTTGTGATACACTGCAAATATAGATATTATTTTAGAATAATCCCCAATCAGGAGAGTAAAATTCGTGATATATCTTTTTTTTCTATTAATTGCAACTTACAGCATCTTAATGAAAAAACACGGATTCCATAAAAACTGGAATCCGTGTTAAAGATTAATTGTTAGGCTTATTTATATACTCTTGATGAATCAAAAGTTTTCCACCATTCTTCATTCTTAGTACCGCCACTGGTCACCCAACTTTCGAATAACGAGTAAGCTGATTTGATATTCACATATTCCAAAGGCCATTTGAAGTCTGTCGGAACCATGATTCCCCATGCCAGGTTATCTTTGCTGATGTAATATCTCTTGCGGGAAGTAGAACTATCGTCGTTGTTGCCTCCGAACAAGTCGGTATTTGCCAACTTAGTTGGTTGATAACCGACAATATGAATCTCCTTACGCTGGTTTCTGTTTCCTTCTACGAAAATGAAAACATTCAGTTTATTGATATTAAGCTCATCCACAGAGATAGGATTGCTGAACTTTATAGTGAAACTGATATTTTTAGGACTCGTATTGGCAGAGTGACCTGCAATCGTATTGATCTGTTCGTAACGGTCTCTTCCCAATGCTTTGTGAGCATCGTCAAATAATGGAATAACCGCATAGTCCTGTCCGTTCTCAATCAGATTACTATTCACATTGAAACCTTTAAAAAGAGAGTTGTCACTGAATTCCACCGGCTGCGTAATGGCACTGGCAGGAACACCGTCCAGCATGATAGCAGCTCCAATACTCTTGGTAGCTCCGGCAGCCGATAAATCAAGACTTAACGTGAACTCTTCTGCCTTATTGCTCTTATTGATGGAGATCTTTCTTTCCTTGATAATCAGAACAAGGTCGTTCATATCGTAATCCCCATATAAAGGCCATTGGTCTTCAAACAGATAAGCATAATTGCGATTATCATCCATGATGATCGGGAACTTAGGATCTTCAGGATCTCCTCCTTCATTTCCACCATTTTTAATTCCTGTACAAACATCGATGATGACTTTAGAGTCTCCCATTTTGGTGAAGTATGCGCCATTCAGTACATGGAAGTTTTCCCACCATTGGTTCTTTTCAACGTGGCTATCACATTCAATAACCAAATTTCCATCATATGTGAAACCTTGTCCGGTGATAACCGGTGATTTTATCATAGAAGTATTTTCGCCTTTTCCATAAAACTTGGCATAACCGGGAGGTATGCTGATACTTGTCGTAGCATCCAGCATAGAACCATCACTTAAATTTACTGTTCCATTAACAAACTCCATTTTAGGAGCTTTCAAATATCCTTGAGTAAAGTTAAACGTCGCTCCGTTGGCATAGAAAGAAGTCGCTGCTTCCATGCTACAAGCGTTGTTGACAGTCGTATTGGTGAGACTGATGGTTGTAAACTTCATGATGTTGTTGTTGGTAGCAACAGCGTCGGAATTTGCAATTAATTTCTCTCCATAAATCTCTCCATTATTTTCCAAAGAGAAATTAGACGGCAGATTTAATTCTCCTTCCAAACTGATTTTATTGTCATTTACAATTTTCGTATTGGAATTGATTGAGATATTCTTGCTGGTTATGGTTCCTTTGTTGTAGAGTGTTGCACCGGAATGTAGTGTCATTGTGTTCGCTACAGTCAGTGCACCCCAGTTTCTTAATGCAGCAGGCGCTCCATTGGTGAATGATATATCCTCTGCATTCACTTCTCCCTTTTCCATAATGGTCAACATGGAGTTTCTAATGAACGTCATGGTTCCTGATGCTTCAATTTTAGCATTATTCATCACAATGATTTCAATACCGTTTTGGAATTGGAATGTTGCGGGAATCGTCCATTTAGCATCTACATAAACTTTGGTTGCAATTTCACCGTCATAACCGTCAAACTTGAATGTGCCGGCATAGTCAGAGGTGATTTTGTAAGAAGCATCACGCAGCAAAGTGGTTCCTGACATTTCAGTCACTTCTTTTGCATTAGCAGGTATGGAATAGTAATCCGGCTTTTCAAATGAAAGGCCTCTTGTAGCAGCGGCACGACTCATCAACGCTCTATTTTGTGCAGTAGATCCTGCATAATAGAGTTTACAGGTAATATTATCGCTGTTTTCCGGCACATCGAACTGATATACCTGTTCACGTCCTCTAGGGTCGGTTTGCTTCACATAAATACCCTTTTGAGTTGGCAGCAGACTGACAGCGGTTGTAAATTTAAAGTTGTTTTCTTTATTAGCTGTCCTTGCAGCGAGCACGGAAGCGCTTTCATTAGTCAAAGGATCTTCTGCATATATTTCAACTAAATAAGCAAATAGTCCTCCTTCTTCATCTTTCACTTCGACCGAGACATTTTTAGTGGTTATCATGTTCCAATCGATATCATCGGGAGCAGCAAAGCCATCTCCCATCGGGTTAGGTGTTTCGTAAGACGGATCATAGAGATCCTTTCCAGAGTCAACACAACTAGACATAGTACCTGCCATTGCTATTGCAATGATGGGTACAAATTGAATTGTTTTTTTCATCATAATGTATTATTGCTTGATTGTTTGTAACCAAATCCATCACAAAAATAACTGCATATCTTTTATTGGAAATGTTTTTTCTGTTATTTTATGGAGTGAAAACAACTATACTTCCGTTTTGGTTCTTCTTTGGCTCTTTTAGGTTTGATTCGGTCTTGATGATGATGAAGAGAAATCCCCTGATTTTCACTTTTATACAACTGCTTAAAATGAAAATCAGGGGGTTACAATAGATGGATTTAACTTAAGACTTGGTGATTTCTCCTATTAAGCAGGAGTTCATTTTATATCGGATATCCTTGTTGGGTAATCCATGTCCCAATAAAAACATGAGCTTTGTTATGGCACATTCGGGGGTACTGTCATATCCACTGATTACACCTGCTTCCAGAAGATGCATTCCTGTTTCGTAACGTCCCATTTCTACTGCTCCGGAGGCACATTGTGTAATGTTGACAATGATAATTCCACGATCGGTAGCTTCCTTTAGTTGGCGGATGAACCATTCTTTTTGCGGAGCATTTCCCGAACCGAAGGTTTTCATGACAACCGCTTTCAATCCCGGAACATGAAGCAGAGAAGTCACGATACTCTCTTGAATGCCCGGAAAAAGCGTTAGAATAACTACATTGGTGTCAAACAGGTAATGCGGCTTTAACGGTTTTGTCGGGTCTGGTTTTCGAATGAGATTAGGCTCATATTTAATGTGGATACCTACCCGTGCCAATGGCGGATAATTGAAAGAGCGGAAAGCATTGAAATTCTCCGCATTGATTTTGGTGGTACGGTTGCCACGCATCAAATGATTCTCAAAGAAAATACAAACCTCCGGAACAATGGCTGTACCATCCGGATTTTTAGCTGCTGCAATTTCGATGGCTGTGATGAGGTTTTCCTTTCCGTCTGTGCGCAAAGTCCCGATCGGGAGCTGGGAACCTGTGAGGATGACAGGTTTGCTTAGATTTTCGAGCATGAAACTTAGTGCAGAGGCAGTGTAAGCCATTGTGTCTGTTCCGTGAAGGATGACGAAACCATCGAAATAATCATAATTGTAATTGATGATCTTTACCAGTTTTGCCCAGTAAGCAGGTTCCATGTCCGAAGAGTCGAGAGGGGGATCGAATTGGTAGGAGGAAATGCGGTAGTTGAATCTTTTCAGTTCGGGGACGTGCTTAAGCAAATGATCGAAGTTGAAATTTTCTAAGGCACCTGTTTCCGGATTCTCTATCATTCCGATAGTCCCACCCGTGTAAATTAACAAAACGGAAGGAGTTTCTGCTCTCATAGTTGTTGAATTACTGTTAAAACATTGGCAAAGATACGGATTAAATGCGAATAATGAGTGCTAAACGACGAATTATATAAAGTTGGAAGGACAAGACTATAAAAAATATCTATGTTGCATTTTTGCGATATGTAGTATGAAAAAATGTCCCCATCTTTGGGGCAGGTTGGACGAAGTGTCCGGCTTTAAATAAAAAACGAAAGAGAAAATGAAAAATGACCGGTATTTTCCGTTAGAAATCTGTTTTTGGGCAGGCGACAATTTGAGCGTCATGATGTATCAGATAGGGGGAGTGCAACTTGTAGGGATTTATGTGTTGTTGCTGTATCTGTGTGCAAAGAATGACTACAGCAAATCAGTGGTTAATAGTATGCAAAAACCAGTGGAAAAAAGTGCAGTGGAAAAAAAACTCTGAAACGCCGATGGATAAAGGGCAAAAACCGAATGAAACCCAAGAGAGTAGAGTAGAAGAGAAGAGAAATATTACTACTGTTGTAAACAACAGCAGCAATATTGGCGAGGAAAGGAAGACTGCTGCTGTTGTTGTTCGGACTTCGGATTCGGTGAATGACAGGGGCAACGAGATTGTCAGCCCACGCCTCGATCCTGTTCAGTCCACGTCTTGTTTTTGTTCAGCTCACGGCTTGTCTCTGCTCGTCCCACGGGTGAAGTACGGCCTCCCCACGGCTTGCAGAAATAGCCCCACGGTTTGCGGAAATAGCCCTGCGGCCTGCGGAAATTTTCATCCGAGGCTCTTACTTCAGGGCTTCTTTCAGTCTGGTAATCGCCTTTTCCGGGTCTTTTTCTTCTTCGAGCAGAGTGACGAACTTACTGCCGATGATAGCTCCGGAAGCGTGTTCGCAAGCTGCTTGGAATGTTGCTTTATTGGAGATACCAAATCCCACCATCAACGGATTGTTCAGATGCATACCTTCAATCTTTTTGAAGTAAGCCCGTTTTTGTTCGTTGAAATCTTGTTGCGCTCCGGTGGTTGCTGCTGATGAAACCATATAAATAAATCCGTCGGTATGTGTATCTATCTCGCGTACCCGTTCTTCGCTGGTTTCCGGTGTGATGAGCATAATCACTCTGATGTTATAGCGTTCGGCAATGATACGATAATGTTCTTGGTAATCACGGAAAGGGAGATCAGGGATAATGACGCCGTCGATACCACATTCCACACATTTACGGCAGAAATTCTCAAATCCGAATTGCATGATTGGGTTTAAATATCCCATAAGCACAAGTGGGATTTTTACGTCCTTGCGAATATCCCGTAATTGTTCAAAAAGAAGTTTTAGAGACATACCATTGCGCAATGCCTGCGTAGCGGCATTCTGAATAACAATGCCATCTGCCATCGGATCACTGAAAGGAATGCCGACTTCAATCATACTCACTCCGTGCTTTTCGAGCGTGCGGATTACATCAGCGGTACCATCCAAAGTAGGAGTACCGGCACAAAAATAAATAGAAAGTATGTCTTTCTTGTTGCTATTGAAAAGTTGATTAATTCTATTCATGACGTTGGAATTTTTAGATTATGATTTTAATTCGTTTAAAAATGTCCGGATACGCTCCGGATCCTTTTCTCCCGGTTTCAATTCAAAACGGCTGTTGAGATCGTATCCGGCAAGCCGGGGATGTTTAAACTCTTTCAGGGCATTGGCACTGTATGAGTTAATGCCTCCGCTCAATAGGAAGGGTACATGTCCATTGTACATATCCAGGATACTCCAGTCGAATTGATTTCCCGAACCACCATATTGTTCGCATTTGGTATCGAACAGAAAAAGATCACAGACTTTTTCGTAGTCATATACCTTTCTCAAATCTTTGGGACGGTCTACTGAAAAAGCCTTGATGATTTTCAATCCAGTGGAATGTAAGGACCGGCAGTATTCGGGCGATTCATTTCCGTGGAGCTGTACATAATTCAGTCCGAAACGATCAGCATACATGCTGATTATCTGCTTGTCTTCGTTGACGAAAACTCCGACACGTCGGGCATGAATGGGCAAGTAAGCCGGAAGCTCGTAGACATATCGGGGAGATTTAGGATAGAAGATGAATCCCAGCATATCTATGCCTTCGATAGACTCTACGTCCTGTATGTTTTCAGCTTCACGCATACCGCATACTTTGATAATTTTTCCGTTAATCATAGGGCTGTCCGTTTTGAATAATTAGTTTATTGGATTGCTTGCAGGAAATTCTGTAAAGTTTCTCCCGGTTGCTGTGTTTTCATAAATGTTTCACCGATCAGGAATCCACGGAATCCGGCTGCCCGAAGTCGGTTTACTATTTCCGGATCGGAGATGCCGCTTTCGGATACCAATACAGCATCTTGGGGAAGCTGTCCGGCCAAGCGGAAAGAGTTTTCTACATCAGTGAAGAAAGTACCCAGATTACGATTGTTGATTCCTACCATATCTATTTTCTTGTCGATGTATATTAATTCCTCGGAGCTATGAATCTCCAGAAGAACTTCCAGACCTAGTTCATGAGCTTTTTCTGCAAGTTCATTACATTTCTCCGGTTCTAATGCGGCTGCGATAAGAAGTACGGCATCGGCACCGACAATTTTGGCTTGATAAAGCTGGTATTCGTCAATGATGAAGTCCTTCCTAAGAATGGGGATCTCTACCAAAGGGCGTGCAGTGCGGATGTCCTTCAGGCTTCCTCCGAAAAATTTCTCGTCGGTGAGGATGGAAAGGGCAGAAGCTCCTGCTGCTGCATAGGAGGGAACAATTTCTTCCGGGCATGCTTCTTCCTTTATCCATCCTTTGGATGGAGACCGACGCTTGAATTCAGCGATAATACCCGATGCAGATGAGGCTAATGCCTGCTTCATAGAACGAGAGGTCGGAACTTCGCTGATACCTTCCTGTAATTGCTCGATGGAGATAGCCTGCTTTTGCAGGTCAACTTCAAATCGTTTGTTTGCTATAATCTCTGATAATATATCTTTCATTGATGTGGGATTATTAATTGTAAATGATGGATTTGCAAAAATAAAACATTAACTGTTCAATTCAATGAATTTTTTTAGGGTAGCTAATGCGCGTCCACTTTCCAATGACTCTTTGGAGAGAGCAATACATTCTTCAATAGTCTTCTCCGGACAAATCACATGGATGGCGAAAGCTGAATTGACTACCACTACATTTTTTTGAGCTTCTGTAGCCGTGTTATTCATGATCTGGTCGAAAATCTTAGCTGCATCTTCCGGTGTTTGTCCACCATCTAGGTCAGTTTCCTTATAGCGGGAGAATCCGAGACTCTCGGGAGCGTAAATCTTTTCATGATCGCTGGTCGCCACTTTAAACTCATTTGTCAGAGAGATTTCGTCATATCCGTCGAGACTATGAACAACGGCAAATTTCGTCTTGCTTTCCTGATAAGTATAGGTATAGAGGCGAAGTAACGGGAGGTTGTAAACTCCTAAAAGCTGATAGGCCGGTAATACCGGATTAACCAACGGACCGAGCATATTAAAGAAAGTGCGCACTGCCAATCCTTTACGAACCGGAGCAACTGCCTTTAATGCCGGATTGAATAAAGGAGCATGCAGATAGGCAAGATTACATTTCTCCATGCTACGGCGCAGTTGATCGACGTTACTGGTGAACTTTACACCGTGTTGCTCCATTACATTACTGGCACCGCTGACTGATGTTGCTCCGTAATTACCATGTTTCACAACCGGGAAACCGGCTCCGGCAACAGTAAAACAGGAAGCTGTAGAAATATTAAATGTATTTTTTCCATCACCTCCGGTTCCTACGATATCTATCGGAGCAAATTCACTTAAATCAACCGGAATACGCATTTCAAGCAATGCATCGCGGAAACCGCATAATTCTTCCACAGAGATATTACGCATCAGAAAGACGGTAATTAAAGAGGCTACCTGTACATCATTATATTTTCCTTGTGCGATGTTCTGTAAAATGGTGCGAGCCTCATCGCGTCCCAAATATTGATGTTCGAAAAGTTTGTATAGAATCTGTTTCATAAGTTTAATCGTTTAAGAAGTTTTTAATAATTTCTTTTCCTTGCGGAGTTAATACTGATTCGGGATGGAACTGAATACCATGTACATTGTAGGTCTTATGGCGGATTGCCATGATTTGTCCTTCCTGACTTTCTGCCGTTATTTCCAGGCAATCGGGAAAACCTTCCCGGCTGACTACCCAGGAATGGTATCTTCCAACAGGGATTTCTTTTCCCAACCCTTCAAAAAGCAAATCCTGGTGAAGGATGGTAATCGGAGTCTGTACCCCATGATATACTTCTTTGAGATTTTCCAGACGTGCTCCGAAAGCTTCGCCGATGGCTTGATGACCGAGGCAGACACCCAGAATGCTTTTGGTCGGAGCATATCTTTTAATAATAGGTAATAGCAGTCCGGCCTCTTCGGGTATGCCCGGTCCGGGAGACAGGATGATTTTATCAAATCGGTCTACTTCATCAAGCTCTATCTGGTCGTTGCGGACTACTTCTACATCTGTAGCCCCTAATTCTTTCACTGCGTGCAGTAGGTTATAAGTGAAAGAGTCGTAGTTATCTAAAAGTAATATTTTCATTTTTATTGTCATTGTAAAATGGTTGTTCAAATACTATCTCTGCTTTCAATTTTTTAATTTGACAGCTAAATCAATCGCCTTTTTCAGTGCTCCCAGTTTGTTGTTCACCTCTTGCAGTTCATATTCATCCTGACTGCGTGCTACAATACCTCCTCCGGCTTGGAACCAGAGTTCATTGTTGCGGCTTACAAAAGTACGGATAGTGATAGCCTGATTTAATTCGCCGTTCAATCCGATAAAACCGATACAGCCACCATAGGCTCCACGATTATGTGGTTCGATTTCGCTGATTAACTGCATAGCGCGTACTTTGGGAGCACCGCTTAATGTGCCGGCAGGAAACGTATCAATAAACGTTTTTATTTTATCTGCGCCCTCATTCAACATACCGCTGACACGGCTTACCAGGTGAATGACATGACTATAATATTGTGGTTCCTTATAGAATAGTACGCGTACATCATGACAATTACGGGAAAGGTCGTTTCTGGCAAGATCAACCAGCATGACATGCTCTGCATTTTCTTTAGGGTCAGCCAATAAAGCTTCTGTCAGTTCCCGGTCTTTTACTACATCTCCGGTACGGCGGGTAGTTCCGGCAATCGGATCGATGTAAGCACGACCATCTTCGATTTTGCAATGTGTTTCCGGTGAAGAACCGAAGATGCGGTATCCTCCGAAATCGAAGTAGAAAAGATAAGGAGAAGGATTGATGCTGCGGAGTGCGCGGTACACTTTGAAATCATCTCCGGCATAAGGTTGGATAAATCTTCTGGAAAGTACGATTTGGAAAACATCTCCACGCATACAGTGCGCGATTCCTTTGCGGACATTGGCTTTATGCTCCTCGTCGGTGATAGGGCTAGTAACGGGACCTGTTACAGAGAAGTTGTAAGAAGCATAATTCCGGTTTTCGATGGCTGCTTCCAGTTCCGGTAAGCCGCTTTCTTCTCCTTCGGACAACATTTCAACGAGTGTCAATTCATTTTTGAAATGATTGAAAACAATGACATACTTATATAATATGTATAGCAAATCCGGAGCGTCATTTTGCTCATCGTGACTTTCTTTCACCGGGATGTGCTCGAAGTATTTCACAGCGTTGAACGTCGTGTATCCGTAAAGTCCACATACATTCTTATTATCCCCGGTCACCTGGAATTGATTGATAAACCGGTTCATGGCCTTTTCTACATGGAAGGTTTTTGTCAGGGGTTCTTCCGTGCGGCTGTTATCGGGATAGTTGGAAGTGACAATGCCGCCATTTATACCGATACTTGCCAGGGGACAGAGGGCTATAAATGACAAGGAATTTTCTCCGGCATGATAGTCGGAACTTTCCATTAATGCAGATTGCGGATACATGTCGCGCACTTTCAGGTAAATGCTGACAGGAGTATGCATATCTCCGAGCACTTGTTTGCTATGAGTTGTATAATTAAATGTTTTCATTTCTATAATTGCTTGATTATTGATTACGAATGATGGTTTACTAATTACTTATTGCTGTTCATTAAACGATAAATAGGTTTCAATATCTTTGTCTCCTCGTCCTGAAACAGTCAATACAACGATATCTTCCGGTTTGAACTTCAATTTTCTCAAAGCTCCTAATGCATGGGCGGATTCCAGTGCAGGGATAATACCTTCGAGTTTAGTCAGTTCGTAAGCGGCTTCTATTGCTTCGTCGTCATTGATTGCCAAAACGTTGGCACGTCTTTGTGCGGCAAGATTGGCGTGTATCGGACCAATGCCCGGATAATCCAGTCCGGCGGAAATCGAGTAAGGCTCTTCAATCTGTCCGTCTTCGTTTTGGATGACGTAAGTACGCGCTCCGTGGATAATTCCCATTTTACCAAGTTGGATGGTGGCGGCGGTCATTCCGGTTTCTATTCCTTTGCCTCCGGCTTCCGCCAGAATGATGCCTACCCGTTCATCATTGATATAATGATAAATCGTTCCGGCAGCATTACTTCCTCCTCCAACGCAGGCTATCAGATAATCCGGATAGTCACGCCCTTCTTTTTCTTGCAGTTGTTTTTTTATTTCTTCGCTGATAACAGATTGCAGGCGTGCCACCATATCAGGATAAGGATGAGGGCCTACGGTAGAGCCGATAATATAATAAGTGTCGGCAGGATGGCAACACCAGTCGCGGATCGCTTCGTTGGTTGCGTCTTTCAAGGTCATGTTTCCGGAAGTAACGGGAATAACGGTAGCTCCCAGCATTTTCATTTTCTCCACATTGATATGTTGGCGTTCTACATCCGTCTTTCCCATATAAACGATACATTCCATATCCATCAACGCACATACGGTAGCTGTTGCTACTCCATGTTGTCCGGCTCCGGTTTCGGCGATGATGCGCTTCTTTCCCATGCGGCGTGCCAGCAAGATTTGTCCGATGGTGTTGTTGATTTTGTGTGCACCGGTATGATTCAGGTCTTCCCGTTTCAGATACAACTTGCAACCATACTTTTCGGAAAGGCGTTTTGCCAGATAGAGTGGGGAAGGGCGTCCTACGTAGTCGCGTAATAACTGCTCAAATTCCTTTTTAAACTCTTCGCTTTCAATCACTTCGAGGTACTTGTTCGTCAGTTCCTCAACACATTTGTGGAGGATTTCCGGTACATAAGCACCACCGAATTCTCCGTAATAGCCATCCTGGTCAACTAAAAAACTTTTCATAATCCTATCTATTTTTTTATGTTATTATCTAAATCTGTTCGAAAATGGGCAAATAAAAAGAGCCCTGCCGCAAGTTGCGACAGGGCTCTTTCAAATCTGTTATATCTTTAATGAGGTATATACATACGAGCACTGCTCCCTTACGACTGTCGGAGTTGTAACGGGTGCCACCACCAATATGTATTTACTAACATTGTTCTCATTGTCTTTTGTAATTTTATGGGGGCAAATATAGACACTTTGTTTGAAACAGCAAACAAAAAATGACTTTTTTTCTCTTTTGCCTTCATTTTTCTGATATAGAACAATTTTCAACCTGAACTGTTCTTATAAATATTGAATATTTAAACAAAAACAATTATGAAACAGAGAAAAGTTTTAGTAGGTATCGCTATTGCCATTTTCATTATATTATTATTGTATTGGTTATTGGTAGCAGAGGATATGAAACCCTGGTTGTCGGCTATGGTTCCTTCCGTGGCACAACAATTCTTCGCTTGATTCTGACAGGGTTCAGATAAATCATGTATCTTTGCAAGGATAGTGACTAATAACCAAAATAATAACAATAGACTAAGATATGGAAAATTTTATTTTTCAAAATCCCGTGAAACTGATAATGGGAAAAGGGATGATTGCCCGGCTAGCTAAAGAAATACCATCTGACAAACGTATTATGATTACTTTTGGCGGTGGAAGTGTGAAGAAAAACGGAGTGTACGATCAGGTAAAAGAAGCATTGAAGAACCATTTTACGGTAGAATTCTGGGGAATCGAACCCAATCCTGCCATTGAAACTCTCCGTAAAGCTATTGCTTTGGGAAAAGAAGAGAAAGTAGATTATCTGCTGGCTGTTGGTGGTGGTTCCGTTATTGACGGTACGAAATTGATTTCCGCAGGAATCCTGTATGATGGTGATGCCTGGGATTTAGTACTTGCCGGACGTCCAGTCACTCATACTGTACCTCTTGCCACTGTATTGACTTTGCCCGCTACCGGTTCGGAGATGAATAACGGGGCAGTTATTTCCCGTCGTGAAACAAAAGAGAAATATCCTTTTTATGCTAACTATCCAATCTTCTCTATTCTTGACCCGGAAGTAACCTTTACCTTGCCTCCTCATCAGGTGGCCTGTGGTTTGGCTGATACCTTTGTTCATGTGATGGAGCAATATATGACTACTCCCGGGCAGAGCCGCATTATGGATCGTTGGGCGGAAGGGATTTTACAAACTTTGGTAGAAATAGCTCCGAAAATCCGTGAAAACCAGCATGATTATCAACTGATGGCTGATTTTATGCTTTCGGCTACAATGGCATTGAATGGATTTATTGCTATGGGAGTGTCGCAAGACTGGGCAACTCACATGATTGGCCATGAAATTACTGCTTTGCACGGATTGACACATGGTCATACGTTAGCCATTGTTCTTCCTGCCACTTTACAGGTGCTTCATGAGGAAAAAGGAGATAAACTTTTGCAGTATGGTGAAAGAGTCTGGGGAATTACTTCCGGTACGCGAGAAGAACGGGTTGATGAAGCGATTTGTCATACCGAAGAGTTCTTCCGTTCACTTGGGCTGACTACACGTTTGCATGAGGAGAACATCGGACAGGATACTATTCTGGAAATCGAACGCCGATTCAATGAACGTGGTGCTAAATATGGAGAGAATGGAAATGTAACGGGTGCTGTTGCCCGCAGGATATTGGAGACTGCACTTTAAGCATACTCTTACATTAAAAATATAGGATAAAGAGGATATTGGAACATACTTTTCACCATATCCTCTTTTCTTTTTATTATTTCTCAATTTTCTCTGACCTTGGAATTCTGAACCAGAAGCGAGAGCCTTCTCCTTCTTTAGATTCCACTCCGATAACCCCGCCCAGTCTTTCTACTATGACGCGGCAGATGGCTAGTCCGAGTCCTGTCCCTTTAATAAAGGAGTTCAGTTTGACGAAGCGTTCAAACACTTTATCTATCTTGTCAGCAGGAATTCCGATACCTGTATCTTTTACATAAAAGTATATTTCATCTTTGGCTTCTTCAATCCGGTATCCCATTTCGATAGAACCTTTAGGGGTGAATTTCAAAGCATTATTTGTAAAGTTGATGATAACCTGTGATAGACGTATGCGGTCGGTATACATCATGCATTGATCTGCTTTCTCTGTGAATAAGATTTGAACGTCTGGGGAAGAATTCTTTTCTTGCATTTGTCTGCAAATACCTTCCATCAATTCATTGATATCAGTCTGTGCAAATGTAAATTCCATAGTACCGGCTTCAATTTTAGAAAGATCGAGGATGTCGTCTATCAGTTGCAATAATAAGATATTGTTGCTGGAGATGATTTTTACAAATTCTTTTCTCTCTTCCTCTTCCTCCGTTTGGCAAACCATTTCGGAGAATCCTACAATCGCATTTAACGGGGTTCGTATTTCATGGCTCATATTAGCGAGAAAGGCAGATTTGAGCCGATTGGATTCTTCGGCTTTTTCCTTTGCTTCCTGCAGCATTTTGTCCATCTTTAATTTTTCAGTGATGTTTTCAAAACGAAGTAATCCTCCAATAATTTCAGTTTCCTTTTCATCGCCGAATACAGGTGTTGCGGTCACTTCAAAATCTACATCGTCTACTCTGATGGTATGCCGGATAATTTTGCCCTGTTCGATAGCTTTCTTGAAAGCACATTGTCCACACGGTTCATTACGAAGTGCACTGGTCTGATAGCAAATTTTTCCCGGTATGTATCGTCTGCCTTTTACCAGGCTGGCTATTTGTCTTGTTTCCTCCCATTGTACGCGGTAATTTTTATCAATATAGATAAGACCGAAGTCGATACTTTTTAGAGCTAGTTTTTGCTTCTTCAATGCTTTTTCCAGTTCTTCCTTGGCGGCAACTAATTCTCTTTCATAATTCTTGAGTTGTGTGATATCCCACCGGGTTGCCAACAGCCATTTCTTTTCTCCTTCCCATGAAATAATAGATTTAACAGCAATAGTATCATGGGTGATTCCATCGGGAGTGGTGTATTTTTCTTCCTTGCGATATACTTTACCTTCTTGTATGAGTTCTTTGTCGATATGCCGGTATTTTTCACCTCTTTCTTCTCCGTAAATCTCATAATCAGTATGTCCGATGGCTTCTTCACTGCTAATGCCGGATTGAGCGGCTGATTCTTTATTCCAGTAATAGTATCGGAAATCATTTGTAATATCTTTTACAAAGATAGGAAAAGGAAGGTTATCGAGAATATCAAAGGAGAAACGGTAGGAATGATTGGTCTTTTTAATCGTTTTTTGTAATTTACGGATTCTATATAGTAAGATGCTGATGACAAGGAGCAGAATAATTACCAGTAAATAATTATAACCCCAATGAACTTCGTTAATCCAATAATTTAACAAAATATTGTTTGCCATAAAATGTTTGATATAAATGAGGTGTAAAGATATGAATTGTTCTTTAACTTTCAAAAAAATAATACATAAATATATTGTCTTTCAACATTATATTGTGAGACTGTAATTATATGCGATGAAGAAATAGTAGAGGTATGGTGTCTTGTAGTTCTTGTATGGTATCATATTTTGCTTGATTTCGAGTCTTTTTTCAGAGAGAAAATGTATTAAAATATTAAATGATGTCTCATGAACTAAAATCATTTCTAATTTGTTTTAATAACGCTGGAGTATTTTCTATTTTTGTTCACCTAAATAAGTTTTGATAGAGTCAAAATAAAACAATCATTTAATTACGTATGCTAATAACCATTATTATTCTCGTTCTTTCGGCTGTCTTTTTCGTGAACGGCAAGGTTCGTTCGGATATTGTGGCACTGTGTGCACTGATAGCCTTACTTATTTTTCAGATATTAACTCCTGATGAAGCACTTTCCGGTTTTTCCAATTCGGTAGTCATTATGATGATCGGATTGTTTGTAGTGGGAGGGGCTATCTTTCAAACGGGATTGGCAAAGATGATTAGTTCCCGTATTCTTAAACTTGCGGGAACCAGTGAGATCCGGTTGTTTCTGTTGGTGATGTTGGTGACTTCGGCCATTGGTGCGTTTGTCAGTAACACAGGAACGGTGGCACTGATGCTTCCTATTGTTGTCAGTCTGGCAATGAGTGCCGGTATGAATCCGAGCAGGCTGTTGATGCCGTTGGCTTTTGCAAGTAGTATGGGAGGTATGATGACTTTAATTGGTACTCCGCCGAACCTTGTGATACAAAATACGTTGACTTCTGCCGGACTTGAACCGCTTTCCTTCTTCTCTTTCCTGCCTGTCGGCATTGTCTGTGTGATTGTCGGTACGCTGGTATTGATGCCACTTAGCAAATGGTTTCTTTCTAAAAAAGGCCAGAAAGATGATAATAAACGTTCGGGTAAGTCACTGAAACAGTTGGTAAATGAATATGGGCTTTCCAGCAATCTGTTTCGTTTGCAGGTAATAAAAGATTCCCGGCTTTTGGGCAAGACGATTATTGACTTGGATATTCGTCGCAAATATGGTTTGAATATCATGGAAGTACGTCGTGGTGATGCATCGCAACATCGTTTTCTGAAAACGATTACCCAGAAGTTTGCTGCACCGGACACGATGTTGCAGGCCGAGGATATTTTGTATGTGACAGGAGAATTTGATAAGGTACAGCTTTTTGCAGAAGATTTCCTGCTAGAGATTTTAGGTGACCATGCAACGGAAGAAACTCAAAGCGCAACTAACTCTCTGGATTTTTATGACATCGGTATTGCTGAAATAGTGTTGATGCCAGCTTCTAATTTGATAAACCAAACAATTAAGGAAGCCGGTTTTCGTGATAAGTTTAATGTGAACGTATTGGGGATTCGTCGTAAAAAGGAATACTTATTGCAAGATTTGGGGAATGAGCGTATTCATAGTGGTGACGTGCTTTTGGTGCAAGGAACATGGAATAATATAGCCCGTCTTAGCAAAGAGGATTCTGATTGGGTTGTTTTGGGACAACCTTTGGCGGAAGCGGCTAAAGTTACGTTAGACTATAAAGCTCCGGTGGCAGCTGCTATTATGGTGTTAATGGTGGCAATGATGGTTTTTGACTTCATTCCGGTTGCTCCGGTTACAGCTGTTATGATAGCGGGTATATTGATGGTGCTCACGGGATGTTTCCGCAATGTAGAAGCGGCTTATAAAACGATTAACTGGGAAAGCATTGTATTGATTGCAGCCATGCTTCCTATGTCTCTGGCATTGGAGAAAACGGGAGCTTCGGAATATATTTCCAACACATTGGTGACCGGCTTGGGATCATACGGACCGGTTGCATTGTTGGCAGGTATTTACCTTACAACTTCGCTGATGACGATGTTTATTAGCAATACAGCTACTGCTGTCTTACTCGCACCGATTGCTTTACAAAGTGCCATACAGATTGGAGTGAGCCCGGTTCCCTTCTTATTTGCTGTGGCGGTAGGTGCAAGTATGTGTTTTGCTTCCCCATTTTCTACACCGCCTAACGCCTTGGTGATGCCTGCCGGTCAATATACCTTTATGGATTATGTAAAAGTAGGATTGCCGTTGCAGATTATTATGGGAATCGTGATGATTTTTGTATTACCATTGATTTTCCCCTTTTAGTTTTTAATTTTTATCCTTTTAATAAGGAGGTGAAAGAGCTCGGTATTTTGTAGTTGTAGTGCTTTGTAACACTGGATCTTTGTCGTTTAATTGAGAGTTGCATAGAATCTGCAACTCTTTTTTTTGATTGCATATTGCATATTTGTACTTCTAAGCTTTTAATATTCAATAATGTAATAGGTCGTTTTTTATTGGGAGTAATTAAAGTCTTATCTTTTAAAAGATGTTAACCGTAGGTCGAAAAATACAACTTTATCCGTTTCTTATTTGTAAATACAACTATCTTTGTACATTCATTGCTGATTGTTGATTCGTAATGATTTTTATTTTTTGTGCAAATAAAGCAAACTTAAGTATTTAAAGATTATGAAACAAAGCATTGTAAAAATCTTCACTTTTTCGTTGTTAGTATCTTCTATCAGTTTTATTAGTTGCGTTGATAATGAGAAAAATCTGTTTAATGCAGATCAACTGAAACAAATTTACGAAGAAACTTTTCCTGTAAAAAACATCGACTCTGATGGTGATTGGACAATGTCACGAAGTGTAACGGCACATGTGTCAATCAATGGGGATCAAGGAGTAGATTATAAGATACAGATATTTGATGCCGATCCATTAAGCCCGGAAAGTACAGCAAAACTCTTAGCGGAAGGAACTGCCACTCAAAGTATGACTTTGGATGTGGTGATGGATTGCGCAACATCTCTTGATAAAGTGTTTGTTGCGCGTATAGATGAACACAAACGTTATCTGGTCCAACCGACAGCGATTGAAAATGGTACAGTGACAGCGCACTTTGGAGACAAAGGTACGCCAACACGTTCTATATCACGAGCTGTGACGACTAGTATACCAGTCATGGAAGCTCCTTATACAGCCGATTTTATTAGTGCTAAAAAGGCAATTTCTACTGTCATTCAGGCTAATTGGGATCTTTCTGCAAAGTCTGGCTGGGGTGGAAGTTATGGTCAATTTCCTGTTTTTACAGAAAGTGAGCGTTGGTTTAAGATTCAGGAAGGAACTTTTAAAGCTGGATTTAGTGCAACTGGAAATAGAGATGGAGAAATAAGTGCTGTGAAAGTAATCGTTCCTCAAGGAAGCACATGGGTTATAGAGAATAGTAATCAATTTTCTGATATTACAGAAATTATCGTTGAGAATGGTGGAAAGATAGAGATTGCTAAAAATGGGAGTCTGATATTAACGCGGGCTTCTTATATAACTGTGATGCAGGGAGGAAGTATTGTTGGTGACAGAGGTATTCAGATAACAAATAGTTCGGCTGGGCGTACAAACTATAATGCGGGTACGATTGATTGTGACTTTTTGAAAATTGATGGAAGTGGAAACGGAGTTGATTTTGTGAATTATGGAACACTTAAACTGAATTCTTATAATGCTTCTACAAATGGTACGACATTGATAAATCATGGAACCATTGAAGTCGAAAATATAGATGGCAACAATAATACTAATATTAAAAACGGTTGTTATCTGAAAGCTGGAAAATTACAATTTGGTACGCTTGTTATGGGAAATACTTCCGAAGCTATTTGCAAAGAATTGACGGGTAATGGAAATGATAATAATATCGTGATGGAAGCACAATCCATGTTGACTTGTACGGGCAAAGCTAATTTATTCAGAACAGTTACCGGTCCGACACAAGGAACTGCCTTATTAAGAATTCACGAAATAGATAATACTTCCGGTCTGGCTCAATCTGCTTCTAAAGTAAGTAATAATATCATTTGTGAAATAACAGATCAAACATATAAAGGCGAAGCACATTATAACTGGTCTCCTTTTGCATGGCTAGTAAATAAGGGATTACAGCAAGGTGCTACCTATTGTAATCCGGGCAAAGCAGAATTTATACTTCCTGCTGACGGTGACTGTGTTAAAGAAGGGTATAACTCTGATGAAAAACCTGATGATGTAGAAATTCGATATGCAGTTTATTCTTATGCTTTCGAAGATAACTATCCGAAAGCAGGAGATTACGATTTCAATGATATTGTGTTGAATGTAACTTTGCCTGCAGCCGGTAATGATGTGAAAGAACTAAAATATAAAATTGACCTTCGGGCAGTTGGTGCCGTGAAACAATTAGGTGCTGGTTTGAGAATACGAGGAATAGACAAAAATAATGTGGAAGAGATAAGTTTTGGTGCAGGCGCTGCTCAACGTACCGGCTCATTAAATTCTGGTATATTTGAAAATGCATCTTATGAAGCCAATGGCAATGAACTTGTGATTCCTTTATTTGGAGACGCACATTATGTATATGGATATACAGGAGCACAACGCCCCATGTTGAATACTGGGAATGCTAGCACTCCTCTTACAGATATATATACTCTTGAAGTGAACGTCAAACTTAAAAATGAAATATCCGTCCCTAGTGTGACAGATGGTTTAGACTTCTTCATTGCTTATCAGGGGATAGGTCAAAAGAGAACAGAAATCCATTTGACTCATTTTAATTCGGCTACGGCGAATGGACAATTGGCGGATAATGAGGTGCTTGAGGTAATCAAGGCAGTTAATAATACATGGGCTTTGTGTGTTCCTGATAAATTTGCTTATCCAACAGAAACAACAGTGATAACGAACGCATATTCTAAATTTGCAGATTGGGCACACGATCAGAGCTCAACTACTGATTGGTATAAGACAGTTAGTAGTGATAAAGTGATTCAGTACTAAAACTATTAAAGAGAAATATTGCAAACAGTTTTATTCGAAAAGAACTTGTGTGCATTGATTATGGGGAGATTGTAGGAAGTAAGTGCTGCCTTAATGCTCCCCTTTTTATGTAATTACCCATTCGATGACAAAGTAAATACATAAAGTTTTAGAATCTCTGATTATTCTGACGATTGTTCGTGTAATCAAGGGTTTTGCTATCTCTCATGTTCTATCATTCTTCTCTATTAGCAGGAAAATCCCCATGATTTATTGAAAAACAATGCCTTTATTGCGTAAAGCACCGCATATTTACATCAAAAGCGCCGCTATATTTGTAAAAAACATAAGGATAAAGTAAGTAAAAGATGCGGATAATGTCATCAAAAGCTATGGATGAAGTAAACAAACCATTGGGATAGTGTCGCTATATCGTAAATGTTGTTAGAATTTCCTACTTTCTTTCCATTGATTTTTCTATTTGGGGCTTTGATAATGGTAAAAAGAAAAAAGTAAAAGGGAACTTTATTAGTACATGTGATGCCCGTTTGATTGTAGAAATGCTGTGCGCGTATTAAAATGTATATATATCATGCTTAATTGTAGAATAGTGAATTGAATAAAGCCCTCTACAGTGGCAGAAAAATTTTACTTCAGCCAAAGGGAGGAAAGAAGCGATCCCTGATAGATTAAGAATTACAAAGTGTCAGTAGTATCTTTTTGTAAATTCAAATTTCTCATGTTGAATGTTTTGTAACTGCAAAGATACGAAGAATGGTAACTATATTGAATGATAGTTGCTTAATATCATAGCAGGACCGAGCTCCAGAGATGTACAAATCAGGCGATTTAGGTTATTCAACCTTAATTCGCTTTTTTCTGCATCACTACTATCTGATTAAACCGTTTTTGTGACGGAGTACCAACTACAATTTCTTTTGGAGGAAATCGCTTGTCGAACTCATTAGCAGCAGATTTATCAATCTGATATATTTTATCTTCTATATAACGGCCTTTTACATTGGCTAAAGCATTATCATATAATTCACAAACATGAAGAGCAGTAGCATACATATTGTCTTCAGTGCGAATCCCTAATGTTTCGGCAGGAATGAATCCTTGTCGGAGATAATAATCCGGGTCACCACAAAGTAAAATAGCACGAAATCCCATTTCGGAAGCTAATTTTTTGGTAAGTGCAATCATTCTTCCTCCGATACCTTGCTGTTGGTATTCGGGGAGGACAGAAATGGGCCCCAGGCTCAAAACCTCATATTGGTTACCGTCATCTGCCATGATAAATGATTTGAGGCAGACAACATTACCGACAATCTTGTTATTATGTTCTGCAACAATATCGAGCTCCGGCACAAACTTAGGATGGTTACGCATAATATGAAGGAGGTAATGTTCGTCACATCCCGGAGAATAATGATTCCAGAATGCTTCCCGTGTAATGTTTTCGGTTTCATGATAATCCGAAGATTGCTCAATTCTAAGTTTTATATCCATATTGTTTCAAATATATAGTTGCACAAATATAAAGAACAAAATCCGAATACCTAACTCTTTTAAAGATGAATCTATACATTATAGCAAGATGAGACAAAAACTCCCGATACTAGTATATCCAGACTTAGTATCAGGAGTTTTTTATATATTCATTCATCGAGATTGCGGAGAATCAGGTCTGTTCATGTTTTGCGTGTATAAGCTGTCTATAATACCGTCGGACAGTCCGATGGTAGGTACAATAATTCCGGTAGCTTTTACATGAGTAGCTATCTCGAGAAATATTTCTGCAGCAGGAACAATAACATCGGCCCGGTCCGGTTTCAACTTATATTGCTTAATACGTTGTTCGGTAGAGAGGGCTTTTAATGTTTCATATATATCTTGCAGTGATTCGATGGGTAGGAGAGACGCTTTTTTGTCTTTCTTGTCCGCTAAACGAAATAACTTATTAATATTTCCTCCCGAACCGATGATGCTGATAGGGGTATATTCTGTGGCAAGCCCTATCAGGTCAGTGCGCAAAGCTTCCTTTTCTTCTTCCTTTACCATACCGCTAAGCATACGTACCGTACCTATATTATATGAACGGGAATTTTTCAGTTCACCGTTGCTGATGAGATTAATTTCCGTACTACCACCTCCTACATCTACATACAAGTAATTTTGTCCTGAAGCAAATAACTGTTCGATATGATTGTCGTAAACAATATGCGCCTCTTCCTGCCCGTCGATGATTTCTACACGGATACCCGTTTTTTTGACGATCTGCTGAACGATATCCTTGCCATTACGTGCATCACGCATGGCAGAGGTGGCACACGCACGATAGTCTACCACATCATATATCTTCATTAATTGTTTGTAGGCTTTCATCAGCCGAATCAGTTTCTTCTCTTTTTCTGTAGAGATAACCCCCACAGTAAAGGCGTCTTCTCCCAACCGTAACGGAATACGGATGAGCTGTACCTTACTCATTAATTCGGGCGCATTCTCCTCGTTTACACATTTTATCAGCAGCCGCACCGCATTAGAGCCTATATCTATTGCCGCATAATTAACTTTCTTCATACTTATCATAATGTATTCTTGTATTCGTTATATAATTTTTCTTGTGAGCGGAATGGGACACTGTTCTCTTCCCGTTCTTTTTCCCGGTTCTCGCCTGTACCATCCACAATTCTTCCTTTTGCCGTATCCCGGAATCCGTAGCAGACAATTCGTTTTAAATCTGCCTGGATTTCTTTATCATAGACCGGTGCCGCCACCTCAATACGATTATCCAGGTTGCGAGGCATCCAGTCGGCAGAACCAATGTAGTATTTTTCTTCTCCACCATTGGCGAAGATGAAAATGCGCGAATGTTCGAGATAACGGTCGATAATACCATTGATGTGTATATTCTCGCTGATACCCGGAACGCCTGTCACTAAAGAACAGTTACCGCGTACTACCAGTTCCACTTGAACACCCGCTGTTGAGGCTTCGTATAGCTTTTCAACAAGTGCACGGTCAGTAATATGATTTACTTTAGCAAGGATATAAGCCTCTTTTCCCTGTTCCTTATTTTTTATCTCTTTGTTGATAAGCGCAATGAATCGTTTACGCATATCATTGGGAGAAACGAGCAATTCTTTGAAATCAACAGGAGTATAAGGCTTTTCGATAAAATCGAATACGGCATTGACTTCCCGGACAATGGGACGGTGAGCAGTCATAATGGTATAGTCAGTATACATACGTGCATTTCCTTCATGGAAATTTCCTGTACTGATGCAGGCGATATCTCCGTGCCGAGTGCCGATATGCAGCAATTTAGAATGAATTTTCAAACCCTCTACTCCGAAAATAACATGAATCCCCGCATCCTGCATTTTCTTGCTCCAGTTGATATTAGACGCTTCATCAAAACGTGCCAACAGTTCGATAACTACTGTGACTTTTTTTCCGTTTTTGGCTGCACTGATTAAAGCCTTTATCACTTTGGAGTCTTTAGCCAAACGATAAAGCGTCATCTTGATACTTTTTACTTCTTTACTGATAGCGGCTTCTCGCAACACACGGATGAAAGTATCGAAACTATGATAAGGATAATGTAAGGAACGATCTTTCCGACGAATCAAAGTGAGCAGACTTTCCATGCCATTCAGTTCAGGCTTGAAGATAGGTTCCCAAACAGGATATTTCAGTTCATGATGACCGCAAACCGGAAATTTCATCAAATCCTTGAAATTGTGATAGCGTCCTCCGGCTACACGCGTGTCATTCTTATCCACGTTCAGGCGGCCGGTCAACTTTTTCAGCAAGTCTTTAGGAATTTGTTCGTCATAGACGAAACGGATCGGTTCCCCTTTCTTCCGGCTTTTCACACCTTTGGAAATCTTCTGAAGTACCCCTGTTCGCAGATCACTGTCAATTTCCATTTCGGCGTCTTTAGTGAATTTGAAAGTGTACGCCTCATAATCTGTGTACTTCATGCCAACAAAAATCATCGGCAAACAATAGCGGATCACGTCATCAAGAAACATGAGATATGTTTTTCCATCCGAATCAGGTAATTGAATAAAACGGCCGAAGTCTCCGGTCGGCAGTTCAATCACTGCATAGTCTTTCTCCTTTATCTTTCCCGTTTCATCTTTGCGCAGCAGACGGATGGCAAGGTAAATATCCTCATCTGTCTGATCGTCCAGCGGGCGGGTTCCATTGAGGAAAAGCGGATTGGTAGAACCATTCAGTTTGTTGCGATAGAAAGAAGTGACGAATGCTTTCTGTTCGTCCGTCATTTCCGCATCTTTGATGACGTAGATATTCTCTTTCTTCAATTCCTCCATAATGGAAGCGAATATCTCCTCAAACTGCTTGTAGTAACGATTGTGCAGCTTTCCTATTTGTTTCAGAGTGCAGGCGGCGGTTTCTTGTTCTGCTTGTATGTTTTTATCGGCATATTCTACGATCCGGTTCAGAGTCGCTACACGGACACGGAAGAATTCATCCAGGTTATTTGAATAGATGCCAAGAAAAGTGAGTCGTTCCAGCAGTGGCACTTCTGGACGGGCGGCTTCTAGCAGAATACGTTGGTTGAAGTACATCCAACTGATGTCACGCTCTACATAAGGGTATTTCTTTTTTATTTCGCTTTGTTTCATTGTGAAAAAGGAACTGTTTAAAATTTCTGCAAAAATATCAATGTGAGATGTAATCGTCATAACGATATTATTACGAACTTATTACAATGTTTATTTGTTATTTTTATATATCAGTAGAAACACTTATATTCGCAAAAGTATTGGAACAGACTCGGTTAAAAAATATAGAATTTATGAAAACAATGAATTATTCCCTTATTCGCATTCTCTTCGCACTTGTGATTGGATTGGTACTCGTGATTTGGCCCAATGCGGCTGCCAGTTATATTGTCATTACGGTAGGTGTTGCCTTCTTGATTCCCGGTGTTATCAGCCTTTTTGGCTATTTCGGCCGGAAAAGACCGGAAGGTGAAGCAGCTCCCCGTTTTCCGATAGAAGGAATCGGTAGCTTATTATTCGGACTTTGGTTGATTGTGATGCCTGAATTCTTTGCAGATGTCCTGATGTTTTTATTGGGATTTATCCTGATTATGGGAGGAGTGCAACAGATTGCTTCTTTGTCGATGGCTCGTCGGTGGATGCCCGTTCCGGGAGCTTTTTATCTGATTCCTTCGCTGATTCTTATTGCGGGTATTATCGCTTTGTTCAATCCGACAGGAGCGCGTAATACTGCATTTATAATTATTGGTATCAGCAGTTTGGTTTATTCTCTTTCCGAATTGATAAACTGGTTCAAGTTTGCCCGTCGCCGCCCGAAGGCTCCGGTTATGCATGACGATGATGATATTGAAGACGCAAAGATTATCGAATAAAAAAAAGAAGAGGACTGCTTCACAGCACCCCTCCCCGCAAACTTAAAACAACCAACAAAAGAAATAGATAATTTTTTTTCTATCTCACAAATAATAGTTCCCTGTATTTTGGAAGCGTCCACATCTGATTGTCAACAATCAGTTCCAACTTGTCGATGTGATAACGGATTTCTTCCAGTGCCGGGACAATCGTGTCGTGGTAGGCAATGGCTTTTTCCCGTTCGCTTTCTATCTTGTTTGCAACCTTACGAGCCTCAATCATTGCATCTACATGCTCCTTGATGAAAGCTGTACGGTCGGCAATCTCTTCAATAAGCTCCAGGTTCTTAGCAGACAATTTCGCAGCCTTTTCTGCCGGGAAAAGAGATTGCATCTTATAGACATTATTAATTAAGTCCGTCTGGTATTGAGTGGCAACCGGAATGATATGATTCATTGCCAAGTCACCCAATACACGTGCCTCAATCTGAATCTTCTTCGTATAAGTTTCCCATTTCACCTCGTTACGGGCTTCCAGTTCTTTCTTGGTCATTACACCGGTAGCTTCGAACATGGCAATTGTTTCCGGTTTCAGGTAATTGTCGAAGATAACAGGAACACTGGTTTCGCAATCCAGTCCACGACGGGCAGCTTCTTTCTTCCATTCGTCACTGTAACCGTTACCGTCGAAATGAATGGCTTTACATTCTTTGATATATCCGCGGATGATTTCAAGAATGGCGGAAACTTTGGGTTCTCCCTTTTCAATCAACGCATCCACGTCCTTTTTAAACTTCACCAATTGATTTGCTACGGCCGAGTTCAATGCAATCATGGCAGAAGCACAGTTTGCTTCGGAACCTACGGCACGGAACTCAAAGCGGTTGCCTGTGAAAGCAAATGGAGAAGTACGGTTACGGTCTGTATTATCGATCAGTAATTCAGGAATCTGCGGAATATCCAACTTCATTCCCTGTTTACCGCTAAGGCTGATTAAATCATCTTTCGTACTGTTTTCGATATGATCCAATACCTGCGACAACTGTTTTCCAAGGAAAGAGGAGATAATTGCAGGAGGTGCCTCATTCGCTCCCAGACGGTGGGCGTTGGTAGCACTGGAGATAGAAGCTTTCAGTAGTCCGTTATGATGATAAACTGCCATCAATGTATTGACAACGAATGTAACAAAACGCAGATTGTCTTCCGGAGTCTTGCCCGGTCCCATCAATAAGATACCTGTATCAGTGCCCAAAGACCAGTTGTTGTGTTTACCTGAACCATTGACACCTTTGAACGGCTTTTCATGAAGCAGTACACGGAAACCATGACGGCGGCTTACCTTACGCATTAATGACATAATCAGTAAGTTATGGTCATTAGCAAGGTTACACTCTTCAAAGATAGGAGCCAACTCGAACTGGTTCGGGGCAACCTCGTTGTGACGAGTCTTAACAGGAATACCTAATTTTAACGCTTCAATTTCAAGGTCCTTCATGAAAGCGGCTACGCGGGTGGGGATAGCACCGAAGTAGTGATCCTCCAACTGTTGGTTTTTGGCACTGTCATGTCCCATCAAAGTACGACCGGTCATTAGTAAGTCCGGACGTGCGGCATACAATCCTTCGTCTACCAGGAAGTATTCCTGTTCCCATCCTAAGTAAGCAACTACTTTTTTCACTTCCGGATTAAAATACTGACATACGGCTACGGCTGCTTTATCTACAGCACGCAATGCCTTCAGTAAGGGAGCTTTATAGTCAAGAGCTTCACCGGTATATGCGATAAATACAGTCGGGATGCAAAGTGTATCATCCACGATGAAAGCAGGTGACGAGGGGTCCCATGCGCTGTATCCGCGAGCTTCGAATGTATTACGGATACCGCCATTCGGGAAAGAAGAAGCATCCGGCTCCTGCTGTACGAGCAGTTTACCTGTAAATTCTTCCATCATACCACCTTTGCCGTCATGTTCAACGAAGGCATCGTGCTTTTCTGCCGTACCCTCGGTCAGCGGTGCAAACCAGTGCGTGTAATGAGTGACACCCATTTCGATAGCCCATTTCTTCATGCCGGCAGCTACCTCGTCGGCAATGCTGCGATCTAGCGGAGCACCATTGTCAATTGCATCAATCAGTGCATTGTATACCTTACTGGGAAGGTATTTGAACATCTTTTCCTTGTTGAATACATACTTGCCGAAGTATTCCGAAGGACGTTCGGCAGGTGTTGCTACCTCAACAGCCTTTTTCTTGAAAGCTGTCTCTACTACTCTGAATCTAAGTTTTGACATAATACCTAATTTGATTTGTTGTTAAATATGTTAGAGCAAATAATTTTCTCTGTGTGGTTCCCGGGAAGGCGGTCAGGCCCGCCCGGGATAAATCTTTTTAATCTATATAGCCTAATTCACTTACTGATGAGTAGACTTACTTTTAATTATAAGTAACTTAGTTGTAAGCAGATTCACCGTGTTCGTAAATGTCAAGACCTTCTTCTTCGACACGTGCCGGAACGCGAAGTCCGTGAATCTTATCAAGCGTTTTGAAAATGATGAATCCCATGCCTGCTGCCCATGCACTTACTACCAATGCTCCGAATAGTTGTGCACCGAGGAATCCGAAACCGTATCCATAGAATAAACCTTCACTGGTAGAGAACAAACCTGTGAGAATCGTTCCTAAAAAACCACACACACCATGTACGGAAGATGCACCTACCGGATCGTCTATCTTTAAAACCTTGTCAATGAAGTCAACGGAGAATATCATTACGACACCACATATCGCACCTATCAAGGCTGCTCCTGCGGGAGATACTGCGTCACATCCTGCTGTGATACCTACCAGACCTGCCAAGATACCATTCAGTGTCAATGACAGGGATGGTTTTCCATATTTCATCCAGCTCACCAACAGAGCAAAGAAACCACCGGCACAAGCAGCCAGGTTCGTTGTCAGGAATACGTGGGAAATAGCGATTGCGTCGGCTTCGGTTGCTGCTGCCAATTGAGAACCGGGGTTGAATCCGAACCATCCGAACCAAAGAATGAATACCCCCAGTGCAGCAATAGTCAGGCTATGGCCTGGGATAGCTTTTGATTTGCCGTCTTTACCATATTTACCGATACGGGGACCAAGAATGGCAGCACCTACCAAAGCAATCCATCCACCTACAGAGTGAACGACTGTAGAACCGGCAAAGTCATGGAATGTAGTGCCGAAGTGACTCATCATGAAAGAACCTTCTTCACCGTTCATCAGCCAGCCTCCGCCCCATGTCCAGTGACCGGATATCGGATAAATCAGTACACTGATAAAGATGGTGTAGACGATATACATGGAGAATTTTGTTCGTTCTGCCATGGCTCCTGATACAATTGTAGCTGCTGTCGCACAGAATACGGTTTGGAATATGAGGAATCCTTCGGTTGGCAAACCATTATTAATGAAAGAAAGGTCGCAGAAGTGAGGCATTCCGATGAATCCGCCTGCGCCGAACATCAATCCGAAACCGATAAACCAGTATAGTAAAGAGCCGAACATGAAGTCTACAAAGTTCTTCATCAGAATGTTGGCAGTATTTTTCACTCTGGTAAAACCTGCTTCTACTAATGCAAATCCCGGCTGCATGAAGAATACGAGCATTGCTGCAAGCAACATCCATACAGTATTTAATCCAAGAGCTAATTCACCAACCGTATCGGGAGCTGCTGATGCTTCTTCGGCAGGAGCTGCAACGACTTCGGTAATTGTTTCTGTAACTGCTGCAACTGTATCGGCAGCGGCTGCGTTTTGTGCCGACATATCAGTAGTAAAACAGCACAAAATGAATATAGTAGTGGCTATCCACAACTTTACGAAGCTATGGCTTTTATATTTTGTATCCATAATAATTATCTTATTTTATACCTATTATTTATTAGTGATGTTGTAAACCTCTTTATAAACGTTATAATCCGCAAGGAAACCTGGGAGCGGCACCTTGCCGCTGCCGATTAACGTTCTTGTTCTGCATTGTAGAGGGCTATGTCACCACGTTCGGCAGTGCGTATCCGGATAGCGTCTTCGATAGGAATGACGAAAATACGTCCGTCACCGATTTCTCCGGTCTGTGCAGCTTTGATGATAGCTTGCACTGTTTTCTCGGTATTTTTGTCGCGTACGACAATAGAGATCAAAATTCGTTCAATGGTGCTGGTGTCATATACTACGCCACGGTAGATACGTCCTTGCCGTGCTTTTCCAATACCTCTTACATCGTAATAAGAGAACCATTCGATGTCCGCTTCGAGTAGGGCGTCTTTTACGTCCTCGAATTTGGTTTTACGGATAATAGCTTCAATCTTTTTCATATACCTTAAATATTAGTGTTGACCTGTAAAAGAAAGAGGTATAGGGTGTGGCAGCCATAGTAGGTTACCATACAACAAACCGATAAAATCTAAACTCTAACTACCTGATCCCTATACGCTCTTTGATATTCTATATTCTCTCTCTTAAAAACTTAATCCGAATGCGAAGTAGGCTCCTTCTGTCCGTGGATTGACAGATACCTTGGCAAATGCCGGAACGGAGAAGGAATCTGTGATTTTGATATCCTTGGAAGCTCCGAGACTTACGTCTGATACGCAGAACCCACTTGTATAGCCATTGTAGAAAGTTGTCTCCCAAGGAACCATACCTAAATCTACTGTCCAGTCGAGACCTCCCAATTTGAATGGTGCGCTAAGTGTGAGGTAAGAAGAATAAGCCCTTTTGCCATTTTCTTTCACGCCGTCGGCACCTGCAAAATTTGTATACCAGTTGACTGCCAGTGGTCCGAAGTCATATCCGACTTGTGCTTCAAATACATGAGCCGTTGAATGAGCTCCGTATTTAAAATACTTGTTAGTTGCAAAGATCGTTTCTCCATCATCGTCTATGCCAGTTTCTACTTGGGTATTAAACCAATAATCCGTCACTGAAACGCTAAAACCGCCTATCGAATAACCAAGAGTTAAATCGAACTCTTTTGTGTCCGTCGATTCGAATCCTACCGATCCCCATGCTCCGAGTGAGAAACCTTTGTAAGAGATTTCCAGTGAGGGTTGAACGCTCACTCCGCCTAAATCCTGGCCGCGCCAGATGTAACCACTTACCAGATCTGCTCCAACGGAAGCTTCTACCTTATCTTGTGCCATCATTGTAGACGGGACAAGCCCTGACAGTAATAATGCTACTGTTATTACCCTCATTTTTTTGTTAATCGTCGTTTTCATCGTCTTTTTACCTTTAATAGTTAGAAAAATGTGGATGTACGGTCCATGTATATATAGTAGCGCGCGAAATACTATCAAGTAAATTGAAAAATCACTGGTTATGAATAGACTAGGAGAAGTTATTCAAAATTCTTATAGCCAGTTTTTTATTCTTCTCATCGCTTCGATACAGTCGTTGCGTTCGCCAAAGGCAGTCAGGCGGATATATCCTTCACCGCTTGGTCCGAAGCCTACACCGGGGGTACCGACCACATTGGCTTCATACAACATCTGTTCGAAGAATCGCCATGACGAAAGCCCGTTCGGAGTTTTCACCCACAAGTAGGGAGCGTTGACTCCTCCATACACTTTCAGTCCTGTGGCTTCCAATCCCTCTTTCATAATTTTGGCATTGGTCATATAATAGCCGATTGTTTCTTTAATCTGTGCTTTGCCTTCTGCACTGTAAACGGCTTCTGCTGCCCGTTGGGTAATGTAAGAAGTACCGTTGAACTTGGTGCATTGGCGGCGGTTCCACAATCTGTTGAGTGGGATGCGGTCTCCTTCCAATGTGGCGGCAGTAAGCTCTTTCGGAACTACGGTATATCCGCAGCGTACTCCGGTAAATCCTGCCGTTTTTGAAAAACTACGGAATTCGATCGCACACTTTTTAGCTCCCTTAATCTCATAGATAGAGTGGGGGACATTTTCGTCCTGGATATATGCTTCATAAGCGGCATCGAACAGAATCAATGTATCGTTTGCCAATGCATAGTCCACCCATTTCTTCAGTTCCGGTTTGGTTAAGGTTGTTCCTGTCGGGTTGTTCGGATAGCAGAGATAAACAATGTCTATCCGTTTGTCTGGAATTTCCGGAATAAAGTTATTCTCACTTGTGCAAGGCATATAAGTAACATTACTCCATTTACCCGTTTCTTCTTCCAACACTCCGGCGCGTCCGCACATGACATTGCTGTCTATATAAACCGGATAGATGGGATCTGTAACACCTACGCTATTGTCATGGCGAAGAATATCGCCTATATTTCCGGTATCGCTTTTGGCACCGTCACTGACAAATATCTCGGATGCCGAGAAATGAATCCCACGTGGAATAAAGTCATTTTTTATAATTGCTTCAATCAGAAAATCATATCCCTGTTCAGGACCATATCCGCGGAATGTATCCTTGCTGGCCAGCTCTTCTACCGCTTTGTGCATGGCTTCGATACACGCTTTCGGAAGCGGTTGGGTGACATCACCGATACCCAACCGGATAATATCCTGTTTAGGATGTGTTATCTTGAAGGTATTTACCTTTTTCGCTATGTCCGAGAATAAATAGCTTCCCGGTAACTTCAAAAAATGTTCGTTTACTAATGCCATCTTGTTATTGTTTTAAGTTCTGCAAAATCTAATACTCAATACCTGATACTTATTACTTATCCTCAATCTCCCCATCGAAAACTTTGGTTGCCGGTCCGGTCATTAATATATGTCCGGAGATTTCATCCCATTCAATGGTGACTGTCCCTCCATCCATGATTACATCGCTTTTTCTTCCTGTAAGTCCGTTGATGAAGGCGGCTACTGCTGTGGCGCAAGCACCTGTCCCGCAAGCTTGAGTGATTCCCGATCCTCTTTCCCACACCCTCATCCGTATGGTGTCTTTGCTGACAATCTGTGCAAACTCCACATTGGTTCTGTCGGGAAAAAGAGGATGATTCTCCAGTTCAGGACCGATTTCCGGTAAATTAATCCGGGTGATGTCCTCAACAAATGTGACGAGATGCGGATTACCCATTGATACTTTGGTCGACCGGAAAGGATACTTTCCTCCCCACTGAATCTCTTCTGTTTCCAACGGGCTACCCATGTCTACGGTGACTGCACTAACTGTTTTTCCCTCTACATGCAGTTTCAGGATTTTTATTCCTGATCGTGTATCCAGCGTAATTTCTGTTTTGTCAGTCAAGCCGTATTCATATACATATTTGCCTACACAACGGCTTCCGTTACCGCACATCATAGCTTCCGAACCGTCCGCATTGAAAATGCGCATGCTGAAATCCGCTTTATCAGAGACACCAATCAATATAAGTCCATCACTTCCGATTCCTGTATGAAACTTGCTCCATTCGATTGCCTTCTTTGCAGGGTCGGCTATCGGATATTGGCTTGTGTCTACATATATGTAGTCATTTCCCGCTCCATGCATTTTTGTGAACTTAATCTTTGTTGTCATTTTGATTGATATTTGTTAGTTGTTGTAACCTTTTGTTTTATTACGATGCAAAGATATGACTTTTTGCTTTATATTTTACTAAAAAGTATATCTAATATCTATTTATTTTCTTCAAACTTATAATCGCTTTATATACGGCCACATTTAGTTATAATTTGAAATTATACCTATTTATATATTAATAAACTGTTATTTGGATGAATTGTTTTGCATATTCTTCCATAATATATGAAGAATATTTAGCCTTGATAATCGGTGAAATCAGCTATAAAAACAAGAAATATATCCTTTTCCTTTTGACGATATGAAAGTGAAAACCCCTATTTATCTATCATATTGCTCACCGGATATGCTGAAGAACCTTTTTCTGTATTCATTGTTTTAGCACTATCATTAATATAAAAACGTAGAGATATGAATATAGAGAAACAATTAGAAACAGCAGTTAAGACCAACCATTTGGTGTTGGTAGTATTTTATGCCGACTGGTCACCTCATTATGAGTGGATAGGTCCTGTGCTTCGGACTTACGAAAAGAGAACTGTAGAATTGATTAGAGTGAATGCTGAAGAAAATAGAACAATAGCCGATGCGCATAATGTAGAAACAGTGCCCGCCTTTCTTTTATTGCATAAGGGACATGAATTATGGAGACAGGTAGGAGAGCTTACGGTAGGAGAGCTGAAAGAGGTATTAGATGATTTCCAGTAAATCGTTTGTAATCTTTTATTGGCATATATGAAAATGACCTTTTCTTTTTCAGATGAAAAAAATGAGTGTTCTTAATATGCTGGTATTTAGTTTGTTATAAAAGCTCATTTTTCCTTTAAAAGAAACGGGTGGTTCCTTTAAAAGGGACCACCCGTTCGACACCGAGAAACATCCTGTTTCTTTTAAAGGAACGAGCTGTTTCTTTAAAGACGGATATTAAATAGTTTACTTTGTAATGATTTTATCTTATTGATGTTTTTTCAGTTCTTCTTGTAAGATGACTGGTTCGTTGGTGGTAATGAAATCTACTTTCTGTTCGATCAGCGATTTCATATCTTCCACTTCGTCCACAGTCCACACATTTACTTTCAAGCCGAGTTCATGAGCTTCTTTGATCCATTCGGGGTGTTTCTTAATCACTCCCATGTGATAATCAAGACCGGCAGCACCGAGTTCCTTTAATTCTTTGGGAGACAGTTCCCCGTTAAGGTAAAATACCGGAGTACCGGCAGGAGCCAGGCGGATAAACTCTTTCATGGCATGCAGGGAGAACGTGATATATTCCATGCGGTTTTCCAGTCCCATTTTCTTCACCATGGCAAGGATTCCCTGTACGGCTTTGGTTTCACGTTTCTTGTTACTATGTGCTTTCAGTTCGAGAATCAGTCGGGTATTACAGTTTTTCCCGGCTTCCAGATATTGTTCCAGGCTGGGTAAGTTTTCTCCGTTGGATAATTTAAGTCCGGTCAGTGCGTCACCTTTGGAATACTCCATCGGTCTCATCTTGTATACAGGATCATGGTTGACCACCAACTTGTTATCCTTAGCGATCCATACGTCAAATTCTGAACCGTAACAACCGATGGAATCTGCTTTTAGAAGTGATGAAATACTGTTTTGTGATGATCCCGGAGTTTTCCAGAATCCACGGTGGGCTATCACTTTTGTCTGTGCCTGCATACAGCAAGCAACCATTAGAAGGGCAGAAGCCATCATCATTTTTTTTAAATTCATTTGTTTGGTCTTTTAAAAGTTTGATAGATTTAATTTGGTTTGGCCTCAAAATTATAAAAAAGAAAACGCAAATCAGACAATAATATGCTAATCTGCGTTAATCCTTGAGATTTTAAAATAGAAATGTTACAAAAGAATAACAGAAAGAGCAGATTCTGTTATTCTTATCAGTTAAGTATAGGCCTCTTCGTGTATTCCTCTCACCGCACGTCCGCTAGGCTCATTCAGATTCCTGAAAGCAATATCCCACGCCAGCGCTTCTGCTGTGGAGCAGGCCACACTGGGAACACTGGGTACGGTGCGTGCTGCACTTTCACTGGGGAAATGCTCTTCAAAGATACTGCGATAATAGTATTCTTCTTTATTTTGTGGCGTGTTGATAGGGAAGCGTTCGGCAGCATGTTCCATTTGCTGATCGCTCACAGCAGCAGCTGTGATTTCCCTCAATGTGTCAATCCATGAATATCCTACACCGTCACTGAACTGCTCTTTTTGTCTCCACGCCACACTTTCCGGTAACATCTCGGCAAAGGCTTCGCGAACAATCCGTTTCTCAATTTCCTTTCCGGGGCACATTTTAGCTTTCGGATTCAGGTTCATGGCTACGTCGAGGAATTCTTTATCAAGGAAAGGAACACGTCCTTCTACTCCCCATGCTGACAAACTTTTATTGGCGCGGAGGCAATCGTACATGTGCAACTTTGAAAGTTTACGTACTGTTTCTTCGTGGAATGCCTGTGGAGTGGGAGCCTTGTGGAAATACAGATAACCACCGAAAACTTCATCGGCGCCTTCACCGCTCAACACCATTTTGATACCCATCGATTTGATGACACGTGCCAGTAGGTACATGGGAGTGGAAGCGCGTACCGTGGTTACATCGTATGTCTCGATGAAATAAATGACATCACGCAGGGCATCCAAACCTTCCTGAACAGTATAGTTTATTTCGTGATGGACAGTACCGATATATTCAGCCACTTCACGTGCTTTAATCAAATCGGGAGCACCTTTTAGTCCGATGGCGAAGGAGTGGAGTTGAGGCCACCACGCATCACTCGCTCCGTCTGTTTCTATACGCTTTGCCGCATATTTTTTGGCAATGGCGGAGATGACAGAACTATCCAACCCTCCCGAAAGAAGCACTCCGTACGGTACGTCACTCATTAACTGGCGGTGTACAGCCTCTTCTAATGCTATTTTCACATCAACGGTTTGTGCATCATTCTCTTTTACGGTTTCATATTCTGTCCAGTCGCGCGAATACCAACGTTTCATTTTTCCCTCTTTACTATAGAAGTAATGTCCGGGGAGAAATATTTCATATTCGTCGCAAAATCCTTCAAGGGCTTTCAACTCGCTGCCGAAGTAGATTTTTCCCTCTTTATCTTTTCCTATATATAAAGGAATAACCCCTATCGGATCACGGGCAATTAGAAATTCATCCTTTTCCTCATCATAAAGAACGAAAGCAAAGATACCGCTAATATCTTCCAGAAAATGGATGCCTTTATCTTTGTAAAGGGCAAGAATTACCTCACAGTCACTTCCGGTCTGAAAGTTATATTTTCCCGCATATTTAGCGCGAATATCACGGTGATTGTAAATCTCACCGTTGACGGCGAGCACCTGTTTACGATCGGGAGAGTATAACGGTTGTCCGCCACTCTGCGGGTCGACAATAGAAAGACGTTCGTGTGCCAGGATGGCACTTCCGCCTACATAGATTCCGCTCCAGTCCGGTCCGCGATGACGGATCTTCTGGGCCATTTTCAGTACTTTATCTCTTAGTTCTTTCGTTTGAACTTTGATGTTGAGTATACCTGCTATTCCACACATAACTTTAATTTTTAGAGGGGGTAATGTAATCTGTTGATTGTTTATTCGCTATTTCTAAGAAGCTGACTAGCTATTCTTAATTCGTTCCGCCTTGGTTTCCCTTTCGTTCCACCAAGGTTATCTTTCCGTTCTACCTGGGTGTTTCTTTCGTTCGACCATGGTGGAACGAATCGGATAGTACTAATCAAACTTCTGCTTTTTCCTTACTGCAAAGCTATTTCGTCAGATAAGCATCTATTTCCGCAGCAGCCTTTCGTCCTCCCGCCATGGCGCGTACCACCAGGCTGGCACCCGTCTCGGCATCACCGGCAAGAAATACATTCTTTGCAAATTTCGGTTGCTCCGGTTTCAGGAATCCCATCGCCAATAATACCATATCAGCTTCGATGACTTCCTTCTTCCCTGTTGGTTTCATCGTGGGACGTCCGCCATCTGCTGCCGGAATCCATTTCACTTCTTCCACTTCTACACCTGTCACTTTTCCATTCTTTCCGAGGAACTGATTGGAAGCCAGGCACCAACGGCGTGTACAACCTTCTTCATGGCTGGAAGTCGTTTTGAAGACTGCCGGCCATTGTGGCCAAGGAGTAGCCGGATTGTAGCCGACAGGAGGTTTCGGCATGATCTCTATTTGAGTGACACTGACGGCTCCCTGTCTCACACTGGTTCCGATGCAGTCGGAACCAGTGTCTCCGCCACCTATCACGAGAACCTTTTTGCCTTTGGCATTTACCAACTTGTCTTTCGGGAAAGTCTGTCCTGCCAGAATCCTATTCTGTTGTGCCAGCATTTCGAGTGCGAAATGAATCCCTTTCAGTTCACGTCCCGGAATACTCAAGTCACGTGCTGCCGGTGTTCCGGTACAGATGCAGTAAGCGTCGAATCCTTCCGGTAAATGATTGACGTCTATTTCTACTCCCATCTCAAACTGTATTCCTTCTGCAGCCAATATCTTCATCCGTCGGTCAATTACATTTTTATCCAGTTTGAAATTAGGAATACCGAATCGTAATAATCCTCCGGGCGCTTCATCCTTATCGAATAAAGTAACGCTATATCCTTTTAAATTCAGCTGATTAGCCACCACCAATCCAGCAGGACCTGCACCAATCACCGCCACTTTCTTTCCGTTTCTTTCCGGCGTCTTTACTTGTATATATCCTTCACGAAAAGCCGCTTCTACGATAGCTGCTTCATTCTCGCGAATAGTCACCGGCTGATCGCAGGAAAGTTTCAACACACACGATTTCTCGCAAAGAGCAGGACAAATACGTCCTGTAAATTCAGGAAAATCGCAAGTAGACGACAATACTTCGTATGCCTCCTTCCATTTTCCCCTGTATAATGCATCCTGCCATTCCGGTTGTTTATTTCCTATCGGGCATGCCCAATGACAGAAAGGTACACCGCAATCCATACAGCGTGACGCCTGCAATTTACGGCTGTTTGTATTCAAAGTCTGTTCTACCTGACTATAGTCAGCGATTCGCTCGTTTACAGGGCGGTATCCCGCCTCTTGTCGAGGTATATTTAGAAATGCTTTAGGATCTCCCATCTTGTTATTTACTATTTGACGATTTACTATTTACTATTTCTAGACTATCTTATCATTTGCTATTTGACTATTTACAGACTATACTATACATTCAAATAGTAAATTGTAAATAGTCAAATTGTAAATCTAATAGTCTCTTTGCATATCTGCAATTTTTTGTTGTAACTTTCTCATTTGTTCTTCCTGCAGTACTTTTTTGTATTCGATGGGCACTACTTGGATGAATTGATCTACGTAATGATTCCAGTTGTCGAGCAGGATGCGTGCCAGTTTCGAGCCTGTGTAGAGGTAATGCTGGCGGATTAGTTCGTGCAACTCTTTCCGGTAGCTGGCTTCTTCGATGAGTGACAGTTCCACCATTTCCATGTTACAGAAATAATCGAAGTTGCCGTCTTTGTTCCATACATAAGCTACACCGCCACTCATACCGGCTGCAAAGTTACGTCCGGTTTGTCCGAGGACTACCACACGACCTCCGGTCATGTATTCGCAACAATGGTCACCCACGCCTTCTACGACGGCAACTGCGCCGGAGTTACGAACAGCGAAACGTTCTCCTACACGGCCGTTGATATATACTTCACCGCTTGTTGCGCCATAAAGCAAGGTATTACCGGCGATTGTATTTTTTTCGGCTTCGAAATTGCTGCGGATAGGAGGCAATACGGAGATACGCCCGCCGCTCAATCCTTTACCCAGGTAATCATTCGCTTCACCTTCCAGTTTAAAGTTAACTCCCGGTACGAGAAAAGCTCCGAAAGATTGACCTGCCGAACCTTTGAATTTTACATTCAGCGTATGTTCCGGCAATCCTTTGGCACCATATTTCTTGGCGATTACTCCGGAAAGCATAGCACCTATTGCACGGTCTGTATTGGCAATCGTATATTCTAAAGAAATCTCTTTCTCATGTTCGATAGCTTCTTGTGCGGCATCGATGATGGTTACATCCTTTACAGCAGAAATTCCATGATCTTGGTCGATGACATGACGGATAGCCGCACTGTTGTCAACACGTGCCAGCAATTTGGTGAAGTCGATTAAAGCATGTTTCGGATTTGGGTCATTGGCATCGGACTTGCGCTCGATTAAGTCTGTACGCCCGATGATGTCATCCATCCGGGTGAATCCCATTTCAGCCAAATGCTCGCGGACTTCCTGTGCCAGGAATGTGAAAAAGTTTACTAAATATTCACTGCGTCCATGAAAGCGTTTACGTAACTCTTCATTCTGCGTGGCAACTCCTACCGGACAAGTGTTCTGATGGCATTTACGCATCATCACACAACCTAATATAATCAATGCCGAGGTGGCGAAACCATATTCTTCGGCACCCATTAAGGCCATTAAAATGACATCACGTCCGGTTTTCAGTTGTCCGTCGGCTTGCAGGACTATTTGACCACGAAGTCCGTTCAAAACCAATGTTTGCTGTGTCTCGCTCAATCCCAATTCCGGTGAGATACCCGCATAGCGGATAGAAGAAGCCGGAGAAGCACCTGTTCCCCCTTCAGCACCAGAGATGACAATTAGGTCCGCCTTTGCTTTTGCCACACCCGCAGCAATCGTACCGACGCCACTTTCTGCTACCAGTTTCACACTGATTTTGGCCTGTGGATTTACATTTTTCAAATCGAAGATTAATTGTGCCAAATCTTCAATCGAATAAATATCATGATGAGGCGGAGGAGAAATCAGCGAAATTCCCGGAATGGAATGACGTGTTTTCGCAATCACATCGTTCACTTTAAATCCCGGTAGTTGTCCGCCTTCACCCGGTTTGGCTCCCTGTGCTATCTTGATTTGAATTTCGTCCGCATTAACCAGATATTCTGCCGTTACACCGAAACGACCGGAAGCTACCTGCTTGATTGCACTTCGTAAAGAACTGCCATCGGGCAGCGGTTGGAAACGGGCAGCGTCTTCGCCACCTTCACCGGTATTACTGCGTCCGTGAATTTTATTCATGGCAATAGCCATTGCCTCATGAGCCTCTTTGCTGATAGAACCAAAAGACATAGCCCCCGTGACGAAACGATGCAGAATGTTTTCCACCGGTTCTACCTGATCGATTGAAATCGGATTACGACGGAATCCCAGAAAGTCACGAAGGAAAATAGGCTTCTCTTTTTCGTCTACCAGATGGGTGTACTCTTTAAATTTTTTATAACTCCCCAGTCGTGTAGCCAATTGCAGAGTGCTGATTGTTTCCGGATTCCATGCGTGCTTTTCTCCATCTTTACGGAAAGCATACAAACCGTTATTTTTTAATAACTCTTCATTTTTAATACTTTCAAATCCTTCTTTATGGAAAGCAATGGCATCTCTGGCTATTTCTTCCAGACGGATACCTCCGATCGGTGAACCGAGTCCTCCAAAATAAGCCTTGCTCAATTCTTCACTCAAACCGACAGCTTCGAAAATCTTAGCACCACGATAGGAGCGGATCGTAGAGATACCCATCTTACTCATGATTTTAAACAAGCCTTTACAGATGGATTTGATATAGTTCTTTTCAGCAGTGGTATAATCCAACTGAATATCTTTGTCTTTTACCAGTCGGTCGAGGACAGCGAATGCCATGTAAGGATTCAGGGCACTTGCTCCGAAACCCAACAATAACGCGGCGTGCATCACTTCACGTATTTCACCACTTTCTACGATCAATGCCGTTTGCACCCGTTTACCAACTGAAATCAGGTGGTGATGAACAGCGCTTACTGCCAGCAATGATGGAATGGCAGCATGGGTAATATCCACCTCACGGTCGGTCAGGACAATGTAGTTTACACCTTCCGTCACGGATTCTTCCGCCATTTTACAAAGATGGGTCAGTGCTTCCTGCAGTCCGGCTTTCCCTTTTGCAACCTCAAACAACATGGGTAGTTTGACTGTTTTGAAGCCTTTATACCGGATATTACAAAGAATATCCAGTTGGGTATTGCTTAAAATCGGATGATTCAGGCGTACCATTTTGCAATGACTTTCACTGGGCGTCAGAATATTCATACCGACTGCTCCAATGTATTCCGTCAATGACATCACCAGTTCTTCACGAAGTGGATCAATGGGCGGATTGGTTACCTGTGCAAATTGCTGACGGAAATAGTTGTAAAGCAACTGTGGTTTATCTGAAAGTACGGCGAGTGGCGTATCGTTACCCATTGAATTGATCGGTTCTGCTCCGGTGCTTGCCATCGGCATAATCAGCCTTTCGATGTCCTCTTTGGAGTAGCCGAAAGTACGAAGCATCCGGTCGTAGTTTGCTACGTGATGAGGAACTTTGCGCCCGCTTTTCAGTTCATCCAGTTCGATTCGGTTGGTAGATAGCCAGGTGCGGTAAGGCTTGGCTTCAGCCAACTGTTTTTTCAGTTCGCCGTCATAGTAGATCTCGCCTTTTTCCGTATCTACCAGCAGGATTTTGCCGGGCTGTAAGCGACCTTTTTCTTTGATGTCTCCCGGTTCGAAATCCATAACACCGACTTCCGAAGCCACTACCATCATATCGTTTTTAGTAATCAGATAACGGGCAGGGCGCAGGCCATTGCGGTCGAGCATACCTCCGGCAAATCGTCCGTCGCTGAATAGTAGTGCGGCCGGTCCGTCCCACGGTTCCATCAGGATGGAGTGGTATTCGTAGAATGATTTCAGATCCTCACTGATCGGGTTCTTCTCGTTGAAAGATTCCGGCACGAGCATAGCCATGGCATGTGGCAGGCTCAATCCTGACATCACCAGGAACTCCAGTACATTGTCCAGAGAAGCACTGTCGCTCATGCCCGGTTGTATAATCGGGCGGATTTCTTTTATATCGCCTAAAGTGGGAGTGGAGAGTACACTTTCACGGGCTTCCATCCATCCTCGGTTACCACGGATGGTATTGATTTCACCGTTGTGTGCCAGCAGACGGAACGGCTGTGCCAATCCCCATGTAGGGAATGTATTGGTACTGAAACGAGAGTGCACCAATGCCAGTCCGCTGGTAAAATAGCTATTTGTCAGGTCCGGATAATAGTTGCGCAGCTGTAATGATGAAAGCATACCTTTATATATAATGCTTTTGGTAGAGAGTGACACGACATAAAAATCGTCTTTTGCCGGAATAGATGACAATCTGACTTTATTTTCGATTCTTTTCCGGATCAGATATAACTTCCGGTCGGCAGTTTCCGTTTCCGTAAATCCGGTGATGAACACTTGTTTGATGTCCGGTTCGTTTGCCAGAGCCGATTCTCCCAGGATTTCGGGGCAGGTGGGCACATTGCGCAAATGCATCAATGTGAGTCCTTCTTTTTCAATTTCTTCAATAATAATACTTAGAATAGCTGCCTGGTCTTTTTCGTTTTTCGGTAAAAACAATAATCCTGTGCCGTACCGTCCTTTTTCGGGGACAGGAATACCTTGTAATAAAATAAACTCATGCGGAATTTGAAGCATGATACCTGCACCGTCACCGGTCTTGTTATCCGCACCCTCGGCACCGCGATGGCGCATGTTTTCTAATACCTTTAAAGCCGACTCAACAATGTCGTGTGACTTTTCTCCATGAATGTTAACCAGCATACCGACACCGCAGGCATCGTGTTCGTATGCCGCATCGTACAAGCCCACCTGTTGGGGCTGTCGTTGGTAAGGGAATCCTTCTGTTACGTTGTTAAAAAGTTCTTGTTTCTTCATTCTTACTAGCTTTATTGTATGATAATACCTGTTTGATGTATCAAATTGTTTGGCAAAGTTAATATTTTAATTTCAAAATGATAGTAAAATTTAGCTTTTGTGTGACGCGAAATGAGAATAGGAATCTTTATTCTTTTAATTTGTTATTAAAAACAGGAAATTTGCTTTTAATTTGTTAGCTTATTTATCCTTATTTGAAGCTGATTGTAATTTGTTTCTTTTTGAGCTAAAAATAATATATTATTTAACTTTTTGATGTGTTTGCAACTTTTTTATGCGTTTCTGTCAAATAAATATGCTTTTTGTTGTCTTTATGTTATTTGTAATGTGTATATTTGCAGGCGAAATAAAAATATCATAATATGTGTGGAATAGTAGGCTATATTGGTAAACGAAAAGCCTACCCTATCCTTATCAAAGGGCTGAAGCGACTGGAGTATCGTGGATATGACAGCGCGGGGGTAGCAATCATTAGTGATGACCAACAGTTAAATGTGTATAAGACGAAAGGAAAAGTCTCTGATCTTGAAAATTTCGTCACACAGAAAGATATTTCCGGTACAATCGGAATTGCCCATACCCGTTGGGCTACTCACGGGGAACCTTGTTCTGCTAACGCCCACCCTCATTACTCTTCTTCCGAAAAGCTCGCTCTCATTCATAACGGTATTATTGAAAACTACGCCGTTCTTAAAGAAAAACTTCAAGCCAAAGGCTATATTTTTAAAAGTAGTACAGATACCGAAGTCCTCGTTCAATTAATAGAATACATGAAAGTCACTAATCAGGTCAGTCTGTTGACGGCTGTTCAGTTGGCGTTAGGGGAGGTAATTGGTGCTTATGCGATTGCGATTCTTGATAAGGAGCATCCCGATGAGATTATTGCTGCCCGTAAGAGCAGTCCATTGGTAGTGGGGATTGGAGAGAATGAGTTCTTTCTTGCTTCAGATGCTACTCCGATTGTAGAATATACTGATAAAGTGGTTTATCTGGAAGACGGGGAAATAGCTGTTTTGAATCTGGGGAAGGAGTTGAAGGTAGTCAACTTGAACAATGTCGAAATGATACCTGAAATAAAGAAGGTGGAACTCAACCTCGGTCAGTTGGAAAAAGGGGGATATCCGCACTTTATGTTGAAAGAGATTTTCGAACAGCCCGATTGTATTCGTGATTGCATGCGCGGACGTATCAATGTGGAAGCTGATAATGTGGTGCTTTCTGCTGTGATAGATCATCGGGAAAAGCTGCTGAATGCCAAACGGTTTATTATTGTTGCTTGCGGAACTTCCTGGCATGCCGGACTGATTGGTAAGCATCTGATTGAGAGTTTCTGTCGCATACCGGTGGAAGTGGAGTATGCTTCCGAATTCCGCTACCGTGATCCGGTGATTGACGGGCAGGATGTGGTGATAGCAATTTCCCAGAGTGGTGAGACGGCAGATACATTGGCTGCTGTAGAATTGGCGAAAAGCCGCGGGGCATTTATATATGGTATTTGCAATGCGATCGGCTCTTCTATTCCCCGTGCCACTCATACCGGTTCATATATTCATGTGGGTCCAGAAATCGGGGTGGCTTCTACCAAAGCATTTACCGGACAGGTCACTGTATTGGCGATGTTGGCATTGACACTTGCCAAAGCGAAAGGAACCATTGACGAACAGCATTATCTTTCAATCGTACAGGAGTTAAATCATATTCCGGAAAAAATGAAAGAGGTGTTGGAATTGAATGATACTTTGGCGGAGTTATCGAAAACTTTCACTTATGCGCATAATTTTATTTACCTGGGACGCGGATATAGTTATCCCGTTGCTCTGGAAGGTGCATTGAAATTGAAAGAAATATCGTATATTCACGCCGAAGGTTATCCGGCTGCGGAGATGAAGCATGGACCGATTGCCCTGATCGATGCGGAAATGCCGGTAGTGGTGATTGCTACGCAGAATGGGTTGTATGAGAAAGTATTAAGTAATATTCAGGAGATTAAGGCACGGAAAGGAAAAGTGATTGCATTTGTGACGAAAGGAGATACCGTTATCAGCAAAATCGCTGACTGTAGTATCGAACTTCCTGAAACAATCGAATGTCTCGATCCGTTAATTACTACGGTACCTCTGCAACTTCTTGCTTACCACATTGCGGTATGCAAAGGGATGGATGTGGATCAGCCGAGAAATCTGGCGAAGTCGGTAACAGTAGAGTAATGTAATTTACAATTAGACAATTTACGATTGAAGAATCAATGATGGATAGTAAGTTGTTTGATTGGTGGGTGGTAATTTAAATTGTAAATAGTAAATCGTCAAATCGTAAATAGTATAGATGGAACAATTGAAACATGAATGTGGCGTTGCCATGATACGCTTGCTCAAACCGTTAGAGTATTACGAGAAAAAGTACGGGACATGGATGTATGGTCTTAATAAACTCTACCTGTTGATGGAGAAGCAGCATAATCGTGGACAGGAAGGTGCGGGACTGGCATGTGTGAAACTGGAAGCAAATCCGGGTGAAGAATATATGTTTCGTGAACGCGCTTTAGGTTCCGGAGCCATTACGGAAATCTTTGAAAATATTCAAAATAATTTTAAGGATCTCACTCCCGAACAGTTGCACGATGCAGAGTATGCTAAACGAACTTTACCTTTTGCCGGTGAAATATATATGGGACATCTTCGTTATTCTACTACGGGAAAATCCGGAATCTCTTATGTGCATCCATTTTTAAGAAGAAATAACTGGCGCGCCAAGAATCTGGCCCTCTGCGGAAATTTCAATATGACAAATGTGGACGAGATATTTGCCCGTATCACTGCCATTGGTCAGCATCCGCGTAAATATGCCGATACATATATCATGTTGGAGCAGGTGGGACACCGTCTTGACCGTGAAGTGGAGCGTGTATTCAATCTTGCCGAAGCCGAGGGGCTTACGGGCATGGGAATCACTCATTATATAGAAGAATATATTGATTTGTCAAACGTGTTGCGCACTTCCAGCCGCGAATGGGATGGGGGATACGTGATCTGCGGATTGACCGGAAGCGGCGAGTCCTTCGCCATCCGCGACCCGTGGGGAATCCGGCCTGCATTCTGGTATCAGGATGATGAGATAGCTGTTCTTGCTTCCGAACGTCCGGTGATCCAGACGGCTTTGAATGTTCCGTTTGAGGAAATCAAAGAATTGCAACCGGGGCAAGCATTGTTAATCAGCAAAGAAGGTAAAATCCGTACTTCGCAAATTAACAAGCCGTGCGAAAATCATGCCTGTTCTTTTGAACGTATCTATTTCTCCCGTGGGAGTGATGTCGATATTTATAAGGAAAGGAAACGGTTGGGTGAAAAGTTGGTTCCGAGAATATTGAAAGCTATCAATAATGACATCGATCATACGGTTTTTTCTTTTATTCCCAATACTGCGGAGGTGGCTTTCTACGGAATGTTACAGGGACTGGACGATTACTTGAATGAGGAGAAAGTGCAGCAAATTGCTGCATTAGGGCATCATCCGGATATGGAGGAACTGGAAGTCATTCTTTCCCGCCGTATCCGTAGCGAAAAGGTGGCAATCAAGGATATCAAACTCCGTACGTTTATTGCCGAAGGAAACAGTCGTAATGATCTGGCAGCCCATGTGTATGACATTACATACGGAAGTCTGGTACCCGGTGTTGATAATCTGGTGATTATTGACGACAGCATTGTGCGTGGTACTACGTTGAAACAAAGTATTATCGGTATTCTCGACCGTCTCGGTCCGAAGAAGATTGTGATAGTATCTTCTTCTCCGCAAGTGCGTTATCCTGACTATTACGGTATCGATATGGCAAAGATGAGTGAGTTTATCGCTTTCAGGGCTGCTGTCGAACTTTTAAAGGAGCGGGATATGAAAGATGTGATTGCGGCTGCCTACCGTAAATCGAAAGATCAGGTGGGACTGCCGAAAGAGCAGATGATAAACTATGTGAAGGATATCTATGCTCCGTTCACCGATGAGGAAATCTCTGGCAAGATGGTGGAACTGCTGACTCCCAAGGGAACAAAGGCGAAAGTGGAAATTGTCTATCAACCGTTGGAGGGATTGCACGAGGCTTGTCCGCGTCATAAAGGCGACTGGTATTTTAGCGGTAACTACCCTACACCGGGAGGTGTGAAAATGGTGAACCGGGCGTTCATCGACTATATAGAACAAATGTATCAATTCTAACAACCATACAACGATTCAATAATAAGAATGAGAAATGTGACATTAATCCTTGACGACGGGAGCCGGTTTTCCGGTAAGTCGTTTGGCTACGAGAAGCCGGTGGCAGGCGAAGTAGTTTTTAATACTGCCATGGCCGGATACCCGGAGAGCCTTACTGACCCTTCATACGCCGGACAGTTGATGACGCTTACCTATCCTCTGGTAGGCAACTACGGTGTTCCTCCTTTTACCATCGAACCGAATGGACTTGCCACTTTCATGGAAAGTGAGAAAATCCACGCGGAAGCGATTATCGTAAGTGACTATTCTTATGAATACAGCCACTGGAATGCGGTGGAAAGTCTCGGTGACTGGTTGAAACGCGAGCAGATTCCCGGTATCACAGGCATTGATACGCGCGAGCTGACTAAGGTTCTTCGTGAACATGGAGTAATGATGGGAAAAATCGTTTTCGATGATGAACCGGATAATGTGCCTGAAGCAGTATACGCAGGCGTTAATTATGTAGATCGTGTATCTTGCAAAGAGATTATTTGCTATTTTCCTGCCGGAACTTCACAAACTTTCTCCGTAAATAGTTCCTATGCGCAGCTTAATTCTCAATTCTCAACTTTCAATTCTCAATTTAAGAAGGTTATCCTGGTAGATTGCGGTGTAAAGACAAATATTATTCGTTGTCTGCTGAAACGTAATGTAGAAGTGATCCGTGTACCTTGGGATTATGATTATAGCGGACTCGAATTTGACGGGTTGTTTATCTCCAACGGACCGGGTGACCCGGATACTTGTGATGCTGCGGTACAGAATATACGGAAGGCGATGGTAAATGAGAAACTGCCTATCTTCGGCATCTGTATGGGTAACCAGTTGCTTTCAAAAGCGGGCGGAGCCAAGATTTATAAATTGAAATACGGACATCGTAGCCACAATCAGCCGGTGCGTATGGTAGGTACGGAACGTTGTTTCATTACTTCACAAAATCATGGTTATGCCGTAGACAATAATACGTTGAGTGCAGAGTGGGAACCGTTGTTTATCAATATGAACGATGGGTCCAACGAGGGAATCAAACATAAAAAGAATCCCTGGTTCTCTGCGCAATTCCACCCGGAAGCTGCGAGTGGACCTACGGATACGGAATTCCTGTTCGACGAATTTGTAAAACTATTGTAACAATGAAAGAAAATATAAAGAAAGTATTGCTATTAGGTTCAGGTGCCCTGAAAATCGGTGAGGCTGGTGAATTTGACTATTCCGGTTCACAGGCACTTAAAGCCTTGAAAGAAGAGGGGATTGAAACCATTCTTATCAATCCGAATATTGCTACGGTGCAGACTTCCGAAGGAGTGGCAGATCAAATTTACTTTCTTCCGGTGACTCCATACTTCGTAGAGAAAGTGATCCAGAAAGAAAAACCGGAAGGTATTATGCTGGCGTTCGGTGGTCAGACGGCTCTGAACTGTGGAGTAGCATTGTATAAAGAAGGTATTCTTGAAAAATATAATGTAAAAGTGCTGGGTACTCCGGTACAGGCCATTATGGATACCGAGGACCGTGAACTTTTTGTTCAGAAATTGAATGAGATCAATGTAAAAACCATCAAGAGTGAAGCCGTAGAAAATGCGGAAGATGCACGTCGCGCAGCAAAAGAACTGGGCTATCCGGTGATTGTTCGTGCTGCTTATGCGTTAGGAGGCTTGGGGTCCGGTTTCTGTGATAATGAACAACAACTGGATGTGCTGGTAGAAAAAGCATTCTCTTTCTCCCCACAGGTATTGGTGGAGAAATCACTACGCGGCTGGAAAGAAGTGGAATATGAAGTGGTACGTGACCGCTTCGATAACTGTATCACCGTTTGTAATATGGAAAACTTCGATCCGCTGGGTATTCATACCGGTGAGTCTATCGTTATTGCTCCTTCACAGACGCTTACCAATAAAGAGTATCATAAACTTCGGGAATTGGCAATACGTATCATCCGCCATATCGGTATCGTGGGTGAATGTAACGTACAATATGCCTTCGATCCCGAATCCGAAGATTACCGGGTGATCGAAGTAAATGCCCGCCTTTCCCGTTCGTCGGCTTTAGCATCTAAGGCAACCGGTTATCCGCTGGCTTTCGTTGCTGCCAAATTGGGATTGGGTTATGGACTCTTCGACCTAAAGAACTCTGTAACCAAGACTACTTCCGCTTTCTTCGAACCGGCATTGGATTATGTCGTATGTAAGATTCCTCGTTGGGATTTAGGTAAATTCCACGGTGTAGATAAAGAGTTGGGTTCTTCTATGAAATCTGTGGGTGAAGTGATGGCTATCGGACGCACTTTTGAAGAAGCTATCCAGAAAGGTCTTCGTATGATCGGACAGGGAATGCATGGTTTTGTGGAGAACAAAGAATTGGTTATTTCCGACATTGATAAAGCCTTGCGCGAACCGACCGATAAACGTATTTTCGTGATCTCGAAAGCGTTTCGCGCCGGCTACACTATCGATCAGGTGCACGAACTGACTAAGATTGATAAATGGTTCTTGCAAAAGTTGATGAATATCATGAAGACTTCCGAAGAACTGCATAGTTGGGGAAACAATCATAAACAGATTGCCGATCTGCCGAACGAATTGCTTCGTAAAGCTAAGGTTCAAGGTTTCTCTGATTTCCAGATTGCCCGTGCCATCGGTTACGAAGGGGATATGGAAGATGGGATTCTTTATATCCGCAAACACCGTAAAGAGGCAGGCATTCTTCCGGTAGTGAAACAGATTGATACACTGGCAGCCGAGTATCCGGCACAAACCAATTATCTGTATCTTACTTATAGCGGTGTAGCAAATGATGTGCATTATCTGGGCGACCATAAATCTATTGTCGTATTAGGTTCCGGTGCTTATCGTATCGGTTCTTCCGTAGAATTCGACTGGTGTGGCGTACAGGCTTTGAATACCATTCGCAAAGAGGGATGGCGCAGTGTCATGATTAACTATAATCCTGAAACCGTATCTACGGATTACGATATGTGCGACCGTTTGTACTTTGATGAATTGACTTTTGAACGTGTGATGGATATTCTGGAACTGGAGAATCCGCATGGGGTAATTGTATCTACCGGCGGTCAGATTCCAAATAACCTTGCTTTGCGTCTGGATGCACAGAAGATCAATATTCTAGGTACGAGTGCCAAGAGTATTGATAATGCCGAAGATCGTGAGAAATTCTCTGCCATGCTTGACCGTATCGGTGTGGATCAGCCCCGTTGGCGTGAATTAACTTCTATGGATGACATTCAGGAGTTCGTTGAAGAGGTAGGTTTCCCCGTACTTGTTCGTCCGTCTTATGTGCTTTCGGGAGCTGCGATGAATGTTTGTTCCAACCAGGAAGAATTGGAACGTTTCTTGAAACTGGCAGCTAATGTATCGAAGAAACATCCGGTGGTAGTAAGCCAGTTTATCGAACACGCCAAGGAAGTGGAAATGGATGCGGTGGCGCAGAATGGAGAAATTGTAGCATACGCTATAAGTGAGCATATCGAATTTGCGGGAGTACATTCCGGCGACGCAACGATTCAGTTCCCGCCGCAAAAGCTGTATGTAGAAACTGTTCGCCGTATTAAGCGTATCAGCCGTGAGATTGCCAAGGCTTTGAATATCTCCGGTCCGTTTAATATTCAGTATCTGGCGAAAGACAACGATATCAAGGTGATTGAATGTAATCTGCGTGCCAGTCGTTCTTTCCCGTTTGTCAGCAAAGTGTTGAAGATCAACTTTATCGAGCTGGCAACGAAAGTGATGCTCGGTCTGCCTGTGGAGAAACCGGAAAAGAATCTCTTCGAACTGGATTATGTCGGAATCAAGGCCTCCCAATTTTCCTTCAACCGCTTGCAGAAGGCCGATCCGGTGTTGGGAGTAGATATGGCTTCTACCGGTGAAGTAGGTTGTATCGGTATGGATACTTCATGTGCTGTATTGAAGGCTATGCTTTCTGTAGGCTATCGTATTCCGCAGAAGAATATCCTGCTTTCTACAGGTACCATGAAGCAAAAAGCGGATATGATGGATGCGGCCCGTATGTTGGTGAATAAGGGATACAAACTCTTTGCAACGGGTGGTACACACAAAACGCTTGCAGAGAATGGAATTGAAAGTACTCATGTCTATTGGCCGAGTGAGGAGGGGCATCCGCAAGCATTGGAGATGCTTCATCGCAAGGAAATCGATATGGTAGTCAATATCCCGAAGAATCTGACAGCCGGAGAATTAAGTAATGGGTATAAAATCCGTCGTGCTGCCATTGACTTGAATATACCGTTGATTACGAATGCCCGTCTGGCTAGTGCATTTATCAATGCCTTCTGTACGATGAGTGTGGATGATATAGCTATCAAGAGCTGGGCAGAGTATAAATAAGCAGAATGTCATCTTTTTGAAAAGAGGCTGACATCACATTGAAATGAAAATGGTAAGGCCGTTCCTGTTATTCGGGAGCGGCCTTTGTTGTTGTAGAAATGTAATAACTCTGTCATTCATTTGTATTTCTATGTCGTTTACTTTGCACCTGCAAAACGATAGAGATACGATATGAGAAAAAGAAACATGATTCTGGTTGCCGGTCTGTTGGCATTTACTTCAGTGTGGGGACAAAACACGACTTCCGGTTGGAAAGATGAATCGGGTAAGATACCTGTAAAGGCTTATTTTGAGAGTGGAAAACTTCACTTTGCTTCTAAAAATGAAAACTTTCATTTATGGTTTGATAATCGAATTTATTTGGATGCAGCGGTTTATTCGCCCACATCGAATGTGGATGATCTGACATCCAAAACGAACAAGGATCTGGAGGACGATGACAATCAATTCCGTTTTAGCAACGGGGTGAGTATTCGTCGTGCACGTTTCGGTGTGAAAGCCACTTTATACAAAAAATGGTTTGCAGAACTGGATCTGGATTTCGCTTACAATGAAGTGGAAATAAAAGATATGTATCTGGGCTATAAATTTAATAATCATTTCTTTGTAAAGGCGGGAAATTTTAAAGTTCCGATGAGTATGGAACGTACAACAAGTTCTAAATATCTGATGGCTTCGGAACGTCCGATGGCAGTGGAAGCTTTTGCTGACGGGCGCCGTCTGGGACTTGCCGGAACTGGTTGGGGAAAACATTGGTGGGCTTCCGCTGGAGTATTTGGTAGGGAAGTGGATATCATTCAGAAAGAGCGTAATAGAGGGAATGACGGTTATGCTCTGGCTACCCGTGTAGCAGTGTCGCCTATTTACAATGAAGATATGACGATTCATGTCGGCGGATACTTTAACTATCAGACACCTTCCGGTTCAGGGCTGGAGGATAAGACGGTTCTTTTCCGGACTTTCCCGGAGAGCAGGGTAGACCGTCGCCGATTTGTGCAAGCCGAGATTTCGAATGTCAATCATTATTATACTACAGGCTTCGAACTGGGATTCCGTTATCGTAAGTTACTGACTTATGGAGAATATATTTATAACAACATATCCCGCTATATCTATGGTGCTAATAATCAAAAGACTGATTTGAAAAACGCAGTATTTAATGGTTGGTATGCTACGGCATCTTATATGATATTGGGAGAAAACCGTCAATACTCCCCGGATGAGGCTGAATTTGGTCCAATGAAAATGCGTCGTAAAGGGGGGAATTTGGAAGTTGCGGCTCGTATCAGTAATATAAATATGAATGATTTCCATGATCCGGCTGCGTATATTACAGGAGGTAAGGCAACCAGCTATTCTGCTTCGTTGAACTGGTATCCTGTACGTAATGTGGTGATTGGGCTGAATTACATTTATATGAATAATGATAAATATGCCGACTCTAAAGGACAAATTACCAAAGGAGGCAAACCTTTAAGTGAACTAATGCCTTCAGGAATCGATTTTAATGTATTTCAGTTGCGTACAATGATTTCTTTTTAAACGCGAATAACGATATAAATTAAAAAAAGATGATTATGAAAAAGTTTTTGCTGATGAGCACACTTTGTGCTTTGGCTTTGGTTGGATGTAAAGATGACTCGGAACCGGAAATTCCTACTGATATTGATTATTCAGGATTGGTATTGAATGAAATTTGTGGAAACGATGGGAATGCAAGTGAAGAAGATTGGATTGAGATTTATAATACTTCCAATACAACAATTAATCTCAATGGCGTTAAACTGGTGAAAACTGATGAAGAAGGTGTTTCGGAGATTATTTATACATTTGGGGAAGGGGCAGCCATTGCCGGTAAAGCATATTTGCTGAAAGTCAAAGGCGTTGATTTTACTCAAGGAATCTCAAATACTAAATCTGTTTCTATCACTTTGCAAATGCCCTCTGGTAAAGATATAGACAAATTTGATAAGGATGCGGAATTTGGTGATGGAGGTAAACATGAAGTGGGAGGCAGTTATTCACGTATTCCTGACGGTACGGGAGAATGGACTGTTGTATTGAAAGCTACTAAAGGAACAGCTAATAAAATTATGGAACCTGAAGGACCTTCCGGTATTGATTATATTGGATTGGTGCTGAATGAGTTGAACGGTAATAAACCCAAATATATTGAGTTGTATAATAGTACAGGTCGTGAACTGGATATAACCGGAGTAAAGATTAAAAAAGATGATGGGGATATTGTTTATATAGCTCCCGAAGGGACTAAAATACAGTCTCATGGTTTTTTAGTGCTTCTTTCGGATCAAGCGGATTATTCTACAGGCTTTACAAGTGGACTCTCCGCTAAAAAATCTGTGAAGATTGAGCTTCTTTCACCGGAAGAAACTGCCATAGACGTATTCAAGAATCTAACGGATGCCGGTGAAGAGGTTTGGGGAGAAACACCTAAATACAATGGAGAAACAGAGGGAATGGCGTATGCCCGTAAGGATAACGGTGCTGAATGGTATATGATGAAAGCCACTCAAGGTGAGAGTAATAGCACCACTGCCGGACTAAGTACAAAAATAGAATGGTAAGATTATAATTGTAAGGAATGAGAAAGCTAATCCTTTTATTATTTACGGGAATTCTTCTTTTTAGCTGCACCGCTGTCGGAGCAGACGAAGGAAGAATTCTTCGTTTTATATATTGTTCAGACGTACATTATGGTCTTGAACGTGAATTTCGGGGAAAAGAAGTGGGAAGTGATGAGGTAAGTCGTGCTATGTTGGCAACCTTCAAATTGCTTTCTGAAACTCGGCTGCCGGAAGATAGTGGGGTGGGTGCAGGAATAAAATTCGGTTCTCCTGATTTTGTTGTTTGTACGGGTGATATTGCCAATCGGATGGAAGAAGGAGTTCAATCTGCTACTACATCATGGAGTCAATTTTGCAGTGATTGGGATTCATCGATAAGTTCTCCTTTGTATCTGGTACCGGGTAATCACGATATTTCTAATGCGATAGGTTATTCCAAGGTTTTATCTCCAGAAAAAGATGCATCCAGTGCTGCCGGTATTTTCAACCGGATGATGCGCCCTGCGGTGGAACGTACGGCGGAGACTTTTAATTATCAAACGGATAAGGTGCATTATTCCTTTGTAAAGGACGGGGTACGGTTTGTTTTTATGGGAATGTGGCCTGATGCATATATGCGTCAATGGTTCGATCAGGAAATAGGAACCGATACGATTATTCCTGTTATTTTATTTACCCACGATCCTCCCATTGCCGATACCAAGCATTTTACGAATCCGAACGGTAAGCATACGATCAATTCAGTAGATAAGTTTCAGAATTTGTTGGCAGATACCTGTCTGGTGACTGATGTCAAAAAGAAAGCCACAAAGAATTGGGAAAAGCTGGAGCAGTTTATCCATTCTCATTCTATGATTAAGGCTTACTTTCATGGAGATAAGAATTACAATGAATTTTATACCTGGAATGGGGTAAATGGAACAATTGATTTACCTGTTTTCCGGGTGGACTCCCCTATGAAAGGTGAGTATTCTTCTGCTGACGAACGTCTACTTTCCTTTATTGTAGTTACCATGGATGTGAATCAACGCTTGTTAACGGCTCGTGAATGTTTGTGGAATACGGAAAACAAAACCAGTATCCAATGGGGAAGTTCTTGCACTATCACTTTCTGATAAATAGCCAAATTTAGTATTAAATCGTATAGGTTACTAAAAACTTTATAAGAAAACGACCGTAAATCACCTTCTTTGTTGTAAATTCGTTCTATTTCTCGTAATATCAAACTTATTTTAATCAATTAATATAGAAAGTAAATTATGAGAAAAGACGGATTTACCGTATGTGCAAATAATTATATAAATTGTTTGCGTCAGGAAGGGCGTTATGCCACAGCACATGTTTATGAGAATGCACTTCGCTCTTTCACCATATTTTGTGGAACAGAGTGTGTGTCATTCAGTTTGATTACTCGTGAGAACTTGAAGCGGTATAGCAGTTATCTGATGTCCTGCCGCTTGAAGTTGAACACGATTTCCACCTATATGCGAATGTTACGTTGCATATACAATAAGGGAGTAGATACTCATCAGGCTCCTTATATTCATCGCTTGTTTCGTGATGTCTTTACCGGAGTAGATACTCGTCAGAAAAAAGCAATTCCTATAGACGAATTACACACGCTGCTTTATAAAGATCCGCAGTCCGAAAAACTTCGCCGGACGCAAGCCATCGCTAATTTGTTATTTTTATTTTGCGGAATGCCTTTCGCCGATCTTGCTCATCTGGAAAAGTCGAATTTGGAGGGGAATATATTGAAGTACAACCGTATCAAGACGGGAACTCCAATGAGTATAGAAATCTTAGAATCGGCTTCATGTATTGTTTCCCGACTTCGTAATACGCATTCCGCTGTTCTCCCCGAGCATCCGGATTATCTTTTTTATATATTAAGTGGAAAGAATAAACGGGATGACGAAGCGGCATATATAGAATATCAATCCACTCTGCGTCGTTTTAATAATGATTTGAAGAGTTTAGCCAAGAAGCTACGTATTCATTCATCCGTAACTTCTTATACGTTTCGCCATTCCTGGGCAACTACCGCTAAATACAGGGGAGTACCTATCGAAATGATTAGCGAGTCATTGGGGCATAAATCTATTAAGACAACACAAATTTACTTGAAAGGCTTTGAATTGAATGAGCGTACCAAAGTAAATCGACTGAATTATTCTTACGTCAGGAATTATAGGGGAATTCTTTGAAAAGTATATTAAGTCTTTGATAACCAGTCTAAATACGCAGCTGTTACTTCTTAGGTAACGGAAATTATTCGGTGCAAATATAGACAAATTTGTTAATAACATACAAGCAAAATTCCTTTTTTTTCTCTTTTTATTTAAATATACAGTAAAAATGTATCGGGACATGAAACATTCCTATTTCATGTTCTATGAATTCGACTGCCTATACTTTTCAAATATCTCTGTATATCAGGCAAAATGTATCTAAACTCCCTTGTTCGTACGTATTTCTTCTTCTTTTTGTGGTAGGTGTCCAGTACTCTATAATTTCCGTTACCTAAGAAGTAACGGAAACTTAAGGGGTAAAAAAGTATGATTCTAACGAAAGAAACTTTAAGTGCTGGGCCTAAAATTGGGACAGGGGAAGGCGTAGCACACTCTAAACGCTGGTATGTCGCTCTGGTTCGTATGCATCATGAGAAGAAGGTAGCCGAACGTTTAGACAAAATGGGGATTGAAAATTTTGTACCGGTCCAGCAAGAAGTCCATCAATGGAGTGACCGCCGTAAAGTGGTTGAATCCGTGTTGCTTCCCATGATGGTTTTTGTACATGCTGATCCTAAAGAACGTAAAGAGGTTCTTTCCTTTTCTACCGTTAGTCGGTATATGGTAATGCGCGGTGAGAGCAGTCCGACTATCATTCCTGATGAACAAATGGCCCGTTTCCGTTTTATGCTCGATTATTCCGAAGAGGCAATCTGTATGAATAGCGCTCCTTTATCACGTGGTGAAAAAGTACGTGTTGTCAAAGGTCCTTTGACTGGTCTTGTAGGAGAACTTGTCACGGTGGATGGCAGGAGTAAGATTGCTGTCCGGTTAAATATGTTGGGGTGTGCTTGTGCGGATATGCCGGTTGGGTATGTGGAAAAGATTGAAAATCAAGTTGCTGTATAAAAATGAATTATTGCATCAACTAAATGGGGCTTAATATTAAACTTTATTCATGAAATAATTATTCGAATGAATTATATATTTATAATCTTAGCTTTTGTTATTTCTGTCTGTATAGCGTTATTTGTCATACCTCGCATATTACTAATTTCTCTTCGTAAGAGATTATTTGATATACCAGATAAACGTAAAATCCATACATGTGCCATTCCACGTTTGGGGGGAGTTTCTTTTTTCCCAACGATATTATTTTCTTGTTGTTTGGTATTGGCATTCCGTACTATAACAGGATATTATATTTCAGATTTACATGCAACTTGTTTTTTATTGGAATGTTTGTTTTTAGTCTGTGGGTTGACTCTTTTATATTTGACAGGAATTACAGATGACCTTATTGGAGTGCGTTATCGCCAAAAGTTTGTGATACAAATTCTCTGTGCTTGTTTTTTTTCTATCGCAGAGCTTTGGATAAATGACTTATATGGGTTATTGGGGATATATGCAATTCCAAATTGGATTGGTATTCCTTTTACTATATTGACCATTGTTTTCATTACTAATGCTATTAATTTAATAGATGGAATTGATGGATTAGCATCAGGATTGAGTAGTGTTGCGCTTTTGGTCTTTGGCCTTTTGTTTATAGAGAAAGGGCTGTGGATGTATAGTATGCTTGCGTTTAGTACCTTAGGTGTATTAGTTCCTTTCTTTTATTATAATGTTTTCGGTAATGCAGAACGGGCACGGAAAATATTTATGGGAGATACCGGCAGCTTAACTTTGGGGTATATACTAAGTTTTCTTGCTATCAAATATAGTCAGAACAATCCTGAGGTAATTTCTAATACCAAAGGTACTTTTCTTATAGCCTTTAGTACACTAATAATTCCAGCTTTTGATGTGATTCGTGTGGTAATGGTACGTTTGCGTAATGGAAAGAGCCCTTTTGAACCAGATAAGAATCATATTCATCATAAATTTTTGGCAATGGGATTTACACCCCGTAAAGCTATGATTATTATAATATTAATATCCTGTGCATTTAGTGCTGTAAATATTTTATTGATACCATGGGTGAATAATACTGTGATATTGATAGGAGATATTGTAGCCTGGATTGCTTTAAATCTTTGGTGGGATAAAGTGAGAGATAAGCGCACACATTTAAACAGATTATATTAAAATGAAAGGTATTGTTTTAGCCGGTGGATCTGGTACTCGTTTGTACCCTATTACCAAGGGAGTTAGTAAGCAGCTTCTTCCCATATTTGATAAACCGATGATTTATTATCCCATTTCGGTTTTGATGCTTGCAGGTATTCGTGAGATTTTAATAATTTCTACTCCGTATGATCTTCCTGGTTTTCAACGATTATTAGGTGATGGTTCTGATTTCGGTGTCCGTTTTGAATATGCAGAACAACCTTCGCCTGATGGTCTTGCGCAAGCATTCATTATTGGAGAGGAATTTATTGGTGATGATTCGGTTTGCTTAGTACTAGGAGATAATATTTTTCATGGTCAGGGGCTGACTTATATACTAAAAGAAGCTGTACGCATGGCTGAAGAAGAAAACAAAGCTACTGTATTTGGCTATTGGGTATCAGATCCCGAACGTTATGGAGTTGCGGAATTTGATAAAAACGGTAATGTATTAGGATTGGAAGAAAAGCCTGTTCACCCAAAATCAAACTATGCTGTAGTGGGCCTTTATTTCTATCCCAATAAAGTGGTTAAAATAGCAAAGAATAGCAAGCCATCTGCACGTGGAGAATTGGAAATAACTACAGTAAACCAATGTTTCTTGGATACTAAAGAATTAAAAGTCCAACTTTTAGGACGTGGTTTTGCATGGCTTGATACTGGTACGCACGATTCTTTATCAGAGGCTAGTAATTTTATTGAAGTGATAGAAAAACGTCAGGGGTTAAAAATAGCTTGTTTAGAAGGAATTGCTTTTCGGAAAGGCTGGATTACTCCTGAAAAAATGATGGCATTGGCACAGCCGATGTTAAAGAATCAATACGGGAAATACTTGATGAATGTAATAGATGAATTAAAAGAGAAATAGAAAGATGAAGCGGAATATATTGATTACTGGTGGTGCAGGATTTATTGGAAGCCATGTTGTTCGCTTATTTGTGAATAAATATCCTGAGTATCATATTATAAATTTAGATAAGTTGACTTATGCTGGAAATTTAGCTAATTTGAAAGATATTGAAGGTCAGCCGAATTATACTTTTGTAAAAGCTGATATTTGTGACTTTGAGAGAATAATACAGTTTTTTAAACAGTATAATATTGATAGTGTGATACATTTGGCAGCAGAAAGCCATGTTGATCGTAGTATTAAAGATCCATTTATTTTTGCACAAACGAATGTGATGGGTACTCTTTCATTATTACAGGCAGCTAAGTTGGCTTGGGAAACTTCAGAAACGGGATATGATCATAAACTTTTTTATCATATTTCAACAGATGAAGTATATGGTGCATTAGATTTTGACGGAACATTCTTCACTGAACAAACAAAATATCAGCCACATAGTCCTTATTCTGCTAGCAAGGCTGGTAGTGATCATTTCGTACGTGCTTTTCATGATACATATGGAATGCCTGTTATTGTTACCAATTGCAGTAACAATTACGGGCCTTATCAATTTCCCGAAAAGCTTATACCTCTTTTTATTAATAATATCCGTCATGGTAAAGCCTTACCGGTTTATGGTAAGGGTGAGAATGTACGTGATTGGTTGTATGTAGTAGATCATGCACGTGCTATTGATACCATTTTTCATAAAGGAAAAATAGCTGAGACTTATAATATTGGTGGTTTCAATGAATGGACAAATATTGATTTAATTAAGGTTATCATTAAAACTGTGGATCGGTTATTGGGTAATCCGGACGGTACTTCCGAAAAGTTGATTACATATGTAGCTGACAGAAAAGGACATGATTTACGCTATGCTATTGATTCTAATAAGTTGAAAAAAGAATTAGGATGGGAACCGTCTTTGCAATTTGAGGAAGGTATTGAAAAAACTGTTCGCTGGTATTTGGAAAATAACGAATGGATGGAAAATATAGCGAGTGGAGAGTATAATAAGTATTATGAAAGTATGTACAAAATATAAAAGTTATGAATGTATCAGATTGTAGGTTGATTGATCTTCCAAAATTTTTGGATAAAAGAGGTAATCTCTCTTTTGCCGAGGAATTTAAGCATATTCCATTTAAAATAGAACGGACATATTGGATATACGATGTCCCTGGTGGAGAGAAACGTGGAGGGCATGCATATAAAGAAAATCAGGAATTTATTATTGCACTTTCCGGTAGTTTTGATGTGCTCTTGGATGATGGTAAAGAGAGGAGAAAAATCCATTTGAATCGTTCATACTATGGATTGTACGTACCAAAGCAGATATGGAGACAGATGGATAATTTTTCTACTAATTCGTTAGCTTTAATATTATCTTCAACTCCATATGGAGAAAATGATTATATACGTGATTACGAAACTTTCAAAAATACTGCATTATGAGTAAAAATAGTACAGTCTATGAGTGCACAATTATAGAGCTTGATAAGCATCACAGAGATGAAGGTAATATCACTGTGGTTGAAAATGTTAAAACTGTTCCATTTGAAGTAAAACGTACCTATTATCTATACGATATACCAGGTGGCGAGGCGCGTGGTGGACACGCTCATAAAGAATTGTTTCAGCTGGTGATAGCTGCTAGCGGTAGTTTTAATGTAACAGTTGATGATGGCAGTGTGAAACGTACCTTTTCATTAAATCGTCCTTATCAAGGTTTATATATTGTTCCGGGAATGTGGAGAGAACTGGATAACTTTTCATCTGGAGCAGTGTGTCTGGTACTTGCTTCAATGCCTTATGATGAAGCTGATTATATACGAATATATAAGGATTTCTTGGAGTATAAGAATACAAAATGAAAAAGCAGGTATTGATAATTGGTGGTAATGGACATGGTTCTGTTATTGCAGCTTGTATAAAAGATAACCAGAAAAACGGATACGATGAAGATATTGAAATCTGTGGTTTTGTGAACGATTTTGTAGATAATGTAGATGAGTATGCTGTTTTGGGAGGTACTGATAGAATTCAGCATTTTGTCGATGAAGGGTATTATTTTATATGGGGAATACATATGATAGGACGAAATGTCTTGACAGAAGAACTGTTTAAGAGACTAAATGTTCCATTGGATAGATTAGTAACAATAATACATTATACAGCATTTATTGGAGAGAACGTGGTTCTTCATCCAGGGGTAGTGGTCATGTGTCATGCATATATTGCTCCTCGAACAGAACTGGGCATAGGGACAATGGTAAAATCCAATACTTGTATCGGACACGATGTTAAATGTGGACCATTATGTCATTTTGCAATGGGTTCGATAACCGGTTCATTGGTGGTTATAGGTAAGTGTGCTGATGTTTCTATAGGTGCTACAGTTTTAGAAAAGAGAAAGATTGGCAATTTTGCTATGGCAGGAGCAAGAAGTTTGGTTACTCATGATATACCAGACTCTGAAATACATGTAGGGTTACCTGCAAAATTCTTGAGAAGAATTATGGAAGATTAATTCAATAATACTAGGAATGTCAGAAGCAATGGACACTGAAAACAGGAACTCGTATAAACAAAGCCTAAAAGCTACATCATTGTTTGGAGGGGTTCAAATCTTTAATATACTTATACAAATCATCAGGTCTAAATTTGCTGCAGTATTATTAGGCCCTGAAGGGATGGGGGTTATGGGATTGCTTAATTCTACCATTACAATGATTTCATCCTTTACAAATTGTGGTTTAGGGACCAGTGCCGTACGTAATATTGCAGAAGCTAACGGAGCCAATGATACTAAACGTATAGCTTTAATTATTTCTGTATTTAGGAGATTGGTTTGGATTACCGGATTGACAGGTACATTGATTTGTTTGGTTTCAGCTTCATTGTTAAGTCAAGTGACATTTGGAAATACAGATTTTACTTTTGCTTTTATAATACTTTCATTCTCGGTTTTATTGATGCAATTAACTTCCGGGCAAAATGCTTTAATGCAGGGGATGCGGAAGTATCGTTATTTGGCGAAGGCCAATGTAGTTGGCAATGCAGTCGGTTTAATATTTATCATACCGTTATATTATTTTTGGAAGATAGATGCTATTGTTCCTGTTTTATTGTTTTCGAATGCTTTGATTTTTATCCTGTCTTATATATATGCCCGCAAAATAAAGATTGAGAAGGAAGAAATAACCATTACGGATATAAAAGTTGAAGGGCGAGATATGTTGAAGATGGGAGTGTTGATCAGTCTTCAGGGTATGTTGGCAATATTAGCTTCCTATTTCATTCGTATTTTCATAAGTCGTATGGGTTCTATTGATGATGTCGGGTTGTTCAATGCTGGGTTTACAATAGTCAACACATATGTTGGATTGGTATTTACGGCTATGGCAACAGATTATTATCCCCGATTGTCAGCGATAGCTTCGGATAATGACTCATTTGTTAGGGCGATTAATCAGCAGGCAGAGATTTCGTTACTGTTGCTTGCTCCAATAATTATTGCTTTTATCGCTTATATACGGGTAGCTGTAGTAGTACTTTATTCTACAAAGTTTATACCTACTGAAGGTATGATGTATTGGGCAATGGCAGCCATGTTTTTTAAAGCCATGGCGTGGAGTATGTCTTATGGTTTATTAGCGAAAGGTGATTCCAAAGTATACTTTTGGAATGAATTTATTACAGTTTGTTATGGATTAATTTTTAATATGATAGGGTATTACTATTGGGGATTAATAGGACTTGGCATATCATCATTCATTAAATATGGATTCTATTTTTTGCAGCTATGGATCATTTGTCGAATAAAATGTAATCTCAAATTTACCAGATCAATAATGAAATTATTTATACTATTTTCTTGTATCACTGCCATAGTCCTTACCTGCAAAATATTAATGTTTGGCTGGAGTGGATACGCAGTGGTGACAGTGTTTTTAGTTTTAACGACATATTATTCATATACGGGACTAGATCGTAGGATAGGGATTAGGCAGGTTATAATAAACAAATTACATCGTAAAAACTAATATGATGGATAATGAAGAAAATATTGCTCGAAATAAAACATTCAATAAATAAAAGAATCGGAAATGCTATAGAAAGTATATCATGTAGACTCTATTATCATTCAAAAAAGAACAGTTGGGGGCATTGTTTATATGCGATGAATAATATGGTTTTACGTTGTGTTTCGTTTGTACCGTTTGAAGTTGTTAGTCATCATGTCTATGCGAAATCGCATTTGACTTCATCTATAATACCACTTATTACTAATAGAGTAGGGTATACAAGTAAGTTAACCTATGAGTTGGAGCCTTTGAAGAAAGAACTGATATCAGTTCCGATGCAAGATATTTTTATTTATAAACATGAAGGTGTTAGAATACAAGGAAATTCCGATTTTATCTTAAATGTGAAAGAAAAGTGTGTAATTAACGACTTCTGTTATAATATGAACGATCGCTATGTGATGTTTGATGGGCTTTTATTGCGGTTAAAGAATAATGTTGCTGTTTTACGTAACGATGGCGGTATTGGGAAATGTCGTTATTTGAAGTCTGGAATTATGCTTTCAGGGAAATTTTCATGTAATTACTATCATGAATTGTATGAAATTCTCATTAAACTGCTTGTCTTCAACAGAATAAACATATCAAAAGATGCTCCGTTGATAATCGATGAAATCGTAATGAAAATAGATTCTTTTAAAAAGATTTTTGAGATTCTTAATGAAACCCAACGTGACATAATTACTATAGGAGAAAAAGAAATAGTAGAATTTGGTACTTTATATTCTCTTTCTGCTGTGAATTCTATTGCACCTCATTATAGAGATATTACTGATCCTGATCATTTATTTGGGTTTGTTTTTGATTGTCATTTAACATTGCAAATGCGTGATAAATTGCTCTTGTTTAAGTCTAATTTAGCAACTCCGAAACGCATTTTTCTGACACGGAAGAGTACAAAAAAGAGGCATTATAATGAATTTGAAGTTTGGGGAGTACTTAAAGAATATGGGTTTGAAGTTGTTGCTCCCGAAACATACACTTTTTGTGAGCAAATGGCCTTGTTTAATAATGCTGACTATATTGTGGGTGGTTCTGGAGCTGCATTTACAAATTTATTGTTTTGTCATAGCGGTTGTAAGGTTATTTGTTTTAGATCCATAAGAAACTATTCTCCAATATTTTCGACTATTGCTAATATTGTCGATGTTAAAATGCGGTATTTAGCTGGTATTTCTGATAGTACAGTAGATTTACATGCTGATTACATTGTCAGCACTGATAAACTGAAAAAAATGATTGATTATAATGAGGATTAAAAATAGTAATGATATAACTTATTTTATAGGAGGTATATTACTTTTGTTAACTCTAAGGCCATTTTTTACTTGGAGTCTAAGTGGGTCTTATGCGCAAATTGTATTTCTTTTCCCATTGGCGATTCTATTCTGGCGGAATTATAGAATGAATAGATTGAATGTGCTGTATCTGTTTTTCTTTGTTTTTACCCTTTTGTTAGCTTCTATTTCTCAAAATCGTAATCTGATAGGATTCTTTTTTATGATTATTTTGGCAGCAGTACCTTTTGGATCGAAAAGATTTATGGTTAACGTGTTTGATAGGTACAAAACGTTATATTCTATAATAATTGGAATATCCATTTTGGTATGGCTGTTACTTTTCTTTGGTATTCCTGTCCCTGGAAAAATAATAGCTCCTTTGAATGCTGTAAAAACATATAATTATATTGCATATCCGTTTTTAGTTATTCCTAACTATTTAGGGGCAGGTCTTGATGTTTATTTTCAATCATTAAGATTTTGTGGCCCTTTTGATGAGCCGGGTGTTGTTGGTACTATCGCCGGACTTATGCTGTATATAGATAATTTTAATCTGAAGGATAAAAGGAATATATTTATTTTAATTTCTGGACTTCTTTCATTGTCTCTATTTTTCTATATCCTTTCTGCCATTTTTTTAGTGTATTTTTTATTTTCTAGAAATGTCAAGGTCGTATATAAATTCTTCATCTCTTCTTTAATGGCATTGTTAATTGTTTTTTCTATGCAAAATACAATGACTAGGTTGTTGATTTGGGATAGATTGGAATATGATAAAACACAAGGGATGATCAGTGGGGATAATAGGGCTGATAGTAGTTTAAAAAGTTATTTTAATTCTATTCAGGGTACAAGTCAATATTGGTGGGGGGTAGATAATAAGAGACAGTTGGCAAACTTCTCGGATAGTGCTGGTTATCGAAATGCAATTCTGTCCAATGGAGCTGTTGTCTGTATTATGTACCTGCTTTTCTTTGTTCTTTATGCCTTAAATCGTATAAAGTCCATATGGTATATTCTTATATTTATAACCTTGCTACTTGCTACATTATATCAGCGTCCTGGGTTATTTTCTGTTAATTATATCTTTCTATTTTCTATGTATATAGTAATGCACGACAAACGTGAAAATATAAAATTAAATCCATGATGCATATTTGTTATCTCACAGGGCTTTATTCTCGAAAAGACCCATTGATCTTTGACCGTCAGGGGAAGGCATTGGCAATGGCTGGCTATAAAGTTACTATTGTTGTTTGTGACTTAGAACCGAATGAAACAATTGATGGTATTGAGCTTATTTCGTGTAACTATAAGCCATGCTCGCGTATAGAGAGGATGCTGAATACCAAGAAATTTCTTTATAGGAAAGCACTGATGATAAATGCAGATGTATACCAAATTTCTGATCCGGAGCTATTATCTCTTGGGGTTAAATTGAAACATAAGGGATATAAAGTTGTATTTAATCTTCGTGAGTTTTATCCTGGCATCATTCATGATAAAGCATATTTGCCTAAAATAGCTCGTAATGTAATTGCAGTGCTGATGGAGAAATATCTGAAGTCATCTCTAAAGAAATATAATGCTGTATTTACTGTAACTGATGATACTGACAATCGCCTTGAAAAGTGGGGAATAAAGAATCATTATGTTATTAAAAATTTCCCTGTTGTATCTTCCAGGTTTACTTTATCCAAGGAGGAATATTTATCCCGTAAAAATGTTCTTGGATATATTGGAACAGTCTATTGGATTAGTTGTCAAAAAGAAGTATTAAAAGCTTTAGCGGAATTGCCGGATATCAAATATTATGTTGCAGGTGTGATTGAAGAAGGATATGTTGATGTTCTTGAAACTTTTCCAAACTGGAAGAATGTGGATTTTGCAGGGCCGTTTAAGAAAGAAGAGATATCAACAGTTTTTTCAAAAATGACTATTAGTAATACTCTTCGGGATTTTAGTCGGACAGGCAGTCCGAATGGATCTTTTGGTGTGTTGAAAATATTTGAAAGTATGGAGGCGGGGTTACCGGTGTTGCTTTCGGATGTGAAATGCTATCGTGAAATTGTAGAAAAATATAATTGTGGAATTTGTGTTGATCCACATAATTCGCAGCAAATAAAGGAGGCTATTCAATATTTAGTTGAAAATAAGGAAATGGCTTATCAGATGGGGCAAAATGGTCGACGAGCAGTTTTAGAAGAGTATAACTGGGAAAGTCAGGCTAAACTATACATTGAAGTATTAACAAATATATAAAGCGAGGAATATATGATACACCCACTGGCTGACTGTCAAAGTAAATTGATTGGTGACGGGACTACTATATGGCAATTTTGTGTCATCTTAAATGGTGCTGTTATTGGAAGTAACTGCAATTTATGTGCCCATGTTTTTGTAGAGAATGATGTTATTATAGGTAACAATGTTACTGTAAAATCAGGAGTACAATTGTGGGATGGTCTAAGAGTAAAAGATAATGTTTTTATCGGAGCAAATGTCTCTTTTATTAATGATTTGATTCCTCGTTCAAAAGTCTATCCAAGTGAATTTCTAATGACGACACTTGAGGAACATTGTTCGATCGGAGCCAATTCTACAATAATGGGAGGATTGATTATTGGTGAGTACGCTCTTGTCGGGGCAGGAAGTGTTGTTACAAAAAATGTTCCGGCACATGAGATTTGGTTTGGTAATCCTGCATGTAAAAAAGGGTATATCACTAAAGATGGTATTGCCCTGGACTTAAATATGTGTGATAAAAATGGAGTTAAACATAAAATATAAAACGGATATGATTAAATTTTTAGATTTACAGAAAGTTACTGCAAAATATGCAGAAGAGATTCATGAAGCAGTATTGAGAGTCGTTGATTCAGGGTGGTATTTACAAGGCAAAGAAAATGCAATGTTTGAAACACATTATTCTTCATATATTGGTACTAAATATACTATAGGATGTGCTAACGGCCTTGATGCATTGATTTGGATTTTCCGTGCTTATATTGAAATGGGGATAATGAAACCTGGAGATGAAGTTATCGTTCCTGCAAATACCTATATTGCTTCTATTTTAGCCATTACTGAGAACGGACTCATTCCTGTGTTGGTTGAACCCAATCTGGAAACATATCAAATTGATGATTCTAAGATTGAAAAAGCTATAACTTCTCGTACAAGAGCTATACTTATAGTACATCTCTATGGTCAGTGTGCGTATACTGAGAAAATAGGAGAATTATGTGAAAAATATAATCTTAAGCTTGTAGAAGATAATGCGCAGGCACATGGCTGCAAATTTAATGGGAGAATGACAGGCTCGATAGGCGATGCTGCAGGGCATAGCTTTTATCCGGGTAAAAACTTAGGTGCATTAGGGGATGCAGGAGCTGTGACAACGAATGATGATGAGTTGGCACATATAGTAAGGTCGGTTGCTAATTACGGATCTGCAAAGAAATATGTTTTCCAATATGTAGGGCGTAATAGTCGTCTTGACGAAATTCAGGCAGCTATTCTTGATGTTAAACTCCGTTATCTTGATAATGATATACAATTAAGAAAAGAAGTTGCAAAATATTATATAGAAAACATTGAGAATCCAGCGATTATTTTGCCAATTGTGAAAGATTGGAATGCACATGTATTTCATCTTTTTACAATTCGTTGTGCAGATCGTGATGGCTTGCAACAATATTTAGCAGAGAATGATATTCAAACTAATATCCATTATCCTATTCCTCCTCATAAACAAGAATGCTATAAAGAATGGAATGATCTTAGCTTTCCAATTACAGAATTGATTCATGCTGAAGAATTGAGTATTCCAATGAGTCCTGTTATATCTATGGAAGAGGTTGAAAGGGTTGTAAAAGTGTTGAATGCTTGGAAGTAATAATCTTATGATGAAGAAAAAGACTATTTGGTTCATAAATAAAGATGCAGCACCTATTGAATTTTATGGCACTCATTTGAGAACAATAAAGTTGGCACAATATTTTCAATCAGAAGGCTATAATGTGAAATTGTTTTGTTCTAGTTATGTTCACAATAGAAACTTATGTTTGTCTGACTCTAATAAGACATTTGAAGAGAAAACTTATGATAATATCCCTTTTGTTTTAGTAAATGCAGGTTGTGGATCTACTAATGGGATAAGAAGGATTATATCATATTTTAGGTTTGCGGTTAAATTATTCATCCATAGAAAACAATTTGAGAAACCGGATGTGATAATTCATACATCTCGTATTCCTTTTGATATTCCAATTTATCAACTTGCTAAAAAGGTAAAAGCAAAATATATCGTGGATGTTACAGATTTATGGCCTGATTCATTCGTAAGCTTAGGCTTATTGGGAAAAAATAATCCATGCGTGAAAATTGCTTATTGTTTAGAACGATATATTTATAGTAAAGCAGACAACGTTGTTTTTTCTATGCCTGGTGCAGTTAATTATGTGAGAGAAAACGGATGGGATAGTGATCAGGGGGGGACAATTGATTTAAACAAATTGCATTATATAAATAATGGTATTGATTTGTCTGAGTTTAATGTTAACATGCAAAGATACAAAATAGAAGATTTTGATTTGGCAAACGATAAAACTTTCAATATTATTTATCTGGGAAGCATTCGATTGGCAAATAATCTTAAACTGCTTATAGATTCAGCTAAAATATTGCAGAATAATAGTGTGCAGGTCTTGATTTATGGTGATGGTGAGGATAGGGCTTTTTTAGAGCATTATTGTGAAGAACAACAGATTACAAACGTAAAATTTAAAGCAAAATGGACATCACCTGAGTATGTGCCATATATACTTTCAAAAGCAGATGTGAATGCTCTGAATTATTCTACTAATTTCGGGAAGTATGGTGGCAGTATGAATAAGATGTTTTTGGGACTGGCAAGTGGTAAACCATTATGTTGTAATGTAGGAATGCCATACAGTATCATATTAGAGGAGGGTGTCGGCATAGACTGTAAGTTAACTGATCCGCAGGATTATGCCGCTGCTATACTTTCGCTTAAAAACTTGCCTTCTGATGAGTATCAGACAATATGTAATAAAGCGAAAAAAGCAGCCGAAAAATATGATTATGCGAAACTATGCGTGAAATTTAAAGATGTCTGTAATTTGTAAATTGTTAGTAAAAAGATAATTAGTAAAAAACATGAAAATAACTTTAATTGGTGCGTCAGGTTTTGTCGGGACTCGTTTGATTACACTTTTGAAAAAAGCACAAAGATATGAGATGTTGAATATTGATTTGCAACAAAGTCGTTTCTTTCCAGAAGTTACAGCAATTGGTGATGTACGTGATCAGGATTATTTAGATAAGAAATTGGAAGGGGCTGAATGTGTTGTTTTATTAGCAGCACAGCATCGGGATGATGTTGTTCCGGTATCTCTTTATTATGATACAAATGTAGGTGGTATAGAAAAGACATTAAAAGCAATGGAGAAAAATAATATAAAACGAATCATTTTTTTTTCATCTGTTGCAGTATATGGTCTAAATAAAAAGAATCCAAATGAAGAATATCCGGCAGATCCGTTTAATCACTATGGGAAAAGTAAATGGCAGGCAGAGCAAATTTTGCATGAATGGTATAAGTTACATCCGGATTGGAATATTGATATTATTCGTCCAACAGTCATTTTTGGAGAACGTAACAGAGGCAATGTGTACAATTTATTAAAGCAAATTGCGAGTGGAAAGTTTCTAATGATTGGTTCTGGAAACAATAAAAAGTCAATGGCTTATGTCGGTAATGTTGTTGCTTTTGTAAAATACATGATTGATGAGGTTCGGACAGGTTATAATGTGTTTAATTATGTTGACAAGCCGGATTTTACAATGAATGAACTAGTGGCTCATGTGAGCAAAGTTATGAATAAACATATTCCGGCTACTCATTTCCCTTATTGGTTGGGCATGATAGGAGGATATTGTTTTGATATATTTGCTTGCATTACTCGTAAGAAATTGGCAGTAAGTTCTGTGCGTGTGAAGAAGTTTTGTGCAACAACTGAATTTGATGCTGCTAAAATACATTCTTCTGTTTTTAAAGCTCCTTATTCTTTAGGAGAGGGGCTGGCAAGAACTTTAGAGTTTGAATTTATATACCCCCCTACAGATGATATTACTTTTAAAAGTGAATAAGATGATAAGAATATGGAAAAAGTAAATAAACTAATATGTATGATATTGTTGTCTTTTTTATTAGCAGCATGTCAATCTTATAAAAAGGTACCTTATTTGCAAGACGTGGAAGCAGTCAATCAAGCTACTCAGCAGGAAACTCTTTATGATGCAAAGATCATGCCGAAAGATTTATTGACAATTGTGGTTTCGTGTACCAGTCCGGAACTAGCTGCACCCTTTAACTTGACAATTGCCAGCCCGTCTAATTTATCAATACAGTACACTACTACTCAGCCTGTGTTACAACAATATTTGGTTGACAATGAAGGGAAAATATCTTTTCCAGTATTAGGAGCACTGACAGTTGGAGGGCTTACAAAGAAACAGGCAGAGCAGTTAATCGTTGATAAATTGAAGCCTTATATGAAAGAAAATCCTATTGTCACAGTACGTATGGTAAATTATAAGATATCAGTCATTGGAGAGGTTGCTCGACCGGGTACATTTACTATTTCTAATGAGAAGGTGAATCTATTGGAGGCATTGGCCATGGCTGGTGATATGACGGTATACGGTCTTCGTGATAATGTGAAGCTGATTCGTGAGGACGCAAATGGCAAACAGCAAATTGTCACTTTGGATTTAAATAATGCCGAAACGATTCTTTCACCTTACTATTGGTTACAACAGAATGATATTGTTTATATAACTCCCAATAAAGCAAAGGCTCGAAATTCCGATGTGGGCAATAGTACCAGCCTCTGGTTCTCCGCTACCTCTATCTTGGTATCCGTTGTCAGCCTATTAGTAAACATCTTAAAATAACGATTTGCAATGAAAGAAACAGAATTCAACGGAACACAAGAGCCTAAGGAAGAAAGTATAGATGTCAAGGAACTGCTGTTTAAGTATTTGCTCCATTGGCCTTGGTTTGTGGGGGCGGTTGTGGTATGTTTGATTACAGCATGGGTCTATTTGTATATAGCTACTCCTGTGTATAACATATCTGCTACGGTTTTAATAAAGGACGATAAAAAGGGAGGTAGTGCCGGAATGCTTTCTGGGCTAGAGAGTTTGGGATTGGATGGTTTGATGTCTTCTTCACAGAATATTGATAACGAGATTGAAGTGCTCCGTTCCAAGACTATCGTCAAAGAAGTGGTTGAAGATTTGGGCCTCTATATTTCTTATACGGATGAGGATGAATTTCTTTCCAGGAATATGTATAAAACTTCACCAGTACAAGTGAGCATGACTCCGCAGGAGGCCGATTTATTGGAGAAACCGATAATTGTGGAGATGATATTGCAACCACAAGGAAGTCTGGATGTGAATGTGAAGCTTGGCGATGATGAATATCAGAAACATTTCGAAAAGTTACCGGCTGTTTTTCCTACCGATAAAGGAACATTGGCTTTTTTCCTGACACCGGATTCTGTATTATCTAAAAGAATATTGGAAAAAATTACAGATTCAGAAAAGACTACACGTAATATTACAGCAACAATTAATAAGCCTTTGGCTGTAGCGAAAGGGTATTGCAAAAATATGACTATTGAGCCTACTTCCAAAACCACTTCTGTGGCTGTCATATCATTGAAAAACTCAAATGTACAACGCGGCAAGGATTTTATCAATAAGTTATTGGAGATGTATAATATCAATACGAATAATGATAAGAATGAAGTGGCACAGAAAACAGCAGAATTTATCAATGAACGTATTAGTATTATCTCCAAAGAACTGGGTAGTACGGAAAAGGATCTGGAAAGTTTCAAACGTGGGGCGGGTATTACGGATTTGACCAGTGATGCACAAATAGCTTTGACGGGTAGTGCTGAATATGAAAAGAAGCGTGTGGAGAATCAAACCCAGATTAATTTGCTGCAGGATTTGCAAAAATATATGCAAAATGAAGGTTATGAGGTTTTACCTAGTAATATCGGATTGCAGGATGTGAATCTTGCGGCTGCCATCAACCGTTATAATGATGTGCTTGTTGAGAGAAAACGTTTGCTGCGTACATCAACGGAGAATAATCCTACCATTATAAACTTGGATACAAGTATTCATGCCATGAAAGAGAATGTACAAGTATCTTTAGACAGGGTTTTGCGTGGATTGTTGATTACAAAGGCAGATTTGGATCGTGAAGCGAATCGTTATTCCCGTCGTATTAGTGAGGCACCTGGTCAGGAGCGTGAGTTTGTGAGTATTGCTCGCCAACAGGAGATAAAGGCCGGACTTTATTTGATGCTTCTTCAGAAGCGTGAAGAGAATGCGATAACTCTGGCTGCTACAGCCAATAATGCGAAGATTATAGATGACGCTATAGCAGATGATACTCCTGTATCTCCTAGAGGCAAGATAATTTATCTGGTTGCTTTAGTGTTAGGAATCGGAATTCCGGTGGGGATTATTTACCTGCTCGAATTAACCAAATTCAAGATTGAAGGTCGTTCTGATGTAGAAAAGCTTACTTGTGTGCCTATTGTTGGTGATATTCCATTGACTGATGAAAAGCAGGGTGCTATTGCTGTATTTGAGAATCACAATAACTTGATGAGTGAAACTTTCCGCAATATCCGAACGAATCTTCAGTTTATGCTTGAAAATGACAAGAAGGTGATTCTGGTTACTTCTACGGTTAGTGGTGAGGGTAAATCTTTCATCTCTGGTAATCTTGCTATTAGTCTTTCTTTATTAGGGAAGAAAGTAGTAATCGTTGGTCTTGATATTCGTAAACCGGGCTTGAATAAGGTATTTAATATTCCGAGAAAAGAAGTTGGTATAACTCAATATTTGGCTAATCCGGAAAAGAACTTGATGGATTTAGTACAGCTTTCTGATGTAAGTAAGAATCTTTATATTCTTCCCGGTGGAACAGTTCCTCCTAATCCTACCGAATTATTGGCTCGTGATGGACTGGATAAAGCGATTGAAACTCTTAAGAAGAATTTTGATTATGTGATTCTGGATACAGCTCCTGTTGGTATGGTTACTGATACCTTGTTGATAGGACGTGTGGCTGACCTGTCTGTTTATGTCTGCCGTGCAGACTATACTCATAAAAACGAGTATACTTTGATTAATGAACTTGCTGAAAACAATAAATTGCCTAGCCTGTGTACTGTAATAAATGGTTTGGATCTGAAAAGAAGAAAATACGGTTATTATTACGGTTATGGTAAATATGGCAAGTTCTATGGTTATGGTAAGCGCTATGGTTACGGTTATGGATATGGAGAACATTTTCATGACAAGGAGTCATAAATTCAACCAATATAGCGGTTAATAAACTTTGATATAGAATTCGCCAATATATATATTTTATTGGTGATCGAGATTTTTTTTAGTTAATAATGTCATAGAGTACTTTTAATACTTTACACAAAAGTGAGATGGAACATGTAGGTCCCTAACTTCATGCTACACACATGAAGCACCCTACATTTTGTGGTCAGGAAATGTGCGGCGGTGTATTCCTGATCAACGCCCTCATGTCGGTGTAAATCCGATGTGATTTCTATTATATCAACTGTCTGTGAAGATCGTTGATATTTGAAATGATATTATCACTAGATAATATACAACTCAAAACGGGAGACAGCACTTTTGTTGTCTTCCGTTTTTATATTGAATACTTCTTCATTATAAATATTGGTACTTTATCGGGAGCTTACAAATACTCTTATTTTTATTTGCTGTTTTGGACATTTTAGCGTAACTTGCACACCTATTTTAAAGAATATTTTTTTTACAGGAGAATAACAGGTATGGATAATCATGTTGTAATAATGGCTGGTGGCATAGGGAGCCGCTTTTGGCCGATGAGCACTCCGGAATGTCCTAAACAATTTATTGATGTAATGGGATGTGGCCGGTCGCTGATTCAGTTGACGGCAGATCGTTTCGACGGTGTTTGTCCCAGAGAAAATATGTGGGTCGTAACTTCTGAAAAATACATTGATATTGTTCGGGAGCAGTTGCCGGAAATTCCGGAAAGTAATATTTTGGCGGAGCCTTGTGCGCGCAATACTGCACCCTGCATTGCTTTTGCTTGCTGGAAGATTAAGAAAAAACATCCGAATGCTAACATTGTAGTAACTCCTTCGGATGCATTAGTCATTGATACGGGAGAATTCCGTAGAGTGATGGAGAAAGCCCTTCGTTTCACAGATGATGGCAGCGCTATTGTAACGATAGGTATCCGGCCAACTCGTCCGGAAACCGGATACGGATATATTGCTGCTGCCGATCACCTCCAGACAGATAAAGAGATTTATACAGTAGATGCTTTTAAGGAAAAACCGGATAAAGAAACTGCCGAAAAGTATCTGGCAGAAGGCAATTTCTTCTGGAATGCGGGAATCTTTGTATGGAATGTGCGTACTATTACTTCCGTGATGCGTGTATATGCTCCGGGCATCGCACAAATTTTCGATCGCATTTTCCCCGATTTCTATACAGAGAAAGAGAATGAAACAATCAAGAAGTTATTCCCTACTTGCGAAAGCATTTCTATCGACTATGCAGTGATGGAGAAAGCGCAGGAGATTTATGTACTTCCCGCTTCTTTTGGCTGGTCAGATCTGGGTACATGGGGAGCACTTCGCGGTTTGCTTCCACAGGATAAGTCTGGAAATGCAACCGTAGGAACCGATATCCGTTTGTATGAAAGTAAAAATTGTATTGTGCATGCCAGCGAAGAAAAACGAGTAGTTATTCAAGGCTTGGATGGATATATCATTGCAGAGAAAGATAACACATTATTGATCTGCAAGCTGGAAGAAGAGCAAAGAATTAAGGAATTCTCGAAATAAAATTTATTTCGAGAATTGATATTCATGTGGTGTCATTCCTGTCATTCGCTTAAAGAACTTCGAGAAAAAAGAAGGATTAGGGAAGTTCAATTCATCAGAAATTTGATAAACAAGCAGATTGCTATGTTTTAGCAATACTTTAGCTTCTAATATAATGGACTGGTTTATCCAGTCCATTACTGTTTGTTGACTGGTTTGGCGGATGATCGTATTAAGATAACGAGGAGTGAGACATAGCTTATCCGCATAAAAACTAACATTACGTTCTTTCTTGCTATAAGCATTGACTAAAGAAATGAAACGCTGGAAAATCTCTTCCTGATGTGTCTGACAGCTCTGTTCTTTTTGATTGTTGTTTTTGACAAGATATTCTATATTGCACAAAAGACTAATTAGTAGATATTGAATAGCTTCCCGTCGGAACGTCGGTTCTTGTAATATATTCCATATTAAAGCAAAATAACTCTTAAACAAGTCGTATTCATGTGAGGTCAGAGATAATATGAGGTTTTTCTGTAACTGTGAGAGATGAGTGAAGAAATTGTCTTTTCCGGCTATAGAAAGAAATTCCGCGTCCATGGCTACCATCTGCATATCAAAATCCGGAGAGACTTCTATAATCTGAAGAATGGAATTCGGAACAATTAATAGTAGCTTGTCCGGCTGAAAAGTTTCTTCTATCAGGTTGATTAATACGCGCGCATATCCCTGTTTGATAACTGCGATACGTCCCTCTTTGATACGATAAGGTTGATCTATTGTGATAAGATTGGATTCTATTTTGGCGAAGCTGTTTACGAATCCGAAATGCGGAGATATGAAACGAAATTCGTTAAATCGGACGATATCCGGATTTTCTAAGATTTCGAGACCTATATTTAATGGTATTTTCTTTTCCATCTTTATCTGTTTTTTCCGCCAAAGATAATAAAAATCAGCAAATAGCCTTTTATTCTTTCTCTTTATCGAACTATTGGAACATTTTTACTAACTATCGGAATGTGAACGTATCTTTGAAACCTCTATCTTTGTCTTTTGAAGAAATTAAAGAAATGATGTGTATGAAAAGAATGGTTTTCAGTTTCTCCTTTTTATTGTTTGTATCGGGAATAAATGCGCAGATAACGTTGGAAGAATGTCAACGGAAGACGCAGGAAAATTATCCGTTGGTACATCAGTATGGCTTGGTGGAGAAAACAAAGGAATATAATCTTGAGAATGCGGCAAAAGGATATTTGCCACAGTTTGCCCTTTCGGCTAAAGCTTCTTATCAGAGTGAGGTAACGGAAATTCCGGTGAAGCTTCCCGGAGTGGATTTGAAAGGACTGCCGAAAGATCAGTATCAGGTGATGTTGGAGTTACAACAGAAAATCTGGGATGGTGGAGGAATCCGGACGCAGAAGAAACAAACGACTGCGGAAGCGGAGATAGAGAAAGAAAAACTGAATGTGGATATGTATGCGCTAAATAGTCGTGTAAATGACCTTTATTTTGGGATTCTTTTGTTGGACGAGCAACTGAAACAGAATGTATTGTTGCAAGATGAACTGGAGAGAAATTATCGCCAGATTACTGCCTACGTAGAAAATGGCATTGCCAATCAGGCCGATTTGGATGCTGTGAAAGTGGAGCAGTTGAACACAAAGCAGAAAAGAGTTGAACTGGTTTCATCGCGTATGGCGTATTTGAAGATGCTTTCACTTTTGGTAGGAGAGAAATTGTCGCAGGAAACGGTTTTGGAGAAACCTGTTCCTCAAGATGACATTTCGGCTGTCGGTGAGATTCGTCGTCCGGAATTATCTTTGTTCAATGCGCAAGGAGTAGGATTGCAAGTACAGGAGAAAGCTTTGAATGTGCGTCATCTTCCACAGTTCGGATTATTCGTGCAGGGAGCTTATGGAAACCCCGGATTGAATATGCTGAAAAATGAATTTTCTCCCTACTATATTGCGGGTGTTCGCCTTTCATGGAATTTTGGTAGTTTGTATACCTTGAAGAATGACCGGAAGGTAATTGAAAATAAACGCCGGCAATTGGATAATAACCGGGATGTGTTTCTGTTTAATACAAGATTGGAGATGACACAACAAGATCAGGCCATCCAATCATTGGAAAAGCAAATGCAGGATGATGATGAGATTATCCGTTTGCGTACCAATATTCGCAAATCGGCAGAGGCCAAAGTGGCGAATGGAACATTGACGGTGACCGAGATGCTTCGGGAATTGACCAATGAGAGTTTGGCACGTCAGTCGAAAGCGTTGCATGAAATTCAACGGTTAATGGGAATTTATCAATTGAAATATACTACGAATGATTAATATAACTTCTTTAGATATGGAACGAATGACAAAGATAGGAATGGTTGGAGTGGCATTGATAATGTTGGCTGCTTGTGGTAAGGGAATACCCAGCTATGATGCAACCGGCACGTTTGAAGCCACAGAAGTGATAGTCTCTGCCGAAGCTGCCGGAAAGTTGTTGCGACTGGAGGTAGAAGAGGGGACAAGACTGAAAGCAGGTGAGGAGATTGGACTGGTGGATACGGTGCAATTGTATTTGAAGAAATTACAACTGGAGGCCAGTATGAAATCTGTGGAAAGCCAACGTCCGGATCTTGCTAAACAGATAGCTGCTACCAAACAGCAAATAGCAACAGCTGAACGTGAAAAGAAACGCGTGGAAAACCTGCTTGCTGCTGGAGCGGCGAATCAGAAACAGTTGGACGACTGGGATGCACAAGTCAAATTGCTTGAAAGGCAGCTTGTCGCACAGGAATCATCATTGCAGAATAGTACAAATAGCCTGATAGAACAAGGAAATTCGGTTGCCATACAGGTTGCACAGATGGAGGATCAGTTAGCTAAATGTCATGTCCAGTCGCCTATCGAAGGTACAGTATTGGCAAAATATGCAGAAGCCGGTGAATTGGCGGCGATAGGTAAACCGCTGTTTAAAGTGGCTGAAGTGGATCGCATGTATTTGAGGGCTTACATCACCTCCGAACAGTTGTCGCAAGTGAAACTGGGAGATGAGGTAACTGTGTATGCTGATTATGGAAACTCGGAGCAGAAAGCTTATCCGGGGGTAGTGACATGGATTTCCGACCGTTCGGAGTTCACTCCCAAAACGATTTTGACGAAAAACGAACGTGCTAATTTGGTATATGCAGTGAAAATTGCCGTGAAGAATGACGGAGCATTGAAGATTGGTATGTACGGAGGAGTGACATTGAAAAATTAAAAATTGAAGATTAAAAATTAAACGCAAGGGAATGGCAAAGGGAGAACCCATAGTGGTTGTGAAAGAAGTCGGCAAGAACTATGGAACAGTGGAGGCGCTGAAAGACGTTTCTTTCGTTGTGGAACGAGGAGAAATCTTTGGTCTGATAGGGCCTGATGGTGCCGGTAAGAGTTCCTTATTCCGTATTCTGACTACTTTGTTGCTGGCGGATAAAGGAACGGCCATGGTTGCCGGGCTGGATGTGGTAACGGATTATAAACAGATTCGTACGAAAGTGGGATATATGCCCGGTCGTTTTTCACTTTACCAGGATCTTTCGGTAGAAGAGAATCTGGAGTTTTTTGCTACCGTGTTCCATACGACAGTTCAGGAGAATTATGATTTAATTAAAGATATCTACCAACAGATAGAACCGTTCAGGAAAAGAAGGGCAGGGGCTTTGTCAGGTGGTATGAAGCAGAAACTGGCATTGAGCTGTGCTTTGATTCATAAACCGAATATTTTATTCCTGGATGAACCTACTACCGGAGTAGATCCCGTGTCGCGTAAGGAATTCTGGCAAATGCTCCGAAACTTACGGGAACAGGGTATTACCATTGTTGTTTCTACTCCCATCATGGATGAGGCCCGGCAATGTGACCGGATTGCTTTCATCAATCATGGACAGATTCATGGCATTGATACTCCCGAACGTATTCTTCATCAATTTGCGTCTATCCTTTGCCCTCCTTCCTTGGAGCGGGAGGAAGTGAAGCATGAAGTAGCTCCGGTCATTGAGGTGGAACAGTTGACAAAGTGTTTTGGAGATTTTACTGCAGTAGATCATATCTCCTTTCTGGTGAACCGGGGCGAGATATTTGGCTTTCTGGGTGCTAATGGAGCAGGAAAGACGACAGCTATGCGTATGCTTTGCGGATTAAGTAAACCGACATCAGGCATCGGGAAGGTGGCAGGATATGATATTTACCGGGAGGCCGAACAAGTTAAGAAACATATCGGATATATGAGCCAAAAGTTTTCGCTATATGAAGACCTGAAAGTGTGGGAGAATATCCGTCTGTTTGCCGGAATTTATGGCATGAAGGAACAAGAGATAGAACGGAAGACAGAAGAATTGTTGGATCGTTTGGGGCTTACTGCCGAACGGGATACTCTGGTGAAGAGCCTTCCGGTGGGATGGAAACAGAAATTGGCTTTTTCAGTATCAATATTCCATGAACCGAGAATCGTTTTTCTGGATGAGCCGACCGGTGGAGTAGATCCTGCTACGAGAAGACAGTTCTGGGAATTGATCTATCAGGCAGCCGATCAGGGTATTACCGTGTTTGTCACTACCCATTATATGGATGAAGCAGAATATTGCAACCGGATATCTATCATGGTGGACAGTCAGATAAAAGCACTTGATACACCTGCCCGTCTGAAACAACAATTCAGTGCGGAAACGATGGATGACGTTTTTCAGAAATTAGCCCGCGGTGCGGTGCGCAAAGCAGATTGATTATGAGACAGTTTATAGCTTTTATAAAGAAAGAGTTTTATCATATTTTCCGTGACCGGCGAACCATGCTGATTTTGTTGGGGATGCCTGTCGTGCAAATTATTCTATTCGGTTTTGCTATCAGCACGGAAGTGAAGAATGTTCGGTTGGCGGTGCTCGATCCTTCTAATGATGTGGTAACGCGAAAAATAATTGATCGTTTGGATGCCAGTGAGTATTTCACCGTTACTGCACGTTTTCATTCGCCCCAGGAAATGGAAGCTGCTTTCCTAAAGAATGAAGTTGATATGGCGATTGTCTTTAGCGAACGGTTTGCGGATGATCTCTATACGGGTGATGCTCGTGTACAGCTGATAGTAGATGCAACAGATCCCAATATGTCGACTTCGCAAGTTAATTATGCGACAGGAATCGTTTCTATGGTAGGCCAGGAGATGATTCCCCCGAATATGTCGGCTGCCCGCCTGACTCCTGATATCAAATTGCTCTACAACCCGCAGATGAAGAGTGCTTATAACTTTGTTCCGGGAGTGATGGGCTTGATCCTGATGCTGATTTGCGCCATGATGACCTCGATTTCCATTGTTCGTGAGAAAGAAACAGGCACGATGGAAGTATTATTGGTTTCACCTGTGAAGCCGCTATTTATTATTTTGGCAAAGGCTGTACCTTATTTTGTGCTGTCGTTCGTCAATCTGATAACGATCCTTTTGCTTTCGGTCTTTGTGTTGGATGTTCCGGTGGTAGGAAGTTTGTTCTGGTTAATCACGGTATCTTTGCTGTTTATCTTCGTATCGTTGGCATTGGGCTTATTGATTTCATCAGTCACACGTACACAGGTTGCGGCCATGCTGGTTTCCGGATTGATGCTGATGATGCCCACAATGCTTTTATCGGGCATGATTTTCCCTATAGAGAGTATGCCGGTGATACTTCAATGGATCTCGGATATACTTCCGGCACGTTGGTATATACAGGCTGTGCGTAAACTGATGATTGAAGGAGTACCAGTTGCATTGGTGTATAAAGAGATTGGTATCTTGTTATTGATGGCGACGGTACTTATTACGATCAGTATCAAGAAATTTAAGTATAGATTGGAATAATATGTCGATATGCCAATTGGCTGTATGAATACTATACAGTGTGCTAATGGGCAGATTGATAAATGGAAGAATTATTTATGATAAAGTTCCTGATAGAAAAAGAGTTTAAACAATTGCTTCGCAATTCGTTTCTTCCGAAATTGATTCTTGTATTTCCATGCATGATTATGCTGCTGATGCCTTGGGCGGTAAATCTGGAAATCAAGAATATACAGCTGAATATTGTGGATAATGACCATTCGGCTATTTCACAACGTTTAGTCAATAAGATTGCCGCCTCTACCTATTTCCGTCTGGTGGAAGTGCCGGCTTCGTATGAAGAAGGCCTACGGAATATTGAAATTGGAACGGCGGATATTGTGATGGAAATTCCGCGGCATCTGGAACGGGATTGGATGAATGGAGAAGATACCCACATACTGATAGCAGCCAATGCTGTGAATGGGACAAAAGGAGGGCTGGGGAGTTCTTATCTATCTTCTATTATTAATGATTATGCAGCCGAGCTGCGTTCGGAATATCCTGCAACTGCTACAGTCTCCGGTGCTTTCCCTTCGATAGGCATTGATACACAGGGGTTGTTTAATCCGAATCTGAACTATAAACTCTATATGATTCCGGCATTGATGGTCATGTTATTAACTTTGATTTGTGGTTTCTTGCCTGCATTGAATATAGTTAGCGAGAAGGAAGTAGGAACGATTGAGCAAATCAATGTGACGCCGGTTCCGAAGTTTATCTTTATTTTGGCAAAGCTCTTGCCTTACTGGTTGATTGGTTTTGTGGTGCTGACTGTATGTTTCATATTAGCCTGGTTAATTTATGGCATAGTGCCGGTCGGTCATTTTCTATTGATTTACTTTTTCGCAGTTCTTTTCGTTCTGGTAATGTCCGGTTTCGGACTTGTTATTTCCAACTACTCGGCAACGATGCAACAGTCTATGTTTGTTATGTGGTTCTGTTTGTTGGTTGTAATTTTGATGAGTGGTTTGTTTACTCCCATTAGCAGTATGCCGGAATGGGCTCAACTAATTACTAGGCTCAATCCTTTGAGGTATTTTATGGAAGTGATGCGAATGGTGTATTTAAAGGGGAGTGGTTTCTTTGATTTACTGCCACAGTTTGGAGTATTGTTGTTTTTTGCAGTAGTGTTTAATAGTTGGGCAGTGATTAGTTATCGGAAGAATAACTAAGGATAATAATATAAAAACAGCTCGTTTCCTTTTCAGGGAAAGAGCTGTTTTATTACTTCTTATCACCGTTTCCGGTGAACAGCAAGTGGTTACCGTATTACTTTATTTCGATTTGCCGATTGGGCTTCTTCACTTCTTCTTCAGAGAGTTTCGGAAGTTCGATGTTTAAAACACCATGTTCTACGGATGCAGCAATTTTTTCTTTGTCCACATTGTCCGGTAGAATCATTGTTTGCTGGAACTTAGAGTATGAGAATTCGCGACGCAGATAGCGACCGTCTTTCTTTTCCTCCTTGTTTTCAGTCTTCTTCTCCATGCTGATAACGAGGTTGTTGTCTTCATCAATGCGAACATTGAAATCATCCTTCGTCATACCAGGAGCAGCCAATTCCACTTTGTACTCTTTTTCTGTTTCCAAAACATTAATTGCAGGTGCAGTAGCATTTGCTTTTACCATCCAATCGTTATCAAAGAAATCATTAAAGATACTTGGTAACCAACTTTGAGTTCTTCTAACAGGCATCATAATTTTAGTCTCCTATCTTTAAGTTAAACATTCAATTAATAAATTTAGAACTTCGGCATTTTCACTTCCGATGGTATCGGTTATCCCGCCTTCCATCGTCCGCTCTCGAACCGTTGTTCGCTTCTATAAATGCAAACCTTATGCCAAGAGATTTTAGAGACTAAAATTGTCTATTTGTCATTTTTATAATGTCATTTTTGCAATATAAATGACAAAATGTATCCTGTTTTTATTTATTTTATATAAGATAGATATTAATTTGATAACCTGTTTACTTCTTCTCGATCAGTTTGAACCTTATTCTTAGTGTTTGCCTTTCTTCGTCATAATCATAACTAATGATTTTGAAGGTACCCACTTCAGAAGTATGGGATACATGCAATCCGATGCAGGCGCAGGCATCATAATCTCCAATGCGGACAATGCGAAGAGTTTCGCTTGCATCGGCAGGTAGCTTACTTAAATCTACAATATCTTTGGCCTGTTCATGAGTCATAAACTCAACAGTCACAGGTAGGTTCTGACTGATTACCTCGTTCACTCTATCTTCAATAGACTGGATTTGTTCCGCTGTCGGACATGACGAAAGTATATAGTCACATTTGCTTTTTTTTCTTTCGATGTGGGCATTGCGAGAACGTGGGCAGCCAAAGGTTTTCACCATGGTGGCATTGAGTAAATGCTCTGCTGTATGCATAGGAGGGTATTCCTGCTTGTTGTGATCGTTGAGTTGAATTTGTTGTTCCATAAATTATTTCAATAACTTTTTATTTTTAATATCTTCTAATATGTTCATTTGTTGAATTGCTATTTGATTTAATTTGATGAGTCTATCCTTTTGTGCCAAACCTTCGTTTATGAAAACTGCATTTTAGTTTTCCATATTTGATAAGCAGATAAGTTCGTTGATTGAGGCATAATCGCGGATATTTCCTTTTAAATCAGGGTGTGTATCCCGCCATTCTAAGGCTGTCATTCCAAACATGGCTACATTAAGGACATCAGCTTCGCTGGCATAAATCATAGATGTTTGCTGTGAAGTGATTTCTTGAGGGATAAGATGTTGTTTGATTGCATCAGTATGAATATGGTAATTAATTTTAGATAATTCTCGCTTTGCCGACCAACCAAGTTGAGCTTGCTCTTGCTCTTTGAGACGTTGGAATTCTTTTACTATGTATAATTCAAATTCAACGGAAATCCAACTTGCAAATTTGAATGCAATGTCTTTGTGAGCAAAAGTGCCCCCATATCGTCCTGATTTGGATATAATTCCAATAGCACAGGTGGTTTCTATCCATTTTTGAGGGGAAAGAGTAAACGCATTTAGTCCTGCTTCTTTTTTAAACCCCTCGAATTCGAGGGGTTTAAAATGGGGGTTGTACAATATCTCCCATAATCCTAAATATTCAATGGTCATTCTATTACGTAGCCAGTTGGCAATAACAGCATTGGCATCTGTCGTCTTGTATTTAGCTATGTCGGTTAAGGAAATGTAATCTGTATCGTTGATTTTTAGGATAGTAACATCTGTTTTCTGAACTGTAATCTTTGCCATATTCTGATTTTTCAGTAAAGGTAGAGCTATATTTGGGAATAAAGAAACGTATATCACTTTTTATTCAGAATATGTTAAACTCACTTCCATGCATCGGAGGTATCTCGCTTATTCAATTATTATTTTCTCTCCCAAGAAATGAGGTTGTTTATCTATACCTAAATCTATAAACATTTTGACTCTTGCAAGTAATTCCCGGATGTTAGTTTTCAGTCCGGCATAAGCATTTACATTTGGGGCGTTGTACCCGATGGCGTCTATTCCATTTTTCTCTGCAAGATAGATCGCTCGTTCGTTATGGAAACGTTGGGAGATGATGGTCAGACGATTTTGTCCAAACACTTCTTTGGCACGTACAACAGAGTCGAGAGTCCGGAATCCGGCATAATCTAAATAAATGGATTTTTCAGGAATACCTTTTTGCATGAGTGCTTTCTTCATTTCTTCCGGTTCATTGTAATCCTCTTTACGGTTATCGCCGCTGATGAGGATATATTTAATTTTTCCGGCTTTATATAACTCCACTGTTGCAAGAATCCGATAATCGAAGTATAAATTGTTATTTCCACTTTTCAACTTGGGAGAAGTTCCGAGAAGTAATCCTACATTGTTGGAAGGGATGGTATTTACTTCCGTATATAGTTTGGAGACTGTGTGTTTCTTGATCGTCCTGTTACATACAACTATGCTGATTACACACAGGATAGCAATTATTAGAGTGGTATAAAGCAGTTTGCGTTTCATGTTTCGGATAATAATTGTGACTTCACAAAAATACCATTCTTTTTTAGGAAATCAAGCATATAGACATAAAAAAAGGAGCAACGCCTTGCTCCAACCTTTGTTAACCTTAAATCTAATACTATGAAAAACACAGTGCAAAGATACGGACTATCGTGAAATTAGCAAATAATCCAAGAAAAAACGTATGTTATATAACATTGATTAAGAAAAAGTACCTTCGCCTTAACGGTTATTCGATGTTTTGGGCGATAGACAAATGTGGATGCTCCATTCTTCTTTCTTCATCAACTTTTTTAATAATTACTATGAACTGATTTAACAGCTGAATTTATTCGAAAAAAGCAAAGCTACAAATAAATTTTAGCACATGCGATTTGCGTTATAAAGATTCAAAAAATAGAAAAATCGAACTATATATTTTAATATATAGTTTATTATTTATATATTTATAATAATACCGGTAAGTGTTCAAGGGGGACTTTTTTAGGTAGGTGTAACCGGCTGCCATATAGCGAGTTATCTGCCTTTGGAGAGCGTTCCACTATGCGTTCGGCAAAAAGGCGCTTTTTTTATCCCCCAAATGGAGGCTCTAAACTCATGCGGCAGAGCCTCCGTTTGATACATTCAGAGGCTTTGTTTCAAGCAAATGGAGCCTCTAACTTTTGCTTCCCCAAAGAAAGGTTATTAATATGCGAACGTATATGACTATTTAGAACCGAAACCAACTGAAAAGAACCGATGAGTTTAGAAGCTCCCCGCGTATGGCGTATTTTTGCAGGAAAACTGAAAACAATAACAAATATGCAGAAAAAATCTCTCCCGTCTGACATTTATCAGCACATTATGGCATGGAAATGCACAAAAAATGGCCATACAAAGTATAGTGCATCGCTTTTCTTTTTATCTTTGCATGAAATATAATATTACTAATACTTAATATAAACATGAATAAAAGAAGATGGGGCCAATGGATATTATTGGCTGTTGTTTGCTTGAGTTTCTCGATAGGAGAAAGCTATGCACAGAAAAATGATTTTGCTAATCTACGTCGTTATTCAAAAGAAAATGCTGCACTTCCACAAGCGACAAAGAAAGACAAACGGGTTATTTTTATGGGAAATTCCATTACGGAAGGATGGGTAAGGACTCATCCGGATTTTTTCAAATCAAATGGTTACATTGGCCGTGGAATCAGTGGGCAGACTTCCTATCAATTCTTGTTACGGTTCCGGGAAGATGTGATTAATCTTTCTCCTGCTTTAGTGGTGATTAATGCTGGAACAAATGATGTCGCTGAAAATACACAAGCGTATAATGAAGATTATACATTCGGAAACATTGTTTCTATGGCGGAACTGGCAAAAGCAAATAAAATAAAAGTAATTTTGACTTCCGTATTGCCTGCTGCTGCATTTAAGTGGAGAATGGAAATAAAAGATGTTCCGCAGAAAATTAAATCTTTAAATGATCGGATAGAGGCTTATGCAAAAGCAAATAAAATTCCGTTTGTTAATTATTACAAGGCAATGGTGGTTGACGAAAATCAGGCCTTGAATCCTCAATATACTAAAGATGGAGTTCACCCAACGAGCGAAGGGTATGATATTATGGAACCGTTGATTAAAAATGCCATAGAGAAGGCTCTTTGATTTATCATCGCTTGAAGTAGGAATAATCCAACTATAAGAAATGGGAGGATTGCATGAATAGATTCAGTCGTAATGAACGATCAGTCTATATCTGCAATCCTCCTTAATTTATGCTTTAGAGAGTGGTACATTATGTCTTTTCAATTTTATATTTTTCATTGAAGGTGACGTATAGACATAAAAAAAGGAGCAACGCCTTGCTCCAACCTTTGTTAACCTTAAATCTAATACTATGAAAAACACAGTGCAAAGATACGGGATTCCGGTAACTTTGCAAATTATCAGCCCTTAATTGGTGTTTTTATAACACTAATTAATAGACTAAATGCGAAGTTACAGGTTTGTTAAGAGTTTCAGCCCTTAGCAATCAGGCTATAATAAGTGAACAAAGGGGAAATTTTATCCCCATTTCTCTTTCATCAAGTCCTCCAGTTTCAATAATTCGTCACGATATTGTGCGGCTTCGATAAATTCAAGTTTCTTGGCTGCTTCCTGCATCAGTTTGCGGGTACGCTCGATACTCTTTTCCATCTGCGCTTTACTCATATACTGCACTATCGGATCTGCTGCGATATTCGGAGTAGAAGGTTCTACATAAGCATGTCTTTCTTTCAACAGCTCATCTGCCTCTTTTGCATTACCGAATACAGACAAGTTTCTGGCCTTTTTAATCTGTTGCGGGGTAATTCCGTTTGCCTCATTGTATGCCAGCTGCTTTTCGCGGCGACGGTTCGTTTCATCAATCGTCAGTTTCATACTATCCGTCATCTTATCAGCATACATGATTACCTTACCGTTCACATTACGCGCGGCACGTCCCGCAGTTTGTGTCAACGAACGGTGGGAGCGGAGGAATCCTTCTTTGTCTGCATCGAGAATAGCGACGAGAGACACTTCCGGAAGGTCGAGACCCTCACGAAGCAGGTTGACCCCGATAAGTACGTCATAAACTCCTTGACGGAGATCATCCATAATCTTCACACGTTCCAGTGTGTCGACATCACTATGGATATAGGTACATCTCACATTATTATTAAGAAGATATTCTGCCAGTTCTTCTGCCATTCGTTTGGTTAGTGTAGTGACGAGTACGCGTTCTTCCTTTTCAATACGGAGCTGGATTTCTTCCATTAAATCGTCAATCTGATTGAGACTCGGACGCACTTCGATGATAGGATCGAGCAGACCGGTAGGACGAATCACCTGTTCCACGACGATTCCTTCCGACTGAATCAATTCATAATCCGCCGGTGTAGCACTGACGTAGATTACTTGTTTTGCCATCTCCTGAAACTCTTCAAATTTCAACGGACGGTTGTCCATAGCGGCAGGCAATCGAAAACCATATTCCACAAGATTGATTTTTCGCGCACGGTCTCCTCCGTACATTGCACGGATTTGGGGTACGCTTACGTGGCTTTCGTCGATAACGATCAGGAAATCATCCGGAAAGAAATCGAGCAAACAATAGGGGCGGGTACCGGCAGCACGGCCGTCGAAATAACGGGAATAATTCTCAATTCCGGAACAATGTCCCAATTCCCGAATCATTTCCATATCGTAAGTTACTCGCTCATACAATCGTTTGGCCTCGTATTCCTTGCCGATAGATTCGAAGAAAGCTACTTGCTTGGTCAAATCATCCTCTATTTCATGAATAGCACGGAGAGTAGCCTCTTTGGTAGTCATGAACAGGTTGGCCGGATAAATCTTATAGGCGTCAAATGGTGCGATAGTGACTCCTGTGATAGGGTCTACCTCTTCGATACCGTCAATTTCATCCCCCCAGAAGGTGACGCGGAGCAGGTTGTCGGTATAAGCCAGATAAATATCCACCGTGTCGCCCTTGACTCGGAAATTGCCACGGTTCAAGTCGATATCATTGCGGACATACAAACTGTCTACCAAACGACGTAGAAACACATTGCGGTCCATCATCCGTCCCCGTTCTATTTCGATGACATTTTTGTAGAAGTCCGAAGGATTTCCCATACCGTAGATACAAGATACGGAAGAAACCACTACCACGTCTTTTCTTCCGGAGAGTAGGGCGGAAGTGGCAGAGAGCCGGAGCTTGTCGATTTCGTCATTGATGGCGAGATCTTTCTCTATATATGTATCACTGTTCGGCAGATAAGCTTCCGGCTGGTAATAATCATAGTAAGAAACGTAATATTCTACCGCATTGTTTGGGAAAAAACCTTTAAACTCACTGTAGAGCTGGGCAGCCAGTGTTTTGTTATGGCTCAAAATCAAGGTGGGTTTATTGATATTGGCGATCACATTGGCAATGGTAAATGTTTTTCCCGACCCGGTCACTCCCAATAAAGTCTGTGCGGGAACTCCCTGAAGGACCCCTTCAGTAAGTTGTGCTATAGCTTCCGGCTGATCTCCGGTAGGTTTATAAGCTGATGTTAGTTCATAATTCATAGTTAAATCCTAAAAAGTGGAGCAATATTCGGTAAAATAATCGAGATAACAAATCATTTTTCCAAATAAATCCTTTACTTTGCAACATATTAATATCAAAAAACAGATTCATACAACTAGTAATACCAGAAACACATGATTTGGAATGAGAGCATTGAGTGTATGGACCGCGAAAGTCTTCGCAAGATTCAAAGCATACGACTCAAGAAAATTGTAGATTACGTTTATCACAACACGCCTTTCTATCGAAAGAAGATGCAGGAAATGGGGATTACTCCCGATGACATCAATAGTATTGATGATATTGTAAAACTGCCGTTTACCACGAAACATGATTTAAGAGATAATTATCCGTTCGGACTTTGTGCCGTGCCGATGAGCCAAATTGTACGTATTCATGCTTCTTCCGGAACAACCGGAAAACCGACGGTTGTCGGATATACCCGTAAGGACTTGTCTACATGGGCGGAATGTATATCGCGTGCTTTTACCGCTTATGGAGCGGGGCGTTCTGATATTTTTCAGGTATCTTATGGATACGGACTGTTCACGGGCGGATTGGGAGCACATGCAGGAGCCGAAAATATCGGTGCTTCTGTTATTCCGATGTCCAGTGGTAACACGGAAAAACAGATAACCTTGATGCATGATTTCGGATCGACAGTGCTTTGTTGTACTCCTTCCTATGCGCTTTATCTGGCAGATGCAATCAAAGATTCCGGTTTGCCGCGTGAAGAATTCCAACTGAAAGTCGGTGCTTTCGGTGCAGAACCCTGGACGGAAAATATGCGTCATGAGATAGAAGAAAAGCTGGGAATCAAAGCATACGATATTTATGGATTGAGTGAGATTGCCGGACCGGGTGTCGGGTACGAGTGCGAATGTCAGCACGGGACTCACTTGAATGAAGACCATTACTTCCCGGAAATCATCGACCCGAATACATTGCAACCGGTGGAATCCGGTCAAACGGGCGAACTGGTATTTACTCATTTAACCAAAGAGGGTATGCCGTTGCTTCGTTACCGTACGCGTGATTTGACGGCCTTGCATCATGATAAATGTTCCTGTGGCCGTACATTGGTACGTATGGATCGTATTTTGGGACGTAGTGATGATATGTTGATTATCCGCGGTGTGAATGTATTCCCGACGCAGATTGAATCAGTCATTCTTGAAATGGAAGAGTTTGAACCGCATTATTTGTTGATAGTAGGTCGTGAAAACAATACCGATACAATGGAACTCCAGGTTGAAGTACGTCCGGAATTCTATTCGGATGAGATCAACAAAATGCTGGCTTTGAAGAAGAAACTGGGAGGACGTTTGCAAAGCGTACTCGGACTGGGAGTCAACGTGAAACTGGTAGAGCCTCGCAGCATTGAACGCAGCGTAGGTAAAGCGAAACGTGTAATTGATAACAGAAAAATGTAAATAAGTATTAGGTATTAAGTATTAAGTATTGACCATGCGGGTGATCTTGGAACTACGGTAATACTTGTTACCTAATACCTAATGCTTGTTACCTAATACTTAATACTTATTACTTAATACTTTAATAAATATGGTAGCAAAACAACTTTCTATTTTTTTGGAAAATAAGTCAGGCCGTTTGACGGAAGTGACTGAAGTGCTGGCGAAAGAAAATATCAATCTTTCTGCCTTGTGCATTGCCGAAAATGCTGATTTTGGTATTTTGCGTGGAATTGTATCCGATCCGGATAGAGCATACAAAGCTTTAAAAGATAATCATTTTGCAGTGAATGTGACTGATGTAGTAGGTATAAGCTGTCCCAATATACCAGGTGCTTTGGCAAAAGTGCTGGGATATTTATCAGAAGAGGGCGTATTTATTGAATATATGTATTCGTTTGCCAATAATCATATTGCAAACGTAGTGATTCGCCCCAGCAACCTGGATAAGTGTATCGAGGTATTGAAAGAAAAGAAAGTCGATCTATTGGCTGCAAGTGACTTGTATAAGCTGTAAATATAACAGTGAGCAATGAATAATGAACGGTAAACAGTTGTGTTATCCAATTCAAGGACAACGCAATTGCTTACCGTTTTTACTATAAATATAGTGACGCTATCCGGTGAAGATAGCGACGGTATATGCCAACGATACCGTCACTATCCCGAACACATACCGTCACTATTGTGATTCGTTTATAATCTGCTGTTTATAGTTTGTCGTTTGTAATTCGACGTCATTTTCTCTCCTTTTGTCGATGTTTAACGCCTTTTATGTATTAAAAAACACAGATTAATTGCTAAATTCCCAGCGAATAAGTAACTTTGCGCATTATTTTTAAATAGGATGAAGAAAAATATCATTATAACTTTGCTTGCAGCGGCTACTCTTACATCATGTGGGGAGTATAATAAATTGCTGAAAAGCACCGATTACGAATACAAGTACGAAGCCGCCAAAAACTATTTTGCGAAGGGACAGTATAATCGTTCAGCTACGTTGCTGAATGAGTTGATAACCATTCTGAAAGGAACCGATAAAGCGGAAGAATCTTTGTATATGTTGGGAATGAGCTACTATAATCAGAAAGATTATCAGACAGCAGCCCAGACATTTATTACCTATTTCAATACATATCCTCGTGGTACTTTTACCGAATTGGCACGTTTCCATGCAGGTAAGGCTTTATTTCTGGATACTCCGGAACCACGTTTGGATCAGTCAAGTACTTATCAGGCTATCCAGCAATTGCAGATGTTCATGGAGTATTTCCCGAACAGCACAAAGAAGCAGGAAGCACAGGATATGATTTTTGCTTTACAGGATAAACTGGTTTTGAAAGAGCTTTATTCAGCAAGGTTATATTATAATCTGGGTAATTATTTAGGCAATAACTATGAGTCTTGTGTAATCACAGCTCAAAATGCATTGAAGGATTATCCTTATACTGATTATCGTGAAGAACTTTCCATTTTGGTTCTGCGTGCAAGACACGAAATGGCTATCTATAGCGTTGAAGACAAGAAGATGGATCGTTACCGCGAAACGATTGATGAATATTACGCTTTTAAGAATGAATTTCCTGAAAGTAAATATTTGAAAGAAGCCGAGAAGATATTCAATGAATCACAAAAAGTAATTAAAGACTAAATTTAAATAGATTTATGGACTACAAAAAAACGAATGCTCCTGCTACAACAGTAACCCGTGACATGATGGAACTCTGTGCTGATACAGGTAATGTTTACGAAACTGTTGCCATTATTGGCAAGCGTGCTAATCAGATCAGTGTAGAAATCAAAAACGATCTTTCAAAGAAATTGGCAGAGTTTGCCTCTTACAATGACAACTTGGAAGAAGTGTTTGAAAATAGAGAGCAAATCGAAATTTCTCGTTATTATGAGAAATTGCCGAAACCGGACTTGATTGCTACGCAAGAATACATCGAAGGGAAAATATATTATAGAAATCCGGCTAAGGAGAAAGAAAAACTTCAGTAATTTATTTTCTGACGAAGAATTTGATAGTCAAGTAGTAAGTGGGATGATTATCCCTACTCCTTATTGCTTGGCTATTATTGTTTAACTCAACTACTATTTAGAATACTTATGATTCAACGAATTCAAACTGTTTATTTATTGATTGTTGCAGGATTGCTGATTACAGCTATGTGTATGCCAATAGGTTACTTCATTGATACAATGGGCGAACATCCTTTTAAGGCATTAGGATTGGAAATAAACGATGCTTTTCAGTCTACATGGGGTTTATTCGGGATTCTGATGCTTAGTACTATCGTTGCCGTGGCTACCATTTTTTTATATAAGAACCGTATGTTGCAGATTCGCATGACGATTTTCAATAGCTTGTTGTTGGTTGGTTATTACATTGCTGCCCTTGCTTTTTATTTTGCGTTGAAGAATGATGCAAATATGTTCCGGATAGGCTGGGCATTGTGTTTACCACTTATTTCCATCATTCTGAATATATTGGCTGTTCGTGCTATTGGACGCGATGAGGTGATGGTAAAGGCTGCGGATAGATTGAGATAAGACTTTTCCCTATATCTGGGTAATTCGTTAATATGATTAATGAAAAGCATCGCTTTATAAGAGTTAAAGCGGTGCTTTTTGCTCTCTAAAGCTATGCTTTAGCATCCCTAAAACGGTGCATTTACTGAATATCCCTGTTTTAAAGATACAAATAAGGCAACTAATTCATTGCGAGTTAGTTGCCTTATTTATTTAAAGAGTATCCCTAAAGCGATGCTTTGTAGATATTCAAGCTCCTTCTCTCGGAAGGGAGGAGGGAGAGGATTTTATTTCTTCAAGTCAAATAGGTACGTGAGCTTTATGGTAATTGTTCCATGCGCTGCACGGGCGAAATAGTCTTTCTTTGTGGTGCTGTAAAAGTCGGACAGCGCAAAATAGTAACGGCCTTCAACGATGAAGCTGCCGGCTTTCTTTGTTCGGAGTTCTACACCGCCGCCACCGGCAATACCGTAGTCGAATTTATTCTGAATCTTAACTCCGTATACGGCTTTCTGTGTATTGGATAAGGTGTTCATATCAATACCTTTTATTGTTTCCGATTCGCTTATCAGAAAGCTGATTTGAGGACCTGCATGAACAAAGAATTGTAATCCTCTGTCTCGTCCGAAAGCAAGATGGGCTAGAAAAGGAATATCAATATAGGTCATTTTGCGGGTATAAGTTTTGCTCGGATCCTTCGAGGTGACTTCATATCCGTTATCGTCCAATGATACCGTTTCAAACAATTGGTCCCAACCCCTTTGTGATACATTCAATTCGACTTGTGCACCGCAAATCATGGCAAAATACTTCTCGGATATATAACGTGCCGTCAAGCCTCCGGTAATTCCCATCAAGCTATTTTGCTTGATGCTGGGAGTGAAAGAAACACTGTTTAAGTTGACACCTCCATTAACACCTACTGATAAATTGCTGCGTGCTTCTCCAATCTGGGCAGTGGCAGGAAGAGCAAATCCCGTAAGTAGGAGTGTTGCGATCAAAAATGGTTTTATCTTTATCATTTTCGTATTATTCGAAGTCAAGTTTTACTAATTCAAAATTCTTAGTGAAACGTATGAAGAACACTTTTTTATTAATAAATCCTCCCCAGTTGTTCACGCGCTGGAATTTGAATCCTGTCTGGATTGGCGTCAGGTTCATCTTAGGCAGATTGTTTTCCAATTCCGAGCCATAGAGCGATAATCCCTTCAAGAAGAAGAAACCGGTGTCGAAGCCAAGCATTGCGTAATTGGGGTATTTGCTTGCCAAATCTTTACTATACCATTTATGATAAGCGTTGGTGAATTGCACGGCTGCCGGGAACAATGTATTCGTATAGAATGAAGAGTAGAAATATACATCCAACTCAAAGAAATTTTCCAGATGATCTCTGGTGTAAGTCTGCCATTCCGGGTAGCCGAACAGGTGAATTTTTTCTGCAGGATTCTCTCTGACTAACAACGTCAGTTGAGGAAGTACCTTAATCAGTAAAACATTACTGCCCGATGTCGGGATAAAAATGTTTTCTTTATCACTGCGAAGTGTTGCTTTCAATGTTTCTTTAGTTGCGCTTTCGCTGACGGTTCTCATAGGAATTCCTTTGCTCTTCAACTCTTGTTTCAAGCCGCTGATAAATTCCGCTTTCTCCTTGTCAGCACTCGACGGTTCGATGAAAATAACGTTCGCATTAGGGAATTGGCGGGTGAAATGCTCATAAACCTCTGAATATAAATAAGATTGAGGCGTATTAATCTGATAAATAGCAGGATTTTTGAATACCTCTTCTCCTTTTTGAGAGAAAGGGATCACCAGGCGTATATCGTTTTTCTCCGCGAAGTCTGACAATGGTTTTATTTGATTCTGATGCATCGGACCGATGATGATATTCATACTCTTCATCTCGTTTTTGGCAAGAATCGTATTTAATGTAGAAATGTCTTTTCCACTGTCATATACATATAAATCAAGAGAAACGCCCGTACGTTTCAGACTGTCTACTGCCATCAGGAAACCTTCGTAATATTCCACCATGCGTTTGTCTTCCTGGAAAGGCAACAACAAGGCAGCCTTAATGGTAGACAGCTTTTGGGGAGTCTCCTTATTTTTGCGGAAAAGCTCGCTATTGCTGGGAGGAACAGCGTATGGATCTTCCTTCTGTGTAGGTTGTACGGTGGTTGCTGCCGGGTAGGGGATGCAAAGGAATTGTCCCTTTTTCATGCCCTTTTTCAGTTCCGGGTTAGCGTCAATCAACTCCTGCTCGCTGATTCCGTATTCACGGCTCACGCTGAATATAGTCTCTTTGCGCTTTACCTTATGCATATCTTTGCATCTCGGAACAACAGGACCTTGAATAGTCGATTGTTCAGTAGGCGTTTGAACTACGGCGTCAGTTTGTTCTTCTTTTTTCTGCGGAATCAGAATAACTTGTCCGATACGGAAATTCTCGGCACTCAAACCTGGGTTTGCTTCACAGATATCTTTGGCGGACACATTATACATCGTTGTCAGTTTGTACAATGTTTCTCCGGCTTGGATCGTATGGAATGTTTCTCCCTTCTGGCTTTCTTTCCCAGTAGGGATTTTGATGGTCTGTCCAGCATAGATTTTTTCGTCACAACCAGGATTCAGACGTATGATGTCTGACGTAGTGACATTATACATCTTGGAAATGGAGTATAAACTTTGTCCTTTTTCGATGGTATGCAAGAAATAAGATTGGTTTTCCTGTGCATAACTGATAGCGTATGAAACGCTTATAAAAAGCAGAAATAAGAATATTCGGTTTATCGGTTTCATCAAATTATAACTATTGGTTCTTGAAATCAAGGAACAAAGGTACAAATAATGCCCTATATCTTCATAAGATTTGAGTTAAGAAAATAATATTGTGCTTTTTTAGGAGCATATTTCGGGCGGAAACATTAATTTTGCAACATTTATGGAAGGATATGAATATGCAGGAAACAGAATATATTAATGTGTACGGTGCGCGCGTGCACAATTTGAAGGACATTGATGCCGAGATTCCCCGTAACAGCTTGACTGTTATCACCGGATTGAGCGGTAGTGGAAAATCTTCTTTAGCCTTCGATACGATTTTTGCCGAAGGACAGCGCCGCTATATCGAAACTTTTTCAGCCTATGCCCGCAATTTCCTGGGCAATCTGGAACGTCCGGATGTCGATAAAATAACAGGCTTGAGCCCGGTTATCTCCATTGAACAGAAAACAACGAATAAAAATCCCCGTTCTACCGTAGGAACAACTACCGAGATCTACGATTATCTCCGTTTGTTGTACGCCCGTGCGGGAATCGCTTATTCGTATCTGTCGGGGGAAGAAATGGTGAAATACACCGAAGAACAGATTCTGGATTTGATTCTGAAAGATTATAAAGGAAAGAAAATATATTTGCTGGCGCCATTGGTGCGTTCACGTAAAGGACATTATAGAGAACTTTTTGAACAGATACGTAAAAAAGGATATTTATATGTACGAGTAGACGGAGAAGTGCGTGAAATCACGCATGGTATGAAGCTCGACCGTTATAAGAACCACGATGTAGAAGTGGTTATCGATAAATTAGTGGTTGCAGAGAAAGACGACCGGCGTCTGAAACAGAGTGTGGCAACTGCCATGCGTCAGGGAGACGGGCTGATGATGATTTTGGATGCCCAGTCCGAAAGTATCCGGCATTATAGTAAGCGACTCATGTGTCCTGTCACCGGGTTGTCTTATCGTGAGCCTGCTCCGCATAACTTCTCATTCAATTCACCGCAAGGCGCATGTCCGAAGTGTAAAGGGTTGGGAGTAGTCAATCAGATTGACGTGGACAAAGTGATTCCCGATCGTGAACTTTCCATTTACGAAGGTGCGATAGCTCCTTTGGGAAAATATAAGAATGCGATGATTTTCTGGCAAATCGGTGCTTTGCTTGAGAAGTACGATGTAACGTTGAAAACACCGGTTAAGGAGTTGCCGGACGATGCGATTGATGAAGTGTTGTATGGCTCTGACGAACGGATTAAAATCAAGAGTTCGCTGATCGGCACTTCATCCGATTACTTTGTTACCTATGAAGGAGTGGTGAAGTATATTCAGATGTTGCAGGAGAAAGATGCTTCTGCGACAGCGCAGAAGTGGGCTGAACAATTTGCCAAAACAACGGTTTGTCCTGAATGTAAAGGGGCTCGCCTGAATAAGGAAGCTCTGCATTTCCGCATCCACGATAAGAATATTAATGAATTGGCAAACATGGACATCAACGAGTTGTATGACTGGTTGATGAAGGTAGATGAGTTCCTTTCCGATAAGCAGAAGAAAATATCAGTGGAGATTCTGAAAGAGATTCGTACACGTTTGAAGTTCCTGCTGGATGTCGGTTTGGATTATCTGGCGTTGAACCGTAGTTCTGTCAGCCTTTCCGGTGGTGAGAGCCAGCGTATCCGTTTGGCTACACAAATTGGTTCTCAATTGGTGAATGTGCTTTATATTCTCGACGAGCCGAGTATCGGTCTGCATCAGCGTGATAATTTACGTCTTATCAACTCCTTGAAAGAACTCCGTGACATGGGAAACTCCGTGATTGTGGTGGAACATGATAAGGATATGATGCTGGCTGCCGACTATGTCATCGATATGGGACCGAAAGCCGGACGTCTCGGTGGAGAGGTTGTTTTTGCAGGAACTCCCCAGGAGATGCTGAAGACCGATACGATGACTTCGCAATACCTGAATGGAAAGATGAAGATAGAAATCCCCGCCAAGCGTAGAAAAGGAAACGGGAAATCTATCTGGCTGAAAGGAGCGAAAGGGAATAACCTGAAGAATGTTGATGTAGAGTTTCCGTTAGGTAAACTAATTTGCGTGACAGGTGTATCGGGAAGCGGAAAATCTACTTTGATTAATGAAACTCTGCAGCCGATTCTATCGCAGAAGTTCTACCGTTCTTTGCAGGATCCTTTAGAATACGATTCGATTGAAGGATTGGAAAACATCGATAAGGTAGTGAATGTCGATCAATCACCTTTGGGACGTACGCCACGTTCCAATCCAGCTACCTATACTGGTGTGTTTTCTGATATTCGTAATCTGTTTGTAGGGCTTCCGGAAGCTAAGATTCGCGGTTACAAGCCGGGACGTTTCTCCTTTAATGTTTCAGGCGGACGTTGTGAAGCCTGTACAGGAAATGGTTATAAGACAATTGAAATGAATTTCCTTCCTGACGTATATGTGCCTTGTGAGGTATGTCACGGCAAACGTTATAACCGGGAAACACTGGAAGTACGTTTCAAGGGAAAATCGATTGCCGATGTATTGGACATGACAATCAACCGTGCCGTAGAATTCTTTGAAAACGTTCCGCAAATCTTGAATAAGATAAAAGTATTGCAGGATGTCGGACTCGGATATATAAAGTTGGGACAATCTTCTACCACACTTTCCGGTGGAGAAAGCCAGCGTGTGAAACTGGCAACGGAACTGTCGAAAAGGGATACAGGCAAGACCCTTTACATCCTTGATGAACCGACTACCGGACTTCATTTTGAAGATATCCGCGTACTGATGGGAGTACTGAATAAGCTTGTGGATAAAGGGAATACGGTTATCGTCATCGAACACAATCTGGATGTGATTAAAATGGCGGATTATATTATCGATATGGGCCCTGAAGGTGGTAAGGGCGGGGGAGAACTCCTTAGTTACGGAACACCGGAAGAGGTTGCGAAGAGCCCTAAGGGATATACACCTAAGTTTCTTCGCGAAGAGCTGGGGCTCTAATTTGAAGCATAGAGTGAGGGCGTTCCCCCAATAAAGTCAACTATCTCTAATCATATTAATTAAGGCGCGGATTACATGGTTTTTATTTAATTAGAGCCGTGTAATCCGTGCCTTAATAAAAGTCATAGAGGACTTTGTCTCCCACTAATTCTTTATTTATCAGATATAGAAAGTATAAATACAACGAAAATGAAAATCAATAAAACAAATGCCGCACGGCTGTTAGATAAGGCTAAGATAGCCTATGAACTGATTCCCTACGAAGTGGATGAAAACGACTTAAGTGCTGTTCATGTAGCAGCAGATTTAGGAGAAAACATTGAGCAAGTGTTTAAGACTCTTGTCCTGCATGGCGATAAAAGCGGATATTTTGTCTGTATCATTCCGGGAGAACATGAAGTTGACTTGAAACTGGCAGCTAAAGCATCGGGTAATAAGAAGTGCGATTTGATTCCCGTAAAAGAACTTCTGCCACTTACCGGATATATCCGGGGAGGTTGTTCGCCTATCGGCATGAAGAAACATTTTCCTACTTATATCCATGAAACCAGCCGGGAGTTTCCGTATATTTATGTAAGTGCCGGGGTACGGGGACTTCAGATAAAAATAGCTCCGGAAGATTTGATTCGTGAATCCAGAGCAGAAATTTGTCGTTTATTTGAGGAGTAGTTTAACAAATCATTGTGCAAAAACTCAAGAAAAAGTATATATTTGCAAGAAATATTTATTTAAATCAATCATTTATTAATTCTAAAAACTTATATCTATGTTCAGTAAACACCCTAAAGGTCTGATTGCTGCAGCTTTAGCTAATATGGGAGAGCGTTTTGGCTTCTATATTATGATGGCGATTTTGACATTGTTTATTTCAGCGAAATTTGGATTGTCCGAGACAACTACCGGATACATTTATTCCGCGTTCTATGCTTCCATTTATATTTTAGCTTTGGCGGGAGGTGTTATTGCTGATAAGACGAAAAATTTCAAAGGCACTATTTTAGTAGGGCTGATATTAATGGCTATCGGTTATTTGATTATTGCCATTCCTACTCCGACCCCTGTTCCTAGTATGGCTCTTTACTTGGGATTAACCTGTTTCGGACTTTTGGTGATTGCTTTTGGTAATGGTTTATTTAAAGGAAATCTGCAGGCTTTGGTAGGCCAGATGTACGATGACCCTAAATATTCAAACCTACGTGATGCCGGTTTCCAGATATTTTATATGTTTATCAATATTGGAGCTGTTTTTGCACCGTTTATTGCTATTGGTGTGCGCAACTGGTGGCTGAAGGTGAACAACTTTGATTATGATGCCACTTTACCTGAATTGTGCCATCAATATTTAGAAAAAGGAAATGATATGGCTCCACAAGCAATGGAGAATCTGACAACTTTGGCTAAGAGTGCTGTTCTTGACGGAACTCCTGTAACAGATATGGGTGTGTTTGTTAATAACTACCTTGATGTGTTTAACCGTGGTTTTCAGTATGCTTTTATGGCTGCTATTGGTGCTATGCTTGTTTCGCTGATTATTTATATGGCAAATAAGAAACGCTTCCCGGATCCTGCGACTAAACTGGAAACCAGTAAAGGTACTGCGACTGTGAATAAGGAAGAAATCCAAATGAGCGCTACTGAAATCAAACAACGTATCTATGCTTTGTTTGCAGTATTCGGTGTTGTTATTTTCTTCTGGTTATCTTTCCACCAGAATGGTTATTCTTTGACTTATTTTGCCCGTGACTATGTGGATTTGAGTGTTATTAATATCGACTTAGGTTTTACGCAGATCAAGGGAGCTGAAATATTCCAGAGCGTTAATCCGTTCTTCGTTGTATTCCTGACTCCATTTATCATGTGGATGTTCGGCTCAATGAAAAAGAATGGTAAAGAACCTTCTACCCCGATGAAGATTGCCATCGGTATGGGTATTGCCGCATTAGCGTATGTATTCTTGATGGTATTCTCCTTTACATTGCCTTCGAAAGAGGTGTTGGGTACTATGAGTGCTGCTGAAATAAATGCTATTCGTGTGACTCCGTGGATTATGATCGGTCTGTATTTCATCCTTACAGTTGCCGAATTGTTCATTTCTCCTCTGGGATTATCGTTTGTATCTAAGGTGGCTCCTCCTCATTTGCAGGGATTAATGCAAGGTTGCTGGTTAGCTGCAACAGCTGTGGGTAATTCACTGCTGTTTATCGGTGGTATTCTTTATACCACTGTTCCTATCTGGGCTTGCTGGTTAGTATTTGTAGGCGCAACAGGTGCTTCTATGATTGTAATGCTTTCAATGGTAAAATGGCTGGAACGCGTAGCGAAATAGAATCCCGTCATTGACTAAATAACAAAATGCCCCGGAACATTCACGATACTTGTTCCGGGGCATTTTGGTTTATTAAATATCCAATCCCATAATATAATCATTCATATAATACCCATTGCCAATCGGGAAATCACCTTCCCGTAACTTTCTCATTCCCATGTATTCGTAAAACTGCAAGGCTTTATTGTTACGATTTACGTTGAGCTCCATCAAACAAGATCCCGGGTGTATCTCCTTGATACACTTGATTGCTTCCTTGAATAAAAAACTGCCGCAATGCGTACCCTGAAAACGGGGGAGGACATATATCTTCTGAAGATGGAATACATCCTTTTCCTGTTGTTGAATGGAAACGTATCCGCATGGTTCATTCTCCTTATAAGCAATGGAGTACACATGTCCCTCTTCCTCCATTTGTTTGCGCACATTGGAAGGAGCATACATCCAGTCCATCATATAATCCAGTTGTTCGGGAGATAAAATTTCCTTGTAGGTGGCGGGGAATACCTCCTTTGCCATCTTATGAATAAGCTCGCAATCGGCTACCGTTGCTTTTCGAATTGTAAACATACGTATTTTCTATTTCTTGGTTTAACGGGCACAAATATAGCCATTATTTCTTTTTATAATAAGGTGGAGAGTCTCTAATGTTTTAATTATTATTAATTTATAGTACTTTGCAATGCAAGGTACTAAAGTAATGCATATATTTGTGCATCTAAAAGAAGTGAATAATGAAAGTAGACAATGTAAAATCACAGATGAGGAAAGGCATGCTTGAATATTGTATCATGCTTTTGTTGCACAAGGAGCCCGCTTATGCTTCTGATATTATTCAGAAATTGAAAGAAGCCCAACTGATTGTAGTGGAAGGCACCTTGTATCCATTGCTTACCCGTCTGAAAAATGACGACTTGTTAAGTTATGAATGGGTAGAATCTACCCAAGGACCTCCCCGCAAATACTATAAACTCACTGAACAAGGAGAAGTCTTTTTGGGAGAGCTGGAAATTTCCTGGAAAGAACTTAACGATACAGTGAATCATATAGCCAATAGATAATCCGAAAAAGAAGAAATAAAAATGAAAAAGACATTGACCATAAATTTAGGAGGAATTGTCTATCATATAGATGACGATGCCTACCGACTGTTAGATAATTATCTGTCTAATTTGAAGCATTACTTTCGTAAACAGGAAGGTGCGGAAGAGATCGTAAACGATATTGAGATGCGTATTGCCGAACTGTTTGCAGAGAAAGTAACTGAAGGGAAACAGGTCATCACAGTTTCGGATGTAGAAGAAATTATCGCTCGTGTCGGCAAACCGGAAGACTTTGGAATTGCTGATGAGGATATGGACTCACAGAAAAGAACGGAACAAACATCGTCCGCTAATCAAGGCAGTACGCAAACCGCTGCTCAACGCCGCTGGTTCCGTGATCCGGATAATAAATTGTTGGGAGGCGTAGCGGCAGGGTTGGCAGCTTACTTCGGTTGGGATATCACATTAGTGCGTATATTGATGATTATCCTGGTATTTGTACCTTATTGCCCGATGATTATACTTTATATTATCGGATGGATCGTTATTCCGGAAGCCCGTACTGCCGCGGAAAAATTGAGTATGCGTGGAGAAGCAGTGACCATTGAGAATATTGGCAAAACAGTGACAGACGGTTTCGAACGTGTAGCGGACGGAGTTAACAACTATATGAACTCCGGCAAACCTCGTACCTTTCTTCAAAAGATAGGCGATGTATTTGTTTCCATTGCTGCTGTTCTCTTTAAAATATTTCTGGTAGCTCTTGTCATTCTCTGCTGCCCTGTCTTGTTCGTACTGGCCGTTGTACTGGTAGCACTAGTGTTTGCAGCAATTGCCGTGGCAGTTAGCGGAGGAGCACTGCTTTACGAGATGCTGCCTGCCATCGACTGGATGCCGGTTGCTTCCGTATCTCCAATGATGACACTGCTAGGTACGATTGCCGGAGTTGCCCTCATCGGCATTCCGTTAGGAGCTTTCTTGTATACTATCTTGCGGCAATTATTCCATTGGTCACCGATGGGAACGGGTTTGAAATGGTCGCTATTGATTCTATGGATATTGGGTGCAGTCATAATGATTATTAATCTTTCAGCTCTTGGCTGGCAACTGCCTTTGTATGGCTTGCACTGCTCTTAACGAAGTCTCATTCTATTAAAAAAGGATAATATTTATTCCTTTATAAGTAAATGTACCCCGATAGTGTGTCCGGGGTACATTTTTTGTTTACTCTAATTCATCGTAAATCGAGAAATTTTTAGTAAGTTTGTAAATACGTATTCAGGAAATAAAAATGGGTGAACATATATGTTTTAGGAGAAATGAACGTTTAGCGACAGTCAACCCTTATTGGAGAGGAAATCCGATGGTGCGCGGGCGTTTTTTTAATCGGCAGCATCGCTTCCGTCCGGGGATGGGGAGTGTACTGAAATGGCGTCTTTCGTCCAATCCCCAACGCAAAGAGAAGAAAACGGTGAAATGGGATCCAAAGGTTTGTTATCTCCGTTCATTGGATGCAGTGGTGGGAGATTCCCTGATATGGCTCGGACATAATTCTTTCTTTCTCCAGTTAGCAGGTAAACGAATCATGTTCGATCCTGTGTTCGGCAGTATTCCTTTTGTGAAGAGACAGAGCGAGTTTCCCGCTAATCCTGACATATTTACGGGGATTGATTATCTACTTGTCAGCCATGACCATTTCGATCATTTGGATAAACAGAGTATAGCCCGTTTACTGAAGAATAACCCGCAAATGAAACTCTTTTGCGGCTTGGGAACCGGTGAGCTGATTCAGGGATGGTTTCCCGAAATGAAAGTGATTGAGGCCGGATGGTATCAACAAATGGAAGATGAGGGATTGAAGATTACTTTTCTACCGGCACAACACTGGAGCAAACGTTCCGTACGTGATGGTGGCCAGCGACTGTGGGGAGCTTTCATGCTGCAAGGAAATGGAATTTCTCTTTATTATAGCGGTGATACAGGTTATTCCAGTCACTTCCGTGAGATTCCCGATCTGTTCGGAGCACCGGATTATGCTTTGTTAGGCATCGGGGCATACAAACCTCGCTGGTTTATGCGTCCCAATCATATATCGCCTTACGAATCATTGACTGCCGCCGAGGAAATGCATGCTGGTCTTATCATTCCCATGCATTATGGCACATTCGATTTGTCTGACGAGCCTTTGCATGATCCCCCGAAAGTCTTCGCAACAGAGGCTAAGAAACGGAAGATTCCGGTGAAGATTCCCTATTTGGGAGAGATTGTGAAATTGAATAAACAGAAATAATTAGATAAGTACCTGCCATGAATTAATCGTTATTTTTCTAGGTACGGATTTCACGGTTTTTAGTGTTGTTATTGTTGCAAAGTAACCGTGTTAATCTGTGTAATCCGTGCCTAAATTATTATATAAACTAATTATGAATACATATTTACGAATAAAGAGATGAAGAAATTAGAAGTAAAAGATTTGAAAGAAAACTTTTTCGAAGCGATTGGAAAAGAGTGGATGCTAGTTACAGCCGGAACAAAAGAAAAGTTTAACACGATGACAGCAAGTTGGGGTGGTATCGGCTGGTTGTGGAATAAACCGGTTGCTTTCGTTTTTATCCGTCCCGAACGGTATACATACGAGTTTGTAGAGAAGAACGATTACCTGACACTTTCTTTCTTAGGAGAAGAAAATAAGAAAATTCACGCTGTTTGTGGTTCCAAGTCGGGACGTAATATAGATAAAGTAAAAGAAACCGGATTGAAACCTGTATTTACAGAAAAAGGAAATGTCCTGTTCGAGCAGGCACGTTTGAGTCTGGAATGTAAGAAACTTTATGCTGACACTATCAAACCGGAATGTTTTCTGGATAAAGAATCAATAGAAAAGTGGTACGGTGGTGCTCATGGAGGTTTCCATAAGATGTATATTGTAGAAATTGAAAATATTTATTCGGAGTAAATTTAGCGAACTTTTTTATAATTTTAGCCGATTTTGATGAATGCAATGGAGAAGCCCCTGAACTCAAAAGATTGAGAACAGGGGCTTCTTTTAGTTTACTATGTTTATTCTACTATGTAATTAACGTAAAATTTTATTTAGACGGAGCTTTCTTCACCCATTTGTCCAACCATTCAAAGAATGTGCGCTGCCATAACACTCCATTCTGTGGCTTCAATACCCAGTGGTTTTCATCCGGATAAATCAGCAGCTCTGCAGGAACACCACGCATCACGGCAGCATCAAAAGCAGCCATAGCCTGATTAGCCAGGATACGGTAGTCTTTTTCTCCATGGATACAGAGAATAGGAGTATCCCATTTCTCTACGAATAGGTGAGGAGAGTTGGCAAACGTACGCTGTGCCACCGGATTCTGTTTTTCCCAGTATGCGCCTCCCATATCCCAGTTGGCAAACCATTTTTCTTCAGTTTCCAGATATTGCATTTCCATGTTGAAGATACCATCATGAGCAATGAACGCTTTGAACCGTTTGTCGTGGTGTCCGGCCAACCAATATACGGAGAATCCTCCGAAGCTGGCACCTACGCATCCCAGACGATCTTTGTCCACATACGGCTCTTTTGCCATTTCATCGATAGCAGTGAAGTAATCCTTCATACACTGGCCACCGTAATCGCCGCTAATCTGTTCGTTCCATTCCACACCGAATCCCGGCAAACCGCGACGGTTCGGAGCAACGATGATATAATCATTAGCTGCCATAATCTGGAAGTTCCAGCGATAAGACCAGAACTGGCTTACCGGACTCTGCGGACCTCCTTCGCAGAACAGTAAAGTCGGATATTTCTTGTTCGGATCAAACTGTGGAGGATAAATCACCCATGTCAACATCTGTTTACCATCTGTTGTTTTCATCCAGCGACCTTCCACTTTACCCATTTCCAACTGGTCATAGATTTGTTTGTTCTCCTGTGTCAGTTGAGTGGTAGAACCATCCAGTGCCACAGAGTAAATCTCATCACCCATACTCATTGAATGACGTTTCGCAATCAGCTTATCTCCGAAAAGAGCTACCCCTTCGTAATCATACATTCCTGAAGTAATAGCCTTTACCGAATCATTTGCCAGGTCAAGCGCATAAATTTGTGATTCTCCATGCCATACACCTGTGAAATAGATCACTTTAGCATCTGCTCCCCAGACAAAAGCATCCACATTCGATTCGAATGCCTTACTCACAAAACGCTTCTCGCCAGTTTCCAGGTTCATGATGAACAGACGGTTCAGATCAGCTTCGTATCCGTCACGTTCCATGCTCTGCCAGGCAATATACTTGCCGTCCGGTGAGTATTGCGGGTTGGTATCATATCCTTTGTTCTCTTCAGTAATATTTTCTGTTTTCTTAGTATTCAAGTCATAGATATAAATATCAGAGTTGGTAGAAATCGCATATTCCAGTCCTGTCTTTTTACGGCAAGTGTAAGCCACTTTGTCCGAAGTCATATTCCAGGCAAGTTGCTCAATGCCACCCCAAGGCTTCATCGGACTTTCATACGGTTCGTCGTTCAGAATATCCACAATATTGGAAATGCCGTTACTATCAAAGTCGGCAACAAAAGGATGCGGAGCGGTTGTCACCCATTCATCCCAATGTTTGTACATCAGGTCGGTAACGATGATACCGGTAGCTTTCGGCAGGTCCGGATACTTATCAGCAGTGCTTTCTTTCGTCTTTACTTGTGAAATAAACAGCAGTTTTTTGCCATCCGGTGAGATGGAATATCCTTCAATATCTCCGTCGTAGTTGGTCAGCTGCTTGCGCCCGCTACCATCCGGATTCATTTCATAAAGCTGGCTGCTTCCGTTGTCATTACTTAAGAATGCCAGTTTGGTGCCTCCCTTAATCCAAGTCACCTCATTTTCCTGATACGGGGTATGAGTGATTTGTTGATTTTCGCTTCCATCTGCGTTCATTACGAAAACTTCGCGGTTACTTTTGTTTTCCGGTACGCTGTAATACGCTACCGTATACGCAATTTTCTTTCCGTCGGGCGATACGGCGAATCCGCCGATACGTCCCATAGCCCAAAGTGCTTCGGGAGTCATGCGCTTCCCTTCGATCTTAATATCCGATTTCTCGATAAGCACCTGATCTGTCTTGCCTGCGTCTTTGGTTCCTCCGCAGGCAGCTAACAACATTGCTGCCGACATCATAATTAAATTAGCTTGTCTCATATATTTTATAAAATGTTTATTTTCTTGCGAAGATAGTGAAAAAAGGATTTAAATCTTCTTTTTCTGCCAGTTTCCTTTCTTCATATACCAGTAGCAGAACATCAGCGTGAAAATACCATATACGCATTCCGTTGTCCAGGCAAATGCGACGTCCATCCGCAGGTACATGATGAAATATGCAGAGTATGTGACGTAGATAGCCAATACACAAAGTTCCATAGCCAGTGCAGTCCGCGTATTCCCTGTACCTGATACTGATTGGAAATAAACATTGGCAGGCACCAGCACCAGATAGGCAGAACACAATACCCACAGTGAAGGCACGGATGCTGCTCTCAAATCCGGCATATCTGTATAAATACGTAGGATCAGATCCGGAAATAGACAGAAGAATATCAGAATTGGCAATACAAATATATATCCAATGCGAATGTGCTGCCTGATAGTACCCCGTACACAATCCTGTTCACCTGCACCGATCAGATTGCTGACCAATGAACCACAGGTGGATGCAAATGCCATTGCAATCATAAACGGGATTCCCGATACGTTTCGGATAATGTTCGCGATTGCCAAAGAGCGCTCTCCCAAATGTTCCACAAATAGAAAGAACATAAACCAGGTAGACAAAGAAACAAAGTTCTGAATCATTGTCCACACAGAAACATTCAGTATTCGTTTCAGTGTTTTCCCTTGGAACTTAGGCAGTATATTCAATGCATACTTCCTGCAGTCAATCCGCTTCCAGGTATAGATGATAAAGAAAATCACCGATACCATTTCAGCCAGCGAAGAGCCGATAGCAGCACCGGCAATTCCCAATTGCGGGAAACCGAATTTTCCGAAAATCAGGATATAATTGAATACCACATTCGAAAGTACCATCACAATAGAGTTCAAAGTCAGCGTCTTGGTCTGCGTCGTACCTACAAAGAAGGCGCGGAACATCACCATGACAAAAGAGAAGAAGAACCCGTACACACGCCAATGAATATAACTCTCGGCTGCATCGTAAATGTGAGGAGACGAAATGATATTCTTGAGGATATATGGTGAGAATACGATGGAGAACGTGAATAAAATCACTGCCATGGCAAGCAGGAAATATATGCCCTGATAAAAAATGGGTCCGATTTCCTTGTAGTTTCCTTCTCCATTGCGACGCGCAATTAATATCTGGGCACCGATGCTGAAACCGAATGCCATCATGAAAATGGCAAGGTAATATACACCTGCAATGGCGGAAGCACCTAATTCGATTTCTCCGACACGTCCCAGAAAAGCAGTGTCCGTCATACCAATCATCTGTTCCATAATCAGACTGATTAGGATAGGGTAGGAGATTGTCCAGATTTGTTTATAAGAATATTTAGTTTTCATCCTATTTTATTTTTTAGAGAAAGAAAGCCGGGCAACCAAAATAGGATGTCCGGCTTTCTTAGAATATGATTCAGGAATTACTCCTTATTTTTTATTCTGTCTTTGCTGCTGCAATTGCTCTTGTTGCTTTTGCATCGCCTCCAGGCGAGCAGCAAATCCGGTCTTTTTCATTTGTTTCGGGTCTTTCTTTTTCGCTTCAAGAATAGCCAACAATTTAGTTTCGTCAGTCGTTCTACGAAGCAGAATCATAGTACCCACACTAATCAGCGTTGACACGAAGTAGTAATAGTTCAAACCTGACGGATAATCGTTCAAGACGAACAAGAACATAATCGGCATCAGATACATCATCCATTTCATAGCCGCCATTTGTGGCTGCGCTCCGGTATCCTGCATAGACATTGTGTACTTTGTGTTCAAGATGTTTGTCAACGTCATCAGCAAGCAGAACAAGCTAAGGTGATTGCCAAGGAACGGGATATGGAACGGGAATGTGATGATAGCGTCATAAGTAGAAAGGTCGTCCGCCCACAAGAAACTCTGTTGACGCAGTTCGATAGCACTCGGCACGAACATAAACAAAGCCATCAGGATAGGGAACTGCAATAACATCGGCAGACAGCCACCCATCGGGCTTACCCCGTATTGGCTGTAAAGGCTCATCACCTCCTGCTGTTTCTTCATTGCATCTTCCTGCTTGGGATATTTCTTGCTGATTTCGTCAATTTTCGGTTTCAATACACGCATCTTGGCAGAAGACATGTACGTTTTCCAGGTAGCCGGATAAACCAGCACTTTCACCATAATAGTCAGAATCAACAGAACGATACCCATGCTCAATCCCCAGCCGGACAACCAGTCGAATACGTTGATCGTGATAAACTGGTTAATCCAGCGAATCAGCGGCCAACCCAGGTAAACCAGTCGGTGAAGCTCCCATTTCTCGTCACGTCCTTTATCCAGCGCTTTCAGCGTCTTGAAGTGGTTCGGACCGAAGTAGAAGTACATCTCTGTCGGTTCTTTGCCTGACGGATCAAAGAAAGTATTCATTTCAGCAGAATAATCTTTGATATATCCGCTTCCCTGTTGTTCCATTTTTGACTTAACGGAAACCTTGTCGAAATCCTGTTCAGCGATAAATACAGACGAGAAGAACTGATTCTTGAAAGCTACCCAATCAATGCGTCCCGGCAAATCCTGACTGTCATCTTTGGCAGCAGACAAGTTGTCTACATTGTCACCTGTTACTTTATAAGTCAGTTCCGACAGACGATTCTCATAAGTGAATCCTTTTTCCAGTTGGCGGGCACGTTGTGACCAGTCGATGTCCACATACTTAGTACTAGCCAACTTGTCTTCCATGCCTGTCGCTTTGATTTCAAAGTTCATCAGGTAGCTATCCGGTTTCAGCGTATAGATGAAATCGATATAGCTTGCGCTATCCGCAGCCAGACGCATTGTAACACTACTGTCCGTCTTGTTCACAGCTTCAAAGAAATAATCTTTGGTCTGGATGGCTCCTGCCTTGTTGTAAAAGTTGAAGTTCATCGAAGCATCGTCACCGTCGAACAGCATGACCGGCGTCTTTTTGTCTTGTGCCATATAATCTTTCAGCATGGCTGAATAGACACGTCCGCCTTTGGTTGTGAAAGTGATTTCCGCTACATTATTCTGGATGCTGATTTTAGAGTCGGTTCCATGCAAGGCATTGAAAAACAAAGCAGAAGAATCGGCAGCCGATGCCACCTCTTTTTGACTGTTAGCCAGTGCAGCTTCCGTTTTAGCCTTCAACGCTTCCTCCTGCTGCTGTACCACGGCAATAGAATCGTAGTATTTTTTTTGCGCAGCTATCTGTTCCTCGCTTGGACGGCTCAAAAAACTGAATCCTACCAATAATATACCTATCAGAACGAGACCTGTGATGGTGTTTTTATCCATTCTTATTTTAATTACAAATTATATAAATTACAAACTACCGGTTGTTTACCACGTATCGTTAGCCGTTCACCGTTGCTTTTTCGTTTTCGATGGCAGCTTTCACAAATGCAACGAACAACGGATGAGGGTTCAGTACCGTACTGCCATATTCCGGATGGAACTGTGTGCCGACAAACCATTTCAAAGTCGGGATTTCAACGATTTCTACCAGATCCGATTCCGGGTTGATACCTACACATTTCATGCCGGCAGCTTCATATCGGTCTTTATAATCATTGTTGAACTCATAGCGATGGCGGTGACGTTCCTGAATATGTTCCTGTCCGTAAGCCTGATATGCTTTCGAACCTTTCTGCAATACACATTCGTAAGCACCCAGACGCATCGTACCACCCATATTGGTGATTGCTTTCTGCTCTTCCATGATATCAATCACGTTGTGCGGAGTCTTTTCATCCATTTCACGTGAGTTGGCATCTGCGTATCCTAGTACGTTGCGTGCAAACTCAATAGCAATACATTGCATACCCAGACAAATACCGAAAGTCGGGATGTCATGTGTACGTGTATATTTGATAGCGACAAACTTGCCGTCGATACCCCGTTGACCGAATCCCGGACCAATCATTACGCCCGCCATACCTTTCAAAGCTTCAGCTACATTCTCATCTGTCAGTTTCTCGCTGTTTACGAAATGAACTTCCACTTTGCGGTCATTGTAAGTACCCGCTTGCGATAAAGCTTCACGGATAGACTTGTAAGCGTCCTGCAAATCGTATTTTCCAACCAGTGCAATATTGATCGGTTCTTTTGTCTCTGCAGCGTGACGACGTTCCAGGAATTTACGCCATGGGCCGAGTCCCGGAGTTTCTCCTACCGGCAGTCCCATCTTTTCGAGGATAGTGCTGTCCAGTCCTTGCGCCTGCATCAGGATAGGTACTTCGTAAATTGTTTCCGCGTCGATAGACTGCACAACGGCTTTATCGTCTACATTACAGAATTGTGCCACTTTCTTACGCAGTCCGTCACTTAGCGGATGCTCGGCACGCAGTACCAGTACATCCGGCTGAATACCCACACTTTGGAGTTCCTTTACAGAATGTTGCGTCGGTTTTGTTTTCAATTCTCCGGCAGCAGCAAGATAAGGAACATAGGTCAAGTGTACGCAAAGAGCGTTCTTACCGAGTTCCCATTTCAACTGACGGATACTTTCGAGGTAGGGGAGTGATTCGATGTCACCTACCGTACCACCGATTTCAGTAATCACAAAATCAAACTTGTATTTATTACCAAGCAGTTTAACATTCCGTTTGATCTCGTCTGTGATGTGAGGAATCACCTGGATCGTTTTACCCAGATAATCTCCACGACGTTCCTTGTCAATGACGCTCTTGTAGATACGTCCCGTAGTAATGTTGTTCGCCTTTGTCGTTTGTATACCCAGGAATCGCTCATAGTGTCCCAAGTCGAGGTCGGCTTCGTGTCCGTCTACGGTTACATAGCACTCTCCGTGCTCATAAGGATTCAATGTTCCCGGGTCGATGTTGATATACGGGTCAAACTTCTGGATGGTTACATTATAACCTCTTGCTTGCAGCAACTTACCGATGGATGATGAGATGATCCCTTTTCCTAAAGAAGAGGCAACACCACCGGTGACGAAAATATACTTTGTTTCTCCCACAGCTATAACTGTTTTAATAATTGTTTACTTAGTAGTATTCTTACGAACTTAAAAACCGCAAAATTATAAAAAAAAGAGGAAGATTACAGTCTTTCGTCTCCACAATTTTATTAAAAAATGCAATTTTAAAAGAATCCTATGATTTCTAAACAAAATAATGTAGCTTTGCAGCCTAAACCATAGACAAATATGATGAGAATTACTACTTTATGTTCAGCGTTTATCCTGTCAATCTTATCGTTATCGCTTTTTGCGCAGGAACCTGTCGAATCCGCTTCACTTCCGACTGACTCTCTGCAGCCTGCTCCTGAAGTGATTAAACCTGCCAAAACGGTTAAATCTTCAACAGTTGTGGCAAAAGCCAGAGTCGTGAAAACAGATACGCTTTCGGCGGAGCTTCAGAAATATTTGATGCTTAAACTTAATATGTCGGGGCCGACTCCGAAACTGGATACCGTTTCTTATTTATATAATAAGTATGTCGCGCAATTAGATTATTTGAACGACCTGTCTGTGCCGCCACGTTATATTCCGTCTGATCCCGATTATTTCCGTCTGTTCACACCATTGGCATATTATTATGCTCCAATAGCACAATATTCGAAATTGGAATGGAAGCCTATGCAATGGGACACCACTCCTCAACTGACAGCGGAACTTCTGCCTTATGATACCCTGGCATTTACCAAGACCCAGCGTGCCGAGAAAATAGTGAATAGTGCATTGATGGATCTTTATTTGGAACGTCCGAACTTGGTTGTCACTACAGAAGACCGCATCATGAGTCGTGATGTATTCCGTCACGATGTGAAGCCGAAAATATCTCCCAAAGCAAACGTTATTCATCTGTTCCAACCGGAAAATATGGATGATAATGTAGGAAAGGCCAATATGAAGATTAGTCGACCGAACTGGTGGGTGACCGGAGGTAACGGATCGTTGCAGATTAGCCAGAACCACCTTTCGGATAACTGGTATAAGGGAGGTGAAAGTAACTTCTCCGGATTAGCCACTTTTCAGATTTTTGCCAATTATAATGATAATGAAAAAGTCCTGTTTGAGAATCAACTGGAAGCTAAAGTGGGTATGACTTCCACGCCGTCAGATGAATATCATAAATATCTTTTTAATACCGACCAATTCCGCTTATATAATAAATTAGGTTTGAGAGCTTTCAAGAATTGGTATTATACCATTTCGTCCGAGTTTAAGACACAGTTTTTCAATGGATATAAAGCTAACAGCGAAGAATTGGTTTCATCTTTCATGTCTCCGGCAGATTTGGCGGTCAGTGTCGGTATGGATTATAAATTGAGTAAGAAGAAATTTAATCTTTCTGTGTTTATGGCGCCGTTGACTTATAACTTGCGTTATATCGGTAATTCTGAAGTAGACGAAACAAAGTTTGGCTTAGACAAAGGAAAATGCTCTAAAAACGACTTTGGCTCCCAGTTGCAATCCACATTGAACTGGACCATCATCTCTGCAGTAACTTTAGAGTCTCGTCTCAATTATCTGACCAACTATCATTGGGCACGTGTAGAATGGGAAAATACATTCAACTTCGTTTTGAACCGTTATCTTTCTACCAAGCTCTATATACATACCCGTTTTGACGATAGCTCGAAACCGACTGAAGGAGATAGCTTTTTCCAGTTGAAAGAATTGCTTAGCTTCGGTATCAATTATAAGTGGTAAGTAAGAAATAGAGATCAGGCGCGGAAATTCTGCGCCTGATTTGTTTAGGGATGTTGTATAAAATATGGGTGGTAAAATAGAACCAATGTGATAGCGGATTTTTCACGTCCAAGATAGTCTTAACTGTATATTTCTATTTGTGTGTAAAAAAAGAAAGCGTTTTTTCTTGTTTACTATTTATAATTTTATCTATCTTTGTCACCGAATTCAATCCATTGCCTAAGGGGTATGGAAAAATGAGGGGTAAAAATACATGATCATTAAGAAAAATGACGATCGAAATCTTCTGCCAACAGATGTGATTGGCAGCAGCGTAGCGCGCTCAAAACGTTGGTTGGTGGCAATCGTACGTATTTGTCACGAGAAAAAAACGGGTGAGCGGCTTACGAAAATGGGGATCGAAAATTTCCTTCCAATTCAACAAGAAGTCCATCAATGGAGCGACCGCCGTAAAATTGTCGACCGGGTACTGCTTCCGATGATGATTTTCGTTCACGTTGATCTGCAAGAACAAAAAGAAGTCCTGACTTTATCTTCTATCAGCCGTTACATGGTATTACGTGGGGAGAGTACTCCGGCTGTTATTCCTGATCAACAAATGTTGCGATTTAAGTTTATGCTCGATTACTCGGATGAGACGATTAGCATGAGTACATCGCCATTGGCTCCGGGAGAGAAAATACGGGTAATCAAGGGACCATTGGCAGGATTGGAAGGGGAATTAGTACATGTGAATGGGAAATCGAAAGTTGCTGTTCGATTGACAATGTTAGGGTGTGCATGTGTAGATATACCGGCTGGGTGTGTAGAGCCGGTATCTGAAAATGGGGATTTACGTGATTGAGTAATCAATCTATTTTATAGGGGTATGGGGATTTTACTGCAAAAATGTAATGAAAGTCTGTAAAATAGCAGGCAGTCTATTTGACATCGGTAACCAAACAGTGGATATATTTATCGATGACCTCTCTCAATAATAAAAATCCATAAAGTATTATGAATTATATCTTTACAAAAGATATAGTGTAGAAATGTATGTACGTATCGAAAGATGAAGGGATTCTCTGTTGGGCTACACCAACATGGAAATCGTAGTCATAGTCCTTGTACTGATCGTAATCAATCAGATAAATCAAATTTCGAAATATTATTTTATTCATTTATACTATAATGGAAAAAACATTGAAGGGCATAGTGCAATATGCCCGCAAAAATTATTTCAGTTATTGGGCTATTTTAGGTATTGACACGGCAATTTCTGTATTATGTTCGTTGGTCGCTTATGCGGTAATTCATTATATGGCGCATGTTCCAATGACCGACTGGATGCTTTGTAAGTTTGCTTGCGTTTCTTTGGTGGCAAGTGTTGCGGGCTCTTTATTATTCCATACTTATCGTAATACAATTCGTTTCTCACAGGCACGTGAACTTTGGCGTATCATGTGTGCCGTTTTATTTAAAATTACCTGTTTGGTCATTATTTCTTTTGGAGTTATATATGAGACCCAATTGCCATATAATTATAAAATATCCTATCTTCTATTTGATGGTTTATTGACTTTAGTGATCTTGACGACCTTCCGTGTATCATTGATAATCGTCTATGATTTTTTATTGGATTGGGTGAATAAAAAGAACACACGTATTCTTATTTATGGTACTAATGAAGAGAGTGTAGCCTTAAAGTTACGTCTTAGGGATAGTGCACATTATAAAGTAACCGGTTTTTATGTATATGGTAAAAATAACAGCCGACGCCGATTGGCAGATCTTCCCGTTTATTACTTTGAAAATGAATCGGATGTTGATTATATCATGCGGAAGCGCGGAATAAAGGGGATTCTGTTTGCCCGTTATGAAGATACCCGCCTGGAAGAAAAACGACTTTTGGAATATTGTAAAAACAATGAACTTAAAACATTGATAGCTCCTACTATCAGTGAAGCGGACTCTGACGGAAACTTTCATCAGTGGGTACGTCCTATTAAGATTGAGGATTTGTTGGGTCGTGCCGAAATTAATATCAACCTTCGTCAGGTTGCAGAAGAATTCAGGGGAAAAGTGGTGTTGGTGACTGGTGCGGCAGGCAGTATTGGTAGTGAACTTTGCCGTCAATTAGTGCAGATGGGAATTCAGAAACTTATCATGTTCGACTCTGCAGAAACACCTTTGCATAATGTCCGTCTTGAGTTTGAGAAAAAATATCCAAATATAGATTTTGTTCCGGTGATTGGTGATGTGCGTGTGAAGGAACGCGTTCGTATGGTATTCGAATTGTATCATCCTCAAATTGTTTTTCATGCTGCTGCTTATAAACATGTGCCTTTGATGGAAGAAAATCCTTGTGAGGCTGTGCTTGTCAATGTAACCGGTTCTCGTCAGGTGGCTGACATGGCTGTGGAATATGATGCAGAAAAGATGATTATGGTGTCTACGGATAAAGCTGTAAATCCTACTAATGTAATGGGTTGCTCCAAACGTTTGGCAGAAATCTATGTTCAAAGTCTGGGATGCGCTATCCGTGAAGGAAAAGTGAAAGGTCATACAAAATTTATCACTACCCGTTTTGGTAATGTATTGGGTAGTAACGGTTCTGTCATTCCTCGTTTTAAAGAACAGATAGAGAATGGTGGGCCGGTAACTGTTACTCATCCTGATATTATCCGTTTCTTCATGACCATTCCCGAAGCTTGCCGTTTGGTAATGGAGGCTGCTACCATGGGTGAGGGTAATGAGATCTTTGTTTTTGAGATGGGAAAAGCGGTCAAGATCGTTGATTTAGCGACTCGTATGATTGAATTGGCAGGCTATCGTCCGGGTGAAGATATCAAAATAGAATTCACGGGATTACGTCCGGGTGAAAAATTGTATGAAGAGGTGTTGAGCGATAAAGAAAATACGATTCCGACAGAGAATAAGAAAATCATGATAGCTAAAGTTCGTCGGTATGAATATGCTGATATTCTTGATACTTATGCAGAGTTTGAGAAGTTGTCGCGTGCGGTAAAGATCATGGATACTGTGCGGTTGATGAAGAAAATAGTTCCGGAGTTCAAATCAAAAAATTCTCCGCGATTTGAAGTTTTAGATAAAGAATAATAAACTAGAAGATTTTATGAATAAACCATTTTACATGTATATGAATGTACAAGGCATGGGACGTAATGTGTTTACCTGCCTGATTACGATATTTCTACTTGCGTCTTGTCAGTCATACAAAAAGGTGCCTTACTTGCAGGATGTGGAAGTTGTGGAACAGACAGCTCAACAGGAAAATTTGTATGACGCCAAAATAATGCCTAAAGATCTACTTACTATTGTGGTTTCGTGTACTAGTCCGGAGTTGGCGGTTCCTTTCAATTTGACAGTAGCTAGCCCTGCTAGTGTGGCTACTGGAAATTCGCAGTTGACTGTTCAGCCGGTTCTACAACCTTATCTAGTGGATAATGAAGGAAAGATTAATTTTCCTGTTTTGGGTGAATTGAATGTAGGAGGACTAACGAAGAAAGAGGCTGAACAACTGATAGTGGATAAACTAAAACCTTATATCAAAGAAACTCCGATCGTAACAGTTCGCATGGTAAACTATAAAATTTCTGTACTGGGTGAAGTTGCCCGTCCTGGTACATTTACGATCAGCAATGAAAAAGTGAATCTGTTGGAAGCTCTTGCTATGGCAGGTGATATGACTGTTTGGGGAGTTCGTGATAATGTCAAACTGATTCGTGAGGGTGCTAATGGCAAACAGGAGATTGTGACGTTAGATTTAAACAAAGCGGAGACAATTCTTTCTCCGTATTACTGGTTACAGCAGAATGACATTGTTTATGTGACTCCTAATAAAGCAAAAGCACGTAACTCCGATATTGGTAACAGTACTAGTTTGTGGTTCTCCGCTACTTCTATTCTGGTATCATTGGCAAGTTTATTAGTAACAATCTTCAAATAGTATTACTGTATGATTGAGGAAAAAAGAGAAAACCGGGGTGAGCAACCGGAAGAGCAGGTGAATATTCAGGAAATCCTTTTCCGTTGTCTGGTTCACTGGCCTTGGTTCGTGTTTTCAGTAATTGTATGTATTGTCTGTGCGTGGGGCTACCTGCGACTGACGACACCCGTTTATAATATTTCCGCCACAGTTTTGATTAAGGATGATAAGAAAGGCGGTGGTACAAGTATGTCTTCCGAATTGGAAAGGATGGGTTTGGACGGTTTTGTTTCTTCATCCAGTAATGTTGATAATGAAATTGAAGTGCTCCGTTCGAAGTCTTTATCCGGAGAGGTGGTAAACAATTTAGGTCTTTTTGTCACCTATATGGATGAAGACGAGTTCCCGAAAAAGGAACTTTATCAGACCTCTCCCGTATTGGTGAGTCTTACTCCTCAGGAGGCGGACAGGCTTCCGGGCAGGATGGAGGTCTTCATGACTCTTCAACCGACAGGTGTGATGGATGTACAAATGAAAGTGGGTGATAAAGAATACCGGAAACAGTTTGAAAAATTACCGGCCGTATTCCCGACCGATGAGGGTACGGTCGCATTTTTCGCAAATAATGATACCTTGTCCGCTGTCCGTCCGGAAAGCGTGACGAAAGAACGTCATATTACGGCTTTCATTAACCGACCTTTCTCTGTAGCAAAAGGATATGCCAATTCCTTGTCGATAGCTCCCACCTCGAAAACGACTTCTGTTGTTGTCATTTCATTGAAGAATACCAATCCCCGTCGTGGCAGGGATTTTATCAATAAACTGCTTGAGATGTACAACATCAATGCGAATAATGACAAGAATGAAGTGGCCCAGAAAACGGCAGAGTTTATAGATGAACGTATCGGTATTATTTCCAAGGAGTTGGGTAGTACTGAGCAAGATCTGGAAAATTTTAAACGTACAGCCGGTATTACGGATTTGAGTAGTGAGGCTCAGATCGCCTTGACTGGTAATGCGGAATATGAGAAGAAACGTGTGGAGAATCAGACCCAGATCAACCTTATTGTTGATTTGCAGAAATACCTTCAGGGTAATGAATATGAAGTGTTGCCTGCCAATGTTGGCTTGCAGGATGGTGGCTTGGTTGGAGCAATCTCGCGTTATAATGAGATGCTGATTGAACGTAACCGCCTGTTGCGTACCTCAACGGAAAGTAACCCGGCGATTATCAACCTTAATACTAGTATTCGTGCAATGCGTAGCAATGTACAGGCCACTTTGGATGCTACCTTGAAAGGATTACAGATCACGAAAGCCGATCTGGACCGTGAAGCGAGCCGTTATTCCCGTCGTATCAGTGACGCCCCTACTCAGGAACGTCAATTTGTAAGCATTGCCCGCCAGCAGGAAATCAAATCGGGACTGTATCTAATGTTGCTTCAGAAACGTGAGGAGAATGCTATAACTTTGGCTGCTACCGCCAATAATGCCCAGATCATTGATGCAGCAATTGCAGATGATAATCCCGTTTCCCCTAAAAGAATGATGGTTTATCTTGTCACTTTGCTATTAGGAATGGGAATTCCGGTAGGTATCATCTATCTGATAGGTTTGACCAAATTCAAGATTGAAGGACGTGCCGATATCGATAAACTGACTTCACTTCCTGTTGTAGGCGATATTCCATTGGCAGATGAGAAATCCGGTTCAATTGCAGTTTTTGAGAATCAGAACAACCTGATGAGTGAGACTTTCCGCAATGTCCGTACCAATCTTCAGTTTATGCTCGAAAAAGATAAGAATGTCATATTGGTAACTTCTACCATCAGTGGTGAAGGAAAGTCTTTTATTTCTGCTAATTTAGCCGTAAGCCTTTCTTTGTTAGGGAAGAAAGTAGTAATCGTGGGTCTTGACATTCGCAAGCCCGGTCTGAACAAAGTGTTCAATATCCCAAAGAAAGATCATGGAATTACTCAGTTCCTGACTAACCCGAGTATGAACTTGATGGATCTGGTTCAACCTTCGGATATCAACAGGAATCTTTTTATTCTTCCGGGTGGGGCTGTTCCTCCCAATCCAACGGAATTATTGGCCCGTGATGGATTAGAGAAAGCTATTGAAACATTGAAGACTAACTTTGATTATGTGATCCTAGATACCGCTCCTGTGGGTATGGTAACTGATACTTTGTTGATCGGTCGTACTGCTGATTTGTCGGTATACGTATGCCGTGCCGATTATACCCGTAAGGCAGAGTTCACTTTGATTAATGAGCTTTCTGAAAATAATAAATTATCTAATCTCTGTATCGTTATTAACGGTTTGGATCTTCAGAAAAAGAAGTACGGTTATTATTATGGTTATGGTAAATACGGCAAATATTATGGCTATGGCAAGCGTTATGGTTATGGCTATGGCTATGGAGAAAAACATACCGGTCAGGAGGGGAAATAAACAACTATTGATAAACCCAAATCAAACATAATATGCGTGATTTCAAAGAGATTCGGGTCGCAGTAGCCGGAACCGGCTATGTGGGACTGAGCATAGCGACACTGCTATCACAACATCATCATGTAACTGCTGTGGATGTAATCCCGGAAAAGGTGGAGAAACTGAACAACAAGGTTTCCCCTATTCAGGATGATTATATCGAGAAGTATCTGGCTGAAAAGTCACTTGACCTTGTAGCCACTTTGGACGGGAAATCAGCCTACGCTGACGCTGACTTTGTGGTAATAGCCGCTCCCACAAACTATGACCCGGTAAAGAATTATTTCGATACGAGTCGTGTGGAGGAGGTTATCGACCTTGTGCTTGAGGTGAATCCCGATGCCGTAATGGTCATCAAGTCAACGATTCCTGTGGGCTATACTCGTAACCTTTATGTAAAGTACGCCCAAAAAGGAGTAAAGAAGTTCAACCTGCTGTTCTCACCGGAGTTCCTTCGTGAAAGCAAGGCCCTTTATGATAATCTCTACCCGAGCCGTATCATCGTAGGTTATCCGAAGATCATTGACGGCCCGGAGTTTGCTGAAGAAAACAAGGCGATCCGGTCTGTCACAGATGTCACTATGTTACAGGAAGCAGCTAGGGTATTTGCTGCCCTTTTGCAGGAAGGGGCTGTTAAAGAAAACATCGACACGCTCTTTATGGGCATAAAAGAGGCGGAAGCAGTCAAGCTTTTCGCCAATACCTATCTGGCTCTCCGCGTCAGCTACTTTAACGAACTTGACACATACGCTGAAATAAAGGGATTGGACAGCAAAGCGATCATTGAGGGCGTAGGCCTTGACCCCCGTATTGGGACACATTATAATAATCCTTCATTCGGTTATGGCGGTTACTGCCTGCCGAAAGATACCAAACAACTCCTTGCCAACTATCAGGATGTTCCCCAGAACATGATGTCCGCAATCGTGGAATCAAACAAAACTCGCAAGGATTATATAGCTGATGCAGTGCTCCGCAAGGCAGGCTATTATACAGGAAATGGACAATGGGACGCATCCAAGGAGCATACTTGCGTTATCGGTGTATATCGCCTGACCATGAAATCGAACTCTGACAATTTCCGCCAGTCCGCCATTCAAGGTATAATGAAACGTATCAAGGCGAAGGGTGCGGAAGTGATCATCTATGAACCCACGCTTGAGGACGGGACTACATTTTTCGGCAGCAGGGTCGTTAACGATCTTGCCGGATTCAAGGCGCAGAGCAAAGCTATCATAGCCAACCGCTTTGACAACAGTCTGGAAGATGTGGAAGCCAAGGTTTATACACGTGACATTTTTAGAAGGGACTGACCATGTTGCCATATAATGTAGAGCTGGACGGAAAGACAGTGCTTGTAACGGGTGCTGCCGGTTTTATTGGGAGCAACCTTATCATGCGTCTTTTCCATGATTTCCGAAATATCAAGGTAATCGGTATTGATTCCATCACCGATTATTACGATGTCACTATAAAGTATGAGCGTCTCAAGGAAATAGAGTCGTTAAACCGTGACTGGACTTTTGTCCGTGCCTCGATTGCTGACAAGGATGTGCTAGAGAAGATTTTCTCTGAAAACAAAATCTCTGTTGTCGTAAATTTTGCGGCCCAGGCGGGCGTCCGTTACAGTATCACCAATCCTGATGCCTATATCCAAAGTAATCTTATCGGTTTCTATAATATCCTTGAAGCCTGTCGTCATCATGAGGTAGAACACTTGATTTATGCATCTTCATCATCAGTCTATGGCAGTAACAAGAAAGTTCCCTATTCAACTGACGACAAGGTTGATAACCCAGTCAGTCTTTATGCGGCAACCAAGAAGAGTAACGAGTTGATGGCTCACGCATACTCAAAACTCTATAATATTCCATCAACAGGCTTGCGTTTCTTTACAGTTTATGGTCCTGCAGGTCGTCCGGACATGGCGTATTTCGGGTTCACCAACAAACTTCGTGAAGGTAAGACTATTCAGATCTTTAATTACGGCAACTGTAAGCGTGATTTCACATACGTGGATGATATCGTTGAAGGTGTAGTACGCGTCATGCAGCACGCACCAGAGAGGCGGAATGGTGAGGATGGATTGCCGATTCCTCCATATAAAGTATATAACATTGGCAATAACTCGCCAGAGAATCTGCTCAACTTTGTGACTATCCTTCAAGAAGAACTAATTACCGCTAAAGTTCTCTCTGCCGATTATGATTTTGAGGCTCATAAGGAACTCGTTCCGATGCAATTAGGGGATGTTCCTGTTACATTTGCCGATACCACACCTCTTGAGCAAGACTTTGGTTTCAAACCGTCAACACCACTTCGAGATGGTTTGAGAGCGTTCGCAGAGTGGTATGCAAAATACTATAGTACTAATGATTAAGAATGAAATGCGGGCAACTAGATCTATATAAATCATCGAATCGGTTGCCCCACTTGAAATAACAGAAATAGAATATATAACATACATTTATGGAACTTAGAACAGACTATTCAAACGTTAGCTTCCAGAATAATGGCAAACTAAAACTTCTGATTATTGTTGGTACACGTCCAGAGATTATTCGTCTTGCTGCCGTCATTAGCAAGGCACGTCGGTATTTTGACGTTATCCTTGCTCACACTGGTCAGAACTATGACTATAATCTCAATGGCGTGTTCTTCAAGGATCTAAAACTCAAAGATCCTGAAGTTTATATGAATGCCGTAGGCGATGACCTCGGAGCAACTTGTGGAAATATTATTAATGCCAGCTATAAGCTTATGGTAGCTACTAGGCCTGATGCAGTTCTCGTTTTGGGTGATACAAACAGTTGTTTGAGCGTCATCGGAGCAAAGCGACTTCATATCCCTATTTTCCACATGGAGGCAGGTAATCGTTGTAAAGACGAATGCCTCCCAGAAGAGACCAACCGTCGCATAGTAGATATTATCTCAGATGTCAACCTTGCATATTCAGAACACGCACGTCGTTACCTTGCGGAGTGCGGACTTCCACGCGAACGCATTTATGTCACAGGTTCGCCTATGGCTGAAGTGCTTCATCAGAACCTCGCCGAGATTGAGGCATCCGACGTTCACCGGCGCCTCGGATTGGAGAAGGGCAAGTACATTCTCCTGTCTGCTCATCGTGAAGAGAATATCGACACTGAGAAGAACTTCCTCTCTCTCTTCAATGCTATCAATGCTATGGCTGAGAAATACGACATCCCTATCCTCTACAGCTGCCACCCTCGTTCACGTAACCGTCTCGTAGCTTCTGGCTTCCAACTCGATCCTCGTGTACAGATACATCAGCCTCTCGGTTTCCACGACTACAACTGTCTCCAGATGAAGGCTTTTGCCGTGGTATCTGACTCCGGTACACTTCCAGAGGAGAGCAGTTTCTTCACCAGCGTAGGTTATCCATTCCCTGCTGTTTGTATCCGTACTTCTACCGAAAGACCAGAATCGCTCGACAAGGCGGGTTTCATCCTTTCTGGAATTGACACCGAGGGTCTTCTCCAGTCAGTTGATACTGCAGTTGAACTTGCCAAGAACGGTGATTATGGAACTCCAGTACCAAACTATACTGATGAGAATGTCAGCACCAAAGTGGTTAAGATTATTCAGTCATACGTAGGTGTAGTCAACAAAATGGTTTGGCGTAAATTCTAAATCTCAGATTTATGAAAGTATTAGTAACAGGAGCCAAGGGGTTTGTGGGCAAAAATCTTTGTGCACAACTCAATAACATCAAGACCGGCAAGACAAAGTGTTATGGAGACCTTGTCATTGATGAGGTTTATGAGTACGACATCGACTCTACTCTTGAGCAACTTGACGCATGGTGTAAAGATTGTGATTTTGTCTTCAATCTTGCTGGTGTCAACCGCCCACAAGACCCAAAGGAGTTTATGGAAGGTAATTTCGGCTTTGCTACCGTCCTCTTGAACACCCTCAAGAAGCATAAGAACAGCTGTCCAGTGATGATTAGTAGCTCTATCCAAGCCACCCTCGCAGGCCGTTTCGGCACCAGCGAGTATGGTAAGAGCAAGAAGGCTGGAGAGGAACTCATGTTCCAGTATGGCGAAGAGACTGGAGCAAAAGTATTGGTTTATCGTTTCCCTAATCTTTATGGCAAGTGGTGTCGACCAAACTACAATAGTGCTATAGCCACGTTCTGTAATAACATAGCTAATGATCTACCAATCATAGTAAATGATCCTAACGTAGAAATGGAGCTCCTCTACATTGATGACTTGGTAGAGGAAATGATCTGTACTTTGAAGGGAGAAGAGCATCATTGCGAGTTTGATGGAGTTAAAGCAGTCTTCACTCGGGAAGGTCGCTATTGCGCAGCACCAATCACTCATCATGTCAAGCTCGGAGAGATTGTCGACCTTCTTCACAAGTTTGCAGAGATGCCTAAAACTCTGATGATTCCTGAGATACCTGCCCACTCATTCGCAAAACGACTCTATAGCACTTTCCTCAGTTATCTCCCAAAGGAAAAGGCAATCTTCGATTTGAAGATGAACGTTGATAACAGAGGTAGTTTCACGGAACTTGTTCATACCTTAAATTGCGGTCAGGTCAGCATCAATATCTCCAAACCAGGAATTACCAAGGGAGAACATTGGCATCATACCAAATGGGAGCAGTTTATCGTTGTTAGTGGTCATGGACTTATTCAGCTTCGTAATGAGAATGATCCAAATGGAGAGATTCTCGAATATGAAGTGTCAGGTGACAAAATCCAGAGCGTCATCATGCTCCCTGGTTACACCCATAATATCATTAACCTCTCAGACAATCAAGACCTCGTTACGGTCATGTACTGTAACGAGATATTCAATCCTCGGAGACCAGATACATTCTTTGATAAGGTGGTAAAAGAGTAATAATCCATAAACATCATACAAATATGTCAATTTTTGCAGGTAAAATCCTTATGATTACCGGTGGCACGGGTTCGTTCGGTAATGCAGTGTTAAATCGTTTCTTGAGAACTGATATTGCAGAGATTCGCATCTTCTCACGCGATGAGAAGAAGCAAGATGATATGCGTCATGAATATCAGGCAAAATTACCTGAGTACGCAAGTAAGATTAAATTCTTCATCGGTGACGTTCGTAACCTCCAGTCGTGCAAGAACGCCATGCCAGGTGTTGACTACATTTTCCATGCAGCTGCCCTCAAGCAGGTACCTTCTTGCGAGTTCTTCCCTATGGAGGCTGTTAAGACCAACGTCATCGGTACTGACAATGTGTTGACTGCAGCTATTGAGGCTGGGGTTAAGGCTGTTATCTGTCTTTCTACTGACAAGGCCGCATATCCTATCAATGCTATGGGTATTACCAAGGCTATTGAGGAGAAGATCGCGGTGGCTAAGTCTCGTTACTCTGGTGACACCAAGATCTGCTGTACCCGCTATGGTAATGTGATGTGTTCTCGTGGTTCCGTTATTCCTTTGTGGATTGACCAGATTCGTAATGATAATCCTATCACTCTTACAGAGCCTAAGATGACCCGCTTCATCATGTCGCTCGAAGAAGCTGTTGATCTCGTACTTTTTGCATTCGAGCATGGACAGAATGGTGATATCCTTGTTCAGAAGGCTCCAGCATGTACTATCCAAACACAGGCAGAGGCCGTTTGCGAACTTTTTGGCGGTAAGAAAGAAGAGATCAAGGTAATTGGAATTCGTCATGGTGAAAAAATGTACGAAACCCTGCTAACCAATGAAGAATGTGCTAAGGCGGAGGATCTGGGTGACTTTTATCGTGTACCGGCAGACAATCGTTCTTTAAACTATGATAAATTCTTCACAGAAGGCGATCAGAAACGTTGTGAACTCACAGAGTTTAATTCCGATAACACACGTCGTCTTGACCTTGAAGAAACTAAAGCCAAGATTGTCTCTCTTGAATACATCCAGAATGAACTTAATGGCGTTATAAATTTAGCCAAGTAAATAATGAAGAAGTAACAGGGGGCAAGGGCTTCGTCGGTAGAAACCTTTGTTTCCAACTCAATAATACAAAGGAAGGTAAGGCTCGTTGGTACGAATGGGCACAAGTGGATGAAGTCTTTGAGTATGATTTCGGAAATACGCGGGAAGAACTCGACCACTTCTGTGCAGAGGCTGAATTTGTTTTCAACCTTGCGGGTATCAATTGTTTGAGAAGTCTCCTCCAGCATGAAGATGGATTTGAACTCGGGATTAGGGAGTGACAACAGCTCCTTGAAGCCGCGGCTTGTGTCCATTTGCTGTCTTGTTGACTGCGGATACCATGAGCTTGCTGCAGTGTACATCGGAGCATATCTGTTTCTGAGGCACTCTTTCCACCAGCAATTGCAGAATTTATTTGATACGTAACATTTTCTTCTTGTGTTACGGGTTAATAATGATGTTAATACTGTCAGGCATTGCTGCCATAAACACAATACAACTAGTTGTCAAGAGCTACAGGTAAACAGCCATTTTAGCTCCTTAACGGCTCTAAAGTGACTGTTTACGGTCTTCTGGCGGGGAACGAATATCAAACAGGCTGAGCAACATGCGGATTTTTTTACATAGGTATGCATTGTATGGAAATCATCCCCACTGTTTAATGTATTTTAATACATTTGTTACCCCACAGAGAACATATTTAAATAACAATTCTATATGATTAATCAACCACTCGTAACAATCATTACGAACACAAAGAATCGTGCAAACTTAATCTCTCGTTGTATCGAGAGCATTCAGAAGCAAACATATCAGAACTACGAGCACATAATAGCCGATGGCGGAACTGACAACACAAAACAAGTGGTGGAGGTGTACAACGATCCCCATATCAAATATATCTCTGTTCCTGTAGGTGGACCAGTTGCACAAACGAGGGAAGCCTTCAAAATATCAAAGGGAGACTTTGTAACTTTTCTTGATGACGATGATGAATATACCCCCGAGAAATTAGAAAAGCAGTTGGAATTGATACAGTCATTACCAGAAGACTATTTCATTTATGGATCAATGACTTATTATGACAACAACACAAAGGAACAACTACGCATTCACAAAGCAGAGGTTGAGGGAGGAAAAGAAATTCTTCCAACAGCTGTCGCCAATCCAGTAATTTGTGGTACTCCAACATTAATGTTCAGCAGAAAGATATTCGAGTCAATTGGAGGAACGTGGATAGCGGGTATTGGCAATGAAATGTCAGATTGGGCTCTTGGATGTAGAGCATTGAAACAAGGATGGAAAGTTGCTGCTCTTAAGGAATCGTATCTTCGCATCTATATCAATCATGGAGGCATACGAATGAGTGATCCTCTGTTCTATAAGAATAATGCAGAGAGATATATCAAGTTCCATAACCATTTTCTTGAAGAATATGCAGATATAATAAAAGACTATCCTAAAGTGGGTATTATTCATTACGAGAGTTTGATCCCGTATTATGTAATGCAAGGAATGTACGCTGATGCTTATAATAAATGGAAAAAACTGCTTAAAGTTAATTTTTCACTTCGTTCTGCCTTACTTTATCCGTATTTCGTAACAAAGCATCTATTTGCAAAATGAAGTTTATTGATATAAAAAGTGACTTATCTAATTTAACAAAGGTTGCTATTATATGCGTAGGCTACAATAGAATCAAGTCGATGAAACGGCTTCTTGGATCGTTGCTCCAAGCGAATTATCCATCAAAGGATATTCCGCTTGTAATCAGCGTTGATTGTAGTGGAGATACAGAATTGTACGAATACGTAAAAGGCTTTGAATGGCCTTTTGGACAGAAGTATATAAATATTCAAGAGGAAAGGCTTGGGCTGAAGAATCACATATATCAGTGTGGTGGTTTGACTGAGTATTTCCGCGCAATAATATTACTTGAAGACGATCTCTTTGTCAGTCCATTCTTTTACTCTTATGTTCTGAACATTTTAGAAAAGTATGGAGATGATCACCGTATAGCTCAGATTTCTTTGTACAAGAATGAGCGTAACGGTTATGTAGGTCTTCCGTTTGCCAATGTTCAGAATGGCTCGGATACTTTCCTGATGCAAGACGTTTCTACTTGGGGTGAGTGCTGGACAAAATCAATGTGGGATGCATTCAAAGAATGGAGAGACTCTCACTCAGAAGAAGATATCCAGAATATAGATATGCCAGATACCATCAAGGGCTGGACTAGGGCTTGGTCTAAGTACTATAATGCCTATGTGGTAGATACCCAAAAGTATGTTGTATATCCGAACGTACCTGTGACAACAAACTTCAGCGATGCTGGCGAGCATGGAGGAGACAACAATAGCGTAGTACAGGTTAACCTTCTACTGCAAGATTTTGACTATCGTATGTACGATATAGATCAACTTGTAAAGTATGATATTTATTTCAATAATGTTGATTTATACAAGTGGCTGGATATTTCAGAACAAGATATTTGCCTTGATGTTTATGGCTTCCACAAGAATGCAAAAGGATGTCGATATATACTATCTACCAAGCTTCTCCCATATAAGGTTATAAGGTCTTTTGCACTAAATATGCGTCCGATAGAATTAAATGTGAAGTATAATATCGCTGGCAGGGGGCTATTTCTCTATGATACAAGAGAAGCGAATGGTTCTACAAGAGTAGAGTATCATAAGAATGTCGTCCCTTATTTTTTGGAAGGATTTGATGTTAGATTATTAATAAATTATGTCACAGCATGGATAAAGATGGCTGTAAAAATGAAATTAAGAATGTTCAAGAAATGATGTCGTTAAGCTTTTATATTGATTTGCTGAAGGATAACAGAGTCCGAAGAAAATACAATCAGCATAGTAAAAACTCGGGCAAAGGATCTGTCATCTTGATGTTTCATCATGTAGCAGAGATATGTTCTGAAGGTGTAAGCGCATCTTGTTATAGTTCTATTGTTGAGTTCCGAGACCTTTTGACAAAACTTGGTAAGACGAAGCAGTTTGTCTCACTACCAGATCTCTGCAAAGACCTCCAGAATGGTATCGTGCCTAAGGATAAGGTTGTGATCACCTTTGATGATGTCCCAACCGATGTGTATTACAATGCGATCCCAATAATGAGGAAACTAAATGTACCCTATACACTTTATATATCCACAAGCCTCATGGGTACAGATGGTTTCCTATCAAAGGAAAAGATTTTTGAGTTGTCAAACGACCCTCTGTGCACAATAGGTTCTCATACTGTGTCGCATTGTAAGCTCAAGAATAAAGAGGTCAATCTGAATGATGAACTCCTTGTATCAAAGCAGACCTTGGAGCAACTTATCCATAAGCCGGTTGAGCACTTTGCTTATCCATATGGGACACCTTTCGCCATTTCCAAAAAGGTCATCAATAAAGTTAAGAGAGCAGGACTGTACCAAAGTGCAGTATGTACTATTCCTGCATATATCAACGATTACTCAGTGGAGAACAAATACTCTCTGCCGAGGATTCATAGCCAACTATTTATAAATGAATATTTAAACAAATAATAAATTTATGGGAAAGTTATTCTCACAAGCTAATCTTCAGAAAATTATCGTTAAGTTTGGAAAACCAGGCATCTATTTTTGGCATGCATTTGCTTATCGTCAGCTTAGAGGCTGCTGGCCTGATTTCAAAAATCCAAAGAATCTTTCAGAGATGATTCTTTCTTCAATGAATAAAAAGGACTTTTTGAAGTATGCTTATTATGCTGACAAATGGAAAGTAAGAAAGTATATTGAAAGCAAGGGGTTGGGTGATATTCTCCTTGATGTATATGGTGCATGGGACAATGCAGATGATATCAACTTTGATGTACTACCAAAGAAGTTTGCTCTCAAACCTAATAATGGCTCTGGCGGTCACTTCTTCTGCAAGGATAAAAGCAAGATTGATATTCCTACTGTTCGCAAGCAACTAAACGAGGCTATTCTCATTGATGGTCATATCGGTTATAATTTTGAGCCACATTATAAGAAAATTCAGCCGAAGATCTATGCAGAGGAGCTCATTGATACCGGAACCGAGGCATGGCCTACCGACTACAAATTCACCTGCGTGAATGGTGTCATAGGCGATGTGTTTGTATGCTGTGAGCGTGAGACAGGTACCACTAAGTACATTACTCTTGATACAGATTGGAACATTCTTCCTTACACCAAGAAGGAATATATGCCAGACTTCATTCCAGAGAAGCCAAAGCATCTTGATAGAATGATTGAGATTGCAAAGATTCTCTCTGCTGATTTCGATATCGTACGTGTTGATTTATACGAGTACAAGGGTAAAGTATATTTCAGTGAGTTGACCTTCTCGCCTTGGGGCGGCTATATGTATTCATATAACATGGAAGGTCTAAAAAGACTTGGGGATTTCTATTATCAGACTAAGAAGAAGTAACATAGTTTTGTAATCCAATTTACTTTTTGATGAACATATGCTTAAAACGTATAGGGGCATTTCTACAGTATTTCGGCTCTACCTTGGCAGTGGCCGTCATACAGGTGTGCATCAATCCGATGATGGCAAAGAATCTTTCTCCCGAAGATTATGCCACCATCGGCTACTTCTCATCCTTCAATTTGCTTCTTACGCCACTGATTACATTCTTTCTGACAAATTTCTATACACAAAGATATTTCAAGGTCAGTGAAGAAGAAAAAGAAAACATCAAGGCAACAGTCATGAAGCTGGCAATCTATCTGTCATTTGCAATGGCGGTGGTTTCCATCATAGGTCTTTACGTCTATCACGTCTTAATCAACAAGTCAAGTGATATTCCGTTCTCGCCGTACGCCTTCCTTACCATTTTTGCCATTCCGTTCACTGGACTCTATTCTCTCAAACTGACAGAGTACCGACTGAAAAGAGAAGCTCGCAATTTTGCATTTGTTACCATAGCTAATGGTATTTTGGCAGCAGCTCTGGCGATTGCTTTCGTGGTGATTGTCAAGTGGGGAGCATTTGGTCGTTTGTTTGCCACCATTCTTGGTAATGGCCTTGTGTTCGGTGTAATGGTGTGGCTGGAGCGTAAATTTCTCAAGGGCCGACTTGATTGTAAGATTGTGAAGGAGGTATTTCAATTCTGTTGGCCTCTGGCAATTGCTGGAATGTTGAGTTTCTTTAATGCTGGTTTTGATAAAGTGTTACTGGAGCGTTTGGGTAATCTCTCTGAACTTGGATACTATAGTGTGGGCGTTCAGATTGCAGGTTATCTGACCATATTCAGCAATGCTGTGAATTCTACCTTCCAGCCAGACATCTATGAGTGTTATTCTAAAAAGAATTTTCGTAAGCTGTCCATGTACGTTGGAATAATCATTGGCTCAATTACTATTTGTGCCTCAATATACATAGTTCTGGCTCCATATATAATAGGGCTCTTGACTGCTGGTAGATATGTATATTCTGCACACTATTCACAAATCATTGCTTTGTCAACAATAACTGCGGCTATATATTATTCGTCCAGCCAGATCTCTATCGCAATGGGATATACTAAATTGCTCATGTGGGTAAAAATCTTAGGTGGAGCATTGTCAGCTTTGACTTTTGTCCTTTTGATTCGCTATTTCCAGTTTGAAGGAGCTGCAATAGGCAATGTGATTTCTTATTTATTGTATTTTATAATCAATGTCCTTGCACTTTGGATATTTAAGCGTAAAGAGCTGAAACAAAGATGAGAAAAGTAGGATTATTTACTATATATATATGTAACTATGGTGCAGTTTTACAGGCGTACGCGTTGAAAAAAAGCATGGAGGACTCATATAAAGACATTAACGTTTCTATTGTTGATTTCTATTCTCACAATCATTATCGCATACTTACTACATCGGCACAAAATCCTATCAAGAAGCTGATGAAGTATGGAATGATACTCGTACACTATCCAGCACTCTTTACTCGCAACAAACGAGAAAAGAAGTTTATTGCAGAAGAGTTTAATCTTTCGAAGAGGTATTCTGATTTGGATTTGCTTTTGAAGGATATGCCTACATACGATTATTACCTAACCGGTAGCGATCAGGTATTCAATAGTAACTCTAAGTACTCTCCGTTGTTCTTCCAACAGTTTAGCATTAGATCGGGTGTAAAAGCTGCATACGCACCAAGTTTTGGGCAAAGCGTATTCTCTGAGGAGGAGAAAAAGAAGATAAAACATCTTACCAAATCCTTCGATTATCTGAGCTGCCGAGAGAATGATGGGGCAGAAATGCTCTCGCAAATTCATGGTAAGGATGTTCCATGTGTCATTGATCCTACATTGTTGTTAACAGCTGACCGGTGGAGCAGTATGATGAAGGCACCAGAAACAAACGATAAGTATCTTCTTGTGTATGACCTGAATGGTGGTGTGCCTATGTTGAATATTGCAAGAAAGCTTGCCGCAGAGAAAGGATTGAAACTATATTGTATCACTCGTCATCCTGATATTAGCTTCATCTACAAAGGATTTGATAAAGTGATTTTTGATGCTGGTCCACGAGAGTTTGTAGGCTATTTCTCAAAAGCGACATACGTGATAACCGACTCATTCCACGGAACGGCATTTTCGCTAATTTTCCACAGAAATTTCAACACATACATTGCTATACCTAAGTCCTCTCAAAGAATCAAATCGCTTTTGAAGGTTTGCGGTTTGTCTCATAGGATAATCATGGATGGAAAAGAAATAGATAGCTCATTAAACTGCTTGCAGCAATTTAATGAGTATTCTTTCAATGCATACAGGCAGTCTTCAATTGAATACATAACCCAAATTTTCAAATAACCAATGGCAAGAAAGGCAGACATATTCATTTGTGGGGACATTATCAATCAAACTACTGATGAGCAGTTTATTGATAAAAGTCTGATTAATGTAATTCAGAGTTGCGACTACTCAATCTGCAATTTTGAGGGCACTTGCAAGTCTGATACATTACAAAAAGGGCAGATGCTCCAACGCGAATCTACACTCGAATCACTAAAAGATGCTGGATTTAATATGCTTCTCTTAGCTAATAACCATGTTACAGACTATGGCGAGAATGGACTAAGAGGAACAATCGAATCTATTGATAAATATGGATTTGATAGGATTGGTGCTGGATTCGAGTATAATGATGTGTATCGTCCTCACGTTCTTGCTATTGATGGGCTTAAGATAGGAATAATCAATCTTTGCGAAGCTCAACTTGGACAATTTAAGGAGAAAGATCAGCCGTATGGTTATGCTTGGTTGGGTGATTATGAACTGGACGAACGAATAAGAACCATAAGAAATGAAGTTGACTATTTGATAGTTATTCCGCATGCAGGACTCGAATGTTATCCTATACCTCTTAATCAATTCCGTCAGTTGTATAGACACTGGTGTGATTTGGGAGTCGATATTATTGTTGGAGGACACCCGCACATTTCGCAAGGCATTGAGCAATACGGTAAGTCTATCATATTTTATAGTTTAGGCAATTTCTTTTTCACGGGCTTTAATGGTGAAAAAGATACCTGGACAAAAGGAATATCGTGCGTTCTTCATTTTTCTGAAGAAAGCATATCTTATGATATAATACAACACAGAATGAATGACGAAAGTGTTGCTATTGTTCAAACTGATATCAATGAGATAGAAGCAAAGAACTGCATTCTTGCAAACGAACAGACATATAGGTCTGAATTGAAGAAGCAAAACGCTATTGCTTTCCGGGATTTGCCATTGAGACTATACATGTCAGCTTTGAATGGTACGTCTTCTCGCGACAGTTTTGTGACAAAGATAAAGAAAATTTCATACTATCTAACTAATAGAAAATCATTGTACGCAGGATCAGAGAAATACAGAATGTTGGTTCTTAAACGATTAACAGAAAACGAGACTTATCGTTATTTGACAATCTCCGTCATCGAAGATCAAGTGAGTGAAAACTAATTCGAGTTATGAATATCATAAATAAGTATAGCAAATTTCTGATCGCTACTTTTATAGCATATCTTGCGTTAGCCCCTACACCTATAGTCGGCTCGGGATTGATGCGATTCTTCCCTATGCTTTCACTTCTGATAGTGTTGTTCTTTGGCTTTTGTGGTGTCAAAACAGGCAGGCATGCGAGGATGGGAACTCTCACATCATTATTCTTGGTATGTATTATCTTTTCTGCCCTCATTCATCCTTCAATTGGGGGAAGTAAGATTATGACATTCGTAAAGTCTTCCTATTGGTGTTGGGTGTATTTAGCTTCTTATACTTTGTTTGCTAGTGTCAGTATTGAAGATAATAAAAGAGATACGGTTATTATAATGGCAACTGTATTATTCGCCATTTCTTTTAATTATACCCATATCTCAAAAGTCTTCGATTTTGATTTGGTAGGAGATAATGCTGTATTCTATCCACTACTGATGATGCCATGGATTGCTTCTATATCCAACTCAACAAAGCGGTGGATTATGGTGGCGATAGTAGCATTATGTGCTATTACAGCATTGAAGAGATCAGGAATAATTATTATTACTGTCACGACGATTTTGCTGTATTATGGAGATTTCATACATAGAAAACGCCTGCAGCCCAAAACAATATTGATTGCATTGTTAGTAATAGCGGGTGTATTTGCAGTTTTTTATTTCAAAGCAGATTCAATTAATAACGTTAGTCAAAGATTTTATTTGCTGGAAGATGATGGTGGAAATGGGCGAGATAAGATTTACGAGGATGTTATTAATAGATACCAGAATTTAGATTTTACACAACAAGTATTTGGTATGGGGTTTGATACAGTAAAGGGTAAAGATATAACTATGGCACTAAGTGCCCACAACGATTTCCTCGAAGTACTTTATGATTTCGGTGCAATTGGCTTTATCTTCTATGTGCTGATTCATCTCTCTCTCATCAAATGGACACTCCGTCTGTTCAGAGCTCGAAGTGAACTGGCTTTTCCTGTGCTGATATCTTACGTGTGCTTCATTGTAATGTCCATGGTGAGCCACCTGATACTGTACCCAACTTATTTTGGACTTCTAACTGCTTTCTGGGCGTATGCCGAATGCAAGGACAACGAACTTCAATACCAAGAATCAGTATGGTAACTTCTCGCAAACAACTCCGATTCTACCTTCAGGCGGACATGATGAATAGAGGTTATTTCAAAGAGCCTCTAAAGGTTCGTTTGATGCACCTCCTTGCACACCAGGACTATACGATGGAGTGTTTTAAAGCAATGAAAAAGGGGCAATATTACTCTCATAATTGCTCACACTATGGAACCATCGTAGTAGGTAACACCAACCGGATTGGTCAGTACGCAACATTACACACATCTACTTGCATTACTGATACAGGTAGAAGAATTGGCAAAGGTCTGTTTCTTTCTACGGGCTCAAAGATTACTGGTGGTGAGTGTTGGGTGATCATATCGTTGTTGCTGCCAATTCGGTTGTTACAAAGTCTTTCCTAGAAGGTAATGCTTTGTTAGTCGGAATGCCTGCGGTAAAGAAGGTAGACCGACCAGACTACTATTTATTGTTTAAAGGTGAGAGCAAACAAAGAGTCGATGCGATAGAGACTCTCGAAATCAAAATGGAAATTGAATAAATGAGTAAAAAAGGAAAATTCTATATACTAAACTGGATTTTTAGTTATGGTTCTGCCAGTAGTAATAGATTATTGGCGTACGCTAATAGTGCTGCTGAACTGGGATATGATGTCGAAATCGTAGCGTTTTTGAGGCTTGACTTGAGGAATTGTCAACCCAGAAATGGTGTAATTATTAGAGGACTCAGGCCTTGTAAAGTGGAGAGTAAAGTTTTCTCAAAACTTTTATCTTTCTTCACCACGATTTGGTTCTTGCTTGCAGATGTGAAGAAAGAAGACAGATTGCTGTTGTATGGAGCTGCTGAATATCTGCCATTACTGGTGTGGATCAGACGTAAGCAGACCTATTTTGAAGTGACAGAATGTCCTGATTTATTCAAACCAAGGACTTATCCGTGGAGATACTACAAGAGCCTGTGGAAACGATTGAACGGGATCTTCGTTATCTCAGGCAATTTAAAGCAGTACTTTGTTGATTATGGGGTCAGTCCGTATAAGGTTCATGTCATCAATATGATAGTGGATCCAAAGCGCTTTGAAAGCGTTCAACGTAACCCTAATGCAGAGAAATACATAGCATATTGTGGAAATGTAAACAAGGATAGCAAGGATGGTGTAGGTGACTTGATTGCCTCTTTTGTCAGATATCATGAGAAGTATAGTGATAGAAAACTTTATATCATTGGACCAATCGTTTCGCAGGAACAAAAGCAGGAGTATGAAGAATATCTGAGACTATACAAAGCTCTGGATAGTGTGGTATTTACAGATTCTGTATCTCCTACCACTATTCCGCAGTATTTCGTGGATGCAGAAATGCTTGTTCTTGCTCGTCCAGACAATATTCAAGCTAAGTACGGTTTCCCCACTAAATTGGGTGAATACTTACTATCAGGCAGACCTGTTGTACTTACTGACGTTGGTAATATTACAGACTTCCTAAAAGATGGCGTCAGCGCCTTCATAGCTAAACCGGGGGATATTAATTGTATTTCTGATAAGATGATGGAAGTATCTGCAAATCCGGAAAAAAACGATTCTGTTGCCATTGCAGGAAAAGAGGTGGCTATGAAGGAGTTCAATAGTTCAACAGAAGTATTGAAGATTATTAATTTGATGTATAAATAATGAGTATATTATGAAAGTCGTTCTTCTCGCCGGAGGCTTCGGTTCCCGTATCTCTGAGGAATCTCAATTCAAACCAAAGCCAATGATTGAGATAGGTGGCATGCCTATCCTTTGGCACATTATGAAAGAGTATGCCTACTATGGCCATACTGAGTTTATTATCTGCGCTGGTTATAAGCAGGAGTATATCAAGGAATGGTTCGCTAACTACTTTCTGCACAACTCCGACATCACCTTCGATTACCGTAATGGTAAGAACGAGATGACCGTTCACCAGACCAATATGGAGCCATGGAAGGTGACTGTGGTTGATACAGGATACAACACCATGACCGGTGGGCGTATCAAGCGCATCCAGAAGTATGTTGGCGATGAACCTTTCCTCATGACCTATGGCGATGGTGTATGTGATGTGGAGATTGACAAGCTCATCGAATTCCACAAGAGGCATGGTAAGCTCGCCACCCTTACTGCAGTCAAGATGGCGCAGGATAAGGGCATACTGGATATCACCAAGGATCAGGCTGTACGTGCGTTCCGTGAGAAGAATGCTGCAGATGGCGCTCCTATTAATGCTGGTTATATGATTCTCGAACCTTTGGTGTTTGATATGCTTGAGGGGGGGGACACTTGCGTCTTTGAGAAGACCGTTCTTGTGAAATTGGCAGAAATGGGCGAACTGATGTCATACGTTCACACTGGCTTCTGGCAATGTATGGATAACATTCGCGAGAAGTCATTTCTTGAGAAACTTCTTGCAGAAGACAAGGCTCCTTGGAAGCGTTGGGATCGTTCTGTTCCAGACATCCCTGATTATGCAAAATAAGCAAAGGTAGCAGTTAATAAGTTAACATTTAACAATGGAAAATATATACGAATTCTATAAAGGCAAGCGTGTGTTTTTGACAGGTCACACAGGTTTCAAGGGCTCTTGGATGTGTAAGATGCTTGCTAATGCTGGTGCTATCGTAACAGGCTATTCGTTGGAAGCACCTACAGAGTCTTCGCTCTTCAAGATTGCCAATATCGAGGGGGATGTGTATTCTGTGATTGGCGACATTCGCGATATGGCAGCACTCAAGAAGGCTTTCGATGAAGCACAACCTGAGATTGTACTTCACCTTGCAGCTCAACCTATCGTACGCGATTCATACAAAGATCCTGCTTACACTTACGAAACCAACGTGATGGGTACAGTCAACATCCTTGAATGTATGCGACAAAGCAATTGTGTGAAGTCTTTCCTCAATGTGACTACCGATAAGGTGTATCTCAACAAGGAATGGAACTGGGGCTATCGTGAGAACGAGGAGTTGGATGGCTATGATCCTTACTCAAATTCTAAATCATGTTCAGAGCTTGTTACCCATTCCTACAAGCGCTCGTTCTTCACCGATAAGGACGGATTGCCAATTATCCCTATCTCTACTGCTCGTGCAGGTAACGTGATTGGTGGCGGCGACTTCGCCACAGACCGCATCATTCCTGATAGTATTCGTGCGGCTGCAAAACATGAGGATATTGTTGTTCGCAATCCTTATTCTACTCGTCCTTATCAGCATGTATTGGAGCCTCTCTATGCTTACCTTGTGATTGCTATGAAGCAGTATGACGATAGCAAGTATGCTGACTACTACAATGTAGGTCCTGATGATGTCGATTGTTTCCAGACAGGAGCGCTCGTTGATCTCTTTGTCAGCAAGTGGGGCGAAGGTATGAAGTGGGTGAATAAATACGATGGTGGCCCTCATGAAGCAAACTTCCTTAAACTTGACTGTTCAAAGCTGAAGGCTACTTTCGGTTGGACTCCACGTTGGAATATTGATGAGGCAATGGATAAAATTGTTGAGTGGAGCAAGATCTGGCTCGCTGGTGGCGATGTACGTGCTTGTATGGATAAGCAGATTGCAGAATTCTTAAATGCGTAAATGAACATGAAGAACGTAATAGTGACAGGCGGCAATGGCTTTATCGGCAGTTCGCTCATCAAGAAGTTGGTGGCGAATGGCGTTAATGTGGTTGCTGTAGATATAACTTTTGCAGGCGACCGTTTGCCTGAGTCGGAGTTCATTACAAAGATTGAGTCTGGAGTAGACGTTTCACTTGCTAAGAAGATACCATCTGGCGAGTATGATGCTTTCTATCATCTGGCTTGGAGAGGTGTGAATGGTGCCGATAAGGCAGATCCTACCGTTCAACTTGCAAATATTCAGATGGCGGTGGATTGTGTCAACATCAGCAAGCAACTCAATGTGAAAAAATATCTTTGTGCAGGTACCGTAGCAGAGAATGCAACCTTCAGTCTCCCTAACCTGGAGAAAACCTCTGGCGGTATGATGTATGGTGTGGCAAAGCATGCTTGCCGACTTATCCTTGAGGACTACTGCAAAAACATCGGACAGCAGTTTGTATGGATGCAGTTCTCGAATATCTATGGCGTAGGTAACAAGACTGGAAACCTTGTGAGCTATACTTTGGGTGAGTTGATGGCAGGTAAGGAAGCAACTTTTGGACCTGCTCTTCAGCCATATGACTTCATTTATGTGGATGATCTCATTGAGGCAGTATATCGTCTTAGTGCCAACGATACCAATAAGGCATTCTACTATATCGGTTCTGGTACTCCTCGTATTCTAAAAGAATATCTCTTTCGCATTGGTGAACTTGCTGGTTGTGCAGACAAGGTAGGTGTGGGTATCCGTCCAGACGATGGCATCAAGTACTCGATGGAGATGTTCGATAATAGTGACCTTGTGGCAACTGTTGGTGAGTATGTCTCTACAGATTTTGATAATGGTATCAACAAGACTATTGATTGGTTGAAGACTCTTTAACCTTTTACCCTATTAAACTTTTACAAGAATGATTCAGAAATTTGAATTCAAGGAGCTTGAAATGAAGGGAGCCTACGAGATAACTCCCTTCTACGCTACCGACGAACGCGGTGGCTTTGTCAAGGATTATAATATTGATATGTTCAAGGCTAACGGCATTGAGCATGAGTTGAAGGAAGTATTCTACACTATCTCTAAGAAGGGTGTGATCCGCGCAATGCACTTTCAGCTTGTGAAGCAGCAGGCAAAGCTTGTCCGATGCATCAGCGGACATGTGTATGATGTAATCATCGATCTCCGACTAGACTCTCCGACCTTTGGTAAGTGGCAAGGTTTCGACCTTACCGGCGAGAATCAGAAGACTCTCTACATTCCTCAGTTCTTCGGTCATGGCTACCTTGTACTTGAGGACTCTGTAGTCAGCTACAAGTGTGGAGAAGTGTTTTATAGCGAGGGAGATGCTGGCATCATGTACAACGATCCTGATATGGCCATCGAATGGCCTTTCGAGAAGATCGGTGGCATCGATAACGTGATTATCTCTGAGAAGGACAAGAATCTGATGAGTTTGAAGGAGTATCTAGAAAAAGTGAAGTAAAACTTATGAGAACAATAACGCTCATTTATGATGGTACGTTCAATACCTATCGTTGGCTGAAAGCCATGATGTGGGCTCGCAATGAATTTCACGATTTAGGATATAAAATAAAATATGCCAGCATTTTTGACTATGTTCCTTACCCTAAATCTACAAAAGTTCCTTATGAGGGAATAAAGTTGAAGTGGGATACAATAGGTCGTTTTGATATAGTTTTTCTGGCTTTTCATCATTCTCAATCCCTTATTGGCCAAAATTCTGAAAAAAGAATAGCTCTCGTAAAATTCTTAAAACAGAAATGCAAATTGTTGTGTTGGCTAGATACAGCAGATAGTACAGGAACATGTCTTTTTGATGTTCTACCTTATGTGGATTTGTATTTCAAAAAACAACTGCTGAAGGATACCAATCTTTATACAAATGAGTTTTATTGTGCCCGTCTCTATTCTGATTATTACCACCAAAAGTTGGGATTAACAGATGAATCTCTTGCTTCGATTCATTATCATACAGCTCTAAAAGAATATCTTCACAAATTACGTGTTTCATGGAATGTTGCTTTTTATGACAGAATGGGTGGAAAGACTTGGATATATAAGCATCCTTTTAAGTTTGCAGACCCTAATGTTATTGAGAGTGATTCAGAACGGACTATTGATGTTCATTACGGAGGGTCAAACCCAAAAGTGTATGGTGATGTAGTTGGTTACCAACGTAAAAAAATGCTTGAATTGATAATGAATCTTAGGGACATCACACATCCTGATGTATATAAGAAAATATCAAGAGAAGAGTATTTGGAGGAACTTAAACACTCTAAGTCGATTGCATCTCCATTTGGATGGGGAGAGTGCTGTCTGAGAGATTTTGAAGCGTTTTACAATAGGGCAATTCTGTTGAAGCCTTCTATGGAGCATTGTGTTACCTATCCTGACTTATACAAACCATTTGAAACCTATATTCCGATAAATTGGGATTTTTCAGATTTCGAGAATATTATCAAAGAGGTTCAAATAGGTAAGTATGATTATGTTGCAATAAATGGTCAGCAAAATTATCAAAAATATCGCATTGGTATAAATGCAAGGAAGTTGTTTGCGGAGCATGTAGTAGACCAGCTTCAAATATCATAGTAATTCAAGCATAGTGTATTTGTAAACAATGTTTCAATTTAACGTAAACGATATTAGTAAATACCGTACCCAACTAATGGGGATTGCCACGCTTTTAGTGATATTTGGTCATTCTGTTGGCAATGGTGTTGTGATGCCAAGGTGGATGGAGTCGCTCTGCGGGCTTGCCTCCGTAGGAGTGGATATTTTCCTTCTCGTGAGCGGCTTGGGCCTTTGGTATTCATTAAAAAGTATTGATAGTCAAGTAAATTTGTGGGGGGTAAAGTGCTGGTATATAAGAAGATATAAACGTATTCTGGTTCCGTATTTTATCATTGCAGGCATAGGAAATATTCTTGCTGTAATGGGAGGCAGAACTATTGCGGAAGCTGTGCTTAATATATCCACAATCAGTTATTGGCTTGAACATAAAGGAGCTTGGTATATTGCAATGCTTATACCGTTGTATGCTATTACCCCGGTTCATGATGCGATATGTAAAAAGATAAAAAATCCAGTATATTACACGCTGGTTATTGTTATTATAATAGTGGGCATTTCGAGTTTGCACTTTGAATGCCCGAATGTGGGCTTATCACAATTTATAGAAAATGTAAGACATGTGTTTGTTCATCTTCCTGCATTTTTCATTGGTTTTATGTTGGCTCCTATGGCTAAAGAGGAAAAGTGCATTTCGTTTCTGTGGATGATAGTTGTTCCATTATTTCTTGTTATTATGATGAAGTATTTGCATTTTGGGTATTGGCCTGGTTTTTTGGTATTTTCATTTGTCCCTTTACTTTGCAGATTGTTTTGCTACAGTGGAAAGACTTTTATGAATGTACTTAGTTTTTTTGGTAAAATATCTTTGGAATCTTATTTGTTTAATGGAATCGTGGGTTCTTGGATTATTGTATACTTACCTTGGATTTATGAATCGCCAGTGAATAAAGGTTGCTATTTACATTATGCTTTGGTTATCATTGTTGGAACAGCGTTGGCTTATTGGGTGAATAGATTTTGTGAGAAGGCTTTGAAGAAAAATTAGATAGGGTAATTATTGCTTGATTACTCATAGTTATATCATTGGCTGTGAAAAATGGTAACGAATATAGGTGCTCTGTTTACCAAAGTAATAACTGGATAAGGAGAGTATGTTAAGATTTTCAGTAAGACTATTCTTGCAAGAGGTATGATGAGCTTGATGTTGAGACTGGAAAACAATTCTAAATAATAAAAAAACAATATGTCAATAAAAAACTTTTTTGTAGTATATTCTCCTAAACGTATGTGGTGGAAGATATGGCTGGGGCTTGCTTGCTTTCCTATGTTACCGCAACATAGAGCTAAGTTACTGAAAATGGGGGGGGTAAATGTCTTAGGTCGAGCATTGATATATGGTGGTGTAGGCATTGATACTGTTGCGCCAAATAAAATATTTATAGGTAACAATGTTGCCATTACTGCTGGTACTAGAATTTTAACCCACTATCTTGATCCATCGCGTTCAGGAAGAATGTTTCGTATCGGTGAAGTTCATATTGAAGATGATGTGTTCATAGGTGTAAATGTTGTCATTTGTAATTCTGTAACTATTGGCAAGGGAGCAATAGTAGGTGCAGGAAGTATAGTAACAAAAGACATTCCGCCTTATCAAGTATGGGCTGGGAATCCTGCAAGGTACATTAAAGCTCGTGAACATTAATACGTAAATGATAATGAAGAAAGTTTCTATATTAGTTTCGACAATAGATTCTGGAGGGGCAGAGAAGCAGGCTGTATTGCTTGCGATTCAGCTTTCAAAGCATACGGATGTGAATCTGATTGTGCTTTATGGTGGTCACACTGAATATAAAGGAAATGTAGATTTGTTAACCAAGAGCTCAGTTAAGGTTCATCGACTGAACGGCAGCATGCTTTTAAAGACTATACGGATTAGAGAACTTTTGAAGGAATCTCATACTGATGTGCTTCTTAACTATCTGACAATGCCAGATCTTCTTGGTTCATTTCTTGGTAAGAGATTAAAAATAAGCGTATATAATGGTATACGTAACTCTAGACTTCCAAGGAGTAAGATGTTGATAGAGAAATGGGCTCATAATCATTGGGCTACAGCGACCATTTACAACTGTTATTCTGGGGCTGATTATTTTGAGAAGTTAGGTTTTCGGAAAGACAAGAATATTGTCATTCCTAATTGCTTCCCGGATATTGCCGAACCAATTATAAGAGACAATCATTCTCAAAGGACAATCATTACAGTTGGTCGCTTCGACCCTCAAAAAGATTACGAAACTCTTATTAAAAGTATTTCATTGCTTGATAGAAAAGATTATCGCCTCTGTATTGTAGGCTATGGAGTGCTTGAAGCGCAGATTCGTGAATGGGTTGAACTGTATGGCATCAAGGATAGAACTGATATCCATATCAAACCGAATAATGTATCAGAACTTGAACGTAATGCCGACATATATATATCTACTAGTCTATTTGAGGGTACAAGCAATAGTATTATGGAGGCTTTGAATTGGAGTTTGCCGGTGGTTGCTACTAACGTTGGAGATAATAATCATTTAGTAATTGATGGTGTGAATGGTTACTTGCATCCAACTGGTGATGTTATGGGACTAACTACTTCTTTATGTAAGTTGCTTGATTCAGTAGAACTCAGGAATCAAATGGGAGTGAGGAGCAATCAGAATCTTCGCGAGAACTATTCTATGGAGATTTTCGAGAAACGATATTTGGATTTGATAGAGGGAAAATAATAGATGAGAACAGTATTCATAGGTGCACATGAGGAACCGAACGGAGTGAATTCATATACTTATAATTTGGCTCTTGAACTGAAGAAAAGAGGCTTTGAGTCGTTTGTGATAAGTTTTGGCTCGTGCAATAAGGTAACAGATTACAAAGGGGTGAAAATTAAGCAGTATAGGACTTGGGGAAATACGATGACCAGTATTCCTGTTTTGTATCTAAAATCATTACCATATTTGATCAAGTATAGGAAGGAAATAGATATGGTAATGTATCAAACGGTTACATTCTCAGTGATTCCTTCACTGATTGTACGTTTGTTTGGCATGAAATCAAGTGCTATTATTCATAGCCTTGCGGAAGATAGCCCGAAACATGGAAAGATGATGAAGAGATTTCTTATGGCTTCAATGAGGTTAGCTTTGGCTTTCACTAAAAATGTGGTTACCATTAGCTGTACTAAAGCAAAAGAGGTGTACAACAGGTATCACAAAAGTTGTAAGGTTCTTCCTTGTGGTGTATTCTTGCCCATAAATAAAGAATTAAATACAGATATTCTTGAAAAAAATGAAATACAAGTTGGAAAATTCTTTCTAACTATCGGTCGCATTGATCCGATTAAGAACTATGAGGTCCTAATTGATGCATTCAAAAAGCATAATCATGTAAATTATCAGTTGGTTATCGGTGGAGATATTAATAATGCTTACGGTCGTACCATTGTTGAACGTGCAAAGGGATGCAAAAATATTATTTTTCCTGGAATTGTATATGGAGATGCTAAAATAGCATTGCTTAAAAATTGTATGGCGTATTGCCTTGTGTCTTCGTCAGAGGGGCTTCCGATAGCATTGTTAGAAGGAATGTCATATGGTAAGATTCCTGTAGTCACACGTATTCCGTCAATTCAAGAGGTACTTGAAAAATACAAAATTGGGCTTTGGAGTACGGTAAAGAATGTGGAGGAAGTAACCGCTAATATGATAGCGATTGAAAAGGATTTTAACACACTGAAAGTTCAGGGTAAAACTGCACGTCAAATCGTTGAAGATAATTATACATGGCCGCAGATATGTGACCGATATCTGGAATTAGTTAAAGAGTTTTAGTTATGAATATCCTCATTACCGGAGTCCACGGTTTCGTCGGCTCAAATTTAGTGAAAGCGCTTTCGCCTGAGAATACAATATATGGTCTGGACATTGTGGCTCCAGAGAAGGACGGTATAGTAAAGACTTTCTCATGGAATGATCTGGGTGGCATTGATTTGCCGCAGATTGATGCTGTTATCCATCTTGCTGGTAAGGCACATGACACTCGGAACAAGAGTGCGGCGGATGTATATTTCAAGGTAAATACAGGTCTTACTCAGCGTATTTTTGATTGGTTTCTTTCCAATGAATCTGCAAAGAAGTTTATATTTTTCTCTACCGTAAAGAGTGCTTCTGACAAAGTGGAAGGCAAATGCCTTACAGAAGAATGCGTTCCCACTCCCGTAGGTCCTTATGGAGAGAGTAAAATTAAAGCGGAGGATTATATAATCGGGCATTTCGCACCTGAAGCTCTCAAACGTCCTTATCACAATTTTGATGATGGCGACTCTCTTGTAAAAGGGAAGAATGTGTACATTATACGCCCTTGTATGATTCACGGTCCTGGAAACAAGGGTAACCTCAATCTTCTTTATGGAGTAGTGAGCAAGGGGATTCCATGGCCTCTTGGTGCTTTTGAGAATCGCCGTTCGTTTACCAGTATTGGAAATCTTTGTGTAGTAATTAACGGATTTTTAACTAAGAATGTACCTTCGGGCATTTACCATATGGGAGACGATGAAGCTCTTTCAACTAATGAACTCATTCAGGTTATTTGTGAGGCTCTTGGTAAGAAAACTCATATATGGTGCATTCCGAAAGGTCTGATGAACGGAGTTGCAAAAGTGGGTGGGTGGTTTCATCTTCCGCTCAATCCTCTTCGGATGCAGAAGCTCACAGAAAACTATGTAGTGAGTAATGCCAAGATCAAGGCTGCTCTTGGCATTACGCGGATGCCGGTAAGAGCGAAGGATGGATTGATGGACACTATTAGAAGTTTTAAGCAGTAGAATGATTATGAATGCATACTTGACTTACGGAATTATTTTTGTGATTCTATTGGCATTAGAGTTATGCTATTTCAAGGTGGCTGACCACTTTAACATTATCGACAAACCTAACGAACGCTCATCGCACTCTACGATTGTATTGCGTGGCGGAGGTATAATCTTTTTAATTGGTATCTGGATTTGGAGCGCTTTCTTCGGATTTCAATATCCCTGGTTTCTGGCAGGCCTGACGCTTGTGGCAGGCATCAGCTTTGTAGATGACATCCATTCATTGCCGGACTTAGTAAGATTGGTCGCTCAGTTTGCAGCTGCCGCGATGGCATTCTATCAGCTCGGCATATTGCATTGGTCAATGTGGTGGATAATATTACTGGCACTGATAGTCTATGTCGGTGCCACGAATGTGATCAACTTCATGGATGGAATCAATGGTATCACAGCAGGATATTCTTTGGCTGTATTGATTCCGTTGGCTCTGGTGAATACGAATGGTATTTTTGTAGAACAGAGTTTGATTATATCAACGGTTCTTGCTTCATTGGTGTTTTGTATTTTCAATTTCCGTCCGAAAGGTAATGCGAAATGCTTTGCCGGTGATGTCGGCTCTATCGGCATCGCTTTTATCATACTGTTTCTGTTAGGTAATGTGATGATCAAGACAACGGATATTACCTGGCTGATATTCTTGTTAGTATATGGCGTGGATGGCTGTCTGACCATTGTACATCGTATTATGTTGCACGAAAATTTGGGTGAGGCGCATCGTAAGCATACTTATCAGATTATGGCTAATGAGTTGAAAGTAGGTCATGTAAAAGTTGCATTGCTGTATACGGTTATGCAGTTAGTGATTTCTCTTGGATTTATTTATCTCTGTCCCGATACAGTGTTTGCTCATTGGTTATATCTGGTGGGTGTATTAGCAGTATTGGCTATCGTATACATATTGTTTATGAAAAAATACTATCATTTACATGAAGAATATCTCATATCATTGAAACAATAACGATTATGGAATTTGATAAAGAATTTTTAGATAAGTTATTTGAGCAAGCTATGGAGAATCCACGTTTGCGTCAGAACTTCGACCTACGCACTTCATCTGCCGATACCAGTCAACGTATGCTAAACGCATTGTTGCCAGAAACTAAGGTGCCTATCCATCGACATGAAGATACTACCGAAACAGTAATCTGCCTGTGTGGTAAGTTGGACGAAGTAATTTATGAGGAAGTAATTTCGTATGAGAAGGATACGGATGATTTTCATAAGGGGGTGAATGTACAAGATGTAGCTCGTAAGGTTGAGTATCGAGAAGTACAGCGTATCCATCTCAATCCTACAGAAACCAAGTATGGTTGTCAGATACCTAAGGGTGCATGGCATACTGTGGAAGTGATTGAACCATCTGTCATCTTTGAGGCTAAAGATGGAGCTTATGCTCGTTAAACGATGAAAAACAGATGAAATGAATAGGAAGTACTGAAAGTGCTTTTTAATACGTTATGTTATAATTGAATATTTACAATGAGATGGAAAAATGTAGGTCCCTAGATTCATGTGACAAACATGAATCCCTACATTTAGTAGATTAGGAGCAATATAGTGGTATTGTCCTAATCTCGCTCTTCATATTAGTGTTAACACTAATATGATTTCCAAAAATACCAACTGTCTGTGAAGATCGTTGATATTTTTTTATACAATAAGCTGTGGTGGAAATCTAAAAGGAGCTATTTTTGATAAGAAATTATTTGGGAATACTCTTTCACCGCATCAAAGCACGGACATCCTTTCATTGGATTCAAGTCCCGGTGTCCCACAATCAACGCTTTTGGAAACTGCCTTTTCAACTCCCTCAACAAAGCAAGCAAAGCTCCTTTTTGTTCCAGTGTACGCGTATCTTTCGGTTTTCCGTTCGCATCCAGTCCTCCCTCATAACAAACACCAACCGAATGGGTGTTATGATTACGGCAGTGTGCTCCAATCTTTTCTAGAGCACGTCCCCGGTGGATCTCCCCATCACGAGTAATGTAAAAATGATAGCCAATATCACGGAAACCACGGTGCAAGATATGATCCTGTCGGCAAGCCTCCGCCGAAAGGGACTTTCCTTCCGGCGTGGCACTGCAATGAATGATAATTAATGTAATAGTCCGCATGGGGTTACATGCAACTTTGTATTCCGAACACACCTCCGATGGCGGTGGCTACAGTGATAACGATTTTGAGGACTAAGCTCCATACTGAGCGGGGAGATGATGATTTACTCATACAATAACAGGTTTTAAATAAATTAATAATAGTTTTCTTTTACCACAGATTTACTGTAGGTTTACCATAGGTTTACCACAGATCTACACAGACTCACACAGATAAATAATCGACTACTTTAGCAACTACCAATTCAATATAATCTGTGGAAATCTGTGTAGTCAGTGGTGAATCTTTTAGGCAGCCGGATCAGGCGCTTCACCACCTCCATCCGGTTTCGGATCAGGGTTGTCACCCGAATCAGAACCTCCTCTGGCAGTTGTCGGTTTCTGATATTCCGCCTGCTGTTTCAACTGACTGTCGAGTTTCAGATTATTGGTCGACAGATTACCGGTGGCACGGGCTTTCAAACGCATGCCGCTAATATTCTTTTCCAACGAAAACTCTTCCAGCGTATCGGCTGCCTTACTGCGAATACCCACACCAAAAATGGCAAGATCATCAATTTTCACACACTTGCCGTCTAGCAACAATTCCTTGATGCAATCTACCATATCCGAAAGCACACCTTTGATGACACCACCGGAATACGGTGAATTGTGCTTCGACATGTGTTCGGCAAGCTTTGCCAAATCAAACGTCTCGTCGCTTACTGCACGGGCGAACCACTTACCCGCATTCAAGCCTTTCTTCTGCTGGTTCTGATAAATTTTGTAACGAATCATAAAACAATAAATTAAAGGGTTAAACATATTGTCCGGGGATTCTTTTCCCTTTCGACGATACAAAAATACTACTCCGGATCTCCCGGAAATCAGCTGTGCACGGTTGTGTCTGGTAGCGGTCGGTTATTTGTCATTATAGTCGGTTATTCAATGGAAAAACGTTGGCTATATAGTCGTTTTTTGTTATTTTTGTAACAGTAAATCAGAAATATATCTATCATGAGTGAATTTAAAATACGTGCTTACGGGCGCATGGAACTGGCGCAACTCTATTCTCCGCAACTAACTGACATCGCTGCCTATCGAAAGATGAAGAAATGGATCTCTTTGTGTCCCGGACTTCTGCAACGCCTGTACGACTTAGGTTACGAATCAAAGCGACGCTCATTCACACCGTTGGAGGTGAGAGTCATTGTGGATGCTTTAGGAGAGCCTTAAATAAAGCGTCGCTTTATGGTGTATAAAGCACCGCTTTACGATGTCTAAAGCTTAGCTTTACACCTCCTAAAGCGATGCTTTATGCAGGACAAACGATTGTTTCAGTCAAAACGGATGTGGTAATTGAAATGACTACTGCATCCGTAAATAAAACGGGTACAGTAGGTACACTTTTTCCGGTTCACTCATACACACACGCACGCGCATACAACCCTTTACCGTCCATACTGATTAATTTTCCGTGTTTGGTGAGACGCTTCAGCCAAGTGAGGGCTGTGTTTTCTTTAATTCCCATGGCAACTGCTTCTTCCAGTAACTGTGTACGAGTAAATTCATCACCCAGTTTCTGGAAGAGATAATCACGATCGGCATTAGGACGGTGGCTGATTTCTGTATTGGGGAGGAACGATAGAATATGCGTGGCATGACAGTAGAGAGGTTCCGCAAGACTAAGCACAGCATGAAAGTCTTCCTGTGAAATGGATACATCCCAACGAGTGATGATGTCATCTTTGCGGTTGTCCGCAGGAATCTCCTTGTCCGGTGTGAAAGGAGAGGTGGGAGAGGTCTTGAAGTCGTAGGGCTGCGGGCTTTCGAGGGCACGCAATACGGCTACTTCCGACATGATTCTGCATAGATTGACGGCCAGACGTGCCACAAAACTATACATTTCCCTTCCATTAGCTACACTGGAGCGTTCAAACAAGTCGGAAAAGACGGCGTCGATTTCTTCTTTTTGTTCATCCGTAAGTTGCAGGGTATGAATGCCGTGTGTTTTTATCACGCTCAACTTTTCTTTCCATTCCAGTCCCATAGCGGTGAATATCTCCTCCCAATCTATCTCGTTGTCCATAAATTGGCTGATCCATTTACTGATTCCGCACATGTAATAATATAATTGGCGGGAGTATGATCCGTCTTCTGCTGTCGGAATGAAAGTTTGCACCTGCGACGGCGTACCCGAAATCAGGACGGAAAGATAGCTTTTCTTCACTTCCCGGTATTCCTGGTCGGTGCGGCGGTTGTAGGACAAGCGGTCGTGGTCGAACGCTTTGCGCAGGGTATCGCTCCAATGACCGTGGTCCGATCCGATGGCGGTGGAAAGGGTGTCCGCTTCCGCTTCGCAGATAAGTCCGGTTCCGTCGGAGTCCATGATGTTTTGTAGGATACCCGTACCGGTGTTGTTGCCCGAAATGAGGAACATCCTGTTAGGGGGCATTTGTGGAGCCTCCTTTTTGGTTCGTTCTTTTCCCATTGCATCATACTCGGCTTTCTCTTTTTTGTATGCTTTCATCTGTATGGTCACTTCTTTGCGGATCTCGTCGTGGATAGGTTCCACGAGTAAGCGGATGTAGGAAAGGATACCTTTGCCGGAAGCCGAAGGAGCCACTACGAAACATTGGAGGCTGGGGTGATGGTATTTGCCGCCATATAGGCATCGCACGTGGCGCGACATACAAGCACCCAGGGCAGTGAGCGCTCCCAATAACATGATGTCGTGTTGTATTGGGCTGCTCCCGGCTTTTATGATACGTTGCAAGAATTCCGGCCAGTTGTTTTTCGGAAAAGTGGGCAATTGATGTTGCGGTTCACTGCCCGGCAATAGTTCTTCTTCCCCTTCTCTTTCTTCGGAGATATTGTCATTCCCTACCTTATTATACGCGCCCGTGTGTGGGGGAAATTTGCGTGCTGTACCTGCTGTACCTTTTGTACCTGTGGGATGTTTGGGCATTTCTTCTATGCAGATGCTTACTCCCGTCGCTTCGGCCAGGTGGAAAGCGGTGCCCAAGTGCACTTCTCCACGTTGGGTGTGGAGTGCGTTGGAGAATACCCGTTCGGCATGTTCGCGCTGATACTTGGGAGACACCCGGCACAGGCGATGAAAAAAGTCACGTCCTGCTTCACCGCAATCCGTTGCGATGGCGAATGACAATTGTACGTATTCAAGATAAGTGGGAGCAATGTCCGCTCCTGCCGCTTCGACTGCTTCGGTGAGACGGCATAAAGATTCAATATCGGTCATGTTTTGATTTTTATAAAATAATGTTTAATTATTCTCGTTTACTTGGTTCTGAACAATGCTTCCGGGTCGTAACTAAGGAAACAGGATCTCACGAGGTCTTTGCCGGAGAAATCTACTTTGGATTTCGTTTCGGAAGAAACCGCTGTTACCGTATTGTATGCCGTCTCTACGTACCGCATCGCCCAACTCATGTTTTCTGTGATATTTTTTGTATCATTTGTCGTGGAGGAATAATGGCAAGGAACAAATGCCTTTACACCCAGTCCGCTGGGGCTGATAAAGGTGAGTACAGGTTGTAGGAGAGGATCGTCATAGAGCATACGTCGCATTTCTACTGCTTCCTGATAAGAGTGGAGACCGTCCACATCTACTATCACCAGATGAGACGGGGAGACGAAATCCTTACAGCTACGGCGGGTGAATGTGCCGCAAGGGGTCACATACGGAAGCAATGATGCTTTGGCGGCTCGTATATCTGTGGCATTCCGTACTTGTGCGGTCAGGGTTTTGAGATTCTCATTGCAAGTAATCATTTGGAAAACTTGTTCGATGGAGACTTCGCAGAAGGGGATAAGCGTGGGAGGAGTCATCAGTCGGCCTTGTTTGTCTTTGATGGGAGCGATAGGTGGCATAAAATAGGACATTCTGTAGTTGTTTGACATCATTTTCTTTTTGTTATAAGTTAAAATGTTTATTTTTGCAAAAAATATGAGTGTGTTTCAAAAACACGGCATGAAGGTAGTAATAACAAAATAGACTCTACCCTGATATGTGAGGATAAAAGTTAAAATATTTAATTATTAAAGTGTGTATTTAACAACAAAAAACAAAGATGAAAAAGAAAACGGTTTGTTGCAGTGATTTGGGAGCTTATATTAATGAGTTGCTTAAACGTGCGAAATTGAAAAATGAGTATGTATGCGAGACCCTGGGTATGGGACATGATGTTTTGAATGGCATAAAAAAGGGCTAAATCTCCCATTGAACGATTATATAAAAGTAATGAATCTCTGTTTGAATGCCTACAACGAAGAGGAGATTGAACTGATTTTGAATACGTTGGTGAGAATGTATCTGCGCTACTACAAGAAGAGGATAGTGGAGTAATCCGTGAAATAATTGATAGAAAATCCCGGCTGAATAAATAAAAACGGCCGGGATTTTTTTGTTTAGGATGTCTATTTGTCATTCTTGGGAAATATCAAATGGTAGCCATACCTTTTCCGTGTGCGATAACGAAAACACAAAAAATAACATTTTATTAGGTAGAAAAAGTTTGAGGAATGCTTCGTAGTTCACAAATAATGATTAAATTTGCCGCGATTTGTAATGCGGAGTTTGCAAAATGACGAATAATACTATAAAGCATCTAGGTATTGTGGAAAACATACAGGGTTCTCATCTGTCGGTGAGGATTGTCCAGACATCGGCTTGTGCGGCATGTAGCGCAAAGGGGCATTGTTCCTCGGCGGATAGTAAGGACAAAATCATAGATATCATAGATACCGCAGCTTCTTCCTATCAGGTGGGAGAGAAGGTGATGGTGGTCGGCGAAACGTCGATGGGCATGATGGCGGTATTGTTGGCTTTCGTATTTCCTTTCGTACTTCTTATATTTTCGTTGTTTCTTTTGATGGCATTGGTAGAGAATGAACTGTATGCGGCTCTTCTTTCTCTGGCTGTCCTTATACCTTATTATTTCGTTTTATGGCTTAACAAAACGCGACTCAAACAACAATTTTCATTTACTATAAAACCAATAAATAACTAAAAACATTATGAATTTGATTCTGATTGCAGTGATTTCATTGGGAGCTATAGCGCTCGTGCTGGCCGCTATTCTTTATGTGGCTTCCAAGAAATTTGCCGTGTATGAAGACCCGCGGATTGCCCAGGTGGGAGAAGTGCTTCCCCAGGCTAATTGTGGTGGATGTGGCTATCCCGGTTGTAGCGGCTTTGCCGACGCTTGCGTCAAAGCCGGTTCGCTGGATGGTAAATTCTGCCCCGTAGGCGGACAGCCTGTCATGGCACAAATTGCTGATATCCTAGGGCTTGCAGCCGGAGAAGCTGAACCGATGGTAGCAGTGGTAAGATGTAACGGAACGTGTATGAATCGTCCGCGTATTAATCAGTACGACGGTGCGAAGAGTTGCGCTATTGCCGCTTCGCTCTATGGTGGGGAAACGGGTTGTAGTTACGGATGTCTGGGGTGTGGTGACTGTGTGGCTGCCTGCCAGTTCGATGCCATCCACATGAATCCTGAAACAGGACTTCCGGAAGTGGATGAAGCGAAATGTACCGCTTGCGGTGCCTGTGTGAAGGCTTGTCCGAAGGCGATCATCGAAGTCCGTCCGCAAGGAAAGAAATCACGCCGTGTGTATATCTCTTGTGTGAATAAAGACAAGGGAGCTGTGGCACGCAAGGCTTGTACGGTGAGTTGTATCGGCTGTGGCAAATGCGTGAAGACTTGTCCGTTCGAAGCTATCACGTTGGAGAACAACTTGGCTTATATCGATCCGCACAAGTGTAAATCTTGCCGGAAATGTGTGGAAGTCTGTCCGCAGAATACCATTATCGAATTGAATTTCCCGCCGAGGAAACCGAAAGAAGAAGCTCCGGCTGCTCCAAAACCGGCTGCTGTTTCTAAAGAAGCGGTGGAAACTCCTGCACCGGCGGCAAAAGTGGAAACTCCTGCTGAAAAGGCTACAGAAGTTCCGAAAGTAACAGAATAATAACAGAATAAAATACAGAACTGTATGTTAAAGACATTTTCAATTGGTGGAGTTCATCCACACGAAAATAAATTGTCGGCACATCAACCTATTATCACAGCGGAAGTTCCTGCAAAGGCTGTTATTTTGCTGGGGCAGCACATTGGTGCGCCTGCAAAACCGGTTGTAGCGAAAGGGGATGTGGTAAAGGTAGGCACTAAGATTGCTGAACCTGCCGGCTTTGTTTCGGCAGCAATTCACTCTTCAGTCAGTGGTAAAGTGGCGAAGATTGATACTATTGTCGATGCCAGCGGTTATGCGAAACCTGCTATCTTTATCGATGTGGAAGGCGACGAATGGGAAGAAACAATCGACCGTAGCGCAACACTGGTGAAGGAATGTGAACTTCCGGCAGAAGAGATCGTGAAGAAAATTGCCGATGCCGGAATCGTTGGTCTGGGTGGTGCTTGTTTCCCTACACAGGTGAAACTTTGTCCTCCTCCTTCTTTTAAAGCTGAATGTGTGATTATCAATGCCGTAGAATGTGAACCTTACCTGACTGCCGACCATCAGCTGATGCTGGAACACGCGGAAGAAATCATGGTAGGCGTTTCTATCCTGATGAAAGCGGTGAAAGTGAATAAGGCATTTATCGGAATCGAAAATAATAAGCCGGATGCTATCGAACTGATGACGAAAGTGGCTTCCAGCTACGCAGGCATCGAAGTAGTGCCCTTGAAGGTGAAATATCCGCAAGGAGGTGAAAAGCAGCTGATCGATGCGATCACCAAACGTCAGGTGGCGAGCGGTGCGTTGCCTATCTCTACGGGAGCAGTCGTGCAGAACGTGGGAACGGCGTTTGCCGTTTATGAAGCTGTGCAGAAGAATAAACCGTTGTTTGAACGGGTGATTACCGTGACGGGAAAGTCAGTTGCGAAGCCGTCCAACTTCCTGGCTCGTATCGGTACACCGATGAAACAGTTGATTGACGCTTGCGGTGGTCTGCCCGAAGATACGGGTAAGGTGATCGGTGGCGGTCCGATGATGGGTAAGGCGTTGGTAAATATCGAGGTTCCTACTGCGAAGGGCAGTTCCGGCATCCTGATTATGAACCGGAAGGAAGCCAAACGTGGTGAAGCTCAAACCTGCATCCGTTGCGCGAAGTGCGTGAGTGCCTGTCCGATGGGACTGGAACCGTACTTGCTCGGAGCCTTGTCTGAAAACGGAGATTTTGAAACAATGGAAAAAGAAAGAATCATGGATTGTATTGAGTGCGGCTCTTGCCAGTTCACTTGTCCTGCCAACCGTCCGCTGCTCGACTATTGTCGTCTGGGTAAAGGCAAAGTAGGAGCTATGATTCGTGCACGTCAAGCTAAAAAATAACGAATATGGAAAATAAATTAATCGTATCACTATCGCCCCACGTTCATGGCGGAGACAGCGTACAGAAAAATATGTATGGCGTGCTGATTGCACTGATTCCGGCTTTTCTGGTGTCTCTCTATTTCTTCGGACTGGGTGCCCTGATTGTCACGGCCACTTCCGTTGCGGCTTGTTTGTTCTTCGAATGGGCGATCGGAAAATATTTAATGAAGAAACCGACCACCACCATCTGCGACGGCTCTGCCATCATCACAGGTGTGTTGCTGGCATTTAATTTACCGTCTAACCTGCCTATCTGGATTATCATCCTCGGTGCACTGTTTGCTATCGGTGTAGGTAAGATGTCTTTCGGCGGATTAGGCTGCAATCCTTTCAACCCGGCATTGGCAGGCCGCGTATTCCTGCTGCTTTCTTTCCCGGTGCAGATGACCAGCTGGCCGGTAGTCGGACAGTTGACCGCTTATACGGATGCTACCACCGGTGCCACTCCGCTGGCCTTGATGAAGCAAGCCATTTACGGTGACACTGCCGCTTTAAGCCAGATTCCGGACGCATTGACCTTGTTGATCGGACAGAATGGCGGATGCTTGGGTGAAGTGAGTGCACTGGCTCTGCTGATCGGACTCGTTTATATGCTCTGGAAGAAAATCATCACCTGGCATATTCCTGTGTCTATCCTGGCTACTGTGTTTGTCTTTGCAGGCATCATGCACCTGGCAGATCCGGAAAAATACGTTTCTCCGGTATTGCAGTTGCTTTCCGGTGGTCTGATGCTGGGTGCTGTCTTTATGGCAACCGACTATGTGACTTCTCCGATGAGTAAGAAAGGGATGCTGATCTATGGTGTATGTATCGGTCTGCTGACGGTAGTTATCCGTCTGTTCGGCGCCTATCCCGAAGGTATGTCGTTCGCCATCCTGATTATGAATGCGTTCACTCCGCTGATTAACACCTATTGTAAACCAAAACGCTTTGGGGAGGTAGCGAAGAAGAAATGAAAAAGTTAGAATCATCTTTAAAGAATATGTTGCTGGTACTTACGGGAGTGACTGCTATTTCCGTTGCGTTGCTGGCTTATGTAAATGAACTGACAAAAGGCCCCATTGCCGAAGCGAACGCGAAGACACTGAACGAGGCCTTGAAAAAGGTTCTTCCCGAATTTACCAATAATCCGGTAGCGGAAAGCGATACGATCTTCAGTGAGAAAGACGGAAAGAAGAATGTTGACTTTATCGTTTATCCGGCTAAGAACGGTGAAGAACTTGTAGGAACCGCTGTCGAAGCTAAATCAATGGGATTTGGCGGTGAACTGAAAGTGTTGGTAGGCTTTAATGCCGAAGGGAAAATCTATAACTACTCTCTGTTGGCTCACACGGAAACTCCGGGATTGGGCTCTAAAGCCGACAAATGGTTCGGAGCGTATGATCCTGCGAAAGGAGAAAAGGCAGTATCTCACGAAGAGAGTACGAAATCTATTTTGGGTATGAATCCGGGTGAAGCTCCGTTGACCGTCAGTAAAGATGGGGGAGCAGTGGATGCCATCACAGCTTCTACCATTACTTCACGCGCTTTCTTGAATGCCGTGAATGCTGCTTATCAGGCCTATAAGGCCGAAGGCGGGGAAGTGAATGGTGTAACCGGTGCTTCTCAAAAAGCGAAAGGCGCGGACGCAGATGCTGCTGACGCTGCTACGGGAGCTACGATCAAAGTTGAACTAACTGATTCAGTCAGTGCTAAATAAGAAAGGAGACAGATATGAATAACTTTAAAGTAATGATGAACGGGATTATCAAAGAGAATCCTACGTTTGTACTCCTGCTCGGTATGTGTCCTACATTGGGTACTACATCATCGGCTATCAATGGTATGGGTATGGGACTGGCTACCATGTTCGTATTGATCTGCTCGAATGTGGTGATCTCTTTAATAAAGAACCTGATTCCGGACATGGTGCGTATCCCATCGTTTATTGTGGTGATCGCATCCTTCGTGACCTTGCTTCAAATGGTGATGCAGGCTTACGTGCCGGGACTGTATGCTACACTCGGTCTTTTCATTCCGTTGATTGTAGTGAACTGTATTGTACTGGGACGTGCCGAAGCCTTCGCTGCCAAGAATAACGCAGTTGCTTCTATGTTCGACGGTATCGGTATGGGGCTTGGCTTTACCATCGCCCTAACCTTGCTGGGTGCTGTCCGCGAGTTTTTGGGAACCGGTAAAATCTTCGATTTGACCATCATGCCGGAAGAATATGGAATGTTGGTGTTTGTATTGGCTCCGGGCGCTTTCATCGCTTTGGGATACCTCATTGCGTTGATTAACAGTTTCAAGAAAGCCTAATTCAATTAAATAAGAAAAGAATATGGAATATATATTGATATTTATTTCGGCAATCTTTGTAAACAACATCGTGTTGTCGCAGTTCCTGGGTATCTGTCCGTTCCTGGGCGTATCCAAGAAGGTGGAAACTGCGATGGGTATGAGCGCTGCGGTTGCTTTCGTGTTGACCATCGCTACCATCGTCACTTTCCTGATTCAGAAGTTTGTACTGGATGTTTTCGGACTGGGATACTTACAGACGATTACATTCATCCTGGTGATTGCCGGATTGGTGCAGATGGTGGAAATCATCCTGAAAAAGGTATCTCCGGCCCTGTATCAGGCTTTGGGTGTGTTCTTGCCGCTGATTACAACGAACTGTTGTATTCTTGGTGTCGCTATCCTGGTGATTCAGAAAGACTATGACCTGCTGACAGGTGTCGTATACGCATTCTCTACGGCTATCGGCTTCGGTCTGGCACTGGTGCTTTTTGCCGGATTGCGCGAACAGATGAGCCTTGTGAAAATTCCGAAAGGAATGCAAGGAACTCCGATTGCTTTGATTACCGCCGGTTTGCTTGCTATGGCATTCATGGGATTCTCCGGCGTGGTGTAAGGATTTACAGTTGATAATTAAATAGAGGATTGGAAGCTCTGCTGTGTGGCGACATACAGGTTAGAGTTTCCAATTCTTTTATATACCTAAATGCTACCAAATCGTACCTTAATTACTTTTCAGCAAATAAATTTGTGGCAGATTATTGCAATTCCATTTTATTTCCATACATTTGTAACTCAAACAATAATAAGCCGAGAAACTAACCATTTTTTATAAAGTATATGAAAGAAAGAATTTTAGTAACAGGCGGGACAGGATACATTGGGTCTCATACTGTTGTAGAACTACAAAACAGTGGATATGAAGTAATCATCATCGATAATTTATCAAATTCAAGTGCCGACGTTGTTGACAATATAGAGAAAGTTTCCGGTATTCGCCCAGTTTTTGAAAAGCTGGACTGTTTGGACTTTGCCGGTCTGGATGCAGTATTTGCAAAATATAAAGGAATTAAGGCAATCATTCACTTTGCAGCTAGTAAAGCAGTAGGAGAGTCGGTACAAAAACCGTTGCTTTACTACCGTAATAACCTGGTTTCTTTGATTAACCTTCTCGAACTGATGCCAAAACATGGAGTAGAAGGTATTGTGTTCTCTTCTTCTTGTACAGTATACGGTCAGCCGGACGAGCTGCCGGTAACGGAAAAAGCTCCGATCAAGAAAGCGGAATCACCTTATGGAAATACCAAACAGATCAATGAAGAGATTATTCGTGATACGGTAGCTTCAGGTGCTCCGATCAATGCGATCATGTTGCGCTATTTCAACCCGATTGGCGCGCATCCTACTGCATTGTTGGGTGAACTGCCTAACGGGGTTCCTCAAAACCTGATTCCATATCTGACCCAGACAGCCATCGGTATCCGTGAGAAACTTAGCGTGTTTGGTGACGATTATGATACACCGGACGGTTCTTGTATCCGTGACTTTATCAATGTCGTTGACTTGGCTAAAGCACACGTGATTGCTATCCGTCGTATCTTGGAAAAGACACAAAAAGAAAAAGTAGAAGTATTTAATATTGGTACAGGACGTGGTGTTTCTGTATTGGAATTAATAAATGGCTTTGAAAAAGCCACTGGCGTAAAATTGAATTATCAGATTGTCGGACGTCGTGCGGGTGACATTGAGAAAGTTTGGGCTAACCCGGATTTTGCTAATAAAGAGCTGGGGTGGAAAGCCGTAGAAACTTTAGAAGATACTTTACGCTCTGCATGGAACTGGCAGCTGAAACTCCGTGAAAGAGGGATTCAATAAAAGAGAAACTTGTTTTAAATAACATAAAAGTTTAAACAAATCGTGCATGCGATTTGTTTAATTGATGCTAATCGACCTGAAGCTGTTTATGAGTATGTGAATATACGTAGATAGTACTTATGCCTCCCCGGCATAGACAGGAAAGATTGCATAGTAGTTTTGTCGTGTTTTATTTTGTGTTTGTGTTGTGACGGTACTACGACGTGAGTCGTGGTACCGTTTTTTTGGTACGCCCAGCATGGATGTTCTGTTTTATAAAATATTTAGCACTAATTCTTTTGTTATCCAAAATTATTTTGTAATTTTGTATCAAATGAATAAGATATGAGAGTAGTATCACATAAGAAATTGAAAGATTTCTACGAGACGAAAGGGTGTGAAGATTCACGTGTTGCTTTAGAACGTTGGTATGATATAGCGGAAAAAGCAGAATGGCGGAATTTGTCTGATATAAAAGCGGATTTTCTATCGACTGATTATGTGGGCAATCAACACTATGTTTTTAATATCAGAGGGAACAACTATCGGCTGGTAGTGGTTGTTAAATTTACGGTGGGATACATTTTTGTCCGTTGGGTGGGAACTCATAAAGAGTATGATAAAATAGATTGTTCAACTATATAATATAATAGATATGACTAAAATAACGAAAGAACAATACGAATTTGCATTGGCAAGAGTCGAAGAACTTCTGCCTTTGGTGGACGACAGCACTCCTGCAAATGACAAGAGCATGGTGGAGCTTTCTGTTATGTCTGATATAGTGATTGCGTATGAGAAGGAACATTTTCCTATAGAAAAACCAACCGTAGCAGAATTGATAGAATTGTCCCTTGAAGAAAAGGGGATGACACAAAAACAGCTTGCCAGTGAAATAGGGGTTAGCCCTTCACGCGTGAATGATTATATTTCGGGTCGCTCGGAACCTACTTTAAAAATAGCTCGCTTGCTTTGCCGGGTACTCAATATACACCCCGCTGCCATGTTGGGATTTTGAAAAAATAGTCAAAACATAATTGTTAGTGAGATTTATTTGTTTAATGTACCTTTGAAGCAGAATACGTCAGTTCCCCAATCAATTTCCGGTAAGACGAATCCGGGAGCAAACAGCCCGAAGACTGAAGAACCGGAGCCGCTCATGGAGGCGTAGATCGCTCCTTGATGATAGAGTTCTTCTTTGATTTCTCCAATGGCGGGATGTTGCGGGAATACACTTGCTTCGAAATCATTGATTAACGTATCCTTCCATTCTTGTACAGGACGCTGGATTGCCTCCCTAACCGGATATTTCGGACGATGGGGATGAATGTTTGAAAAGGCTTCCCGGGTGGAAACAAAAACATTCGGTTTTATAATCATGATTTGGTAGCCGTTTAATGAAAGTTCGACCGGGGAGAAGATGTTTCCAATTCCCTCGGCAAATATCGGTCTGTTTTTGATAAAGAAAGCGCAGTCTGCTCCCAAAGTGGCAGCGTATACTTCCAATTGTTCTTCGGATACTCCCAGCTGATAATGATCGTTGAGCAACTTTAGCATGAAAGCGGCATCCGATGATCCTCCTCCCAGTCCGGCTCCTGAAGGGATGTGCTTGTATAAGTGGATTTCGATAGGAGGGAGATGAAATTCCTTATCCATCAATAAATAGGCTTTTACTACCAGATTGTCTTCAGGGTTACCGGCTATTTCCATTCCATGTTGGTGGAGAGTGAATTTTCGGTCAGCGTTAGGGGAGGTACGGATTTCCAGTGCGTCTTCCAGAGCCACCGGATAGAAAACTGTTTCCAGATTGTGGTATCCGTCCGGGCGTTTTTCCGTGATGGAAAGTCCCAGGTTTATTTTGATATTGGGAAAAGCAATCATATTTCTATTTACTATTTTACTATTTACTATTTACAGTGCTTCACATTACAATTAATCATAGCTGGATAATGTGAATCGGGAGCAAAGTTACTAAAATCTTCATTTTTCCTTATTCATTCTTCGTGATTATATTCTATCTTTGTCGTCTCGACTGGAAGAATTCCGTGATAAATGTGATAATAGAGTCTGTCCAGTCGTAAAATAATAAATAGTAAATCGTAAAATAGTAAATATCTCGATGGCCGAACAGAAAAGAAATACCCGCAATTCAAAGTCTACTAAAATACAACCGGTAAATGATTATGGTCGTATTCAGCCGCAGGCGCCTGAACTGGAAGAAGCAGTTTTGGGAGCTTTAATGATTGAAAAGGACGCTTATTCATTGGTGAGTGAAATTCTTCGTCCCGAATCATTTTACGAACGCCGGCATCAGTTGATTTATTCTGCTATCGTCGATCTTGCGGTGAACCAGAAACCGGTGGATATTCTGACTGTAAAGGAACAACTTAGTAAACGCGGAGACTTGGAAGAGGTGGGAGGTCCCTTCTATATTACTCAATTGAGTAGTAAGGTGGCTTCATCCGCACATATTGAATACCATGCCCGTATTATTGCACAGAAATCGCTGGCGCGTGAGTTGATAACGTTCACGAGCAATATTCAGAGTAAAGCGTTCGATGAAACGCTGGACGTGGACGACTTGATGCAGGAAGCGGAAGGTAAGCTTTTTGAGATCTCACAGCAGAATATGAAAAAAGATTATACGCAGATCAATCCGGTGATTGACGAAGCCTATAAACTAATTCAGAAAGCTGCGGCTCGAACCGATGGTTTGAGTGGTCTGGAGAGTGGTTTCACGAAACTTGATAAGATGACTTCGGGTTGGCAGAATTCCGACCTTATTATTATAGCTGCCCGTCCTGCTATGGGTAAGACTGCTTTCGTTCTTTCAATGGCTAAGAATATTGCGGTGGATTACCGGAACCCGGTGGCGTTGTTCTCTCTTGAAATGAGTAACGTTCAGCTGGTGAACCGTTTGATTGCGAATGTCTGCGAGATTCCGAGCGAGAAAATCAAAAGCGGGCAGTTGGCAAATTATGAATGGCAACAACTGGACTATAAACTGAAGAATCTGATGGATGCACCGCTTTACGTGGATGATACGCCGTCTCTGTCTGTGTTTGAACTTCGAACCAAAGCGCGTCGTCTGGTACGCGAACATGGGGTGCGAATCATCATCATTGACTACCTTCAGTTGATGAATGCGAGTGGGATGGCGTTTGGCAGCCGTCAGGAAGAGGTTAGTACCATTTCCCGTTCGTTGAAAGGATTGGCGAAAGAGTTGAGTATTCCGATTATCGCACTGTCACAGTTGAATCGTGGTGTGGAAAGTCGTGAAGGTATTGACGGTAAACGACCGCAGTTGAGTGACCTTCGTGAATCGGGAGCCATCGAGCAGGATGCCGATATGGTGTGCTTTATCCACCGTCCGGAATACTATAAGATATTTCAGGATGATCGTGGTAATGACTTGCGCGGTATGGCGGAAATTGTAATCGCCAAGCATCGTAACGGTGCGGTAGGCGAGGTGTTGCTCCGCTTTAAGGGTGAGTTTACCCGTTTCTCTAATCCGGAGGACGATATGGTGATCCCGATGCCGGGCGAGCCTGCAGGAGCTATGTTAGGATCGAAAATGAATACAGGTAATGCTGGTTCCATACCTCCTCCCGCACCTGATTTTGCACCGCAGACGGAGAATCCATTCGGAGCACCGGGAGATGGACCGTTACCATTTTAGTTAATAGTTGGTAACTGATAGTGAAAATGCTCTGCGCAACATTTCTTCTATCTGTATGTTATTCCGCATGGTAACTATCAACTATAAACTTTTTTATCTAACCTTCTCGGTCAACCGAAAAATCTTATTAACTTTGCGAATCTTTTTGAGAAACAATAAAAAATTAAATATATGAATATCTCTTATAACTGGCTGAAAGAGTATGTCAACTTCGACCTGACGCCCGATGAAACGGCTGCTGCGTTGACGTCTATTGGCTTGGAAACAGGTGGTGTAGAAGAAGTGCAAACCATTAAAGGTGGTTTGGAAGGACTGGTGATCGGTGAAGTGCTGACCTGCACGGAACATCCTAATTCTGACCATTTGCATATTACTACTGTCAATCTGGGAGACGGTGAACCGGTACAGATTGTTTGTGGTGCCCCGAATGTGGCTGCCGGACAGAAAGTGGTGGTAGCTACTTTAGGTACAAAACTTTATGACGGTGACGAATGTTTTACCATCAAGAAATCAAAAATCCGTGGGGTGGAATCTACTGGTATGATTTGTGCCGAAGACGAAGTCGGTATCGGTACGGATCATGCAGGTATTATCGTATTGCCGGAAAACGCTATTCCGGGTACGCTTGCCAAGGATTATTATAATATCAAGAGCGACTATGTGCTTGAAGTGGACATCACGCCTAACCGTGCGGATGCTTGCTCTCACTATGGGGTGGCTCGTGACTTGTATGCTTATCTGATTCAGAACGGCAAACAGGCTACTTTGCAACGTCCGTCGGTAGACGGCTTTAAAGTGGAAAACCATGACTTGAATATTGAAGTGAAGGTGGAAAACAGCGAAGCTTGTCCGCATTATGCCGGTGTTACGGTGAAAGGTGTCACTGTGAAGGAAAGCCCGGAATGGCTGCAAAACAAATTGCGTCTGATCGGGGTGCGTCCTATTAATAATGTAGTGGATATTACTAATTATATCGTTCATGCTTTCGGTCAGCCGTTGCATTGCTTCGATGCCGGAAAGATAAAAGGCAATGAAGTAATTGTAAAGACAATGCCGGAAGGAACCCCGTTCGTTACGCTGGATGAGGTGGAACGTAAATTGAACGAACGCGACCTGATGATTTGTAACAAGGAAGAGGCCATGTGTATTGCCGGTGTATTCGGCGGACTGGACTCCGGTTCTACGGAAGCTACGACAGATGTATTCATTGAAAGTGCTTATTTCCATCCTACATGGGTGCGTAAGACAGCCCGCCGTCATGGCTTGAATACGGATGCTTCTTTCCGTTTCGAACGCGGTATCGATCCGAACAGTGTGATATATTGCTTGAAACTGGCTGCTTTGATGGTTAAAGAACTGGCTGGCGGTACGATTTCTTCTGAAATAAAAGACGTGTTCACTACTCCTGCACCCGATTTTATAGTTGATCTGGCTTATGAGAAAGTACATTCTTTGGTAGGAAAAGTAATTCCGGTAGAGACAATCAAGAGCATTGTGACTAGCCTGGAAATGAAGATCACTAATGAAACGGCGGAAGGGCTGACATTAGCTGTTCCTCCTTATCGTGTAGACGTGCAGCGTGATTGTGACGTGATTGAAGATATTCTTCGTATCTACGGATATAACAATGTTGAAATCCCGACTACATTGAACTCCAGCCTGACTACCAAAGGTGAACATGATAAATCGAATAAATTGCAGAACCTGATTGCAGAGCAATTGGTGGGCTGCGGATTTAATGAGATCCTGAACAACTCATTGACGCGTGCTGCTTATTATGATGGTATGGAGACTTATCCGTCCAACCACCTGGTGATGTTATTGAATCCGTTGAGTGCGGATTTGAACGCTATGCGTCAGACTTTGCTGTTCGGTGGACTGGAAAGTATTGCTCATAATGCAAATCGTAAGAATGCTGATTTGAAGTTCTTCGAATTCGGTAATTGCTATCATTTCGATGCTGACAAGAAGAATGAAGAGAAGGTATTGGCTCCTTACTCGGAAGATTATCACTTGGGCTTGTGGGTAACCGGTAAGAAGGTTTCCAATTCATGGGCACATGCAGATGAGAACAGTTCGGTATATGAATTGAAGGCTTATGTAGAAAATATATTGAAGCGTCTGGGACTGGATTTGCACAATCTGGTTGTCGGTAATCTGACGGACGATATTTTTGCTGCCGCACTTTCTATCAATACGAAGGGTGGTAAGCGTCTTGCTTCCTTCGGTATCGTGACTAAGAAGCTGTTGAAAGCATTTGATATTGACAATGAAGTGTATTTTGCCGACTTGAACTGGAAGGAACTGATGAAGGCTATCCGTTCTGTGAAGATCAGCTACAAGGAAATCTCCAAGTTCCCTGCTGTGAAACGTGACCTGGCATTGTTGCTTGACAAGAATGTGCAGTTTGCCGAAATTGAAAAGATTGCTTACGAAACAGAGAAGAAGCTGCTGAAAGAAGTGGAACTCTTCGACGTGTACGAAGGTAAGAATCTGGAAGCAGGCAAGAAGTCGTATGCGGTGAGCTTCCTGCTTCAGGATGAGAGCCAGACTTTGAATGATAAGATGATTGATAAGATCATGTCGAAACTGGTGAAGAACTTGGAAGATAAGCTGGGTGCCAAACTTAGATAAACTTAAAATTTCAATCTAAAAATATAAACCAATGGGAAGAGCATTTGAATATAGAAAGGCCGCTAAACTGAAAAGATGGGGCCACATGGCTAAAACATTTACAAGACTGGGTAAACAAATCGCGATAGCTGTAAAGGCAGGCGGTCCGGAACCTGAAAATAACCCGACTTTGCGTTCGGTGATCGCTACTTGTAAGCGTGAAAATATGCCGAAGGATAATATTGAACGTGCTATCAAAAACGCAATGGGTAAAGACCAGAGCGACTACAAGAGCATGACTTACGAAGGATACGGTCCTCATGGTATTGCTGTATTTGTGGATACGCTGACAGATAACACAACCCGTACGGTGGCTGACGTTCGTTCGGTATTTAATAAGTTTGGCGGTAATCTCGGTACAATGGGATCTCTCGCGTTCCTGTTCGACCACAAATGTGTATTCACTTTCAAGAAGAAAGACGGATTGGATATGGAAGAACTGATTCTGGATCTGATCGATTATGATGTGGAAGATGAATACGAAGAGGATGATGAAGAAGGAACAATCACTATCTATGGTAATCCCAAGAGCTATGCCGCTATTCAGAAACACCTGGAGGAGTGTGGCTTTGAAGATGTCGGTGGAGACTTCACTTATATCCCGAACGACATGAAAGAGGTGACTCCGGAACAGCGCGAAACATTGGATAAGATGATCGAACGTTTGGAAGAATTTGACGACGTGCAGACTGTTTATACCAATATGCAGCCGGAAGAGGGAGAATAAGACAAGGTTATGGAATATGTGTATAGAACCCAGGGAACTTGCAGCACCAACATCGAACTGAATGTGGAAGATGGAGTGGTGAAAGAAGTTGCTTTCTGGGGAGGATGTAATGGTAACCTTCAAGGTATTTCCCGCCTTGTGAGAGGAATGAAAGTAGCGGATGTTATCGCAAAACTTGAAGGAGTGCATTGTGGTGGCAGACCGACTTCATGTCCTGACCAATTGTGTCGTGCATTACATGAGATGGGATATTAATCGACTTCTTTTATTTTTGTAAAATTTGATATTTTTCAAGACCTTCGGCAATTTATTTTGTCGAGGGTCTTTTTTTTTGCGGGAATCCATAGGGGGCCGGGCGTTGTTTACTTACTTGTCGGTATTTTGAACTAAAATTGACCTTCACTCGTTATTTATAAGTATATTTGTAAGGTTAAAACTATTATGCAAAAATGAAGAATATTTTTCAAGACTTAAAACGCAAAGATCATAAACGCTATCTGGGTGGACTGGATGTTTTTAAATATATTGGTCCGGGGCTTCTGGTTACGGTAGGATTTATTGATCCGGGAAACTGGGCTTCTAACTTCGCCGCCGGTTCCGAATTTGGCTATTCCTTACTTTGGGTGGTTACATTGTCCACTATTATGCTGATTGTGCTTCAGCACAACGTTGCCCACCTGGGGATTGTTACCGGACTTTGCCTTTCGGAGGCGGCCACTAAATACACTCCCAAATGGGTGTCGCGACCTATTCTTGGTACGGCGGTATTGGCGTCGATTTCTACTTCTTTAGCGGAAATTCTGGGAGGTGCCATTGCGTTGGAAATGCTCTTTGATATTCCTATTATATGGGGAGCTGTGTTGACTACGCTTTTTGTCTCTATCATGCTTTTCACTAATTCGTATAAAAAGATAGAGCGTTCCATCATTGCATTTGTCTCCGTTATCGGGCTTTCGTTTATCTACGAACTGTTTCTGGTGGAAATAGACTGGCCGGCTGCGACAGCAGGGTGGGTGACTCCTTCTTTTCCGAAAGGAAGTATGCTGATTATCATGAGTGTGTTGGGAGCGGTAGTGATGCCTCATAATCTGTTTCTTCATTCGGAGGTGATTCAGAGTCACGAATATAATAAGAAAGATGATGCTTCTATTAAGAAGGTTTTGAAATATGAGTTGTTTGATACTCTTTTCTCTATGATTGTCGGCTGGGCGATTAACAGTGCCATGATTCTTCTGGCTGCCGCTACTTTCTTTAAAAGCGGTATTCAGGTAGAGGAACTGCAACAGGCTAAGTCATTGCTCGAACCTTTGTTGGGAAGTAATGCTGCCATCGTATTTGCACTGGCATTGCTGATGGCGGGTATTTCATCCACCATTACGAGCGGAATGGCGGCAGGTTCCATCTTTGCGGGTATTTTTGGTGAATCGTATCATATCAAAGACAGCCACTCGCAGGTAGGAGTCCTTTTATCTCTGGGAATTGCCTTATTGCTGATTTTCTTTATTGGAGATCCTTTCAAAGGATTGATTATTTCGCAGATGATACTTAGTATTCAATTACCTTTCACGGTATTTTTGCAGGTGGGACTGACGTCTTCCCGAAAGGTGATGGGAGATTATGTCAATAGTCGTTGGAGCACGTTTGTGTTGTATTCGATTGCCATTATTGTTTCGGTACTGAATATCATGCTTTTGTTTTCATAAAATGAATATAAATCAATACATATAGATCGATGAAGATTATTACTTATAATGTGAACGGACTACGTGCCGCCGTATCTAAAGGTTTGCCGGAATGGCTGGCGCAGGAGAATCCTGATATTCTTTGTCTGCAAGAGACGAAACTGCAACCGGACCAGTATCCGGGAGAGGTGTTTGAAGCGTTGGGTTACAAGTCTTATTTGTATTCGGCGCAGAAGAAAGGATACAGTGGAGTGGCCATACTTACCAAGCAGGAACCGGACCATGTGGAATATGGGATGGGAATGGAGGCTTATGATAATGAAGGACGTTTTATCCGGGCGGATTTCGGAGACTTATCGGTAGTCAGTGTTTATCACCCTTCGGGAACGAGCGGGGACGAACGCCAGGCTTTTAAAATGGTGTGGCTGGAAGATTTTCAAAAGTATGTGATGGAGTTGCAGAAGTCCCGTCCCAATTTGATTCTTTGTGGTGATTATAATATCTGCCATGAGCCGATCGACATTCATGATCCTGTCCGGAATGCAACAAACAGTGGTTTCCTTCCTGAAGAACGGGAGTGGATGACACGTTTCCTGTCTGCGGGGTATGTGGATTCTTTCCGTACGCTTTGTCCCGAAAAACAGGAATATACCTGGTGGAGCTATCGTTTTAATTCGCGTGCCAAAAATAAGGGTTGGAGAATTGACTATTGCATGGTTAGTGAGCCGGTACGCCCGCTGTTGAAACGTGCGTATATCCTGAATGAGGCCGTACATTCCGATCATTGTCCGATGGCGTTGGAAATATTATAGGATAGTAATACTCAATTTACGGGTGTCTCCTCCGTCGCGAAATTCGCAGAGGTAGACACCTTGCCATATTCCCAGGTTCAGGCGGTGATTCTTGATGGGGATAGTGACCGAGCTTCCTATCAGGGAGGCTTTTATATGGGCGCTCATATCGTCGGGGCCTTCGAGGGTATGGATGAAATAGGGGGCACCGTCGGGAACCAGTTTATTAAAGAATGTCTGGAAGTCATGCCGTACGTCCGGGTCTGCATTTTCGTTGATAGTTAGTCCGGCAGAGGTGTGTTTGATAAAGATTACCAGCAGGCCACTTTCGGGAAGTGCTGGTAGTTGTGAAATGATATCACGCGTGATTAAATGAAATCCACGCGAGTAATGAGGGAGTTGAATATCGAATGTTGTAGCCATTGTTTTATCTCTTAGAATTTGGAGGGTGGATTCAGGTCCACATAGGGGTCGTTGATAGCTGACGCCATCATTGCATTGACGGCAATTCCTGCATCCTCTTTATAATTTCTTCTCTTGTTCCATTCACGTACATCTTTGAGAGTGACATCACGTTTCTTTCTGTTTTTGGGAAAACCACTTTTTCTTTTCCTGTCAGCATATTCATCCTTTCTGGCTGCGCTTATCATAGCTTGGATGGCAATGGCTGTCGATTCTTTATATGAAATAGTTTTGTTCATATTTTCTTTTTTTTGATTTTAATCTTTACGCCCTATCTGATGCAAAGATACTTTTTTATATTTTTGTGCGAAATAAAAATGCAAAATAGTTTATGGAAGATAGAATACAGAAAGCAGTGGAGCTTTTTAAGAGCGGATATAACTGTTCACAGTCGGTAGTAGCGGCCTTTGCGGATATGTATGGATTTACACAGGAACAGGCGTTGCGTATGGGTGCTTCCTTTGGTGGGGGGATAGGACGAATGCGTGAAACGTGTGGAGCTGCCTGCGGCATGTTTTTGGTGGCGGGCCTGGAAACCGGCGCTACGGAAGCGACAGACCGGGAAGGAAAAGCTGCCAATTATGCGGTGGTGCAAGAACTGGCGGCTGAATTTAAGAAGCGTAACGGCTCGCTGATTTGTGGCGAATTGTTGGGATTAAAGAAAAAAGATCCCGTTTCAACGATTCCGGAAGAGCGTACTGCTCAATATTATAGCAAGCGTCCCTGTGCAAAAATGGTGGAAGAAGCGGCAAGAATTTGGTCTGAATATCTCGAAAAGCATCCTAAATGAAAGAAAAAATGCTTTTTTATTACAAAAACGATAAAAAAGTGCTCAATAAAGTGTTATATAACATAAAAATAACTATCTTTGTCCCCGAAATAAAATCTGAAAGTCTTTTTGACCGGATGATTTTAAGCATGTCTAACTAAAATTGCAAAGCAAATGTTGAAAGAAAAAGCTGGTGTAATTGCAGGTACTATCTGGAATGCACTGAACGAAACAGAAGGAATGACTGCCAAGCAGCTTAAAAAAGCAACTAAATTGGTTGACAAAGATCTGTTCCTCGGCCTTGGCTGGTTATTGAGAGAAGACAAAGTCTCTGTGGAAGAAGTTGAAGGTGAACTCTTCATCAAATTGATCTAAGCGAGTAACTCACTTAAGCAATAAAAAAATGCGTTGGTACATGATCATAATGTTATCAACGCATTTTTTTTTATTCCGCCATTTACGTATCTTTGCACACCAAAAAGATAAAATAATAAGAATTCAGAATGAAGAATATTCGCAACTTTTGCATTATTGCTCATATTGACCACGGTAAGTCAACGTTGGCCGACCGTCTGTTGGAGTTTACTAACACCATTCAGGTGACTTCAGGGCAGATGCTTGATAATATGGATCTGGAAAAAGAAAGAGGGATCACTATCAAGAGCCATGCGATCCAGATGGAATATACTTATCAGGGGGAGAAGTATGTCCTTAACCTGATTGATACTCCGGGACACGTGGACTTTTCGTATGAGGTGTCACGTTCTATCGCTGCATGTGAAGGGGCATTGCTGATTGTCGATGCTTCGCAGGGAGTGCAGGCGCAGACGATCTCGAATCTGTATATGGCCATTGAACACGACCTTGAGATTATTCCGGTTATCAATAAATGCGATATGGCGAGCGCCAATCCCGAAGAAGTGGAGGACGAAATCGTTGAACTGTTGGGTTGCAAGCGCGAGGAGGTAATCCGTGCATCCGGTAAAACGGGTATGGGAGTGGAAGAGATACTGGCTGCTGTGATTGAACGTATTCCTCATCCCGAAGGGAATGAAGAGGCGCCGTTGCAGGCTTTGATTTTCGACTCTGTATTCAACTCTTTCCGTGGAATTATAGCTTATTTCAAGATTGAAAACGGCACGATTCGCAAGGGCGACAAGGTGAAGTTTTTCAATACGGGAAAAGAGTATGATGCCGATGAAATAGGGGTGTTGAAAATGGATATGGTGCCTCGTAACGAACTTCGTACGGGGGATGTAGGATATATAATTTCCGGTATCAAAACTTCCAAAGAGGTGAAGGTGGGAGATACCATTACACATATTGCCCGTCCGTGTGACAAGGCTATTGCCGGGTTTGAGGAGGTGAAGCCGATGGTGTTTGCCGGAGTGTACCCGATTGAGGCGGAAGATTTCGAAGATCTTCGCGCGTCTTTGGAAAAGTTGCAGCTGAATGATGCGTCGTTGACTTTCCAGCCGGAGTCTTCATTGGCTTTGGGTTTTGGTTTCCGTTGCGGTTTCCTCGGATTGCTCCACATGGAGATTGTGCAGGAGCGCCTGGATCGTGAGTTTGATATGAATGTGATTACTACGGTACCGAACGTGTCCTACCATATATATGATAAGCAGGGCAATATGAAGGAGGTGCACAACCCCGGTGGTATGCCCGACCCGACGATGATTGACCATATCGAGGAACCGTATATCAAGGCGTCTATTATTACCACTACCGATTATATCGGTCCTATTATGACGCTTTGTCTGGGTAAGCGTGGTGAATTGATTAAACAGGAATATATCTCCGGTAACCGGGTGGAAATCTATTACAATATGCCTTTGGGAGAAATTGTGATTGACTTTTATGATAAGTTGAAGAGTATTTCTAAAGGGTATGCGTCGTTTGATTATCATCCGAATGGTTTCCGTACTTCGAAGCTGGTGAAGCTGGATATTTTGTTGAACGGTGAGCCTGTGGATGCACTTTCTACTTTGACACATATTGACAATGCTTACGATATGGGACGCCGGATGTGTGAGAAGCTGAAAGAGCTTATTCCGCGCCAGCAGTTTGATATTGCCATTCAGGCAGCTATCGGGGCTAAGATTATTTCCCGTGAAACGATTAAGGCTGTTCGTAAGGATGTGACCGCGAAGTGTTATGGTGGTGACGTGAGCCGTAAACGTAAACTGCTTGAAAAGCAGAAAAAAGGTAAAAAACGAATGAAACAAATCGGTAACGTGGAAGTGCCGCAAAAAGCCTTCCTCGCCGTACTGAAGCTGGATTAAAAATACTGCCGCAAGCAATTTTTCAGAGATCTGTTCTGAACAAATTGACTTGCGGTTAGTTTTTAATACACCAGGTGATTGCCTTCTGTCTGCAGAGCTTTCCTTGGCAATTACTTTTTAGCAACAAACAACTATAAATATGAGAAAAGTTCTGTCTTTTTCGGGCTTCCTGATGTTGGGGCTCGTGGTTTCGCAATTCCTGCCGATGATGGCAGGAGATGGGTATGGAGCTGTTAAATCCATATCGAATGTACTACTCTATGTATGTCTTAGTTTTATAATGATTAATGTAGGCCGTGAGTTCGTCCTTGATAAAACGCGGTGGAAAAGTTACGCTCAAGATTATTTTATTGCAATGGCTACGGCTGCTTTACCGTGGTTTATGATTGCCATTTATTATGTGTTTATTTTGCTTCCGCCCGAGTTTTGGAATAGTTGGGAAGCGTGGAAGGAGAATTTATTGTTAAGCCGTTTTGCTGCACCTACATCAGCCGGTATTCTGTTTACGATGTTGGCGGCTATCGGACTGAAGTCCAGTTGGATTTATAAGAAAATACAGGTATTGGCAATTTTCGATGACTTGGATACGATTCTTTTGATGATTCCTCTTCAGATTATGATGATCGGACTGCGCTGGCAGTTGATTATTGTAGTGGTAATTGTGTTCTTGTTATTGTCGATCGGTTGGCAAAGATTGAATAAGTATGATTGGCGTCAGGATTGGAAGGCTATCCTCTTTTATTCAGTGATTATATTTCTGGCTACTCAAATACTGTATCTGGGGAGTAAAGAATTGTATGGGGACGAGGGAAGTATTCATATTGAAGTCCTGTTGCCGGCATTTGTTCTGGGTATGATTATGAAACATAAGGAACATGACACACCTGTGGAACGAAAGGTGTCTACCGGGATTTCATTTTTCTTCATGTTTCTGGTGGGAATGAGTATGCCGCATTTTATCGGAGTGAACTTTGCGGAGACTCATGCAGGTTCTTATTCTGTAACGGGATCACAGGAGATGATGTCGTGGGGAATGATTATGTTTCATGTGGTGATTGTCTCTTTATTGTCGAATATAGGAAAGCTTTGTCCGATGTTCTTCTATCGTGACCGGAAATTAAGTGAGCGACTGGCTCTTTCCATCGGTATGTTTACCCGTGGTGAGGTAGGGGCCGGAATCATTTTCATTGCATTGGGATATAACTTGGGTGGTCCGGCATTGGTTATTTCAGTGCTTACTCTGGTATTGAATCTGATTCTGACGGGTATCTTCGTTCTTTGGGTGAAGAATTTGGCTTTGCGGAGTTATGCGGATTGACGTGATATGGAAATGTTGTAGAGCATTTTCTGTTTAGTGTCGAGGTGTGTCGAAACACTTTCTTTGATTTTTTAGGCACGGATTATACGAATTGCACGGATAAGTTTATTTTCTTTCCGTGTTTATCGTGTAATCCGTGCCTAAATAATATCAGTTAGTAATCTGTCAAATCGTCTTCTACGTCAATAGGGAGAATCTTTTGACTTTCTTCGTGTGGCAACTGTTCCACTTGCCGCAGTTTGCGTTCGATGGCACGTGTTCGTTTTCCCATGACTTCTTCGAGTTGGTCACCGGCGCTTTGCAGGTTCTTTTGTACTTTTTCAAGTAATCCTCCGAATTTACTGAATTCTGTTTTGACAGCTCCCAATACGGTCCAGACTTCTCCGGTACGTTTTTGGATAGCAAGCGTGCGGAACCCCATCTGAAGACTGTTGAGGATGGCGCCTAATGTTGTCGGACCTGTAACTACAATCTTATACTCCTTTTGGAGTGTTTCGATGAGACTGGTGCGTCGGATTACTTCGGCATATATGCTTTCAAACGGGAGGAACATGATGGCAAAATCTGTGGTAAAAGGCGGGTCTACATATTTATCATGGATGTCTTTTGCCATCTTTTTGATTGTATTTTCCAATTGCTTGCCGGACGATTCCATCAATGCTGCGTCTCCCGCTTCGAATGCGTCATAATATTGTTCGTATATATCTTTCGGAAATTTGGCGTCGATGGGGAGGTAGACGGTGCTGTTGGCGTCATCTTTTCCCGGAAGCTTGATGGCAAATTCTACAAATTCGGTTCCGCTCTTTTTTGTTTTGACATTGGCGTCGTACTGTTCGGGGCTCATCATTTGTTCTAAGAGTGCACCCAGTTGGACTTCGCCGAACGTTCCTCTCATCTTTACGTTGCTCAATACCTTTTTTAGTCCGCCGACATCTTGAGCAAGAGATTTCATTTCTCCCAGTCCTTTTTGCACGTTCTCAAGTTGCGAACGGACGATTTCGAATGATTGACCGATACGTTCATTCAGGGTTTTCTGGAGCTTTTCTTCCACCATCAGGCGCATGTCATCCAGTCGTTTCTCGGTGGATTTCAGTAATGCTTCCTGCTGGCGGGCCATCATGTCGAATTTCTGTCGTTGCAGTTCTCCGGTGGTCATCATATTCTTGTGCAGAACATCTTGGAGCTGTTGCATATTCTGGTTTAGCGTTTGCGTCATTTCCATGCGAAGTTCCCGGATGCTGCGGTTCAGTTCTTCCCGGTTTTCCTGCATTTGCTGGCGCAAGGCTATTTGTAATTGTTCTGCTTGAGTTTGATTGTTGCCTTTGGTTAGTGATAATACAAGTAGGACTATCATTAACACGGCAATAACAATAAGTAGAATCAGTTCCATTAATATGTCAGAATTTCGTTTCCGGTTTCAGTAATCAGAATCATATTTTCCCATTGGGCGGAAGGCAGTCCATCGTCGGTGCAGACGGTCCATCCGTCGGCATCGTCTACAAACACTTCGTAGGTTCCCATATTAATCATGGGTTCGATGGTGAAGGTCATGCCCGGCACGATCATCATGCCTGTGCCCCGGCGTCCGAAATGTTCTACGTCCGGTTCCTCATGGAATTGCATCCCTACGCCATGTCCGCAGAGATCACGGACTACGCTGAATCCGTTCTTTTCTGCATGTTCCTGGATGGCGGCGCCTACATCACCCAGCTGTTTCCAGGGTTGTGCGGCAGCAATTCCTATTTCCATACATTCTTTGGTTACCTGTACTAACTTTTGCATATCAAGGTTGACGTCTCCAATCATAAACATACGGGATGCATCGGAAAAATATCCTTTGTAAATGGTGGAAACATCTACATTGATAATATCTCCGCTTTTCAGAATCTCATTTTTATTGGGTATTCCGTGACACACTACATCGTTGATGCTGGTGCAAACACTTTTGGGAAATCCTTCGTAGTTGAGTGGGGCAGGGATGGCACCGTGACTGGTGGTGAAATCATACACTAGCACATCAATTTCTTCGGTGGACATGCCTTCCCGGATATTCTCTGAAATATAGTCCAGCAGTGCAGTATTGATCTTGGCACTTTCCCGGATACCTTCCAGTTGCTCGGGAGTACGGAGTACTTTGCGCGGTGGAAGTTTATAACCTTGCTTTCTGTATTTCTGTATTTTTGCTTCTACTTCTGCCGGATAATTAGAGGGGGTAAACCGGAATCCCTTGATAAAGTTCTTCATTATGATAGCATATTTAATCGTATGACAAAGGTACGAGAATAAATGGAAAATATGCTTTCTTGTTTTCTAAAACTTTTCGATTCCTGATTGTCGGCACGGGTTACCATTCGTATGAAACACTAATTTGAGGTATCCATTCCCATCTTTTGCGGAGGACATTGTATTGGTATTGTACCCCTGTTTTTATTTTCCAGTTTTTATTTATTTTGAGAACAACATTACTACCCAATTGGGTGGGTTCCACTTCGGAAGGGAGGCCCCGGTGTTTTCGGGTATCAAGGTTTTGTACGCCATATATGTTGAGAGACCATTTGGGAGATAAATTATATTCTATTTGGCTTTGGATATGAAAGCAACTGGAATTTTCTGCAAAATTACTTTTACTGTGCAGCACAAGATTCTTGTTTATTCTTAACCGGGAGTAAGTGGGTAAAAAGGTGGAACCCGGTTTTAGGAATGTCTGATAAGTGCGAATGGAAGGTTTCGAAAAAATCATGGAAGATTTTAAAGTCGGTAGTGTGGGATCAAAATCTACGAACGGTTTTCGAGAGTACATGTTTTGCTCTACTTTTTCGATAAATTTTCTATTTATCTTGATCTCCTGACCGGATTCCAGCATTTGCTGAAGTCTCAATGAATCCTGTTTGTTCCATTCTTGTCCTGTTACGGATAAGGGAAACAATAATAGGCAAAAAATATTGAATTGATATTTTCGAATGTCCATACACTGTGCTAGTAGAGTTTATTGTATGGACGGTGGAAAACAGGAAATGCTGCTCTAAACGATTAGCGACTAATAATAATTTCACATAATATGAGAATACTTTTCTTTTATTTATGATAGTTTTTTAGCCTTGAAAACCGGTTGTATCTTCTGAATCTCCGACTCAAAACCAAACCAGTAACCATGTTCTTCTTCATCGGTGGGAAGGAAACATAATCGTAGATTCTCGCGATATGCTCCGTATTCTATTTCCCAGCTTTCAGGTGGTAGCTGTCTTTTTGTTCTTACTTTTTCTGCCGGAGCTTTTTTTAATGACATACCCGCTTCTATCCATGCAATGCTGACTTGTGTCAGGTAGTCGGGATAATGATTCTTGCAGAAGTCATAGAGGATTAATCCTCTTTTTTCCAGGCTAAGAGGGGTGTCAATCACATCTGTTTGAACTAAATGATCGAGTAACTCATGTATAAAATGAGGGTTTTCGAGAATGAGTATCCGTGTGATGCTTCGCCAAGTTGGGGTATTGTAGAAACCGTCTAACAGGCGGGACAGATAATGTGCTGTCTGTAGTTCATCTACGGTGATTTCACGAGTTTGAAGAACTTCGTATGGAGGGAGTGGAGAGTACTGTATACCTAATTCGTCCGCTCTTCTTTTCATTTCGGTGCCCGGAAGTAATTTGAGGGATTCCAGTTGGATTTCTCCTGCGTCATACTCTGCTAAAGTACGGACATCATCGAAAATTTCTGATAGATGGTAGAGTGGGAGTCCTGCTATTAAGTCGGCATGAGTTTCCATGTTTTCAAGGGAACATAGATACTTGAGTCCGGCCAGAGCATCGGAGAGTTTTCCTATTCTCCGGCTTTGTTCAAGCACGTTTTCCCGAAGGCTTTGGATTCCGGCTTCCAGGTGTAGCAGTCCTTTAGGAAGGGTGGCTAATTCCCGTTTGAGTTCATCAGAAAGGAGTGCAGGATGAATTTCCAGATGAAAACAGATATCCGGGTATTCGCGGAATAGATTTAGTAATTCTTTTGCCCGTTTGTTGTTGTAATTGAAAGTGCGGTCCAGTACCCGTACATTCTTGATTCCGTGTTGGTGTATCACGTCAAGACGTTTCCGGGTTGCTTCAAGAGATAGGGTGCGAACCGGTTTTTCACCTCCACTGACACAAAAGGCACAGGTGTTAAAACATCCGCGGGTAGTTTCTAATTGCACAAAGGGTTTGCTCCAATTGAAGAAACGGCTCTCTTCAGGAGGAACTAATTCGGAAAAGTTCATGACACGGGCGAGCCCATTGTCATGGTATGCTTCCGATTCATCCAGATAGCAGAGTCCTGTGATCGATTTCCATTCTTTTCTTGGCTGATTCCATACTTTTAACCATAGAGGAAATACTTCTTCGCCTTCTCCGCGAAACACTCCGCTTACAAATTTGTTCTTATATAAGAAAGCTTCATTATCTCCTAAAAACTCGGGACCTCCGAGTATAACACAGCAGTGAGGTAGTAACGCTTTTGCGCGTGAAACGATGTGCAGGAGTTGCTCGTGATTAAATAGCCAGTTGGTAGCTGCAATGATGTCCGGTTGATGGCGGTAGATTTGATTGACGACACTACCGGTATTTTCATTGATAGTGGCGGAGACCGTACACCATTCAATGTCTGTATTATTTGCTATCTGGGCATGTAAGGCTGGCAATGCCAGCGAAGAATGAGCGTACGAACTATTTAAATCAAGCCAAAGAAGTTTCATGTGGAAAATTTAATATTATCTTTGCAAAGGTACAAAAAACTTGTGGCTTGTGATGTATAGTAAATATAAAATGCTAATTTTGTATTAATAAACGCAATAAACTAGAGAATTATGAAAATGATAAAAAGATATGCAGGTATCTTAATGATGCTGACTTTATTGGTTGGCTTTACTTCGTGTGAGAGTGAAGAAGAGACAGAATTTAATCTGCCTGGCGAGTGGTATACTAATGAAGAAATTGATTTCGGGGCATATACCTGGGGAAGAGGTACGCTCATGACATTTAATGCGAGAAATCAAGGAACGATTGGTTCTGCTGGTGATCCAAATTATCTGGTTTTTGAGTGGAGATGGATTGATGGAGGATATAATTCAATGGAATTATTTTTCTACGGTGACCGCACTTATGCCTATATTTGGGGTGCAGAAGCTACCGGCAGGACATTTAGTGGAACATGGTATAATAATTGGCAGGATTTTAGAGATAGAATAGATGGACAGCCATTTTATATGAGGCGTCAATAAAATAATAATGAAGATTAAAAATAAAGCCAGAGTCGATTATGATTCTGGCTTTATTTTTGAATATGGGAATTTATTTTTTCAGAAACAACTTCTTAAACTCCGCCGGATAAGGCGTCTCGAACTCCATCAAATCTCCCGTTACCGGATGATAGAAACAAAGTTTGAAAGCATGGAGTGCCAGTCGTCCGATAGGGTTGGGAGCATCTTCTCTTCCATATCTTCCATCACCGATAATAGGATGTCCTAAATCTTGCATGTGTACACGAATCTGATTCTTTCGGCCGGTTTCCAGATCGAGTTCCAACAGAGAATATCCGTTGGCACGTTTGATGGTCTTATAGTGGGTAATAGATTTTGATCCACCGTCATCATATTCACTGGAACTTACATAAAGCGTTTTATCAGTCAGCCAGGAAACGACTGTATCATAATCTTTTTCCATACTTCCCTCCACCACAGCTACATATCGACGGTCAGTCACGATATCGTGCCAGTTATCACGTAGTGTCCGCTGTGTTTTTTCGTCTTTAGCAAACATCATCAGGCCGGAAGTGTCCCTGTCCAGGCGGTGAACGATAAACACACGGAATTGACGTCCGGAACGTTGCACGTATTCGTTAAGTATTGTATAGGCTGTGCGCTCTTTCTGTCTTTCTGTATTGACTGATAAAAGTCCTTGCATCTTTTCGACAACAATGATATATGCGTCTTCATACACGATTTTCAGCAGTCTGTTATTAAATTCTTTTTTTCCCTTTTGTTTGCTGATTTGCACTTTCATGCCCGCTTCAAGGGGAAAGTTGAATTGTGTGGTTATCACATTATCAACAAATACAACCCGCTTACTTAATAATGATTTTAATTTTGTGCGACTCGCATCCGGCATTTTGGCAGCCAGAAACTCCATTAGTTCCATGGGTTCTTTCACTGCATAATTGGTATATTGAGCACGTGCTTTTTCAGCAGGAGTTCTTCTAGGTCTTTTTCCCATTTCTTTTTTCTTTTGAAATTCTATTATCATCACGGATTATCGAAGTTCCAGCAACACCACATTTTCTACGTGGTGGGTGTGAGGGAACATATCTACCGGTTGAATGGCTTTCACCTTGTATTTCTCATCGAGTAATTGCAAATCCCGTGCTTGAGTAGCAGGATTACAACTTACATACACAATCCGTTTCGGTTCGGCAAACAAGATGACATCAACTACATCCTGGTGCATACCGGCACGAGGAGGATCAGTAATGATTACATCCGGGCGTCCATGCTGATTGATGAAATCCTGCGTCAGTATATCCTTCATATCACCGGCATAAAACAATGCATTCTTGATATCATTGATTTCTGCATTTACCTTTGCGTCTTCGATAGCTTCCGGCACATATTCGATACCGATTACCTGGCGAGCCTGGCGTGATACGAAGTTGGCGATTGTTCCCGTTCCTGTATAGAGGTCATATACCAGTTCGTTGCCTGTTAATCCGGCAAATTCACGGGCTACTTTATATAAGTTATAAGCCTGTTCCGAGTTGGTCTGATAGAATGATTTCGGTCCTACTTTGAAACACAGTCCCTCCATTTCTTCAAAGATGTGATCTTTCCCTTTAAATACATGCACATCCAAATCATTGATTGTGTCGTTGCACTTATTATTAATAATGTATAGAAGAGAAGTGATTTCAGGGAAAGAGTCCGCTACGAACTGGAGTAACTGCTTGAACAGTTCCATTTCGTGATCTTCTGTAATCTTGCAAATGACGATTACCATCAGTTCGCCAGTTGAAGAGGTGCGTACAATCATATTCCGCAGCATACCTTCCTGTGTGCGCAGATTGATGAAAGAGTAATCGTGTTCGTAAGCGTAGTCACGTACAGCGTTGCGGATACGGTTGGATATATCATCCTGTAACCAGCATTTCTCAATAGCCAGCACCTTGTCAAAGGCTCCCGGAATGTGGAAACCCACCGCATTCATCTGGTCATACTTCACATCCTGACGAACTTCTTCGTTTGTCAACCAGCGTTTATTTGAGAAGGTGAATTCCAGTTTGTTCCTGTAGAATTCCGTCTTGTCAGAACCGAGAATTGGAGAAATTTCGGGAAGTTCGATTTTCCCGATACGTCTCAAATTATCTTCCACTTGCTTTTGCTTATATCTGATCTGCTCCGAATAGGGGAGCACTTGCCACTTGCAGCCACCGCATACGCCATAGTGTTGGCAGAAAGGAACAGCGCGATTGGGCGACAGCTCGTGAAACTTCACCGCTTCAGCTTCGGCATATTTATTCTTTTTACGCTTGATTTGCAGGTCTACAACATCACCTGGCACTACATAGGGAACAAAAATTACCAGGTCGTCTACTTTTGCTATGGCTTTTCCTTCGGCAGCCACATCCATGATTGTTACCTTCTCCAATAAGGGAAGCTCTTTTTTCTTTCTTGCCACTTTTACACCAGTCTAATAATTACTTTGCAAAAGTAGGTATTTTTTTTGGAAAAAATTCGGGTATACAGAAATATTCCGGATTGTAATGTCGAAATTGCATTTTGATAGAAAGTTTTTTCGCAAAAAGTTTTCAAGTTTGCGAAATATCCTTAGATTTGCGAACAGAAAAAAGTCATAATGTAACTTTAAACACAATATTATGGATAAAAAAAGAGTTTATACCTTTGGTAATGGTCAGGCAGAAGGAAAGGCTGACATGAAGAATTTGCTCGGTGGTAAGGGAGCCAACCTTGCTGAAATGAATTTAATCGGAATTCCTGTCCCTCCCGGATTCACAATAACTACAGATGTTTGTACGGAATACAATACGTTAGGACGTGATAAAGTGGTTGAGTTGCTGAAAGATGAAGTTGTAAAAGCGATCACTCATGTGGAAACGTTGATGAAATCTAAATTCGGTGACGTTGAAAATCCTTTGTTGGTATCTGTACGTTCCGGTGCACGCGCATCTATGCCGGGTATGATGGATACGATCCTGAACCTCGGATTGAATGACGAAGTGGTGGAAGGTATTATCCGTAAGACGGGTAATGCACGTTTTGCATGGGACTCTTACCGTCGTTTTGTACAGATGTACGGTGACGTTGTGTTGGGCATGAAGCCTACCAATAAAGAAGATATCGACCCGTTCGAAGCAATCATCGAAGAGGTGAAGAAAGCGAAAGGGGTAGAACTGGATAACGAGTTGAAAGTGGAAGACTTGCAGGAACTCGTAAAGAAATTTAAAGCTGCCGTAAAAGAACAGACCGGAAAAGATTTCCCGACTGGTGCATACGAACAACTTTGGGGAGCTATCTGTGCCGTATTTGATTCATGGATGAATGAACGCGCTATCCTTTACCGTAAGATGGAAAGTATACCTGATGAATGGGGTACAGCTGTCAATGTACAGGCTATGGTGTTCGGTAATATGGGCGAAACTTCGGCTACAGGTGTTTGTTTCTCACGGGATGCCGGTACAGGTGAAGACCTTTTCAACGGTGAATACTTGATTAACGCACAGGGTGAAGACGTAGTGGCCGGTATCCGTACTCCGCAACAGATCACCAAGATCGGTTCTCAACGTTGGGCTATATTGGCTGGCGTAACCGAAGAACTCCGTGCTGCTAAATTCCCTTCAATGGAGGAGGCAATGCCGGAAATCTATAAAGAATTGGATGCTCTTCAGACTAAACTGGAAAATCATTATAAAGATATGCAGGACATGGAGTTCACCGTACAGGAAGGTAAACTCTGGTTCCTCCAGACACGTAACGGTAAGCGTACAGGTGCTGCCATGGTAAAGATTGCTATGGACTTGCTCCGTCAGGGTATGATCGACGAAAAGACTGCTTTGATGCGCGTGGAACCGAATAAACTTGATGAATTGCTCCACCCTGTATTCGATAAGGATGCTTTGAAGAAAGCCAAAGTGTTGACCCGTGGTCTTCCGGCTTCTCCGGGTGCTGCAACTGGTCAGATCGTATTCTTTGCTGATGACGCTGCCGAATGGCATGCTGCCGGTAAACGTGTGGTGATGGTTCGTATCGAAACTTCTCCGGAAGACTTGGCCGGTATGGCAGTTGCCGAAGGTATTCTTACGGCTCGTGGCGGTATGACTTCTCACGCGGCTGTCGTGGCTCGTGGTATGGGTAAATGCTGCGTATCGGGTGCAGGTGCATTGAACATTGATTATAAAAACCGTACGGTAGAGATTGATGGGGTATTGCTGAAAGAAGGTGACTATATCTCTTTGAACGGAAGTACAGGTGTAGTATATAATGGTAAGGTAGAAACGAAAGCAGCAGAGCTTTCCGGCGACTTTGCCGAATTGATGACACTGGCTGATAAATATACTCGTTTGCAGGTACGTACCAATGCGGATACTCCTCATGATGCGGAAGTTGCACGTAACTTCGGTGCAGTAGGTATCGGCCTTTGCCGTACAGAACACATGTTCTTCGAAGGCGAAAAGATCAAAGCAATGCGTGAAATGATCCTGGCGGAAAATGCAGAAGGACGTCGGAAAGCATTGGCTAAGATTCTTCCATATCAACAAGAAGACTTCAAAGGTATCTTTAAAGCAATGGCTGGTTGCCCGGTAACCGTTCGTTTGCTCGATCCTCCTTTGCATGAGTTCGTTCCTCACGATTTGAAGGGACAGCAAGAAATGGCGGATACGATGGGTGTAAGCCTGCAATATATCCAGCAACGTGTAGAATCACTGTGTGAACATAACCCGATGTTGGGTCACCGTGGTTGCCGTTTAGGTAATACTTATCCTGAAATTACTCAAATGCAGACACGTGCAATTTTGGGTGCTGCATTGGAACTGAAGAAAGAAGGAGTGGAAACTCATCCGGAAATCATGGTTCCGTTAACCGGTATCTTGTATGAATTCAAGGAGCAGGAAAATGTGATTCGCTCGGAAGCTAAGAAATTGTTTGAGGAAGTAGGAGATAGTATTGACTTCAAAGTAGGTACAATGATCGAGATCCCGCGTGCTGCTTTGACTGCCGACCGTATTGCTTCTTCTGCCGAGTTCTTCTCATTCGGTACAAATGACTTGACGCAGATGACCTTCGGTTATTCTCGTGATGATATAGCTTCTTTCCTTCCTGTTTATCTGGAAAAGAAGATTTTGAAAGTAGACCCGTTCCAGGTTCTCGACCAGAATGGTGTGGGACAGCTGGTACGTATGGCGACAGAAAAAGGCCGTGCTATCCGTCCGGATTTGAAATGTGGTATCTGTGGTGAACATGGTGGTGAGCCTTCTTCTGTGAAGTTCTGTCACCGGGTAGGTTTGAACTACGTTAGTTGTTCTCCATTTAGAGTGCCGATTGCCAGACTGGCGGCGGCTCAGGCAGCGATAGAAGGATAGTCAGATACGCTGGTTAGGTACTTAACTATCTGATAAATAGACTGTAAATACTTGCGAAAGTATTTGCAGTCTATTTTATTTTAGATTATCATTGATTTTTAGTTGGGATTAATAGTATTTCTCAATTCCACCAAATCCTGTGATCTTTTTATTTTCTTTCGTTTTATTGATAAAGTTGTTTAATCGCTTTTCAAATTCTTCAGGTCGTTTTCTGGCTGCTTCAATGTATGCAATTCGGATACGTTTATATGCGTCGGAAAAATGTAGATAGTTTTCCCAGATTGTTTTATCTTCCTTCAATCTTTCAATTATATCATTGGGAAAAATAAAAGGATCAGATAATACAGTTCGTATTTTATCCTCAAATTTGGGGTGTATCATTTTATTTTCCAATAGCCACTTAAGTCTTTCTTTGTTAGCTTGCGAATAGGTACTTTTAGGGTTTCTGGGTGTGAAATGCTGAATTTTATGTTCTTTGTCGAGCGATTTTATCGTACTGTCAATCCACTCGAAACAAAGAGCTTCTTCAACAGCGTCGTTGTATGTGATACTTTTTTCGCCTGAAGACTTGCTGGGAAATACAAACCAAACCTCATTGGCAGTCTCAAAGTTGTCATTCAACCACTTTCGCCAATCTTTTCTGTTCTCGAAATACTTTATTTCTATTGACATAACCAATCGTTTAAACTAACTGTTTTATTGCCTTTACTTTCATAATATCGAAGCATTTTACACTATACAATGTCAGTCAAACGCGTCTGTGTCTGATGGCTGAAAGGCTTACCACCCGTCAAAGATACTAAATCTTAAAGAAACAGTCCTCATTACTTCTTAAATCCTTTGACTTATTATGGTATGACGACACTCACTACATGCAATATATTTGAATAAGAATCGATAGCAAGAATTTTGTGCTGCTATATAATATGATGTACAGAGTCTCCGTTAAACATTTATTAGGTGTTTATTATAAAAAACTAACTAAATGTTTGTTTGTTCGTAAAAACTGCTTTACATTTGCACCCAGAAATCAATCGACCGAATTGGGGTCTAACGTTTAATTAAAAAAACAAAGAAAATGAAAAAGGGTTTATTATTGGTAGTTGTGATGTTAGCAACTATCGCTGTAAAAGCACAAGACATTTACGTAGGCGGATCTTTGAACGTTTGGCGTAACAGCATAGGCAACACTACTTCTTTTAAAATTGCTCCGGAAATCGGATATAACTTTAATGAAACATGGGCGCTGGGTGCTGAATTAGACTATTCACACAATTATGATGGAGGAGTGACTAAAAATTCAGTATTTGTAGCTCCGTACATTCGTTGGTCTTACTGCGAAACAGGTGCTGTTCGTTTGTTCTTGGACGGAACTGCTGCTGTTGGTTTCGTGAAAGTTAAAGACGGAGACACTAGCAAAGCAGGACAAGTGGGACTTAGACCGGGTATTGCTGTTAAATTGAACGATCACTTCTCTTTTATTGCCAAGTATGGTTTCCTTGGATATCGTAGAAATATTAACACTCTTGGAGATTCTTTTGGTCTTCAACTTACTAGCGAAGACCTTTCAATTGGTTTCCACTACGCATTCTGATAAGAAGAAAAGTAATTCAACAAAATAGGAAAGGGAGTTCTCAAAAATAGGGAATTCCCTTTTTTTATGTATAATCTCTATAAATTACGCACTTGTTAACGAAAAAGTTGTTTAATACAAATTACAATTATACATTTGCATTGTTAAACAATAAGGTCAATAAAAACCTTTAGTATTAATTTAAAACTTTAAAATTATGAAGAAGAGTGTTTTGTTTGTTTTATTTGCGCTGATTTCAGTAGCAGGTTTTTCTCAAATTACAGGTTGGAATGCCAAGGTAGGTATGAACTTTAGTAATTATACAGGTGATCTTGATCTGAATGCAAAAGTTGGCTTTAAGCTTGGAGGAGGTTTTGAATATGCTTTTAATGATACATGGTCATTGCAGCCTTCATTATTCCTGACTAGTAAAGGTGCAAAGAAAGATGGAAATAGCATTAATGCAATGTATTTGGAATTACCAGTAATGGCTGCTGCACGTTTTAATGTTGCAGATAATACGAATCTTGTAGTTAATGCAGGTCCTTATTTTGCTTGTGGTATTGCTGGTAAAACAAAATTTGATTTAGGAAACGATACAGAACGTAAAGTTGATACTTTTGGTGATGATGCTTTGAAGCGTTTTGATGCAGGTCTTGGCGTAGGAGTTGCATTGGAATTTGGTAGAATCATTGCAGGATTAGATGGTCAATTTGGTTTAGTTGATGTGGAAAAAGTTGGTAATCCTAAAAACATGAACTTTTCTATTGTTGTAGGATATAAGTTCTGATAAGAAAACACTGAAAAAATAGAGAGCCGTTGCAGAAGGTAATTCGCAACGGCTTTTTTAATATTTCATGATTGGGAAAAACACTTCTCTTATTGGATAAAATGAGGAAGCATAACCAGTTAGTTTTATGATCGGCTATATTTATTAATCTGATAGTTTCTTCAGCTTTTTGAAATGCTCGATTACGGCTAAATAATTTTGGTCCTGACAAGCGTCGAATCTATTCCAGAGATCTCCTAAGACGACAGCCCCTCCGAAACCGAAATCCTTAATCTCCAATAAATTGTCTTCATTGATACCTCCCAATGCCATCACTTTCGAGTCGATAATCTTGGCTCTTTGTGCTTCGCGTAACTCTTCGGCAGTGTATGTTGAATAGTAATTCACTTTAGAGATACTGTCATAGATAGGGCTCATAAAAACATAGTCGTAAAAGTGCTTTCTGTTTTTTACCTCCTCCACTGAATGGCAGGAACAACTGATATGACCATAATAATCATGCGGTTCTTTGGGGTTACGCGCATTCAGGTGAATTCCCATCAGGTTGAATTCTTCTTTTAGATAAAAATGCTCATGTGTAACGATGCGACGGTGATATTTATCCGGAATAAGTGTCAATAACCGTTCCGAATACATAGCCGGAGTCTCCGGCTTTCTAAGATGTAGGACATCCAGCCCCTCTTCGAAAAGAGCGGTAATAATCTTATCTTCTTCGACGAAGAAAGTAGGGGTGGTAACTACAATTAGTTTCATTTCTTTTGTTAAAATTGGATTGTTTAGCAAAGTTACTAATTAACTATGTCAGAAACCAACCTTTATAGTGAAAATTTGTTAGATTGCAGTGTCCGCAGGTCAATTGTCCATAGTTCGCCGGCTAAAACATCACCAAAGCCACAGATTATTTTCAATACTTCCGTAGCTTCAATGCTCCCTACAATGGCAGGAGTAACCCCCATCACTCCTTTGGGCGGAGGAGGCATCCGTTGCATTTCTTCTTCATCGGGATAAAGATCCCGGTAGTTTTTCTTTTGATTTCCGTAGTTGAACACAGAAACCTGTCCTTCAAAACCGCAGATAGCACCATATACGTAGGGCTTTTTCTGTTCAATGCAAATGTCGTTAATCAGGTAGCGGGTGGCAAAGTTGTCGCAGCCATCCACCACTATATCATATTCCTGAATGATATCATACGCATTGTCTTTCGTCAGCCGGGCAGCGTAGGGGTGTATTTCGATTTCACTGTTGAGAGCGGAGAGCCGTTCCGCAGCACAGATAGCTTTTGGTTTACCTAATTCCTTTTCGGAATAGAGCACTTGTCGTTGTAGGTTGGTGATGCTTACCAAGTCATCATCTACCAGTCCCAGGCATCCCACACCTGCACCTGTCAGGTAGAGGGCGATGGGAGAGCCCAGCCCTCCCATGCCTACAATAAGCACTTTGGCTTCCTGCAGTTTCTTCTGACCTTCTTCTCCGACTTCGGGAAGTATAATTTGTCTGTCGTATCGCATCTGTTTATCTTTTAAAATCAAAAGACTGATCCCAATCTTTCCAGACGGGTTCACGACCCAGTTTTTTCAAATCACGTTCCACTTCAACCGCCTTTCGCTCATCACTTACGTGAAATTGTTCCAGGGTTTGAGGATAACTGAAATATCCTCCCGGTTCAGTTTTACTTTCCGCACTCATTGTGGTTACGCCAAGTGTTGCCATGTGGTTTCGGATTTCTGCGCTCTCACGGGTAGAATAAGAGATATCTACATCATGGTCGAAGATTCGCATGGCGAATGTAAGTTGGGCGAGTTCCCGGTCATTCATGACTACATTCGGCTGGAATCCGCCGTTTTCAGACGGGCGCATACGCGGGAAGTTTACGCTGTATTTCGTTTTCCAGTAATGCTTCTGTAAATAACGCAGATGATAAGCCATCATCGTTACGTCGGTTCGCCATTCCTCCAGGCCGATCAGGACACCCATACCAATCTTGTGTACACCTGCCTGTCCCATGCGGTCGAAGCCGTTTACACGCCATTCGAATTTTGACTTCATGCCTCTTGGATGATACGTTTTGTAATTTGCTTTATGGTAAGTCTCTTGAAAACAGATCACTCCGTTCAGACCATGATTGGTTAGCTCCTTGTATTCTTCCGCTTTAAGAGGCATTACTTCAATTTGCAGGTTGCTGAAATAAGGCTTTGCCAAATCCAACGCCCGGGCAATGTATGGGACACCTGCTGCGGCCGGGTTTTCACCGGTTACAAGCAGTAGATTCTCAAAAGGAGCCAACCGTTTGATGGCTTTGTATTCATTGACAATCTCTTCCTCTGTCAATATCGTTCTCTTCATCGGATTGCTGATGTGAAAACCGCAATAGACACAGGAATTGGTACATGAATTAGTCAGGTAGAGCGGTACAAACATAGAGATTGTCTTACCGAACCGTTCCATTGTATATTTCTGACTAAGGCGTGCCATCACTTCCAGATAAGGAGTGGCGGCAGGTGAAATCAGCGCCATAAAGTCGTTGACATCCAGATGCTCTTTTTTACCCAACGCACGGCGTACGTCAGCATCTGTTTTGGAATAGATGGCTTTTGTCGTCTCTTCCCAGGATATTTTTTCTAATTCGTCTGAGAACATTTTATTCAATTATAAATTAAAAATTGAAAATTAAAATGAGGGGAGAGGGTAGGTCAGTAGCCCGACGTTTTGTTTCTCCCCACTCATTATTTGTTGCTTTTAGTGCTTTTCTTTAAATCGCGTGACAATCTCATTGCACAGAAATTAGGTCCGCACATCGTACAATATTCTCCATCGATATGGTGTCCTGCACGGAAATAGGTCTGCGCCCGTTCCGGATCGAGAGATAGGTCGAACTGGTCTTTCCAGCGGAATTCATAACGAGCTTTGCTCAATGCGTTGTCCCTTACCTGTGCACCCGGGTGTCCTTTTGCCAGGTCAGCGGCATGAGCGGCTATCTTGTAAGTGATTACTCCTACGCGTACGTCTTCTTTGTCAGGTAAGGCAAGATGCTCTTTCGGGGTGACATAACAAAGCATAGCCGTCCCCAACCATCCGATTTGTGCGGCACCGATAGCAGAAGTGATATGGTCGTATCCGGGAGCAATATCCGTCACCAACGGGCCGAGCGTGTAGAAAGGGGCGTCATGGCATTTTTCAATCTGACGTTCCATGTTCTCTTTAATTTTATGCATCGGAACGTGTCCGGGGCCTTCAATAAATGCCTGAACATTTTTATCCCAGGCACGGAGCACCAGCTCTCCCATGGTATCGAGTTCGGCAAACTGCGCTTCATCGTTTGCGTCGTAGATAGAACCCGGACGAAGTCCGTCACCTAATGACACGGCTACGTCATATTGTGCCAGAATATCACAGATATCGTCAAAATGATCGTATAAGAAACTTTCCTGATCGTGTACGAGGCACCATTTACTCATAATACTTCCTCCACGGCTGACAATGCCGCACAAGCGATTATCGGCAAGATGAACATTATGACGGCGAATCCCTGCATGGATGGTAAAGTAATCGACCCCTTGTTCACATTGTTCAATCAATGTGTCCCGGTAGATTTCCCAGGTGAGGTCTTCCACTATGCCATTCACTTTTTCAAGTGCCTGATAAATAGGAACAGTGCCTACTGGTACGGGACAATTACGGATAATCCATTCACGTGTTTCATGGATGTTTTCTCCTGTGGAAAGATCCATCAACGTGTCTCCACCCCATTTGCAGCTCCACAGTGCTTTCTCCACTTCTTCATCAATGCTGGAGGTAGTAGCCGAATTTCCGATGTTCGTATTGATTTTTACAAGGAAGTTACGTCCGATAATCATCGGTTCAGCTTCCGGGTGGTTGATGTTGGTCGGTAGTACAGCACGTCCCTCCGCAATCTCCTGACGAACAAATTCGGGGGTAATGTGAGTTTTAATTCCCAGTTCCTCACAATTCATATTTTCGCGGATCGCTACGTATTCCATTTCAGGAGTGATAATTCCTCTTTTGGCATACGCCATTTGGGTGATTGCTTCTCCTTTTTTAGCACGGTAGGGCAGGGCGATGTGTTCGAAACGTAAGTGATCGAGACTTTTATCATCTCTTCTCATTTGTCCGTATTCCGAAGTAATTTCAGGCAACTGTTCCACGTCACCACGACTCACGATCCATTCTTCACGCATGCGGGGCAGTCCTTTTTTGAGGTCAATGTTCATTTCCGCATCACTGAACGGTCCGCTGGTATCATATACATATATTTCCGGATTTGGTGTTGCTATCTTTTCTTCGCCTTCAAAGCTGACACTGGGCACTTGCTCCACTTTCCGCATGGCAACGCGGATATTCGGATAAAGTTTACCAGGTAAATAGACTTTCTGCGAGCGGGGGAATTTTATTTTTTGTTCCATAGTTTATTTGTTTTAATCAAGAAAAGCCGTTAGAGGTGAACTTGCTTCTGCTACAAAGTCGACGGCTTGTAATCCTAATCCTGCTTCGTACGCCTGTCTTCCGGCTTCTGTAGCTGCTTTGAATGCTTTAGCCATTTCTACCGGATTTCCGGCAACGGCTATTGCAGTATTCACTAATACAGCGGAAGCTCCCAGTTCCATTGCTTCGGCAGCATGGCTTGGCGCGCCGATACCGGCATCCACTACCACCGGGATACCTGCCTGTTCGATAATGATTTGCAGGAATTCTTTTGTCTGCAATCCTTTGTTCGTACCGATGGGTGCACCGAGCGGCATAACGGTAGCTGCGCCTGCTTCTTCCAGCCGTTTGCAGAGTACAGGGTCAGCCTGGCAATAAGGTAACACGATAAAGCCCAGTTTCACCAGTTCTTCCGTAGCTTTCAGTGTTTCGATAGAGTCGGGGAGCAGATAGCGCGGGTCCGGATGAATTTCCAGTTTCAGCCAGTTTGTTCCAAAGGCTTCGCGAGCCAGTTGCGCGGCGAAAACAGCCTCTTCCGCGTTACGTACACCGGAGGTGTTGGGCAATAACTGAATATTCGGATGAATGATATGTTTCAGCATGTCGTCCTCTTTGTTATCCATGTCGATTCGTTTCATGGCAACAGTTACCATTTCCGTACCCGAAGCCAGAATAGCTTGTTCCATTACTTCATTGGAATTGAATTTTCCTGTTCCTAGAAAAAGACGGGAGTTAAATTCGCGTCCCGCAATTACTAACTTTTCCATTCTATATATTTTAGTTGATTATTTAAATGCTAATTTAGGGGCGTAGCGCCCCGGCAGGGTTTCCCTGCGGGATATTGTCATTTTAGGCACGGATTACACGGATTTCACGGTTTTAGAAATATGATTGCATAAAGCAACAGCGTAATCCGTGCCTAAAAAATCCCATTTATCATTTGACAAATTATAAATCACTTTCAATGATTCTACGTGTTTCTTCTACCGGATTATCTGCTCCGAGAATAGTTCCTGACAGGGCTATTCCATTTACTCCTGTATGAAGTATGGCAGGAATATCTTCAAAAGTGATTCCTCCGATAGCTACAACGGGGATTTCGATATTCGCTTCCTTCATCTGTGAAAGAATAGAAGAATAGCCCTCCAAACCCAGTACAGGGCTTAGATTCTTTTTAGTGGTAGTAAACCGGAAAGGACCGATGCCGAGATAATCGGCTCCGGCACGATAGTGTTGTACGACATCTTCGAAAGTGTTTGCAGTGCCGCCGATAATAAAGGCTTCACCAAGTATTTGGCGGGCCTGGTCGATAGGCATATCCTTTTTGCCTAGATGCACACCGTCCACTTCCAGCTTTTTGGCCAGTTCGACGTGGTCATCCAGAATCAGGATTGCTTCGTGCTCTTTGCAAAGCGGCTTCAGTTGTAGGGCTACTGCTTCCACTTCTTCGAGAGGAGCGTCTTTCATACGTAGCTGGATCCATTTGCATCCGCCTTCGAGTGCCATACGTGCCGATTCGAGGTACGAATACCGTTCGGTCTGATGCGTGATAAATTGTAGACTAATCATCTCCTTATCCTCCGCAAGCCGCTTTGATAATCACCAGGTTATCGTTCTCGTGTAGAATGAAACACTCCCATTCGGTACGGGGAATCATTTTGTTGTTTACGGCGATAGCAATGCCTTGAACCGGAAGTTCGAGCTGTGCTGTCAGTTGCGTAAGGGTAGAGTCAAGAGTCATTTCCACCTCTTTGTTGTTCACTTGTACTTTCATTGTCCTATCAGAATAAATAAGTTGAAAGTAAATACAAAGAGCGTGCTTAAATGGAAAGGCGATAAGAAGAAACACAATCCCTACGTCAGTATTAACTGCCTCAGGTTCCTAGGGTATAATCTCAGCCCCTCATGGGGCACCCCTTTGTCTTTACGGGAGCAAAGTAAGCGAAAAAGAAACAGAAAAACACTAAATCAGTCGATTTTTTTTCATTTTTCTGTTGATTCCTGTTTTTTGATGGGATGAGAAAAGATAAATCGGGCGCCATTTTTGTAGCTCTTGTCAATCCATATATCACCTCCCATATATTGGATGGTCAGTTTGCAGATAGCCAGTCCCAACCCTGTACCCTGCACGAATTCATTCAGCTTTTCGAAACGTTGGAATACGAGTTCCTGTTTATCTTCGGGGATTCCCGTGCCGGTATCTGTCACCGAGAACAGCATACATTGCTTTTCTTCGTCCACTTCATAATCCAGCGTGATACTTCCTCCGGCAGGAGTGAATTTCAAGGCATTATTCAGCAGGTTGATAATAATCTGTTGCAGACGCAACGGGTCCGTGTAGAGTATGTAAGGCTCCTTAGGCATTTGGAGTTTGATGTCTACATCCACTGTCTTGTTCCGGTTGGTGAGAGTAATCATATTCTGGCAATGGTTCACCAGCTCGCACCATTCATAGTTGAATTGCAGCTTTCCTGATTCCAGGCGTGATATATCCAGTACATCGCTAATCAGTTGGAGCAATAAATTGGAATTAGTCTGGACGATATCCGCATATTCTTTCAATTCATCATTCTGCTCTACCGAACCGATAATCAGGCTGGAGAAACCGACAATTGCGTTTAAAGGTGTCCGTATCTCATGGCTCATATTCGAGACAAAAGCACTTTTTAATTGATTAGCTTCTTCGGCGCGCTCTTTGGCGTCACGTAATTCGATTTCAGACTCTTCCAGTTTCTTTTTATCTTCCCGCAATTGTTGCGTGGTTCTTTCAAGGTGATTTTTCAGGATTTTCGTCCGGTAATAGTAATACAGGGAAATCATCAGACTTCCTACTAATACGAGGAAGATAATCAGGATAAATTGCACTTCTGTCTTGTATGCTACAAAGAAGGGGATAGGCTGATTGATAACCATTGAGTTGACAGGCAACTTCTTGTTTTCAAATCCCCATTCCTTTAGTTTCTTCGCGTCAAATTTATATCGGTTGGGTAAGACATTGATGCTGCTGATACCCGTTTCCTTCTGGTCTAAAAAGCGGTAAGCATATTCTCCCATATTTTTTCCCACTCCTTCATATTGCGGGACATATCCTCCGATGGCCCAATAGCCTATTGCGGTGGAAGTCATACTGAACACAGGCAGGAGTGGATTGGCTTTGGAAAAAGCATAAACGGAGTTGTTCATGTAAGTGATTCCCCGGCTGTCAATTCTCCAGATACCAAGAAGCATTGCTGTGTTTCTGGGAAGATTGCGCAATTGATTGGCAGCCATATCGAGTGTGTGGATGCGACCGTCAATATAGGTGATGGATAACTGCGGGAAATGTTGCAGGTTTTTCTTGAACCATGCCAGTTCGGCAAGTCCGTTATAGGTATTATCCGATACAAATACCAGGTGCTCTGTGTCCGGGTAGAAATCCTGTATCATTTCGATATCTTTGCTGATATTATATTCGTATGTATCACAGTATTTTACGTTGTACTCCTTCATTCGTTCCGTTAAGTTGATACTTACAGGATTATAGTTCCGCATATCGATTGAATCCTCCGGAATACGGATGCCGTTGCGTGATGCCATTGCGCAGAAAACAGGAAGCTGCTTATATTTCTCATCTTCAAGATGAAGGAAACTGCTCCATGCTTCACCACCCAAAAGAATCACTAATTTAGCTTTCGGATGTTTGTCTAAAATATCGGTTAATGTTTTTTTCCATTGGTGCGCCTGCGTTAAATCCGTCGCATTCATGTTTTCTACAATGGTCGAGTATCTTCCTCCCAATTGGGTGTAGGTTTCTATAAATGTGCTGATGTTATCGTAGGTATATTTAGTGTCAGAATTGTATGAGGTAATGAACAGGATCTCTTCCTCTGGTTCTTCTGTGGCGGCAGCGTTGCAGAAAAGGGGGAAGAAAAGAAGAACGGCAATGGAGACAATATATCGTATCTCTTTTCTTTTATATAGTACCATAATTGTTTGTTATGCTAGTTTATGGGTTGCAAAAATACAACTAATGCGTTTGATATACAATAAAAGTTTGTTTTTTTAGTCTGTAAAAAAGGTCGCTGTGAAAACACAACGACCTTTTTCATGAGTATAGTTTTGCTAGTAAATCCGGTTACATTCTTTTTTCAACCACATCCCAGTCGATGATGTCCCACAGGGCATTTACGTGGTCGGCGCGGCGGTTCTGATAATCCAGATAATAGGAGTGTTCCCAAACGTCAAATCCGAGAAGCGGTTTCAAACCGGCACGTACCGGATTGCTGCCGTTGGCTTCTTTCGTGATTTTCAGTTTACCGTCTTTCCCAACGGATAGCCAGGCCCATCCTGAACCGAACAATCCGACTGCTGCTGCGTTGAATTCTTTCTTGAAGTTTTCAAAGCTACCGAAGTCACGTTTGATGGCTTCTCCCAGTTTGCCTGACGGCTCCTTCTTTGAGGGTTTCGGGGCAAATTGCAGGAAGTACAGATTGTGATTCAATACTTGTCCGGCGTTATTGAATATAGCTCCGTCCGGTGCGGTTGCAACGATTTCTTCTACCGTTTTACCTTCATATTCTGTTCCGGGTACGAGGCTATTCAGATTATTTACATACGTTTGTAGATGTTTTCCGTAATGGAAATCTATTGTTTGCTGACTGATTACAGGTTCCAACGCATTGTTTGCGTAAGGAAGTTTAGGCATTTCGTAAGTCATGGTCATCATAATTAAAGACATTAATATAGTATTCATAATGTTACAAGTTTTAATTGGCTTGTTATACTATAATAACAGAAGCCTTCTGCAAAATGTTCACAGCATCTTACTTTATTTGTAAATGTACTGTATACGTTCCACCTCTTTCGGGTGATCGCGGTTGGTCCGGCAGATCCATTGGCCCGTATTGTCATATTCATAATAAGAATTGCCGTCAATCCGGTTCCCGTATTTATCATACAGGCAAGTCAGGCATCCGGACGTTTTTTGGTTATTACCCAAAATCCGTTGGTAGACAATCTGCGACAGATAACCGTATTTATCGTATTCATAAGCATCTTTTTGTGAAATAACCTGATCCGGAGAATTGGCAAAAAGCAAGTTTTGATGTTGGGATGAAATCAATCTTCCTTTATCATCATATTTGTTGGCGGTGTATGCCTGAAGTTCTCCGTTCTTATTATATTCTTTGGTTTCGGTCAATAATCCCTGTTTATTGTAGGAGCTTATGACGACTCTTCCGTCTGCATACTTGAGTGAATCACTCTCGATACTTCCATCGGTACCGATGCGGCGTGTCCGCCGGTAGAGATCCGTTTTGGTTTTCGGATTCGTTTGTACCTCAAAGATGCAGTGACCTTGCGGGTCGTATAATCTATTCGTCTGTATTTCATTGCCTGGCTGCCCGTTCTTCATGGTAAGTGCCAGGGTAGAGACGAGCTGTCCTTTATCGTCATACGAATAAGTGGTCGAGGTGGTCCCTGTACTGTCGTTTTCCGCAGACTTTATCAATCGCCCTCCATTATAGTATTTCACGGAAGTAGGGGTGGATATGATTGTTTGCAGAATAAAAGGTGCCCGCAGTGCGTTGGCCTGGTCGCGAAATTCCTTGTATCTGTGTGTGCAAAGAAAATCCTGCAACATACTTAACGATTCGGAATTGACAATGGCAGGTTTTAAAAGCTCAAAATCAGCTTTTTCACTAAGATATTCAAGGTCATCCAGGTGCGTACGTGCTGTGGAAGTCAGGTAAGGTGATTGCTTATAATCGTCAATGATCTGCCGGATAGCTGTTGCGTTTCCTTTCTCCCGGAGACTGTCAATCCCTTGAAACAGAAAGTCGTCGTATAACGTGCGGACTTCCGAAAGGAAGGGACGTGTATCTTTATCAGTGAAGAATTTCTGCATGGCGGCATTATCAAAGAATGCTTTGAAATTCGCAGAGGTCGGATTACTCTTTACGATCTGATAAAGCCGTTTGTTTTCCGCAGTGTTGATTTGAGAGATAAACTTGCCGTTCGGATATTCCGAGATATACGTTTGATAGATGTTCAGCGCAGGTGTTTTCAGCATCCCTTCCAGTAGGGCCAGTTCGCGGATGTCCCGCACCTTTTGCAAGAGGGCGGAGTCTGCCGGATAGCCGCTTGACTGGATGCTGTCCATCAATGTCTTGCTAAAGGGAATCTGCTCTTTCGATGCTTCCAGGATGGAGATAACAGCCTGTTCCGCTTTGTCTTGTACGTTGGAAAGCTGTATTTTCTCTTCTTCGCAGATATTCGGAAAATAAGCTTTCGTAGCTTGTTCGTAACAGCCGAAATAGTTGGTGGCGGCTTGCTCACTTTGTTTGTTCCACAATTCGTTGAGAACGTCCAACAATGCCAGTTCTTCGGCATAATAGGTTTGCGTCTCGTCATCTATCTTATCACGGTTTTTCTGCCATTTGTCGGCGTCATTATCGTTCAGATACCTTAGCAGCTTTTCCAAGCGGCTCTGCTTTTGTGCCATTGCCTGTGGAATGCAGGCAACCAGAAACAAACTTAAAATAATTGATAAAAATATACTCCTTTTCATTGCTTTTTGGGGTTAGGTTAAAATAGTTAGTGATGAAAATTCATAAAAATACCTTCATTCTCGAATGAATATTATACTTTTGTATTGAGAACAAATTTGAGTGCCAAGGGTTTGTTAAAAATCCACATTGTTTTTATAATGCTGTTATGAATACCAATTATATAGATGAATTGAACGAGAGTCAGTGTGCAGCAGTGACTTATAATGACGGTCCTTCGCTGGTGATAGCCGGTGCGGGTTCGGGGAAGACGCGTGTGTTGACTTATAAAATCGCTTACTTGCTGGAGCAGGAGAACGGGTATAATCCGTGGAATATCCTTGCGCTGACCTTTACTAATAAGGCTGCGCGCGAGATGAAAGAGCGTATTGCCCGGCAGGTAGGTATGGAACGGGCACGTTATTTGTGGATGGGTACTTTCCATTCCATTTTCTCACGTATTCTTCGTGCCGAAGCACAATATATCGGATTCACTTCCCAGTTCACCATTTATGATACGGCTGATAGTAAGAGCCTGCTTCGTTCCATCATCAAAGAGATGGGGTTGGACGAGAAAACTTATAAGCCGGGAGTAGTGCAGGCACGCATCTCCAATGCAAAAAACCATTTGGTCACCCCTACGGGGTATGCTGCCAATAAAGAGGCTTACGAAGGAGATATGGCTGCCAAGATGCCTGCTATCCGTGACATCTATACCCGTTATTGGGACAGATGCCGTCAGGCGGGAGCGATGGATTTTGATGATTTATTGGTATATACCTATATTCTGTTTCGTGACTTTCCGGAAGTGCTGGCACGTTATCGCGATCAGTTCCGTTATGTGTTGGTGGACGAGTATCAGGATACGAATTATGCGCAGCATAGCATTGTTCTGCAACTGACAAAGGAGAATCAACGTGTCTGTGTGGTGGGAGATGATGCGCAAAGTATCTATTCTTTCCGTGGGGCGGATATTGATAATATTCTCTATTTTACAAAAATCTATCCCAACACGAAAGTCTTTAAACTGGAACAGAATTACCGTTCCACACAAACCATTGTTTGCGCTGCCAATAGCCTGATTGAAAAGAACGAACGTCAGATACGGAAAGCTGTGTTTTCGGAGAAAGAAAAAGGGGAACCCATCGGTGTGTTTCAGGCGTATAGTGATGTGGAAGAAGGTGATATTGTGGCTAATAAGATTGCGGAGTTACGTCGGGAATATCACTACGGATATGCTGAATTTGCCATTCTATATCGTACGAATGCGCAAAGCCGTATTTTCGAAGAGGCTCTTCGGAAACGGAGTATGCCTTATAAGATTTACGGGGGACTCTCGTTCTATCAGCGGAAAGAGATAAAAGATGTGATTGCTTATTTCCGTTTGGTGGTGAATCCGAATGATGAAGAAGCGTTTAAACGAATCATCAATTATCCGGCTCGTGGCATTGGAGATACCACGGTCGGGAAGATTATATCGGCGGCTACCGATCATGGCGTAAGTCTTTGGGCGGCACTCTGCGAACCATTGAGTTACGGACTGGATATAAATAAAGGAACGCATGCAAAACTGCAAGGCTTTCGTGAATTGATAGAAGGTTTCATTGTCGATCAGGCAGATAAGAACGCTTATGAAATAGGAACGAATATCATCCGTCAGTCCGGCATTATCAACGATGTCTGTCAGGACACATCCCCCGAGAACCTAAGCCGTAAGGAAAATATAGAAGAGTTGGTGAATGGAATGAATGACTTCTGCGCTTTGCGGCAGGAGGAGGGTAACCCGAATGTGTCTCTTACCGATTTCCTTTCGGAGATTGCATTGCTTACCGATCAGGATTCCGACAAGGCGGATGATGGGGAAAAGATAACGTTGATGACAGTTCATTCGGCTAAAGGATTGGAGTTTAAGAATGTATTTGTGGTCGGTCTGGAAGAAAACCTGTTTCCCAGTGGGATGGTAGGAGATTCTCCCCGGGCACTGGAAGAAGAACGTCGTTTGTTCTATGTAGCTATTACTCGTGCGGAGGAACATTGTTATCTGTCTTTTGCCAAAACCCGTTTCCGTTATGGAAAGATGGAATTTGGAAGCCCCAGTCGTTTCTTGCGTGATATCGATGTTCATTACTTGCAACTGCCGCATGAGGCAGGAGTGAGCCGTGCTGTCGATGAAGGTGCAGGACGTTTCCGTAGAGAGATTGAAGGAGGATTCACCCGTTCAGCTTCTCCGTCGCGTGCCCCTTTCGGAAGTACATCTTCCGAACAGCGTGAACGTCCGAAAGCACAGATCATTGCTCCCAGCGTACCGAGGAATTTGAAGAAAGTTAGTACTGTTAGCCCAAGTAGCGGTGCACAGGCAACCTCTTTCACTTCAGCATCGGTAGCAGGAGTACAGGCCGGACAGATGATAGAGCACGAACGTTTCGGATTGGGTGAAGTGATTAAAGTAGAAGGAACGGGAGACAATGCGAAAGCAACTATTCATTTTAAAAATGCGGGAGACAAACAACTATTATTACGTTTCGCTCGTTTTAAAGTGGTAGAATAAATAATAACACTAAATAGAGAGACTCATGAAGAAACAACTAACAGTAATTTTGCTTTCCGCTTTGATTTTGAGTGGATGTGCGTCGGGGCGTATGGGAAATCCGGGAGCTATCATGGCAGGTGCTTCTATCGGAGGTAGTCTGGGAAGTTCGATAGGCGGACTTATCGGAGATAATAATCATGGCTGGAGGGGCGGTTACCGTGGTTCTGCTATTGGGAATATTGTGGGAACCATTGCCGGTGCGGCTATTGGAAACGCGTTGACGGCGCCGAGACAAGAGCAAATAGAGGAAGATGCGTATATTCCTGAAGTGAGGGAAGTCCGTGTGCAAAAATATAAGAAGCAGCCGGTGCAGCAGCCTATTTCTCAACTGAAGTTGCGCAAGATCCGTTTTATAGATGATAATCGCAGTCATGTGATTGATGCGGGAGAAAATAGCAAGATAATTTTTGAGATTATGAATGAAGGGAGAAATCCTGTTTATAATGTAGTTCCTGTGGTAGAAACGGTGGGGAAGGTGAAGCATCTCGGCATTTCTCCTTCTGTGATGGTGGAGGAAATTCTTCCGGGTGAAGGCATCCGTTATACCGCTTCCATTCACGCAGGTGAAAAATTGAAAGACGGTGAAGTGACATTCCGTGTCGCAGTGGCGGACGAGAATGGAGTGATTTGTGATTCGCAAGAATTTACCCTGCCTACACAGCGCGGAAACTAGAAATAACAGCCCGAATATCCGGTTTAAACATAGTGACGGTATATGCCTGGAATAGTGACGCTATCCTAAGCATATACCGTCACTATGTTGGTGGGATAGCGTCACTCTTTTCGGAGTATCTTTTTCTTTTCATAAGCAGTGCTGACTCACTTTTTCTGCAATAATATTATTTCTGTCATGATGTATAATTATTAGGGCATCTATTAGTATCATGAAATCGTAATATTATTATCTTTGTTGGTAAATGATAAAAACCTGAAAAACAGGAGGAAAAAGATAATGAATAAATTTTATTTTATCTTATTGTTGTGTTTGTTTTCATCCTGTAGGATAAACAAGACAAACCATGTAGAAACATGCAAAACTGAAAATGACAGTACAGAACAGTTCTATGACCAGTCGGAGGGTATGGAAATATTGGATACACTGGGTAAGGTTTATGGTAATGAACCTCATATAGCCGGGTTGTCTTTGGAAACTCCCAACTGCCCCGACTTTATTGAAGGTATCTATTTTGATAAAGCTACTCTTGTTTTTCAGGTCACAGGAGATACAGTCAAAGCACGGCAGATATTGGAAAAGGCTTCCGGAAGTAAGAATTTCAGGCTGGAACTTATGGGTGGTAGTAATTACTCGCAAACCCAGTTGCTCGCTATCCAGAAGGAGTTAAATAAGAAAATGGAAGAGTCGGGATATGAGAATATAAAAAGGAATGTAACGGGATATGGTGTAGGATTGCGACATATAGAAATCCGTCTGATTGTGAATACTCCCGAAAAACAAAAAGAATTCCGGGAGAAGATTATGGACTCGCCTGCTTTTCAATTTAGTGGTGTGACAGAGCCGATTATCAATCAAAAAGTGGGTGTGAACCATATAAACGGTATTTATATCCGTCCCGAATATCCGGTTTATTCTACAGCTGCAGAACAGGTAACATTCATTCTCAATAACTACAGCGGTGGAACAATAGAATGTGGAGAACGTTATTATGTTACTTTTGAAGATGAAAAGGGGATCTGGTGGGAATTGCCTATGAATACCGCTTTTGTTAGCATAGCTTATGTTATACAGGATAAGAGAGAACGGGAGATGAGGGCTTCGCTTTATCCGGATGTGCATCCGAATAAAGCCGGACGTTACCGTTATTTTTACGAGGTGACCATCAACAGGAAACCTGTCTTGATGATGGCTGAATTTAGATTGTCGGACAATGAGAAGGAATGGAAAGAGGCAAAAAGAACGCCTTTACCCGAAGGATTGTTGACAATGAAGCAGGACAACACTCATCAGACGGTTGGGGAACAGGTGGAAGAACTGGTTTATGATATGGTGGAGGTTATGCCGGAATTTCCAGGAGGTGTACGCGCTATGCTTGATTTCATTAAGAAGAATATTCAGTATCCGGAAATAGCTCGCAAAAATGGCATACAGGGGAGGGTGATTGTAGGAGTTGTGGTTGATAAGAATGGCTCTGTAACCAATCTGACTATCCTCAAAAGCATTGATCCTTATTTGGATAAAGAAGCTATCCGTGTTATCAGGCTTATGCCGAAGTGGAAACCGGGGACACAGATGGATAAACCGGTGAAGGTTAAATATGCTATTCCCGTAAGTTTTAAACTTGCCGATTAAAGATAACAAATTCCGGAGATAAAACTAGGTTGGAGAAGTTGCTTTCATACCGAAATAAGACTATACCTAAAACCATACCTAAAGCTATGCTTTAGCATCTGTAAAGCGTAGCTTTATCTAATCTAAAGCTACGCTTTTCATAGTCTTACCAATTATTTCCGGCGTTACTGCTATTGACCAGCATCTCTACCCGCTGTCTGTATGTATTTGCTCCTTCAGCGATATTCTTTCCCGCATCCGCTGTTCCCATTCCATAAACAACGATAGGAGTCTGCCACACCATACCTGAATGGATAGCACTGCCCTGATAAGGGCGTAAAAGTTCGTCCATAGTGAAACCATTCCTTCCTCCGCTGCGGTAAGCATCGAATTCAGATCCGGTAGTTGTTACCACTGTCAGCGGTTTACCGGCGACTGCCGGAGTCTTGGATAGGAAAGTAAAGACTTCATCCTGCCATTTCTTTAGTAATGACGGTGCAGACATCCAATAGAAAGGAAACTGATAGATCACAGCAGAGGCATCAGAGATGATTTTACTCCATTCGTCTACATTGAAAGCGATGTCAGGCGATAATTCGTAAAGGTTGAATACGGCTACTCCTTCAATGTCACCAACGGCATCAATTAATGCCTTGTTTGCTTGAGATCCTTTCATGTTTGGATGTGCCAGCAGGATCACTACTTTTCTTAAATCTTTATTCATATTCAATCAGGTATTTAGGATGATATAACTACTTATAGATTATAAAGGTGTAAAAATAAGAAAAAGTTCGCGAAAACCAATATCTTAATTAAAAATAAAACAATCCCTCTTTGCTTTTGAATTTGTATTTTTGCATCCACGTTCGTAAGGCGTTATTTTAGATAATAATTTATATATGATAGATTTTAATCAGTTCCCTTCTCCTTGTTACATCATGGAAGAAGAGCTTTTAAGAAAGAACCTGTGTTTGATAAAAAGCGTGGCCGACAGGGCGGGAGTGGAGATTATTCTTGCTTTCAAGTCATTTGCCATGTGGCGCTCTTTCCCCATATTCCGTGAATATATAGATCATTCTACGGCAAGTTCGGTGTATGAAGCCCGTTTGGCATTGGAAGAGTTCGGCAGCAAGGCGCATACATATTCTCCTGCTTATACGGAACAGGATTTCCCGGAAATCATGCGTTGCAGCAGTCATATCACATTCAACTCAATGCAGCAGTTTGAACGCTTCTATCCGATGGTGGTTGCAGAAGGAAGTGGCATCTCTTGTGGTATCCGCGTAAATCCTGAATATTCGGAAGTGGAAACCGAACTTTATAATCCATGTGCACCCGGCACACGTTTTGGGATAACAGCCGATTTGTTGCCCGAAGCATTACCGCAAGGTATTGAAGGCTTTCATTGTCATTGTCACTGTGAATCTTCTTCTTATGAGCTGGAACGTACATTGGAACATCTTGAAGCTAAATTTGCCCATTGGTTTCCACAGATTAAATGGTTGAATCTGGGTGGTGGACACCTGATGACTCGTAAGGATTATGATACCGAACATTTGATAAGACTGTTGCAAGGATTAAAAGCACGCTATCCTCATTTGCGCATTATCCTGGAGCCCGGTTCGGCCTTTACCTGGCAGACGGGAGTGCTGACTTCCGAAGTGGTGGATATTGTGGAAAGTCGTGGTATCAAGACGGCTATTTTGAATGTTAGTTTCACTTGCCACATGCCGGATTGTCTGGAGATGCCATATCAACCTGCCGTGCGTGGTGCAGAGATGGGAAATGAAGGAAAATATATTTATCGTCTCGGAGGAAATTCCTGTTTGAGCGGTGATTATATGGGACTGTGGAGCTTCGATCACGAGTTGCAAATCGGAGAGCGTATCGTGTTCGAAGATATGATTCATTATACGATGGTCAAGACAAATATGTTTAACGGAATTCATCATCCTGCCATTGCCATTTGGACAAAAGAGGGGAAAGCTGAAATATACAAGCAATTTTCTTATGAAGATTATCGTGACCGAATGAGTTGATAATCAAAATGATTGTTTTGCGGTAGGTGCAAAGTGAACAGATTTCTGTGAAAAAAGTAGGCAGAATGTTTGCATGTTTACGGAAAATCCCTACCTTTGCAACCGCAAACGAAAAAATGCGGAAATAGCTCAGTTGGTAGAGCATAACCTTGCCAAGGTTAGGGTCGCGAGT